>Ga0136558_1001526_pt1 | contig 11671 bp, 11 predicted proteins | sample AntRauTorckE6833_FD_101391 | JGI IMG/M metagenome (GOLD analysis project Ga0136558, IMG submission 101391) | Saline lake microbial communities from Rauer Islands, Antarctica - Metagenome Torckler E6 #833 | ecosystem: Environmental > Aquatic > Non-marine Saline and Alkaline > Saline | place...
GTTCAACTTCTACATCACCACCGACTTTGCCACCAGTCAAAAAGAATCCAGTGACTACAGCGTTATAAGCGTGTGGGCCTACAACAACGTAGGGGATTGGTTCTGGGTGGACGGGATCTGTAAGCGTCAGTTGATGGATCAGAATATCAATGACCTGTTCAGGTTTGCCCAAATGTACAAGCCGCAAGGTGTGGGCATCGAAGTCAGCGGCCAGCAGGGCGGTTTCATACCCTGGATTCAAGATCAAATGATGGTTCGGAACCAGTATTTCACACTGACCAGTGAGAATAACTCTGGACAGCCCGGGTTACGGCCGGCCACCAACAAGCTGGAACGTTTTAACGTGGTTCAGCCGCTGTTCAAATCCGGGAAAATGTACTTCCCGATAGAGGCCAAGACTACTGGACCTATTAAAGAGTTCCTGAATGAGATTTCCCTTGCCGCGGTATCGGGATTCCGGTCCAAGCACGACGACTTCCTGGACACGATCAGTCAGTTGCCTCTTATGAAGGCCTGGAAACCTTCAGAAAGTGCCGAGGTTATGCCGGATGACGGTACCGGCCTGTGGGAAATGGAAGAAGAAGAGTACGACGACGACGACCCGATGGGCTCATACATTGTTTAAAGAGGCAGCACTATGACGTTAACCGACCTAATCAACCAGCTTTCTGGTTCAGAGCTCTCGAATCTGTTCGACTTTGACGCGGATACCCAGGAAATTGACCAGGCATCGCGCATGAAACTGATTCCCCAACTGAATCTGGGGCTGCAGTTACTGTATAACCGGTTCTTCCTGAAGGAAGGTACCGAAATTATCAATATGGTAGAGAATGTCTACACCTATCCACTGCAAAACGCTGACGTTCTGCGGATTGAGCAGGTGAAAACCATTAAAGACGATGAGTTGTTGCTTGATGTAGAAGACGAGCCAGAATCCTTGATGCGTAAGAACCTGACAACGCTGAAAACGCCGGTCGATATGGACCCGATAACACTTGTGGTGACTTACCGTGCGGGACCGACCAAGCTCACAAAGACGGATGGGTACAAATACCCGGATAACATTCAGATTGATTTGCCGCCAATGTACGCCGAGGCGTTGAGTCTGTTTATTGCCAGTCGATTCTTGAATCCGATGGGTGCAACAGACGGGATACACGAAGGGAACAACTACGCATCCAAGTACGAGCAAGCGTGTCGCCTATTGGAAACTCAGAATTACGATCTGGACCGGTATGACAACGAAGACACGTTTCATTCGGCAGGTTGGGTGTAAAACGGGAACGGCCCCTTACGGGGCCTCTCCCTTACAGCTTGGTAACCAGTTTACGGCCACCGTTCTTGTCGTTAGCGATCGTTGCACCAGGTACGTACGTCAAAGCCTCGGCTACTGAGTATGATCCATCATCATTACGCTGTTGGGTCGTGACCTGAACCACGCACCCGGTACCCTTCAGTGTTTGCCGTAAAGACTACCGGTTTACCATCTACAACAGTCTCAAAGTCGCCAAAAGCGAGTGATGTGATGACATTGCCTTTTTGTATTTCATGCGCCTGACGGGTTACGGGATTACTGTGATAGTTCTTGAAGCTCATACGCCTGTGCTCCCAAACCCGCCGTCACCGCGTTCCGTGTCATCGAGCGTGTCAACGACAACGGGATCAAACTGCTCAGCTTTGACAATAACGTATTGAAGCAAGCGTTCGCCGGCTTCCCAGGACAAACCCACACCGTTATGGATTCGCAGACACGCCATCCATTCACCACGGTAGTCAGCATCAATAATGCCGACCGTGTTGTTAAGGGCCAGTCCGTTCTTCACGCCTTTACCGGATCTTGGATAGATCTTGGCGACATACCCTTCCGGAATAGCCGCGGCAAAACCTAAACCAATCATCTTACCTGCATCGGCTTGAGGTTCGATATAACCCGCTTCGGGCATAAATAAGTCGTATGCACCGGATTTATCGGTACCACGGGTGGGGCAAATAAAGTCTTTGTGGGTTGGTTTGATATTCATTCCTGCACTCCTGATTTTATTTAAATACCATGTATTCAATTATACATGACCGGGGTTAAAGACTTATGGAACAAACTGAACAAAGTCTTGATATGGACGCAACCAATAAACCGCTTACGAAATGGAAACAAGAACCCTCCGTTCGCGATTTAAAGAAAGACATTACAGAAGCCCATACTGATCATCAGGATCAGATAAGTAGGGTTAACGAGTATCTCGATAATCTGTATGTCACAGGGTCAGCCAAAGTGAATGCCCCAAAAGGCCGTTCACGTATGGTTCCCAAACTTATCCGCAAACAAGCGGAATGGCGTTACGCCGCATTGTCGGAACCATTTTTAAGTACCGACGATTTATTTACCGCCAAGCCTGTGACTTGGGCCGATAAAGAAGGGGCTATTCAAAACCAAACGGTTTTGAACAGTCAATTTAATTTCGACATTGATAAAGTCGCGTTTATTGATGAGTACATCCGCACCGGTGTCGACGAAGGCACGATCATCTGTAAGGTCGGATGGGAGTTCGACGAAGAAGAATACGAAGCGCCAGTCTTTGAGTTTGAAGAAGCGCCCGAGTCGATGCAGCTCCACCAGGAGATTGCTGAGATCTACGGGCGCAACCCGGCCGAGTATTACGCCGAGGTGCCAGAAGAGTTGCGTGACGCGCACGACATTACCAAAGAAACAGGGATACCCCACGTCCCGGTAATGATCGAAGGCGAAACGCAGATGAAATCCCGGACATTGATCAACCGCCCAACGGTTGAAGTGTGCGACTACCGCAACGTCATTATTGATCCCACCTGTAAAGGCAATATCGACAAAGCCAGCTTTGTGGTTTTCAATTTTGAATCTTCGATGGCAGAGCTGGAGAAAGACCCGAAGTATTCCAACCTGAAGCAAATCAACGTCAACAACAGTTCACCGCTCGCGGAGCCTGATCATGGAACGGAAAATTCTACAAATTTCACTTTTTCTGACGAAGCCCGTAAGAAGGTTGTCGTTTATGAATACTGGGGATATTGGGATATTGATGGTTCTGGTGTTGTTAATCCTATTGTAGCTGCATGGGTAGGCGACACTCTGATCCGGATGGAAGAGAACCCATTCCCCGACAAGAAAATACCTTTCGTTACTGTCCCTTACCTACCAAAGCGTCGATCCATTCACGGTGAACCGGACGGTGCGCTGCTGGACGACAATCAGAAAGTGATGGGTGCCACTCTGCGCGGCATGATCGACATTATGGGTCGTTCTGCCAACGGCCAGATGGGTATGCGTAAAGACGCTCTGGACGCTGTAAACCGCCGTCGTTGGCGCAACGGTGAACACTATGAATACAACGCTCACGTTGATCCCCGCCAGGCGATGTACATGCACACCTTCCCGGAGATCCCCAATTCGGCCATGTTGATGATGCAGTCTCAGAATCAAGAGGCTGAGTCGCTCACAGGCGTGCGTTCCTACAGTCAGGGCGTGTCTGGCCAGGGATTGGGTGATGTAGCGGCCGGCGTGCGAGGCGCTCTCGACGCTGCCTCTAAACGGGAGTTGGGCATTCTGCGTCGGTTGTCCAGCGGGCTGTGCAAAATCGGCCGCAAGATTATGTCCATGAACGCAGAGTTCCTGGATGAAGAAGAAGTGGTTCGCATTACCGATGACGAATTCACCGTGATCAACCGGGACAAGCTGGCTGGTCACTACGACCTGCAGTTGGATATTTCCACCGCCGAAGAAGACGACAACAAGGCCCAGCAACTGGCGTTCATGCTGCAAACCCTCGGGCCCAACGAAGACCCAGGTATGCGAAAGATCATCCTGTCTGATGTGGCCCGTCTGCGGAAAATGCACAAGCTGGCCAAGAAACTTCAGGACTATGAACCCAAGCCTGATCCAATGGAACAGCGCATTAAAGAACTCGAAGTAATGAAGCTCGAAAAAGAGATTGAAGAGATCGAGTCGAAGATTGTCGAGAATTATGCAGAGGCAGAAGTAGATCGTGCAACGGCTGAAAATAAGAACAGTGACACTGATAAAAAGAATCTTGATTACGTTGAACAAGAGAGCGGTGTTACACAAGCAAGAGATTTGCAAAAGATTGGTGAACAAGCTGAGTCTCAAATGGAAATGAAGCGCGAAGAGTTCCAAATGAAAGAAGGTGCGGAACGTAAAAAAGAACTTCGCAAATACTTAAATGCGGCCGAAGATTAAAAAAGTTGTGATAAATAATTTTTATTTGTTTAAGGTCGCTCTAAGTCAAAACCTATTAACTTCAAAGCACTGATATGGGACTTATATGAGCCAGCACGAAATACACGAAATCGAAGCCAACATGAAAGACCTGCAAGAGATGATTGATCTTGAATCATCCTTGATGAAGTTGAGAAAGAATAAAGACTTCAAAAAGGTCATTGAAAAAGAGTACCTGGAACAAGAAGCGGTACGTCTTGTTCATCTGAAAGCAGATTCCAATATGCAGGATGAACACATGCAGGCCCGAATCGTGAAACAGATCGACAGCATCGGAAACTTTACGGCGTTTCTGGACTTGATCATGCAGAAAGCAGATGCCGCTCGGGACGCATTGAACGAATGCGAAGAGTTGCGTGCAGAGCTGGAGCAGGAGTCTGAAGAATGAGCCTGAACGACCCGACCACTGAGCAGGCGTCCCAAGAGGACGCTCTGATTATGTCAGACGATGCGTTCGCAGATCTGGACCCTTCCTACTTTGACGAGTTGGAAGAGGGTGCCGGTGATGAGTCCCAGGCGTCAGACGAAACTGACGACGTGACTGATGAAGGTGACACCGACGACGACGAAACAGCCGGTGACGAAGCCGTTACAGAAGACACCGACGCTGATGACGATGAGGACGCCGACCCGCAGGGTCAGGCGGACGTATCCGAAGAAGCGGACGACGAAGACACAGAAGAAGATGACACCGCCGATGAAGATGCGGAGTCGGATTCTGATGAAGAGCTCGATGACGAGGCGGACGAAGACACTGACGATCAGGAAGACGACAAGGATTCCGATGACGCGGTGGATTACAAAGCCGAATACGAAAAACTGATGGCACCTTTCAAGGCCAATGGCCATGAAATGCAAGTCAAGAACGCGGACGAAGTTCGTCGCTTGATGCAGATGGGTGCCAACTACAACAAAAAGATGGCTGCATTAAAGCCGTCTTTGAAGACCGTGAAACTCTTGGACAAGCACGGCCTGAATGAAGAATCCAAGCTCAGCCACCTGATCGACCTGTCCCGTGGGGATAAAGGCGCGATCCAGAAGCTGCTGAAGGATAGCGGAGTAGATCCAATGGATCTGGACTCCGATCAAGAAAGTGACTATCGACCAAACACTTACAATGTTGACGATCGTGAAATGGAACTGGATGAGGTGCTGGATTCGCTCCAGGACACGCCGACATACCAGCAGACCGTGGATCTCGTCAGTAATAAGTGGGATGACGCTAGTAAGCAGATCATTGCTAATAACCCCCGTGTACTGGAGGTTCTGAACGACCAGATGGCCACTGGCGTTTACGAACGGGTCAGCACAGAGGTACGGCGACTGCAGGCGCTTGGTCAGTTGAGTGGTGTTTCCGACATTGAGGCTTATAAGCAGATCGGTGATCGGCTGGCTCAAGAAGGTGCGTTTAACGATCTGGAGTCTGAGAAGACTGACCAGAACAAACCACCCGAAGAGAAACCCGTTACCCGACGCACACGCCGCAAAAAGCCGGATGCCAAGTTGAAAGAGAAAAAGCGGGCAGCCAGCTCGACCAAAACCAAACCCGCTTCGACGGCTCCGACTGATTACAGCCCACTGGGTATGTCAGACGAAGAGTTTGAGAAGCAGTTCGACTCAAATCTCCAGTGAAAGTAATGAGGGTAGTATATGGCTCAATCCTATAACGATCCGGTAGGCGGCTCTCCGTCTAACATCGGCGGTCAGATTCGTACTGATCACTACATCAAGCGCGCACTTATCGAGATGCGTAAAGAGCAGTATTTCGGACAGTTGGCGAACGTGACCAACCTACCGAAGCACATGGGCAAGAAGATCAAGAAGTATCACTACTTGCCTCTGCTCGATGACGCGAACATCAACGACCAGGGTATCGACGCCAACGGCGCCACGATTACTAACGGTAACCTTTATGGTTCCAGCAAAGACGTGGGTTCTATCCCGGGCAAGATGCCAGTGCTTTCCGAAGCTGGTGGCCGCGTTAACCGCGTTGGCTTCAAGCGTAAGGAAATCGAAGGGTCCATCGCCAAGTTTGGCTTCTTTGACGAATACACCCAGGAATCCCTGGACTTCGACACTGACGCTGATCTGATGATGCACATTAACCGCGAGATGCTCGCTGGTGCCAACGAGATCACAGAAGATCTGCTTCAGATCGACCTGCTGAACTCCGGTGGTGTTGTGAAGTTTGGTGGCGACGCGACGGCTGACGTCGAAGTGGATGCTGCTGACGAAGTGACCTACGACGACCTGCTGCGTCTGCAGATCGACTTGGACAACAACCGCACACCGAAGCACACCAAGGTGATTACCGGTACTCGCATGATTGACACCCGCACCATCCCGGCTTGCCGTGTGATGTACGTGGGTTCCGAGCTGCAGCCCCTGCTGGAAGGCATGACCGACCTGCACGGTGACAAGGCGTTTATCCCGGTTGAGAAGTACGCAGCCGCTGGTAACACCCTGACCGGTGAGATAGGTGCTTGTGCACGGTTCCGCGTGATCGTGGTGCCTGAGATGATGAAGTGGGAAAGTGCTGGCGCTGACGCGACTGGTAACTCAACTCACTACAGCACCGGCACTAAGTTTGACGTGTTCCCGATGCTGGTGGTTGGTGACTCTTCATTCTCTACCATTGGTTTCCAGACCGATGGCAAGACAGTGAAATTCAAGATTACCCACAAGAAGCCTGGTGAAGAAACCGCGGATCGCACCGATCCTTACGGTGAGACTGGCTTCATGTCCATCAAGTGGTACTACGGCTTCCTGCTGGAACGTAGTGAGCGCATTGGTCTGATCAAGACTGCTGCACCGATGTAATGAATCGGGAGGGGTTCGCCCCTCCCTTTTCTCTTTCCTATTGAATCTTTTGGAGTAGCACGATGAGCGAAGATACCTCCCAGTACGATGAACTGGCAGAGCTGAAAGCAAAGGCCGACATCATTGGCCTGAAGTACCGCAAAGACATTACCGCTGAGAACCTACGGAAAAAGATCAACGAAGCATTGGAAAACAAAGAGGCTTCCAATGACGAAGAAACCGCCACTGATGTGAGCGGTGAGTTTGCAGATACCAAGGCGCCTAAAGGTGAGACTGAAAACCAACGCCGGGTACGCAAGCAGAAAGAAGCGGCTGAACTGGTTCGGATCCAGGTGACCTGTATGAACCCGAACAAAGCCGAGTGGGACGGTGAAATCGTCACAGCCGGTAACCGTGTGGTGGGTACCCATCGCAAGTTCGTGAAGTTTGGTGTGGAATACCACGTCCCGCGCATCATCTACAACGTGCTGCATGACCGCAAGTGCCAGGTGTTCGTAACCGAGCGTGACGAGAAAGGCCGTCAGATGCGTAAAGGCAAGCAGATCAACGAGTTCAACATTGCTGTTCTGCCCGCGCTGACAGAGTCTGAGCTGAAAGATCTGGCTCAACGTCAAGCCATGGCGCAAGGCAAAAGCGCGTAACTTTTCTGCAACACTGAGGTAGACCGATGGCAGCGATTACAGTTTCAGATCTCACAGACGGTGAGAATAGCCTGACCGGAACTGGCATTTTTGACCACCTGATGAAGGCCATGGAAGCGCATGTAGAGCGCGAGTATTCCAAGGGCCGTATCAAAGGAGGTGACTATGCCACGGTCTACCTTGGTGCTCTGCAGTCTGTCATGACCCACTCTCTGCAGTTCATTCTGTCAGAGCAACGTTCAGACCTGGAAGCACAACTGCTTCAGGAACAGATCCAGAACACCATTGCTGAGCGTGCCGGGATTGAATCCCAGACCGCGCTGAGTGATCAGCAGACAGCGAACCTTGTAGCTGAAGCTCTCAACATACCTAAACAAGGTGCGTTGCTGGATGCCCAGGAAGAGGTTCAGCTACAGCAGAAAACAAACCTACAGGCCCAGAAACTACAGACCGATGCACAGACTTCCCTGGTTGAACAGCAAGAAGCCAACGCAGTCATTGAGGGCACGGTATTAACCGCTCAGGAATGCAAGCTGCGTGGTGAGTACGACCTGATTATGGAGCAGAAGCTCAAGACGGTCGCTGAGACTGCACTGCTAAGCCAGAAGAAGGTCACAGAGCAGGCACAGACGGATGGCGCTGCCATTGGTCCGGATAGTGTGGTTGGTAAACAGGTGGCTCTGTATGAAGCACAGCGCAATGGCTATGTCCGGGACTCGGAACAAAAGGCTGCCAAGCTGCTGGTCGACACCTGGAACGTCCGTAAAACCATGGACGACACCACGGAGGCTTCCAAGGACAACAAACTGTCTGATGAGTTTATCGGTGAGGCGGTTGGTCGCTTGCTGGACGGGATTACCCCGACAGCGCTGTAATAGCAGCACATCACAACAGGCATAAGGAGGAGGGGGCTTTGGCTCCCTCTTTTTGTATCTAAATGAGGCACGGTTATGGGCTTATTCAGCAGCAAGAAGAAAACCTACGTTTCAACCAGCGTTAACCGTGTGGTAGAAGACAATCAGATCCCCGATGTACACCAGAAAAACTTGATCGACTCGATATTCAAAGATCAGACCCTGACCCGAACCATTATTAACAATGGTCTGAAAAGCCACACCATTAAAGTGGAGCGTGCCTTTCGCTACGCTCAGCGAGGCGACTATTACTATGGCACGCCAGACCACAACGTAATTAATGCTGGTGCTGGCCGGGACGTGGTAAAGAACATCATCGAACTGGAGCTAGGCCAAGCCGTGACGCTGGACTATTTCCACTTTGCGCCGGCAAACAATCTGCATGTGGGTTGGCAGAAACTGACGGAAGACTATGGCTACAACGAACGTACCAACGAAGTCACCACGATTAGTCAGCAGACAGGAAAGAAGACCTGGGTCAAAAACCTGATAGGTCACATCAATACCGTGGCTATTATGTCGGATGCTACGGCGGAAACAGTACAGGAGCGTACACCTGACGAAGGCACACTGGCTGTGTGGGAGCGTCACCCGCAAGATCGTTACACGCCTTATCGTACCGGTAGTGAAAAAACGCCGGTCTGGGATTTTGGCAAACAGGTGGTTGATGGGGTGACTGCTTTACTGGTGGACGAAAACGGCACAGAAAGTGAATTGTTTTTCAACATGGAACATTTTGAAGACGACGGCGAAGCATTCCAAGCTAAGTATCGGTACAGCAACAATGGCCAAACAACCGTGGGCTACTTTACCTACGAGAACGAGCAAGGCGCTTACCCAGGACTGGACTCGCTGTACAGCGGTAACGTGTTAGGAAATGGCTCATTTTTGCCGATTGTATTTTTCCGCAATTACGGTCAGAACTGGACTGCACCTCATCGTCGAGAAGGGGAAGCCTATAAGAGCTCAGCTCAGCTAATGAACTTGCTGGGGATGGATTATCAGGAGCTGAGTGATTCAATCCATGCCAACGACGATGCGGACAAACTTGAACAAGCCGTCATGATGTTTGGGGTGCCAGCCAGTTCACAGGACAGCGTGGACAAGGAGTATCTGTACAAGTTTTTTGACTGGCTTTATAAGCAAAGCGGCGCCACCCGACAAACCGGTGGGGAACAGGTCCGTCCCGGGCAAGCTATCCGAATTGCAGACTCGGACTACGACAGTACGCTGAGCTTTTCCAAGATCCGGCGTAAGCGCGTGGCGGGTGTGAAAGGCGATCCAGGCACTTACCATCACCAGATTGTGCAGGAAGTCCGTACACGGAAAGTCCGCCGAACGGTTGGATCTCCCAAGGATAGACAATACGAAACCGTTACTGAATCCTACACGGTCGATGTTCTGCAGTACGTCTACCAACGAACAGCCACTCATTACGATGAGATTTTGATTGAAGATCTGAGCCTGCGTTACAGCATCTATGGCAGTAAAGGCGTAACGGCCAACGTCGGGTCGGACAAACTGCTCATACCTTTGGATTACTACATTGCCCGGTCGCTCAAGTTCGATCGCAAAGAGCGCCTGTATTACCGGGCAATGCACTTTGTCATGAACTCGAAAGTAACGAAGACCGTGAAGTGGTACGAAACCGGGATATTTAAAGTGGTGATGGCCATTGTCGCTATCGTTTTCACGATATTTAGCGGGGGCTTAGCAGGTCCGATTGCCACTGCCTGGGCAGCCGGTGCTTACGCAACGGTTGCTTTACTGGTTCTCCAGGCGGTGGTTACCAGCATCGTCACTCAAGTCATTGCGGCAAAAGTGCTTGAAGAAGTGGTTCAAGAACTTGGGTACGAAGTCGGTATAGTTCTGGCGGTTGTAGCCTTTGCAGCAGGGGTGTACGGCAACATCACTGAAGCAACTTGGGCACTCGCCGCTATCCAAGCAGCAAACGGGCTGGTTAGCGCGTCAGGTGTGGATATGCAGCGCCAGATTGCGGAGTACCGCTCAGAAAGCCAGGAATTTCAGTTAATGGCTGACGAAAAAATGGAAGAGCTGGAAGAGATTGACAACCTGTTGAACTCCTATGAATTGCTCGATCCACGTTCGTTTGTTGGGCAGGTTCCTTCCATCCGATTGGGCGAAGACCCGTCTTCGTTATACGACCGGACGGTACACGTCGGAAATCCCGGCATTCTTCAGTATGACCTCATAGAATCACATGTAGCGATTAACACGAAACTTCCAACGTTCCATGACCTAGTAGGGGAGACATTTTATGGACGGATTTGAACTGATGAACTTCAACACACCCGGCAGTCGGATGCGGCCAGGACGAATTAACCTGAATCAGATGGGCATGATGCCAGACCCTGGGTTGGACCTGAACTTTACCAACTACCAGCCTGGTAGTCCGTCGTCTGCGATGACCGGCACGGGGTTTGACTCTATGGGAGCAAGCACAGCACCAGAGGGCGGTGGAATTCTTGACGGCATGTTGGGCAAAGATGGCTGGGGCAATCTGGCACTGGGCGGCATTCAGGCGGGTATCCAGGGATACACCGGCTTGAAACAACTGGGCATTGCCAAAGACCAACTGGATTTCCAGAAGAAAGCGTTCAACAAAAACTACGGCGCCCAACGTCAGCGCACCAATACCCAACTCCGTGATCGGCAGAAGCGTCGGTACGCGGAAAACCCGGGGTATTACCAAAGCCCGGATGAATACATGGCTCAGAATGGGGTGAAATAATATGGTCCAACCTATCACTTGGCGTAACGTCAACAGTCCCAGCTTTGGTGGGGCTGCTCAGATCATGGATCAGGCAGGCCGTTCGCTGTCAGGGGCGTTTGATACGCTCCGGCAGACGAAAGACACCTATGAAGAAGGCCGCACCGATCGCAACACTCAGGATTTCCTGAGCCAAATGAACCAGTACCGCACACCCGAAGCATTGGCCGAAGCTCAGCAAAACGGTGACATTGCTTCGTTGCGTGAAAAGCTCAGTGGCAACGGGCTGATCGACACA
>Ga0136558_1001529_pt1 | contig 11656 bp, 21 predicted proteins | sample AntRauTorckE6833_FD_101391 | JGI IMG/M metagenome (GOLD analysis project Ga0136558, IMG submission 101391) | Saline lake microbial communities from Rauer Islands, Antarctica - Metagenome Torckler E6 #833 | ecosystem: Environmental > Aquatic > Non-marine Saline and Alkaline > Saline | place...
ATAAATTCGAACATATAATATCAATTGATGTGTTGTATCTATTCTTAGAAATAGTAAAAATGACTAAGAATGAAGATATTTATGTAGATATTGGTGATGAAAAGGTGATATTCTGTGCTGATAATTTCAATTATTTTGAATTTAGTGATAAATATATGAAAAACTTTTCTGAGGAGAAAAGGGAATTTATATATGATGGATTTAAATACTCACCACCGAGGGTTGGTGCTGAGAGTTCAATAACTAGATTTTTATATAATATGTCAAAAGAAAATAGGCTGGATGAATTTACGAATTCATCATATGATTTCTTGTATTTTCTAGGCGGTAAAATATACCTTAGTGATGCAGAAATCCAAAACTTGGTGACTATTTTCAATGATGAGTTAGATGATAATGATAAGTTGACGGTATCTAATATAGTTGAGAAGTTTAAGCCAGTGTCTAAATATACACTTAAAACAAAAAGTGGTATTGTTCCAATCGAAGGAATTGATTTGAAACAAATTTGGCGAAATTAGTTTTATATTTTCAACTTTTCTATCATTTCGTTGATAACATTCTTATCTTCAGTATTCAATTCATTATTTTTCCAAGATTCGGTGTGTACTATATAATCCATCAAACTTGACATTTTACACAGTTTATCTTGTAAATCACTTTGCATACTGTCTTTTGGTGCATCTTGTGATATAATTAAAGAGATGTCTTGGTTTAATGTGGATACGGATTCTAATAATACCCGCCAATAATTGTCTATGTCTGAATCTGGCATAACCATTATAATTGGTTGTTCAGATACTTTCAATGGATTTACAGAGAATTTATAATCTCTTTTTATATTCTCATCTAGTACATTACCAATACTTTCTTCTCTTACCTTAGCGGCGTCCATATCAGAGTCTGCTCTTAATATTGTAAACCTTTTTGGTGTATTATCAGGCATTATTTTATTATTTTTAAATCGTTATTCAAATCTCAAATTTGACCCATCTTTTTTATCGAATGCGTAGATGTTTTGTCCTAGCTGTGACTCGTTGTAATATCCTAAATGTGGGTAACTTTTCATAATTATAACAAATTTACTATTTTTTTGTATATATTCAAAACTTTTTGTATATTATTTCATAGAATAGTAGAGAAATCATATTATATGGAGAAAGTTAAATTAGCAGATGTGTTCAATTATTTATTAAAAGACCGACATAAATATAAGGCTATTTCAGTTAAAGATAAGACCGATAATTTTTTTATTATAAATAGGCTCTTGTCTAAAAAGTATCCAGAACAGGCGCAGAAGTTTAATAAAAAGAGTATTGATAAGTCTTTAGCATTAGATTTATGGTTTCTCTTCTTAAGACATGAGAAGCGTAATGAGATATTCAAATGGATTTGGTCTAAGTCGCCAAAGAGTGATAAATTATTATCTGAGAGTGATTGTAAATTGTTGATAAAGAAGCTGGAGATTAGTGTAGATGATTTGGATATCTTAATGATGTACCATATAGATTTCTTAAAAGATGAATTAAATTATTTTAAGCAACTTAATAAACAAAAATGAGTCTAAAAAGAAAAGAAGGAGTTATTATGAGTTATGGTTGGTGCTCTGAGAATGATGTTGTTTATATGAAGCATGGCGAACATAGAGATTTAGATTGTCGTGTAACCGAAATTGACGGAGGTTATATATATGTTCATCCAATAGGACATTCCAAACAAATTATATATGAAGTTTATTTGAATGAAATCTACCCTTCGTTAAGTTATGAAAGGAATAAGAAAATTGAAAAATTATTAAAGTAAGTATTATGGAAGAAACAAAAACAAAGTTGAAGAATGCAAAATGGTATGCTCTTAGAGTAGTATCTGGTAAAGAAAAGAAAGCTATTGAGAATCTTGAATTTGAATTGGATGTTAATGATTTGAATAAGTTCGTTGAGAATTTGTTATTACCGATGGAAAAAGAGTTTAAGCTTAAGAATGGTAAAAAGGTTTCTAAAGAGAAATTAACTTTTCCCGGCTACCTTTTGTTACAAGCTGATTTGAATGGTGAGTTAGAGAGAATTGTGAAGAGGACTAATTTCATTATTGAGTTCATAGGTGATAGCGGTCAGCCAACTGCACTTAAACAAAAAGAAGTAGATAGAATTATCGGTAAGATTGAAGAAACTGCTGATGAGAATTATGTACCATATATTGTTGGTGAGTTCGTTGATATCGTTGATGGTCCTTTCTCTACATTCAAAGGTGAGATAACGGAAGTTAATGAAGCTAAGAAAACACTTAAAGTTAATGTTGCTATTTTTGGACGTGTTAATGCCGTTGATTTAAGTTATTTACAAGTGGAGAAAAATACAGAATAGATGAATAGAGAAAAAGAATTTGATGACGTAGCACTGAAATATGCAATAGGTACTGAAGTTATATTTATAAGTAAGGGATATGAATACCTTGGTATTTTCTGTGTATATAAATATCAAAGTTTTATTGGCGGTAATCATAGAGGTAGGTGTGCTAGGTATGTACTAAGAAGGTTGTCAGATGGTCACCAAATTTCTATGGTTAGTGAAATGTCTATCAAAGCAGTATTTGAAATACGAGAGGATAAAATAAAAGTGTTATTAGATGAGTAATGATAAAGATATAGCAAAGATTCTGAACGTTGTTCGTTATTATGTAGATAACCATATGTATAGGATTGAGGGAAACTGGCATCTTATGAAAAAAGGGAGCGAGGAGGAGATTAGTACAGAATGTGATTCTTTTAAGGTGAATTCTTTTGAAGGTTATACTATTATAATTAGTAAAGACTATGTTGTTAAAATAACCCTATCTGATATTTATGGTAGAGTAGAAGTGTATTTCACTGATAATTATATATTTTGCTTGTTTGTTGATGACACTATTAAAAAAATAACAACTGATAGTAAACTGACACTGCTGGAACGAGTTGGTATAGAGAATAGAAGTATAAACCTTGATAAACTAAAACTATGATTCAGGAGTTTTCAGTTGATTTAGCGCCATTTATTAATTTTGCTATTTATATTATAATTTTTATATCAATTATAATTATTTATCGTTGGTTGTTGAGACTTACTTATGGTCGAAAAATTGAACATGTGTGTAAGCAAGAGTCATTTAGAATTATGGCTGAGCATTATAAGAAATATGAATTTAAAAATATAGAAGAACTTTTGGACCAGATTAAACTATGTAATAGAGATTTAAAAAATAGATTTGATTTGAATTTTTCGCCAATACTAATTGATAATTATTTAACGGATTATACAAATACAATACCTAAACATTTTAACATTTCTCAAATACGTATAGTTAAGAAATTTTGGTTCTATAAGATGAATATTGCAAAATCAAAACATACTATAAACTATAAAGATTCTTTAGCTGAGAATAGAGGAAGCAAAATAGATAATTTATTAGATTAATATGGGTGAAGTATCAATAACAATTCCTCTAGTTTATATTTATATGCCAATAATTTTTTTTATATCATATTATATACTTAAGTTTGTAACAATACGAATAGCATATTCTTATATGAAAAGAAGGTATCGCAAGAAAGTAGAGCCTGTTATATATGAAAGTATTTATTATTCTTTAACGAATATGAAACAGTTACAGTCAATGAATGTGAATGTGAAGACAACTAAGATGAAGGTTATTTGTGATGGTTTAAACGAAAGTGTGAAAAAAGTTTTACCAAATCGTGTTAAGTTCGAATTTGCTTATGATGCATGGAATGATGATTCAATAAAGTATTCATACATATCAGATATAGAATTATATATGAGTTTAGTATTTCCTTATGGTAAAACTCAGGTTGCGTATTCTCCAGGAAGTGATATATCTACTGATGAGGGCATGATAAAGGAAATGCATAGAGAGAATGCAATTGATAATTTATTAAAATAATGAAAGTACATAAGAATATATTTAATGTAGTAGAAGAGATATTTCTAAAGTGTTCTACTATAGAAAAGTCTTTTACTGAAAAAGATAAGGTGGTAGAATATAATAAAATACTGGAATCCTTAATAGTTAATTTATACCAAGATAACGAAGGTATCAAATCAAGTATGTATAAATTAATTGAATCGAGGGGTAAATCAGGCAATATATATCAGTATGTTATCGGTTTATTAGTTCAGGATGCGCATATAAAATCAGCAGAGTATAAAGGGAAAGTAGAAAGAACAAGGGCTATTGAAGTATTTATTGATAATGTGAATTCTAAAGATGTCGGTCAAATCCTTTCATAAGTAGAGATAGTGAAATCATACTCATTATTTTCATCCTTTTTAAACTCATTTGATTCTATGTAGTGCCAATCTTCGGATAAGTCATCGAAATGAGTATCACCATCAATCACCACATCAACTTGTGTTACATAAGCTTTATTAGCTATTAGTGATGCTTGTTTATAGACTTCTCCGCCACCGATAATAAATACCTTCTGATTTCCATAAACTTTCTTAATAGCCTCTTCAAGTGAATTGGTTACAATGCAGTTATTAGCAATATATCCTTTCTGCCTTGTTATAACAATATTTGTTCTTTTTGGTAGAGCTTTGCCAATCGATTCATATGTTCTTCTACCCATGATTACCGTGCTATCAGTTGTCATTGTTCTGAAAAATTTCATATCATCTTTCAATTTCCATAGTAGTTTATTATCTTTACCGATAACACCGTTTTTACTAACTGCGACAATAATATTAATATCCATTTTATTTTATGTTTTCAATTTGTTTAAAATCTCATACTCTGTTACTTTCATAATAGCTTTTTGAGTTTAAGTTCTCTCATTCCATCTCTATCTATAACTGGTGTTGTTTCTTCACAATAGTCACAGTATTTATATTTGGTGATAGAATTGGCGTATTGAATATTATAACAATCTGAGCAATATCGTGTAATTAAATTCACAACTGTCGATATATCTTCTTCAATTGTATATACACCTGGTGACTTATACTTTGTTAATTTATCTTCTTTTTTACTCATTTTATTAGTCTATCTATTTTACGCTTTCTAACTTCATCGAGGTTTATACAATCTTTTACACTTATACCATCCTTACATTTAACACACACAAGAGTATTATCCGTATGCCATAGATTTATTATAACCAAACATGAGCTACAATATAAATCATCTATTTGTGTGTTTCCAAGAGCGCCATATAAACTATTTTTTATTATCTTCTTTGTCATTTGGTTCATTGATTTCATCTTCCATTATTTTAGTAATATCATCTGGTAATTCAGTAAGGTTTATAAGTTTAGTGTTCAATTCAAGGTTTTTCTTAATCTTGGGTAAGTTACTATACGATATTTTTTTTGATTCACAAACTAAATCGGCTATATTATCAAGTAAATCTTTATCATCTAATTTAACATCTCCAAATACTTTAAGGTATTCGTTGTATATTTTTTTAGCACCAGCAGAGCCTATGCCTCTAGGTTTACCGGTTGATGTAGTTGTAACACATACAGATTTTATATTATCTGATTTATCTCCTTGTATTAACTTAGTTATATACTCTTCTACAGGGTCAACTAAAACTACATCTCTTTTCATTATAAATTTATTCATGAAAGTTAGAAATTCTGATTCATCGGTGAGTTCAAAGATATTATCACTCATGTTGCTTCTAACATAGTTTAAGAATAATTTATAATTATTTGGTAAAAAGAGTTTTGTGCCAGTATACATCTCATTAGTCATAAAGACGATAGACTGGTGAGGTGTTGTTGTGAAGTTTATAAGTTGTTTTAAATCGTGGTCATTAGAAACTATAATAGAACAAGCATCTCTATTTGTTGTGATTAGATGAGATAGCCAGTCATCACCTTCTATGTATTTTTTCTCATAGACAGTAACTCTTTTCGGCACATCAGATTTGAAGTTGTTATAAGACTCGAATACAAAGTTCCAATCTATGTCATCGCTTTTGGTTCGATTGCCTTTATATTCAGCATATAATTGCTTTCTCCAACTCTCACCAGCATCAGAAACTAAATAAACATTAGTGAATACATACCAAGATGTGAATGTTTTTAACGATTGGTGTAGTGATGCTTCAAGATTACCATGTAGCTCATTAATTTTCGTTAAAGCGAATACGTTTTTATTCAGTAAATAATTACCGTCGATTAATAAGTTGAACTTCATAACTTTTATATAAAAATATTATTGATTTGTTTAGTCTAATTGAAACTCTATTGTTGATAGTTGGTCGTCTAAATCAGTAAATATAATGGATATCGAATCTAGTTTGCGAACTTCCTTTGCCTCGCCAGTAATTTCATTAATCATAGCATCTTTGGTGTAATTAACTTTTATTGCTGGTTCCTCTCCTAACACTGGTTTTAAATTTCTTTTTATCTCTCCTACACTCCAATTTTCATTTTTGAAGTCGTAGTTTAGTATAAAATCTCTAATGGATTGTTCTTTCATTGAATTGTTCATAGTTAATTGTTGTTTTTATATTATAGTTATATATTATTGGTTTGTTTATACCAATTAAAATGTTTAACTTTGGTGTGTAAATAGCATTTAAATGGAAAATAAAATAATCTTATATAATTTAATGGAGGATAAGGTTGCTGGTTATATAATCGGTGATTATACTGTTTTAAAAGGGGGAATCTATATTACACAGAATAGAAGGTGGTCATGACAGGGAGTATCATATAGACTCTAGCATTCCTCTTGTCTTAGGTAATGATGTTTTTTATATACTGTCTATTTATCCAGTTGGTGATTGGAAATATGAAGAGTATATAACTATTATGTCTGATAATTATTACCATAAGAGAGTAGTTAATAAGGATTTCAAAAATGAGATGCTTAATAAAAAGCGGCGTGTCATACAAAATGTTCACAAAGAGTTTATAGGAAATTCAGAGTCATTATTGGGTCTCGTTCGTGATTATAAGATTAAAAATATTATAGACAGTGATACCTAACCTATTGAGTCTAATCTTTTGTCAAATTATATATTTTCATTTCTCTTAGTAGCTTTTTAGTAATTTTCATTTTTTTAAAGTCTTTCCAGCTCAGTGTGATATCAACTTCTTCGCTATAATCAATTACCTCATGTAATTTATCTACGGATATACAGTCGAGTATTAATTCTAAATCCTTTATTATAATAGTTAAATTTTCGGCTACTGTTGAGTCTATTAGTTCATCATAATCATAAGTCGAATTTATGAGGTATTTGTAAAATAGTAGTTGTTCTATAACATTATCACAAACATTGTTTGTATGCTCTATTGATGATTTTATATGTTCATTATATCGCTTATAATCATTCAATTTATCTTTATTTAATTTTATATTTTTCATAGATTCTTTAATTATTTTTAGTGGAATCGAACATATGGTATTGTTTCTTGGGGTTTATAGACATAAAAAACATATTAGTTTGTGAAAACTTTGTAAATTGTCTGAATTATCAGTAAGTTTATCTTTATAAAATATACAATATGCATAAAAAGGAACTTACAGAGCGTCAAAAAAAGGATTTGGAAGGTATAACGGAAAAGTACGATTCTATAATTGCTGTGGAGCAAAATAAAATTGATGCATATACTGAGTCTATTGAAGAGATTAGTAATAAGAGGAAAATACATAAGGATAAAATAAAAAAGATACAAACCCAAAAGAACCGTGAGATAACAAGTATTAAAGACTCAGAATTATTTGAGAGATATAAGAAAAATGAAGTCAAAGAGAATGATGAGTATTCTATCATTATTAATAGTGGTGATAGCATTAGAATGGGTAGTTACGTGATACAGGCTCACTTAGTTACTACTCAGATGGATATGTATATTGAGGGTGAGACACCAACACAATATAGGTTATATATGATTTTCACTAAAGGAGTCTATATTTCGAATAGTTCTTCTTGGTTTTATAGTAATAATATAGAAATACATAGTATAAGATTTAACATGAAGAAAATTAACTTGATGAAATTCCTAGAGGAGCATAGTGTTAAATTCAGAAGAGATATTAATATCTCAAATATACTAGATTAATTATAAGAATTGTTTATTTAAACAAGTTTTTTTATATATAGTTTATGACTAATAATCGATTAATTAAGGAGTTTACTGAATTTAACGCACAGAGAATGGGTTCAGATAATATGCCAATGGCTATGCATGTTGATAACCCAGAGTTATCCATGGACGCATTTGATAAGCATATAGATACTATACGCTCATCTAACGTGAAGTTAAATGGCATTTTAGACACGTTAGCTAGTTCTGGTGGTGTTTTCAATATGAGGAAAAATAGGTCCGAAGATGGTCTTGATATTAGGTCGTTGAAAATTCTAAGGATGTACCCCAGTAATGATATTAATTTAGATATTTATATCTCATTTATAGTATCAGACCTAGAGTATTATGGTGTTATTAAAAACTTCATGAATGAGAGTCCTGTTGTTTATTCCGAAGCATTTCGAGACCCGCAGTTATTTGCTTCTAAAGAGTGGATTATAAAAGTTAAAGGACTTCTTATAAAAACAATTGAGCAGTGGATGATTGTTGAGCCGGGTGAATATAAAGCCCTTAAGTCAGTGGAATGCACTACGACTAATACGGGTGAACTTGTTGAAATTAAAGAAAATACTAAATTTAAGGTTATTAGAAACTTTGACTATGATAAAATAGTAATTAATATTAATGATACAGCTTGTTCATTAACAGGTATGAACTTCTTTTACTTTAATTACTGGTTCGAAAAACTTGATTAAAAAATTAAAATGATTAAAAACTTCAATAAATATAATTTAGATAAGGAGATTAATTTCTTATTAACTAATTCGAATGAGTCTATGTTTGAGTTTAAAAATAGGTTAATATCTATAGTAGGTAACTTAAAGAGTAAACTTGACATTGATGATTTTATAGGACGCTTAACTGTGTATATTAAAGATAGAACACTAGATTTTAAAAAGATGGTTATGACGGCATTCTTTTTCACCTTAGCATTTAGTTCAAATTATAGTGCTGAAGAGGTAAATGATATGGTTCGAAAGAATTCGAAGTTTGCAGATGCTTTAGCGATTGATGAGGATATGAAAGAAGCTTTGGAAAAGGCTAGACTTGATACATTATTTAAAGAATATGAGAAAAGAGCCAATGTTTACCTATCTAAAGATAAATGGAAAGAAAGTAAGTTAAGTGGTAAGATGTTCGCAGAGGGTGCTAAACAAGCATATGAAAAACATGGTATCTTAGTTCCGGTAGAACTAGCATTAGCTCAAGCCCAATTTGAAAGTCACTTTGGTACAAAGGGTCTTAGTTCTAAGAATAACCCATTTAATGTTGGTGAATTCGATAGAGGTACAATGTTGACTTTCGATTCCCCTCAGGAAGGAATGTCGGCATATTTTAATTTAATGGCTAAAGATTATCTTAAAGATAGAACGGTTGATAGCTTATTGAGAAACTTTGTTAACACGAATGGTAATAGGTACGCATCAAATACTAATTATGAGAAAGACCTAAAGAAGCAAATGTCTTATACTAAAAGGTGGATAGATAAAATGATAAAGAATATCTAATTTTATTGAGGGTCTAGTCTATTTAGTATAAACATTCTAATACTTACTGTATCTCCTGTTCCGGGGACCCAATTATCTAACCTACTGTATGTATGGGTATTAATTGCTTGTATTAAAGCACAGGGATTTCCTAATGCATCAACTTTAGTGCCTGATTCGTAATAAGCAGAAATATCAGACTGTATGTCCTTCATAAATGGTATGGCATCGGCTTCGGCGGTTAATACATCATCTAAATCGTTTGATGTCATGATAATTAAACCTACGGTGTCAATAAGAAGAGCACTAATAAGGTTTTTTCTTCTTATACGACCTTCAGCTCTAGCTGATAATGGCTCATATATTTTAAATGAGGTTTTGACATCAGTGGAGTAGCTACCGCTGACTAAATACCAACTTCTGTCTATAGTTCGGCTTCCAACATAACCAGACGGTTCAAGGGTATATTCAGCATTATATTTAACTACTGGATTGCTATATGTGAATATATGAAATCCTTGTCCATTAGTACCAACTACTAGGTCTTGAAAGTATTCAGCTTCAATTAACCAACCAAAAATATCAAATGTATACTTAGGATGTAATCTCACTTCTAAATCTTTTTTATAATCGATAGATTTGGGTGTAGTTCTCATAGAATAATTTCCTAACCTTTCTTCAGCATCTTTACTCAAAAGGTGATATAAGATAAAATGGTCATTTGCGTCCTGTTCTTGTTGAGTGTGCACTTCATCTCTGAATGGCTTATCAACTATAAAGTAAGTAGATAAGATTTTCTTTTCGTCTTCTGGAAAAGAACTCCATGTCATTCCACTTTCAACTAAAGTGTTATATTCATGACTAATCTGGTGGTGTACACCACCGTGTCTAAGTTCAGTATCACCACCAAAGTTATACCAATTGGAAATTGATGATATATTTTTATAATCATTTACTTCAGAGTAGGTTGATATAATAAAGGCATCGTTACCATTAAGTTCGCTGTCGTTCCATGTTTCTAAATCGACACCTGCTGAATGTGTATATGATGCGGTTCCCGTACCACCGGTTGCAATTACATATGAAAATAAATTATACTTAGTTGACATAATTCTATATATTTTTTATAATACTGTTTCGTCTATAACACCATCAACTGAAAGTGTTCTGAAAGAAATTACGTTATTAGTGCTTGTTGTTTTAGTCATTACCTTTATATCAGTTCCTTGAGCAACATTACTAACCACCGCTACTAGTGCGACTGTGTGTATTTCATTTGCATAAGTGTACATAGTTTTTTCGTTTATTATAACTCCACCAACTGAAATTGCGAAGTGTGTATTAATTCCAGATTTTGTATGATATCTTGATAATGATACGTTTATTTTATACGTTCCCTTATCGCCTAAATCTTTTGTTGTATATAATAAACCTGGAATATCGACATAAGAGGATGAGCTAAAATTTACTGTGTCTGTTGACTCTACCATAGCTCTATCTCTGAGATATTTATTATTATATGAGATTATATCCTGTAACCTTTCCTGTTCTTCCTCAGTATATATTCCATCAATTAACGTTTTATCGACCAGTATTAATTGCGCTAAAATTTCTTTTTCACTCATTGATAATGATGACCAATTTGAAGAGTATATATTAACATAGGCTTCAGAAACACTATTTCTATAGTCATTGAATTTTAACCTTTTTCTCTCGAATAAAAATTTAAAATTATCAATAGTAGTAATATCACTTGCATTTTCAGCAACAAAGTCATAATTATCATCCACTGAATAATATGTTCTGGATTTGAAATGTATGTAATCTTCCCAAGATTCTTGTGCTGCGCTATTTAATTGTGCTATTTTCATTTATACTATATTTAATTTTTAATCATCATTAATTAATCTATCCCACTACCCAGTTCATATTTTCTACTAATATATTTGTTGCAGAGGTGTTATTTTCAGTATATATCGATAGTGTGTCACCGTTTGTTACTTCTAAGGCGCCCTTTGGATTACAGAACATTACATCACCTACGCCTGTTGTTGTAGCAGCACCTAT
>Ga0136558_1001533_pt1 | contig 11637 bp, 13 predicted proteins | sample AntRauTorckE6833_FD_101391 | JGI IMG/M metagenome (GOLD analysis project Ga0136558, IMG submission 101391) | Saline lake microbial communities from Rauer Islands, Antarctica - Metagenome Torckler E6 #833 | ecosystem: Environmental > Aquatic > Non-marine Saline and Alkaline > Saline | place...
AAGCGTAGCTCGAGTGTGACGGGCGATGACTTGTTTTAAGCTAATGCAGAATACTTTATGATCAACCGAACAGAACCATGGTACTGGCTAAATGAAGGCAGTCGTCTCTTTCTTGAACGAGGCTATTTGGTAAAAGGACAAACACCAGAAGACCGAGTCGCGGTGGTGGCGAATCGAGCGGAAGAAATCTTAGGCAAGGAAGGGTTTGCTAAGAAGTTTACTGACTACATGTCGAAGGGGTGGATTTCACTCGCTTCACCGGTGTGGTCAAACTTTGGGATTGAGCGAGGATTACCGATTAGTTGTTTTGGTTCCTACGTAGATGACAACATGGGTAGTATTCTCTACACTCAGGCTGAGGTAGGGATGATGACTAAATTCGGTGGCGGTTGTTCTGGGTACTTCGGTGGCTTGCGAGGTCGAGGTTCTGATATTGCACAGAATGGTCAGTCCTCTGGAGCGGTACACTTCATGCAGTTGTTTGAGACTTTGGTTGATGTGGTGAGTCAAGGACACATTCGTCGTGGCCACTTATCGCCGTACTTGCCGCTTGAACATCCCGATATTTTAGAGTTTCTAGAAATTGGCACCGAAGGAAATCCAATCCAAAAACTTACCCACGGCGTTACAGTGGGAGACGACTGGTTGCAGTCAATGATTGAAGGCGATGAAGAGAAGCGAGCCATCTGGGCCAAGGTAATCCAGCGTCGTGGTGAGATGGGATATCCGTACATTATGTATTCTGACAACGCGAATAATCAGACTGTCGATGTCTACAAAGATAAAGGGTTACGTATCCACGCTAGTAACATGTGTAGTGAGATTATGTTGCCGAGTAAGGAGGATTGGTCATTCGTGTGCTGTCTCTCATCAGTTAACTTGTTGCACTATGATGAGTGGAAGGATACTGATTTGGTAGAAACCATGATTGAGTTCTTGGATGCGGTCATGGAAGATTTCTTGCAGAAGCTTGAAGCGATGCGTGATTCAGATAAACCAGAAAAGCAACGAGCCTTTCAGTTTATGGAACGAGCCTACAATTTTGCTAAGGCTAATCGAGCACTCGGGTTAGGGGTATTAGGGTATCACTCCTACATGCAAGCTAACCAGATTCCGTTTGAAAGCGAAGCGGCTAATCAGCATAACCGAGAGATGTTTAAGAACATTCAAACTAAAGCCGAGGCTGCTTCTAAGGACTTAGCGAAACGGTTGGGTGAGCCAGAAATCTTAAAAGGATATGGTCGTCGTAATACAACGTTGCTTTCAATTGCACCAACGACGTCTTCAGCCTTTATTTTAGGACAGGTCTCACAAGGGATTGAACCAGTGTGGTCAAACTGCTACACCAAAGACGTGCAGAAAATGAAGACCACCATCAAGAACCCGTTCTTACTTGATTTACTAGAAGAGAAAGGGAAGAACATCAAAGAAGTGTGGGACAGTATCCGTGACAGCGACGGCTCGGTACAACACCTTGATTTTCTAAGCGAAGAAGAGAAGGCAATTTTCCGTACTTTCCCTGAAATCAACCAGAACGTCATCATTGAGCAAGCAGCAGAACGACAAGCGTTTATTGACCAAGGACAATCATTAAACGTGATGATACCGCCTGATACTCCGGTGAAGGATATCAACCAACTCTACATTAAAGCGTGGAAGTTGGGGCTTAAGACCTTGTACTACCAACACTCGATGAACGCTGCTCAGCAGCTTAGTCGTAAAAAGTTGATGGAACGCGCTCAGGCCAGCACTGATACTAAATAAGCGATATAAAAAGCCAACACCCCAGATAATTTTATCTGGGGTGTTGGCGTTAATAATGAAGGTATTTGGCGACAGTCAGTCTCTCAAATGTCTGCTATAGTAGTACGTATGTTGCGGACCTTATTGCTTTGTGTGTTACTCACTATTGTATTCTCAGGCGTGTACTGGTACCAAACTAGTGCCTCACTCTGTCACTATCCGTTGGAGTATCGGGTGGGTGAAGTGGATGAACGCTTTTCTTTGTCCGAAGAGTTGGTTCGTTTGGCGGTGGCTGATGCGGAATCAGTGTGGGAGGAAGCAACTGGCAAGAACCTCTTTACCTATAATCCTGAGAGTGAGTTAGTTATCAATTTTGTATTTGACAATCGCCAGTCGTTGTCAGTGAAAGAGCGTGATGCCCGAGCGCGTCTAGAGTCTTTAGAGGCTGAGAGCGTATCGGTTTCGGAGCAGTATAAGGTCTTAGTTAAAAAACATGAAACTCTGCGTCAGGCGTATGAAGCTGAGGTGGAGACGTATGAAGCAAGACTGCAAGCCTATAATGAACGGGTGGAATCATATAATGAAGAAGGAGGCGCGCCACCAGAGGTGTATGCAGAATTAGAGAGTGAGCAAGCCGAGTTAGAAACAATGGCGGCGGTACTATCAGCACAGACTGAAGAACTCAATACACTCACGGAAGAAGTTAATAAGGTGGGAGACCGCGGTAATGAATTAATTACTCGCTATAATGAACGAGCGGAGCAGTACAATGTTCGATTTGGTACCGCCCGCGAGTTCACGCAAGGAGATTATCAAAACAGTGCAATCAATATCTATACGTTTGCTGACCAGACTGAATTACAGCAGGTGTTGGTACATGAGTTAGGTCACGCATTGTCGGTTGAGCACGTTGAGAACCCTGAGTCGATTATGTACCACCTACTAGGTACCCAGCCAGACGTGGTTAGCTTAACTGCTGATGATCTGAATGCTTTTGAGCAGGTCTGTGCGGAGCAACCGTGGTGGCGTATACTACCCTAAGCACGTTATTAAGTCATCTAACTCGAGATTATTTATGCATATTTTTCAACAATCCTTATTTAAATATTTATTGGCACTGGTGTTGTTGGGTACCGTCTGTTCGTTGGGGGCGTATACGTACCTCACTTTCAAACAAGCGGCTACTGCCCAGGTCGATGATTTAACGATTTCGGTTACCGGAGAAGGTGAGGCAGTGGCGGTACCTGATATCGGTCAATTTTCTTTTGCCGTCACCGCCGAAGCAAAAACGGCTGAAGTGGCCCAAAATGATAGTGCAGAAGCGATGAATGAGATTATCGCCTATCTAGCTGAAGTAGAAATTGCTGAAACTGATATCAGGACAACTAACTATCAACTTAATCCACAATACCGATACGAACAGCAAAACTGTACTGACCGTGGCTACTGTCCTCCAGGAGAGCGAGTTTTAACCGGCTATCAGGTACGGCAGATGGTAGAGGTAAAGATTCGAGACCTAGAAGCAGCCAGTGGGGTAATTTCTGGGGTGGGTTCACGAGGAGCTACAAATATTTCAGGATTACGCTTTACTATTGATGATGAGTCCGAATTGCAAGCAGAAGCTCGTAGCAAAGCATTGGCCGATGCCAAAGAGAAGGCTAGTGCGCTAGCGAGTGAGCTCGGCATGTCGTTAGGACGTTTGGTAGGATACGACGAAGGGGCAGCTGGCCGACCAAAGCCTTACAGTGTAGGAAATACTATGATGTTTGAAGAGTCAGCTAGTGATTCAGTGCAACCAGCATTACCAACGGGGGAGAATACTTTAAAAAGTAACGTCACCCTTACGTACCGGTTGCGATAGGCGCTACTAAGTGGTAAAAAAGTCAACGATCGGTCGATCGTTGACTTTTTTTGTATCCAGAGTACTATAGCTGTAACCGCCGCAAACAGGCGTTTTTTATTTGGTACAATAAGCCGTATGAACCGAATCATTCAATATATAAAAGCCACTCGAGCAGAGATGAACCACGTTGTGTGGCCAACTCAAGCTCAAACGACAATCTATACTGCACTAGTAATTGCTATCTCTGTTTTTGTCGCTTTATTCATCACTTTCTTCGACACTATTTTTGCCGAAGTACTTAAAATTATCGGAATTAGCTAAAGTTTTTTATGGTGAAACAAACAAGTGGAGGAGCTCGTCATTGGTATGTGATCCATACGTACTCTGGCTATGAAAAAGCAGTAGCCCGTAACCTAAAGCAACGAATTGAATCACTCGGGATGACCGACCAGATTTTCGATGTAGTGGTACCAACGGAAACAAAAATCCGAGTTAAGGGTGGTAAACGCGTTGAAGAAGAAGAACAAATTTTTCCTGGCTACGTTTTAGTGGATATGGTTGTGAACGATGAATCATGGTTTGTGGTTCGTAATACTCCTCGAGTAACTGGGTTTGTCGGTAGTGGTACACAACCTCTACCGCTAAGTGAAGATGAATATAATGCATTGATGCGCCAATTGAGTGACGATACTGTGAAGCATAAGGTGGACCTAGTGCCTGATGATATTGTCATGATTATTGACGGTCCATTTAAAGATTTGGAAGGGAAAGTTGGGGAGGTCGACGAAACCAGCGGAAAGGTAAAGGTGTTGGTGAGTATGTTTGGTCGAGAAACTCCCGTCGAATTAGACTTCTTACAGGTCAATAAGCTGTAGTAGCTTGCCAAAGCGTGCGTAATTTTGTACGATACGCGAGCTTCTATCGGTGCTCTGGCTATGGAACAGAACACCAACACACGATAATACAATCAACATGGCTAAGAAAATTTTAAAAAAGATTAAAGTACAAGCGGTTGGTGGAAAAGCCACCCCAGCTCCACCACTTGGGCCGGTGCTCGGTCAAGCGGGTATTAACATTGGTGAATTCGTTAACCAATTTAATGAAAAGACTAAAGAACGAATTGGGGAAGTGGTACCAGTTGAGATTAATGTCTACGATGACCGAAGCTTCGACTTCATCGTGAAAACATCACCAGCAGCGCGTCTGTTGCTTAAGAAAGCTGGTAAAGACAAGGCTTCAGGAAAGAACTTAGTATCCAAAGGTGGTGAAGTTACCATGGACGATGTCCGAGCTGTGGCAGAAGAGAAAATGCCCGACTTGAATACTACTGATATAGAGGCTGCAATGCGCAGCGTGATGGGAACAGTCTACTCAATGGGTATTCACATTAAAGATAAGTAGAAACAAGTAGCAAAAAAAAGACCAGTTGCCTATTGGCAACTGGTCTTTTTTTTGCTAGCTTTGAAATAGTACAACACAAGATACAGGAGGTTCTTTTGGGTAAACGATCAAAATTTACAACTGAAACTTTTCCGGAGGAGGCGATTCACCGGGCACGACAGCGCAATCAACATCATACGCACAGTGTGGGGGTGCTGATACTCGACCCTGAGGGGAAGCGCGTTATCTGCGCGTTGCCAGTATCAGCTGCGCGCCGCGGAGTCGAAGTGCTGGTGCCGCCACAGGAGAAGCTGGTCGAAGGGGAGTCGGTCCATCGGGTAGCCGAGAGATTGGCTCAATCGGTACTGACCTATCGATTGCCGACAGAATCGGTGCGTTACCTGGGGAGTGGTTTTGGTTCCAAACATCTGGATGCCAACAGCACGAAGCGTCGAGCCAAATATGTGCACTGGTATGGGCATGTATTGCCGTCTCGGTATGATCGCCGGCACTTCTACCAGTTGTTGGTACAGGAGAACGACCTGTTCAGCCGGACCCAATGGCTGCGGATTCAGCAGTTGCTTGAAATCCATGACGGTGGAGTGGTTTCTGATGATAAGCTGCGTCTCATGATGCAAGCAATCTGGGTATTGACCCGAAGCGAACAACTGCGTGAGTCCATGGCGGCTCGGGCAGCTGGCCGTTATCTGGATCCCGAACTCATTCCGGCGACAGCCTGATAGGTACCTTACGTTATGCTCTTTTATGCCACCCACACAGCGTGTGGGTGGTTTCTTGTTTATATAGAAGACCCTCCCACGCTTGGTGTGGGAGGGTTAAGGGCTCTGCTCATCAGCACGTTGCCGGTTACAGTCGACTAGTGCGGTCAAGCTGTGCTTGGTTCCAGGCGGTGCGGTTGCCGCAGTCAATAAACGCACCGGTCGGTAGCAAGGTATGTCGCAAGCTACCATCAGCGACGTAGGTTTTGATTACGTCACCTAAGTGAAGTTCTTGGCTGTGGCTGTGACACAAGGCTTGGGTACGCGCAAAAACATCAAAGGGCAGCTTGGTTGCGCCGGTTAAAATAACACGGCTCTGTTCCTTGGCTGGCTTCTCGTAGAGTGCCTGTACTTGCTTTTCTGGCCCGATCACTTGTCCGAACTGCGATGCGTCGACTTCCGGTGGCAAGGTCATAGTCCATACGTGTGGAGCTGGTTTGCCTATGAAGTCAATTGGTACGTTGAAGTACGCGTCAGCCAGCATGATTCCGACTGGCTTATTTGCACGAACCCATGGCTTTAGTCGGTAAAGGTCATGAGCTGGTCCATTGCTGAAGGCGTTGTTGGTGTGAGTGTAAGCCACTGGAATCGGGAGATTAAACGCCGTCACTGTTTCGATAGTCAGCTCCGGGTGGGGGCCGTTTAAAGACAGTAGCAATCGAGATGCACCACCACGAACGGCCGTTTGCAGTACGTGGTAGATTAGCGGGTAATCACCAACCGGAATCAGGTGTTTGGGTATCGGTGCGGCCACGAGTGGTCGCATGCGAGTGCCGGCACCGCCAGCGAATATGATGACGTCCATTTAAGGAAACTCCTTTTATGATTACATTTGGGCAGTCGTCTTGGTGATGAGCTCAAGGAGCTGGTCTCGCGCTATTGTAATCTCTATGGGAGTCATGACAACCTTTTCTTTAGCTGGTTCTGTGGTTGAAAAATAACCAATTTTTTCAAAGCCGGTTAAGCTGTGTTGCGGTAGGGTAGGTATAACGTTCCAGTGCAAATGTGGTAATGAGCTCAAAGAGCCTTTGCCGGTTTGTAGAAATACCTCTACTCCTGAGTCTGGAAACGCTGTCTGTAAGACTTGGTAACATTCAAGTAGTAAGTTATGACGAGCTAAAATCTCTGTATCGGTCTCGTCGACGAGTTGGGTGAGGTGTCGTTTTGGTACCAGCATGGTGTGTGCTTCAGCGCGAGGAAACCAGTTTGCCACCCAGCGATAATGTTCATTCTCAAAGAGGGTGTCTTGGTGGTCTCGAAAGGTTTGGTTTTCAATTTCGGTAGTACAAAATGGGCAGTCGGGTTTTGGTTTAGGGGCAGTCTTTTCTTCGTATCCATGGCGTAGCGGCGAATAGTAATATGGCATATACAATGTATTTTACCTTATGGTGTACGGAGTTTCTAGTGATGGTATACTGCGCCTACTATGACCGTACCAAAAGCAGGAGCTTTGGCAGCCGAGCAGCTACAAAAATTAATCGAGTCAGAACATATCAAAGGAGCCACAGAGGAGCATATTTCTCCGGCGTCACTCGATATGACCCTCTCAGAAGAGGCATACCAAATTCAGGGTTTGTTGTTGCCTCGAGTTGGCGAAACGGTGCGTGACGCGTTGGCAATTATGCAACCACAGGCTGTAGATTTAGAGCAACCCCTTCGGGCTGGACAGCTCTACTTAATTCGGTTGCGAGAATCGGTTGCGTTACCAGAGTCTGTTTACGGTTACTGTAACCCCAAGTCCTCAACCGGTCGACTAGATACTCATGTACGAGTATTGGCTGATGGTGTACCACGCTATGACTCACTTACCCCAAAAGGATATTGTGGCGAGTTGTGGGTGGCAGTGTATCCGCAGTCTTTCTCCTTGCAGGTTCATCCCGGTACACCGCTGACTCAGCTCCGGCTGTTTACGAAGGATACCCGTCTCTCGGAAATAGAATTAGCAAATCTGTATCAGACAAAAAAACTTGTTTGGCACCCAACCAAAGACCACACGCTACCGTATGAGGAACTTTTGACACACGATCAAGACGGAGCCATTTTGCTAACAGCCTATATAAACGAAGGGGTAGTTGGGTATGAATGTATTGCTGAACCGTCTGCGGTTATTGACGTAGCCAAGGTGGGGCAATACGCTGCTGCGGACTTCTTCGCTCCCCTGTATGCGCACGATGAGATTATTTATTTAAAGCGTGATCGCTTTTACATTCTCTCGGGAGCCGAACGAGTACGGATTCCACCTACTTTAGCATCTGAGATGGTGCCGATGGATGAACGCAGTGGTGACTTTCGTTCGCATTACGCTGGGTTTCTTGATCCTGGATGGGGCTGGGGTACAGCTGGAGAAGGGAAAGGTCGGCCATTTACTCTTGAGGTGCGACCGTTTGAAGATTTACTGATTCGAGCTAAGCAACCAATTGCCAAGATTAAATTTGAGCACATGGCGCAAGAGCCAGCGGTACATTACGACACTAAGGATTCTAATTATTTATGCCAGAGTGGGCCTAAATTAGCCAAGCAGTTTCGTCTCGACTAGTTTTGTTTGACGATATCTTGTTCGCCGCGTTTTATATTGAAGCGACCGGGTTCAGGGTCTAAGTGAAAGACGGCTCCTAAATCCTTTCCGTAGGTTTGTTCTAGTGCCTTTGCTATTTCACCAGCTCGGGTAGCCAGGGTGGGGTGCACTAAACTACTGGCTCGCAACTCCACCAGATACGTTAAGGCTGGTAAGTCTCCGGTTAAATAATTACTGATATTGTAGCCCATTGGGGTGTAGTACTGACGCAACAATGGGTCATTTGTCAGTGTCTCGATTGCCTCTCTTTGGGTCGCTAATAATTGGGTCGCTTGATTGCGGAGGGTTTCGGTTAGTTCATCTAAATACCAATCATGAAAGCCAATCTCCATAGTAAGGAGTGGCATGCGCTGAGTAACCGCCCGGTGTCGTTGAATGTCTCGGAAAGAACCGTAATCTAAGGTAAAGGCAAAGCTGCTAGTACCGTATGCCCCGAGCCACTTGGGTAATTCTGTTTTTGGTGGACGGGTGGCAATCAGGTCGCGATATGGGGCAAGAGCGGCACGGTTAACTCCGTCGTGTACGAGCTCTAGCTCTGGTGTTGCAGCGTCGTGGTAGTAGTACTGCGGGCTGGCGGTAGCGAGGTATTGCTCGGTTGCTTCGTAGCGTTTTTTCTCAACATTAAACGAGCTGGGGTGGGTGGCAATCATGGCGTCCTCCAGTACCGCACTGATTTCTCTCACCTCTTCTAAGGGGTGATGGCGTAGTTCTTGGATGCGGTCCCCAAATTGGCGTAACGTACTGCTCCAAGCGAGGTTGGTGCTCGCGCCGGCCGGTAGAAAGCCACGAGTAATATCAAACGCTCGAGCAGCAATCGCCTTCTCGTAACTACCGGTCTTCTCGCCTTCACTTTGAGGGAAGCGCTCGGGTAAGGCTGTTTTCATGGCAGCGACCGCTTCAAGATAAAAGGAGCGCCAGGTTTCAAGAATAGTTTCACCGACCTTACTATTGTCGGGATTATGAAAGGGCTGTGAAGCAAAATCAATATAACGAGTGGAAGCTTCTTGTCCGTTATAGAGCTTAGAATCTTGGATGGCTTTGGCTGCCAACATGGAAATACCTTCTACAAACACAATCGCGGTACCACAATCTCCAATTGATTTATGTCCGTACTGTACGTAGTACGTCGACATAAATTTTTCGGCTCCTCGTTCTGCGAGTACCTGTAAATGCCCATCGATTCCCTCAGTAGAGCGTGAATGAAGGGCTTGCAACATGGCGGTGGCTTCGGCGTCTAAAGTGGCGCCGGGGTCGATTACGACAATTTTTCCACCGGTACTAAGTGGGGCGGTGTAGTGGTTCAGTTGGTTGATATCTTGCATATGAGACCATTGTAGCAGTGTTTTTGACCACGAGCATTTGACAAGAAAAAGAGCTGTTTTGTATTAAAGAAAAAGACATGGTGTAGCATTCAGAAGTGCTATCATAGAGTTTATGTCTCAAGGAGCTCTGATTGTACTGGATGGTGCCGATGGTGCTGGAAAAGCGACTCAAACAAAATTACTGGTGGAGCAGCTACGGCAAGCTGGTACCTCGGTACGGACACTGGATTTTCCGCAATACGAACAGAATGTATTTGGTAAGCTACTGCGTGAATGTTTAGACGGGGAACGAGGTGATTTTTTGTCAGTTGATCCACGGATTGCTGCTACACTCTACGCAGCTGATCGGTTTGAATCTAAAGAGACAATCATGGGATGGTTAGCGGCTGGAGATACGGTGGTGTTGGATCGGTATGTGAGTTCCAATATGTTGCACCAAGGAGCCAAGCTGACTGACCAAAAAGAACTAGAGGACTTTTTACAGTGGCTCGATACTATCGAACATGGAGTGTTTGGATTACCACGACCAGACATTATTCTCTACCTCGATGTACCGTATAGTTTGCGTCAATCGATGCTTTTCAAAGACGATACGCGTACAACCATTGATACTGCTGAGTCTAATATTGCTCACCAGCTCGAAGCTGAAAGTAATGCTAAGCGAGTAGTGGCAGCTCATAATGTGTGGCGGTCTATTCCTTGTGTAGCTGAGGGGGCTCTCCTGCCACCAGATGAGATTGCAGCGCTAGTTTACAGTGAGGTACAGACGGTTTTATCCAAGTAAGTCAATTATTATGTCTCCCGTTACATTGCAAATACAACGAGTACACGAAGCGGCTGTGCTGCCAGCGTACGCCCATGATACCGATGCCGGGTTAGATCTTTGTAGTGTACGTGACTGTACGATTGCTCCTGGAGAGCGACTGACTATACCTACAGGATTAGCCCTTCAGCTACCAGCTGGCCATGTCGGTTTGATTTGGGATAAGAGCGGATTATCACACAAAGTAGGGGTTAAGACTTTGGGTGGAGTAATCGACGCTGGGTATCGTGGTGAAGTAATGGTTGGGTTGGTGAACTTAGGTCAAGAGCCGCATCACATTGCTGTGGGCGATAAGCTAGCTCAGTTGTTGGTGCAGGCAGTAGTCCAGCCCGCGATGGTAGAGGTCGAGTCACTCGAGCAGTCTAGTCGAGGGGCCGATGGGTTCGGGAGTACTGGAGTGTAATTGGTCGCAGTAGTGCGTGGTATACTCGCCAGTACAATTTGCCTCGGGTAACTTTTATTCTTCTATACATAATATTATGTCTCAATATCCTTATATTAAAGCGCAAGATAAAGCAGTGTACGAAGCGTTGGTGGGAGAAGAAGAGCGGGAACGAGCTGGAGTAGAGCTCATTCCAAGCGAGAACTACGTCAGCCAAGCGGTACGTGAAGCCAACGGTTCAGTGTTTACTAATAAATATTCCGAAGGTTATCCGGGGCGTCGTTACTACGGCGGGCAGGAGTACACCGATATCATTGAGCAACTGGCCATTGATCGGGCCAAGGAGCTCTTTAAAGCTGAGTACGCTAATGTGCAGCCACTCGGCGGGGCGGCCGCCAATGTGGCGATGTATTTTGCATTTATGAAACCAGGCGACACCGTACTAGGGATGGATCTCTCGCACGGAGGACACTTAACGCACGGCCATCCGACCACTAAGATAAATCAGGTCTTTAACTTTGTACGCTATAAGATGAAAGATGTTGATACTGGAGAAATCGACTACGACGAGTTGCGGGCGGTAGCATTACGAGAAAAGCCTAAGATTATTCTAGCTGGGTTCTCAGCCTACACTCGAGAATTAGATTACGAACGGTTTGCGGCCATTGCGGCTGAGGTCGGGGCCTATACCGTGGCTGATGTTGCTCATATCACCGGCTTGATTGCTGGTGGGGTAGCTGAGAATCCGTTTGACTACGGGTTTGATGTTATGACCATGACTACCCACAAA
>Ga0136558_1001537_pt1 | contig 11605 bp, 19 predicted proteins | sample AntRauTorckE6833_FD_101391 | JGI IMG/M metagenome (GOLD analysis project Ga0136558, IMG submission 101391) | Saline lake microbial communities from Rauer Islands, Antarctica - Metagenome Torckler E6 #833 | ecosystem: Environmental > Aquatic > Non-marine Saline and Alkaline > Saline | place...
ATCAGCCACCTTATTAATATCTACAGCGACGTCTAATAGCATTAGACTCCTTTTATAGCTTGCATTAATGGCGTCTCTTTCCTTGTCTATATCAAACATTACTCTTCCTCCTTTTGTTTCAGCAGCGCATTAGCCCTCTCCAGTTTAGAAAAAAGCTTTTCTGTCGGCCGCTTCCCTATCCGGTAACAAACCGACAGATTTTGATACGCACGCGCGGCTGAGAGCAATTTCTTGTTCTCAGCCTTTACAGCCTTTAGTTCTGCTTCTTTTTCATCCATTACTCTTCCTCCTTAAGCTTTTGGAATGTGAGCTGAGTTTATCTCGCCCTTGAGTTGTTTGAAACATTGCTCACACAATTGGTACAAACGTCCATTATCATCATAGTACCATCTGATAGAACCCACAGCACTATCAACTACTGCACACCGCTCGCATATTGGGACAGTTGTTGAGTTTGGTATTATTATCACTCTTCCTCCTCACTAATGATCTCTATTTTATACCCCCTATGTACCCCATCTCTTCTCAGTGCACGCCTAACCGAGTCATCCTTCCAGCCCATTGCCTTTACCATACTCACAACCGAGTCATATATAACTGGCTTATCATCAATAATTACAAGACATCTCTTGCTACTACCAGGGCTTTTCCTCTTAGCCTGTGATTTTTTGCCCTTAAAGGTTTTGCCAATAAATTTTGTCCTAAACCGTACTGTGTCCCCTTTGTCTATGCACATCCACAGGGGACATATTTCATTTGCCCTCAGACTATAATCTGTTTTATCTGGCCAAGTACTACTAATAAGTGTACTGGGCTGTACGCGCTGGGATCCTGCCAGCTCTTCAAAAGATTGCGATCTCCATGGGTTCATTTTACCCCCCCTATTGAGTTCCACATATTGTCCATCCAGTCCTCAGCACCATCAACACCATCAAGGCCGCCAATTTTAATCCACTCATCTACAAGCTCCTCTGATCCCCAGCAGTTAAGAGGCAAGATGTTAAACATTAGGCAAGCATAGACATCCAGCAGCTTCTTATTATGCTGATCTGCATAGTTGGTAGCTCCCACTAGATCATTGCTCAGAACCTTGACTATGAATTGCCCTGGTGGTATCCCGTATATTACATACCTGGCGATACCATCTGCCATCCTCTCTGGTATCTTCTCTCCAAAATAATCCCAATCTGCCAACCTTTTCTCGAAAGTTATAAGCCTATTACTTTTCTGCATTTGTAACCTCCCAAAAGTGATCTTGAATCATCTCTCTTTTCTCTCACCCTTGTTCAAACTCTCAAACAAGTTTTTAAGTGCAATCGTGTCCACTTCCTCAATCTCTTCTGGAAGTAGCCCAAGATCCACAGCGTCCAATTGGTCTTTGAAGTCTTCATACCCATAAAAGCCACGCCCTATAAGTTGCTCCAGTACATTAATGACCGCCCATATATACGAATTTCCGCTGAAGTGGCCCCTCTTCGCATATTTAACTGTTCTTATCAGTGAAGATAAAGGGTACTCAGATCCAGTGTACCACGTTGATTCAAACTCCTTTGCATCTGACCAGGCACCACTCTTCTGTATCTCTTCCACCGAGTGGCCGGTTGTGCTAATGCGGACCTTCGCGCCTATTTGCACATGAGCAAAATCGAAGCTATGTACAAGCGTAAACAAATCATTGTGGTAGTACTTGCACAGCTGTACAATCTTACCTCCCAGCCTCACTGTCACCGCGTTCCTGGTCGACGATATTAGATCCAGTTTGTTGACGTTTATCGCGTCGAAATCACCTTTCTCAACCGGGAACACATCTATGTCCCGCGGCTCTGCCCTGTTAAGACAGTTTCCTGCCACGTAAAACCGCGAAACCCCAATGCTCCTCAGCTCATCTACTGGTACGCGCTGTTTCACTCTCTCTGTAATTAATTGTTCAAAATCCATGTTGCCCTCCTTGGATATTTATACTTTACACCATACTACACATCACGCTACTGGTCAACCCCTATTGCGATTCTTTAGAATGGGATGTCATCCTCAAACTCTTCCGGCCCTCCGTGGCTTCCGGTATCATTCGGCCTTGCTGTTGGCTTTTCCTGGGACTGCCCACCATTATCATAGCCTCCACCGTTCCTTCTACTGCCCTTAAACTCAATGTTGTCCACGATAATCTTAAGTTTTGACCGGTTTGATCCGTCTTTCTCCCATCGGTCCTGCCGAATCCGGCCCTCTACAATAACGCCTGATCCTTTTTCCAGATACTTTCCAAGACTGGCAGCTCTGGATCCCCACAGCTCACAGTCTATAAAGTTGACATAGTCTTCACCATTCTTGCGGTACTCATTGCTGGCTATCGAAAATTTCAAAAGCTCGTATCCGCTGCCCACTGTTTTATATTCTGAATCCCTTGTAAGGTTCCCTGATCCAATCCATCTGTTCGTATTGCTCATAACGTCCCCTTTATGAAAAAGCGGGGTTTCCCCCGCCGTTGATTACTCTTTTGACAAGTCTTCAAATGTTCCCTGTGAAGGATCCTCAGATTCTTCATCCTCGTCTTCCTGCACCTCATGTGTAAGAATATACCCGGTGGATCCCCCGCTTGCCAGTATCTCTGACAAGTCCGTAACAGTCTGCGAAGTATACGGCAGTCTTAACCTCAACTCGACGTGCATACCGCGCCCATTCTTTGGCTCGACCTTCTCCACAACTCCTACCCCCTGGACCCTTATCACGTCACCAGGTTGGTACTGCATTTCATTGTCCACTTCAATATTACTTTCGTTCGAGTTCATGTTGCCCTTCCTTCTGTTTTCTCAACTCCCGGGTAACCTTTAATTTCCGGTAGTCGGTTCCTTCAAACTTGATCATCTCGCACTGTCCGATGATCCGGCTGCTTATAGCCATTCCAAACTTATCATCCAGCTCTCTAAGTGATTCAAGATTTGTCGTTGCGATCAGCACCTTCTCCGAAGAGACAATGCTGTCCAGCAATGTGAAGGCCCTTTCCTTCACCCATTCGTTTTGCATATACATTTTACCCAGATCGTCTAAGATTATAACATCATAAGCCATCACCTCCTGAATATAAGTATCCTTTCCTTCGTACTTAATAATTTTCGATATTATATCTGCGGACCTCTCGAAAGTGCAGTTGTAAGTGCTTACCTTCAGAACCTCTCGAAGCATGGATACCGCGCAGTGAGTTTTCCCGGTCCCGACCATTCCATACAGCAACGCCCCGCGCCCCTGCAGCACCCTTCCATCCTGCACAATTTCAGCTGTCTTCTTCATCGCATCGGTAAGACCCTGGTCCACACTGTAATCCCAACTCTCAAAGCTCGACTGAAAATACTTCTGTGGTACCCCGGCCAACTCCAGGCTTTCCTGGACCTCTATGTTAGCGTTCCGTTCCCTCTCCCATTCTTTGAAGCATTTGCACCCTGGCTCATAGTAGCTATATTCTGCAAACGGGTTCTTCACTTGGACTTTTTTGTATTCAGTCCCACACGTCGAGCAAGCTCCCCCGCTTACGTGCCTTTTCATATGTTCAATGACAGCGTCCGGTTCCCCTTGTGCTTTGTACTTATCTATCATGTATTGAGATTCTCGGCGAAACTTTTCGTCTGTCATTTTCAACTTATCCATCTGGCCCTCTTGCAAAACTTCCCCTATGCGCCTGTACATCACGCCTCCCCCGGTCATAGCTGACTTAATAGTTCATCCTCTATACTATCATACTTTTTCACCGGCTTGACCTGGTCGACTTCGTTGTAGTGTGCGCGAAACTGTTTAAGATCCCTACCCCCGTTCTTTGTGAACCAATATTCCTTTCTGTAATAGCCCTCGAGTTTTACAAGTACCCGCTCTATCCCTTGCCTAGACAGTAGATCCTTCACGATTTTTCCAGCTGCAGCGTCGAATAGCGGTTTCTCCTTTTGGACCGCTTCATGTAGCTCAAAGTACTTATCAACAACCTGTGCATAACTCGACTTCTGTTTAGATTTGTCTGGTGCATTCTTTTCTGGCTCTGGTTCCAATTCAAAATTGTCATTGCCTGGATCCGGAGGGGACGCCGAAGGCGGTTCATCTTTAGTATTATTAGTATTTAGTTTCTTTAAGTATTTAGTAGTGTCTGGTTTTCCGACGTCGTGAGATCCGATGTCGGGTTTTCCGTCTTTTGGAGAAATGGACTTTTTGGTGGTTTCTTGTGCAGTTTCATATACGTAATGGACCCATCCAACCATTTGCCCTTTTCCATCCTGTTCTCTATGACTTTCTACATATCCAAATGCCGAGAGCTCTTTCCAGGCTGTCGCCATCGCTGTTTTCCCTTCAGAGAAATGTCTATTAATTTCCGTCTTACTTACATCCCAATCTGCGGGGAGTGTCATGATATACGTCCACAACCCTTTGGCCCTTGCACTTATCTGCCTATTTTTGAGTATCTCATTGTTTATTATTGTAAAGTTCTTATTCTTCTCAACTCTGACTATGCCCATATACCCTCCGCTTATTTATTATTGCGAGGATTGCCACAGTGCGCTTTTATGAAGCACCCCTGTACTTTCCCCCTGTTTACTATCAAATACCGCGAGACGCCCGTTCTCGCAAGACCTCCGCGAATCTTTCATCTGGGATTCCCGCTGCCTTATACAGCTCTTTCAATTCGTTAGTTGTCATTTGTGCTGCCATCATATAATCAACCTTTGTCTTTGTTGACGGCAGTTGGTCAAATACCTTCCCTGATAACCTGCTCACATCCTTTATGAAAAGATCGTAAGTTCCTTCTGCAGACCTTTTTGCAGCATCTTGGGCAATGAATAAAAACGCCCCTTGTATAGGGATCGTTATTTTTTGAAGTGCTTGATACCGTCTAATAATTTCATTTTTACTTAAGTTCGTTAATCCCTGGTCCATACTACCTCTTAATGTTTGAAGCCGTGAACCGATATAGGTACCGAAGCTCGGGAGGCGGGTTCCCTCACTGGTTACCGGTCCACAGCCTCAAACACCCCGCCTAAAAGTGTTCGTCGCCGTACCTGACAACATCCAATTCTACACTCTTTGATCCTTTCTGTCACCCTTATCATACCCGGATTCTTTCGCAAGTTCATCCCTGATCAGCTGGCGGAAATGTTTTCTCACTTCCATCTCAATATTCTCCTTGTCAAACGGCCTTGCTTTCACAGAAGTAAACTGGAAATTCCACCTGAAATATTCGACCATTCTGGCGACCACACTTAAGGGTACTCCAAATACAGAACATACTTCATCCAACCCCACAGTGGTAAACACTGCTTCATCATTCAATAGAAGCTCCTGTATCCGGTTCTGGTCAATCTCTGTCCCGGACACAATAGCTGGTGCGTTGAACCCAAGCACAACCATAAGCTGCCGGACAAAGATCCTTTCTATCCTTGCTGTTACTATACGTCTACTTGGAATCAGTTCCCTCATTGAAGTTTATCCTTCATGTTCTTCGCTTTGCTCTTCGGAGACTGGTATTCCTCATACTCCGAAACTACTTTTCCGGAACGCAACACAATAGCGTTCTCTCCTGGCATCTCCCCGACCTTCTCAAGAAGCACCTGGTACCCATAATCCTCAGCAAGCTCCTTGACCACTTCATAACTTTCTGCGTCAAGAAGACTCCCATCTCGAATTGATATTACCCGAAGATCCTGTTTCATTTCCATGCCGATACGAGTACTAATGCGAATCTGTTCCGCCTGTGATTTTTGGCTAAAAGGAACATCATCTATAAGAACACCAACCTCTTCGTCGAATGAGATATTCTTGAAGGGTAGGTTGCTGTCTTGGACCCGGCGAATCTTCTCTTGATCACACCACTTGATTTTTTCCGTTCGGTTTATCGACTGTTCCGAGTAAGTGTCCAGTTCATTTTTGATTTCAAGATACTCTTTGTACCGGCGGACTTTTCCATTAAACTCTTCCGCGTCCGCAATCTTCTGGTCCACTGCGTCGGTCGACTCATATTCAAGAGTTTCAACCTCTTTTGCTTCTGCCTGGTATTCTTTAAGTCTCCCTTTTGCCTCTTCAAGCTTCTTTTCTAAAACGTGAATATGGTTCTTCATATCCTGGACCTTCTCAGCGAGTTGTTCCTTGTGGTATTTTTTTATTTTGACCTCGCTGTTACGGTCACTTATATCAACCCGTTCTTGCTGTAGCGCACTGATGTCAATTTCCTCAGTTGCTTCTTCAGGAACCTCTTCAGACATCTTGCTCTCAAGCCATTTTATCGCACGGTTTATCTCCGTCCGTTCTTCATACGCTTGCTTCTTCATATCCTCAAGATCCTCAGTTTTAATACCACCAAGCTCTTTGATAATCTCTACCTGCTTGCTCGGAGACTTCTTACTGAAGCTCAAAGGATCCACAGTAAACTCTGAAAGCATCTCGTCAAGATCCGACTGGGTAAACTTTTGTCCGTCAGTATCTGTCACTGAAAGAGACCCTCCACCTTTGACAGTTCCGTCCTCCAGTTCTCTTTTGGTAATGGACCGCCTAATTTCAATCTGGCGTTCCTTATTACCTATAGTAGCTTTTACAAGTGCTTTTTCCTGGCCTTTCCGAATAACTCTCCAGACAGGATATCCCCGCCCGAAATACCTGGTCCCGGACATAGCGATAAACAAGGCGTCCAGTAGTGTGCTTTTGGCTGAACCGTTCTCTCCATTCACCTCAATAAACAAGTGGTCCTTCATATCCACTTCTACCAACTCAATGTTCCGCAGATCCTTAATCTTGATCCCCAAGACCTTCATCGACTGCTTCTTTTTACTCATGTTGCCCCCCCTGTTTGCAGTACCAATCTTAAGACTGGCCCATCTATCTGTACTTCAAAACGATCCCCCACGGAAATCTTTTGCTCACTAAGATACAAATTACTTACCGTCAGTATTGACTGGGAAAGTTCTCTTGCATCGTGCATTCGCACTTTATATACCCCATACTTCTCAACCCAGTTAAGATCATCACGTTCCATGGCGTCCACCGGTTCTGGAGTTATAAGTAGGGATCCGTCAGAATCCTTTGCTTCATACAAACCATCACCAAAATCTGCCCCGATATCATCCAGATATCTTTTAGGTAGATTAACCTGGGCGCCCCGCACTCCGTACTGACGTAATCGGTAAATCTTGTTCATTAGAAATCCTCCAATTCATTGTCTTTTGATTTGTTGCCTGTACCTGACCCCTGACCATTGAGCCACTTATTGTCCCCTACAAATCCACAATACTTTGCTATGGGACAATACCCTTTCCGGCACTTTGCTCCGTACCACGTCTCTGCATCGTTGCACATCGGCGGTACCACTCTCCACTCTATAGCTTCGCCAATGAAGTCCTCCCCAGACAGGTTCATTCCCCGAAGTTCCTGGGTATCTTCCATTAGACTCAGCCGGTAATCCTTCCTGCTCTTCAACCATTGCTGAATGACCTCATCTTCTATTCGCGGTACATAAGGGTAATAGGTTTTGTCTTCAATCCCCCTCGACTTAGCTTCCCGAAGGCCTCCATCCCGGACCACTATAAAACACCTCAAGTAGTCTGGTGAAGGACCTTCTTGCTGCTCAAGCATAAACCTATACGAGTTAATCTGGTGCGCGACATCGTTGGTATCAGCCTTGGCAGGGTTTACCCTCCACGCCTTCTTCATCTTAGGATCGCCTTTCTTCCCAAACTTAGAATCCCGAAGGTAGTATTCCTGGTTCCCGTCCTCATCAAATACCGGCTTAAGTCCATGCTGCTCGATACCTAAAAACTTCGCAACACCAAAACTACCCATTGTCTTCGTATCAGAAAGTGTCAAAGTCCCATCTACCGGATTCTTTTCCAGTAGATCCAACTTCCCCCGGACCTCTTCAAACCGCACCCATTGCTCTGCTTTTAATAGTTCGTGGGGAGCGTTCTCTAGCTGCTCGTGGGTACTGATTCCCAGCACCATAAAGGCAGCATCTGAGGCGTCCACCGCGTAATCTATACACTGTTCAAGGAACCACTGTCTGGAACCCTTCTGTATAGAAGTGACTCCTATGGTCCCGAGGAATTGCCGACTTCCACCTATCCTTAAGTAATAATTGAGTGGCCCGTACTTTCGGGCCAACTCACTCTCACCGCGCAAGACCTTATCTATTTCTTCAAGCTGCCCATTTTTGAATCTAAACCATTTCTTCGGCATCTTACCCTCCTTACTCATTATACACTGATCAACCGGGTTTGTCACCCGCTAATATAAAGAATCCTGGGAAACCGTCTCATGCGGTTTATCTCCCTCTCTGAGTGGAAGTTTACCTCCCCGCTCCCTGGCTTCTTCAATTCGCCATCTTAGATGCGGGAAGAGCTCAAGTAATCGTCCCCACCCTTTTTCATGCTGGCCTTCTCCCTCTCCGCCTATATGGTGCTTAGTACATAGGTGCATAAAGTTCCAAGGCTCGTCTGGACCGCTGGACCCCTTCGAGACTATGTGCGCTATCTGTCCATCTCCGTTCCCAAGATAGTCCATACACGCTTCGCAGAAAGGAACTTTCTCTTTGTAATCCTGTTTATTTTTAATCGAGATAGGGTCGAACTGTTGCTCCCCTCTCCAGACATACCATTGCTTCCAGTAATTCGCTATCTGCGCAGGATCCGTAACCTCAATACCATGTTCAGCAAGCTGTATAAACACACCGTTGATAATGTTCGCCATCTCAATGGTGTTACAGTTTGATGAGGATTTTACCCTCCTCTTTCCAGTGAGTAGGCTCACTTCCACCGGCGCATACATATCAAGGATATCCTGATATAGTTCTTGTTCATGACCCTGCTGCCCATAAACTTCTAGGGATAGAATCGACAGTAAAGCCCACATGAGATTATTCTGCTCAAGAGACCGCTGCCGGTACCACACCTTTACATTCAATTCCAATCGCTTCTCTCTCCACCCTTCCCAGCTAGTCAGTTTGGTTAAAAAACGCTTTACCGCTGGTTCGTAGAACTTGTCAAATTGAAAAGCAAGGATCCTGTTTCCCCTAACCTTAATATGCTTCAACTGCCCGTCTTCATCACGTATAGTTACTGATACCGCTTGAAGCAACTTCGCTTCTGTCTTTGAAAGTTTCATACAGATCCCCTAAATCCACATTGCCGTTACAGCACCGGCCTTTATCCAATACCCTGGAGCCGGCCTTTCAAACTCGAACCGCCTCTCCAAATTACCTACACATTTACACATTGCTACCCTCCTTTTTCCGCAAATCTATCTGTTTGTTTACCTGGACTTTCACATTGCTCAAGTAATCCATACTGTACTTATTATTCTTCAGAACGTCTCGCCACTCTTCTTTCTCGTCTTCGGTAATAAGACCCTGCTTATGGGCATCCTTCACCCTCACCCAAATGGAATTGACCATGCGCTTCAACTCAACTTCCCCCTGGTCCTCCTGCTGTGGAGGCCCTGTAACGTCCCGGGTTACTCCTTCATCTTCTGGTGTCCTGGTAACCTCAAACCCTCCAAACAGCTCCTGGATTGCAAGGTTTATGAACGGGAATCCCATGTACGCTTCCAGTGAAGACTTAAAGGCCCTGGTCTGCGCTCTGGCTACTGCATCGTGGAAAGCCCTTTTATTCGGTTTGTTTCTTGAAGCCCCAGTTTCCTTAACATCAGAAGCACCCTCCAGCTCCACATACCTTTCTTCATCACGCCCCCACACACGAACCTTCGCAATGACCTTAGTCTCTGTTCCCTCCCCGAATACCTTTGTGTCAGTGTTGGCCATTGAAAGACTGGCTACATACTGGACCTTCAAACAGAAGTTCTTAACAGGTTCTATCTTGCCCTCGATAAGACAGAAGTCCTTATTGTGGTAAGGATCGTCTCGCTTCCATTCAAGCATAGGGTTTTTGTCCACTATCTGCATAACTTTTCGATACGTCTGCAGCTGGTTCTCACTGAACAGCTCTTCCCGAATCTGGACATCGCCAATTCTCTGCTCCACCAACTGCTTATTTTTGTTTTCTATATTGTTACCCATTATTCACTCCTTGCAATACCACCAGAAAAGTGATATATTCTAATCAACCTACCAACGGCGTTGCCCTCCGTTGACCGGGGTGCCCCTCGCAATGAGGGGCTTTTTTTAGTCTTCTACCAGTTTCACAACTTCATCGAGAAACCGGTACACTTTATGCTCAACCCACTCATACTTTCCCTCGAGTTGCTTTGCTTCGACGTGATGGCCGACTTTATATAAACGCCCTATTGCCCTTTCCACAATATCCATAAGCACATCGTCTGAGTAGGTTTTTACCTCCGGCCTTACATCCTGTTCTTCAGATAGTCTGTCATGGTCGTCCCCATTACAGACACTATCTTCATGTAGAGTCCTTTTATTGCACACATCGCACCACTTCTTTTTCCATTCATTCATTTCGCTGCCCTCCTTAGAATGGTACCGAGCGGGTATGATCCGCCACCTCTTCAACTATCTGCCGAAGACTCTCTCCTTTTAAGCTACGGTACCTGGAAATATCATACTACTTTTTACATCCACCGTCAACCACTACACCATTACGTGTTTAGCTGGTGCCATTATATGACACTCATCTATATTGTCCCCTTCCTCATATTGTAGCCCATAGATTTGTACTGTCTGATGGTTCGGATATAGCTCTGCAGCAACCTTGAAAAACTTGTTTTTCAAGTACCGCCTGGTCCGCCCCTTTATAATTCCTGACCCCTGCACAATAAATTGCTCCCCGCCCTGTTCCCGGACCTCATATCCTTCTATATGCGCCGGGCAGATATTATATGAAAGCATCTTCGGAAAAGGATCCTTCCCGTTCTCTGGTATAAACAGATATACGAAATCCAGTGTTGGCATCCAGGATCCGGTGGGAACCCACTTGTACCATACACTGTTCCCTGGGACTCCCAGGACAGCTGCTTTATAACGCTTAGTGTTTAGCCATACTGTCACCACCCCGGACCTTACATCATGCTTATTATCATCCGCAAAATACTCTTCCAGAGACACAAGATCCTTCTCTTCGATTTCGTACAGATCCCCTCTTATGTGGTTTAATTTTTCATACGAAGCTACTGCATCATACCCCACATCGAAGAGTTTAAGATTTTGCCCTTGACCGGTCCCGATGCGGACCGCATTTTTCAGTAAATGGTTATTCCAGAAAAGAAGACTCCCATACACAAACACTTTACTCATTATCGCCTCCCTTCAAGATACTAACTAAAGTACCCCTATTCGTAGAAATGCGGGTAGTCGGCCATTCAACCGCTTTCTTGATTCCCTGGACCGCCCAACAGCCCTCCCATCTTGCTCCAGGCTTGTGTTGCTTCCTCACTACTGTGGCACCCAATCGGAGCATGATTGAAAAGGAATATCACATAGTGGTGAAGTATCCGGCGGTTTTCATAATCTGCGTTTGCTACCGCTCCTGAAAGATTATTTGTAACGACCGACATCAAAAACCTCCCGGCTGGACGCCCATAAATAACCCAGCTTTTGATGCCGTCCCACATCCTTTCTGGAATACCGGTCGATACAAGACCGGCATCCATTTTCTTTTCCCATCCCTGGACCATCTGA
>Ga0136558_1001538_pt1 | contig 11602 bp, 5 predicted proteins | sample AntRauTorckE6833_FD_101391 | JGI IMG/M metagenome (GOLD analysis project Ga0136558, IMG submission 101391) | Saline lake microbial communities from Rauer Islands, Antarctica - Metagenome Torckler E6 #833 | ecosystem: Environmental > Aquatic > Non-marine Saline and Alkaline > Saline | place...
ACCCATTATTCCTAATTATCTGTATTATTATGAGTATTATGACATTAATCATATGGTTAATTAATAGTACCATTATTGCGTTTGTTAACCTTATTATAAAGGTTATTAATGCAGTACTTAAGGTTATATGTAAGACCGTGTTTGGGTTTGCAAAGACCATTTGTAAAATAATAGGTGGTCTTAGTCTTGGGTCTTTTGATAAAGATAATTGTCTAAAAAAGGGTTGTATTGGCGATTATAGTGATAAAGAATGTGAGTGTAACACTATTTTGAATTACGTACCATGTATTTCATTAACATGTGCTGACCAAGTATTTGCACCAGGGTGTAATTGTACTGACATAAACAACACTAACGCTGCATTAGGTTCTGGAGATAGCGACCCAAGTGATATTAATGGTGGCTCGTTAGGTTGTTGGGCAGCTAGAACTAATCAAGAAGACCCTAAGAATATTCAACATTGGACTGCATTAAGTTTTGGTAGTAAAAATTGTGGACACCCAGGCCATGATGTTCTAGGTGCTGGATTAACTGATTGTTTTGCAATTCAATTAGCCGAAGCCCTAAATATGTTTGAACTAGACTTCTATAATGATTGGATTAACGGTACGTTATACACATATTTATTAAAATTTAAAAAGAGAAAGGGTGGTGATAAAAAGTTCTGTGATGTAGATTGTGATTCTCCAGATTCTGACAATGGATGTGATAAGAGTTTCTTCGTTGATACTTGTATCGATGGTCGAGATAGACGATTGGGTGTTAAAGAAACGTCAAAACAATATATTGACGAGGGTTTCATTAAAATGGTTACAGAAAGACTACCAGATGGTCGAGATGTCGATACACTATACTACGCACCATATGCTAGTAACTTATCTCAAAAATTATTTGCAACCGAACTAATACATTTAGGTTCCATCTTTGATTGTGATTGGCAAGGCATCCCAAAGATACAACCTTTCCTAATACCAACAACATATAAAAGAGCACCATATATTGATGAATGGTTAATTGACGTTAATGGTAATAATACAACAGTTAAAACCGCTTGTGGTTTGACATCAACAGGTAGTAATGGTTCGTCTGGTGTGTTTTTTGATATTGATTGTAGAGGGTTAACCGTTGGTCAAATAAATGGTAGTCCTAGATGTGACAATTTCAAGAGACAGTGTGAGTTTGGTATGAATATAGACGAGGGTCAATTATCACCTAGTAATACTTTATTAGTGCCGTCAGACTGCTATTTAAATGACCAAGACTTAGTACAACCATATGCTGATAGAATTAGAGATATTTTCTATCAATTAAATATTAATGTCGGACCGACTAAGTTGAATTCGTGGCCAGCGTTCGCAAATGGGTTACCATCTGGTATTGAAACTGGGTTTGGTATTGGTGTTGGCACCACCTCATTAGTAACCTCAACGATAGGTCAAGAATATAAGGATTTTAGAGGCACTTCGACTGGACAACCTTATTGGACACCAAGTGGTGGTAAGAATAGTGGTTATGTACAATCTAAAAATTCTTACTACTTTTACTTTGGTACGATGCCAGGTCAGACAGCCGTTGAATTGATGAATAGGAAATACTTCACCACTTGTGATGTTGTAGTTAAAAATAATTTTATTATTAGTGGTATTGTTGATGATGCGGAAACCTCTGGTGTTTGTGATGGTGAAATTGGCGTTACTGTTGTTGGTGGTGAAGCACCTTACACATACAATTGGACTGGCCCTAATGGATATACAAACCCATCAACATCTATTGGTGATATAGTTGGTCTTTGTGCTGGTATATACAATCTAAGTGTTACAGATTCTGAGGGTGGGACATCTACAATTTCGTTTACGGTTAATGAACCATCGGCTTTCACATGTTCAACAACATCTACAAATTCATTAACCAACGGTGGTGATGGTGAACTTAGAATTCAAGTATTTGGTGGTACACCCCCTTATTTATATAGTATTAATTCAGCACCACAAGTAACTATGGTTGGTTCTCAAGAAGTACTTCCAAGACCAGCTGGGACATATGTTGTTACAGTTACCGATGATAACGGTAATGGTAGTAATTGTACAAACCCATCAACTGGTGCTACAATTACCGAACCACCAACACTTTCAATTCAAGGGTTAACAGATTTTGGTGGTACAACATGTGGTGATGATAATGGTTTTATTAATATATCATTAAATAGTGGTATTGGGGGAACACCACCATATAATATCACTATTAGTGGTAGTACGGTTCCATATGGTCCAGTAAGTACGGCCAATAATTCTGGGTTAGCGGCTGGTATGTATGATATCGTAGTATCAGACTCTGGGTATAACCCAATTATAAGTGGTGGGACACAAGTTGATACCGATACTGTAATAATAGTACCATCTACAACACCTAACATTACATATATTGATAATTGGTATTGTTGGACATATAATAACCCACAATCTCAAAATATTTACCCTATGTTTGCAACATCCGCAGATGGTGGGTTTACGATTGAGGCAACACCTAGAGACACCAATAACCTACCAACGACCCCCGTTATTACCCAACCATTTAATGCTGGAACAACAACCGCTATAATGACGACATTACATAAAGATTCGAAATATGATTTTAGGTTGATTGATGATAATGGTTGTGTTTCGACAAGTTTTGGTGACTTTATACCAGGTAATGGCCAAGTACCATCAGCTGCTATGAGACTACAATACATTCCAGAATATTATTGTTGGACAGATATTAACCCAGAAATTGACCCTAAATTCAGAGTTTGGGTTGATGGTCCATTCGTAATTACTTGGGCTGGTGGGTCGCAATCATTTACAGCGGTACCTAATGGTACTATCGTTACTGTAACTAATTATGTCGCATCTAATGTCACATTATTTACAATGGCTGAAACGACACATAACTGTACTGTGAACACACCTGTTGATATATTATCACAAACACCAACTAGTCAATTAGCAGTTAGTATTTCACAAAATGCAAATATCTGTAATACAGCAAATACAAGTGCACTTACAGCAACCGTTAATGGCGGTTGGGGTGGCTATTCTTATAATTGGTATAAAGACGGTGTATCTACAACAGCAGTGGTAAGCCCTTCTATAACAGGAAGTGACTGTGGCACTGTTTGGGTATTATATATAACTGATAATCAAGGTTGTCAGAAAGTTAGTAACTCTATAACCATAAATTAATGGATGAAAGAATAAAATATAGATTGGGTGAGGGCACCGCAGCAAATTCAAATAATGTAGATAGTTACATGAAGGTTGAAATGGTAAATAATGAATCTACATTACCAGTTGGTGATATGAATCATATCGTTGATGTTGGTGAAAGATTTAATAAAGAAAGACAAGAAGGTACTTACTATAGATTTTCTGCTACGATAAGACCCTTAATGAGTAATCCACTATTTAATATTTCTGGTTCTGATAGTTGGGATAGTTTTAACACTTATAATTTTAGAAACCAAACATACCCAGCAATGGGACCAACAGATAATGGTATTAATGATGAAGAGGATTTAACATTTAAAGAGTCAGTAACTAGACATCTTAAAGAAATTGATGGGTGGTTTGGTTATTATAGCCCTAATACATTTTCTGATGGTTTATGTAACTTCATCGATATGGAACCAAAGAGACGAAGATTATCATTCACTAAGGATAGATTTAATTTAGATGGTAATGGTGACCCAAGTGACCCAAGTGACCTTGGAGAACCAGTTAGAAATTGGGAAATAACACTTACCTACCCTAGTTCTAGTGCGGATACAGCGTTAACGACTGGTGGTCTTTTAATGTTTGACAAGAGAGCGGTTGAAGTGGGTAAAAGGGTTATGACAGCCATAGGTATACCAGTATTACATAATCTTGAACAAAGTGATATAGTTAGAATAACTGGGACTAATTATGATGGTGATTATGACGTTAAAAGAATCGGTTTAGATAATGGTGACCTTAGGGGTTATTATTTCGTTATCGATGTTGACCCAACATTATTTTTAATTGGTAATAATAGTAGAATTAAGAAGGTTGTTGGTGGGCAAGAAAGTGTTTATTATTTTAGGATATTTGAGAAGATTAAAACTAGGGTAAAACCAAGAATGGAAAACGATGATTATGAGATATATCCATTATCATTTGCTAATAACATATACAATGATGATGTATCACAAATGATAGTTAATGAAGATATTGATGTTAGTGATTTAACAGATAATCTAGGTAGGCCGATATCAGAAATATATATGACAATCATTAAAACTAAGGGTAATCAACTTAGTGGTGGTTTTAATGGGTTTACTAATGTTAAATCGGGTGTTGAGGTACCATATATGCCAGATGTTCAAGCAACGTCTGGTGGTGATGCGTATAAGGTTGATATTCCAGATATTAGAAGGATTCATGATGGATTTACAAACCCAACACTTAGTCACACACCACTTGAAAACAATGTAACAATAGCATCTAATAGTTTCTATGGTGATGTTGTTGAATATAATAAATTTAAGGTTAGTGAAACGATTCTTGGTGAGATTAACCATAGATTCAATACTGCGAATAGAGTCGGTAGTGGTACATCAGTGGCTACTGGACCAAGACAAGAGGGTTATTACTATAAAGCACATTACCCATATATAGTTAGAAACTTCTCAGCCTATATTGAACAAGGTGATTTATCAACAGCTGGAATACCAGACTATGCGGAGGATTTGGGGGATGGTAGATGGCTTTGGAGAGATTTCTTGAGTATTGGGTTCAACGAGGGTCAAGATAACCCTGTAAATTACCCATTCTTAAATGGTGCGCATTACTTACATAAAAATTTATGTTTCACACTTAAGAGGCAAGACCCTTTTGGGTTTTTTGGGTTGTATTATTCACAAATAACATCTGCTGACCCAGCTGGCGACCCAATGGGTGATAACTTTACTACAAACTTTGTACAAAATGTCTGCTAACGCACTTTTCATTAATTAAAGATAATATAATAGAATAATTAAAAGTAATTTTACATGTCGAATAAATATAATATAAAAATATCAGCGTTATCTGGGGTAACAGATACATACTTTAATATACCAATTAACTTAACACCAAGGACTACTGACCAAGCAGAGTTAGTGGACAGGAAATTCTTGGATGTTGAGGTTGAGAAAGCAATTAACCCTATTCAAGATTATGAAAAGGTTAGATTTACTCCAATATATTTCCCAGACCCAACAGATATTTCGACACATAGAGCGATTGATAAAATAATTTATAATGTTAAATTTTTAAACACCACTGGATTTCCAACAACACCTACCATGTATTCAGATATTGGGGTTAACAATGATGATATTAGATTTGGTAAGAATAGATTTGAGGATTCATTTCTTAATCTTTCATTTTATGATAGTGATAGGGCAACTAACCAAAGATTATTATCCTTTATAAATATATTTCCAAGAATTACAACCACAGAAATCCAATTAACTGGGCCACAAGCTGGTTTACCAAAGCCAGCTAATCAAATCCCAGTTAGGTTTATGCTTTCAGACCCGATAGAAAACCCAGAAGGTTTTGCAGAAGGGTTCTACATTTATAATTTTAAGGACGAGGTTACAGCATCACTCCCTAAGGAGTTGTATATGAGGGCCACGTTTAACAATGCAGCAAATGGCTCTATTACTAATATGATGACAGAAAGCGTACCTTATTTCATTGATGACCTCGTACATAAATTATATACAAGATATGTATTATATAGAGACGATACTGGTTATTTTTATGTATTAGATGAAACATATTCAAATAACATCACCCGTATTGGAAATTCTATAACAATAGATATTTATGAAATACAAGCATTATAATGGAAGTAATTAAAAGGAAAATATCATTTGAACCAGCAACGGTTAGATATACTGGGGGTACTTCACCTTACGGTACTATGACTGCTGACACATTCTATGTTAAGGTAATGTTGACTCAAAATTCTGATGATATGGGTATGTTCACCGATATTAGTTTTACGGGTGAAGACGTGGATTTATCAACACCAGACTATACTATTTTAACAAATAAACTATCTTTATCTGGATATACCTTCCCATTTATGAGTGGTATACAACCACCGACAACAACAAACCCAATAGATGATAGATTTGTTAGGTTGGTTGGTGATGAGGTTTCCGATTATTGGGCTTATGCGGGTAAATTAAGTGGTGAGACTAACACTAAAAAGGTTGGGGTTAAGAGCTATAATAAACTTCAAAATTATATAACTGGTTTTGATGTTAAAAAGACAACGTATACTAATTACGTAGGGGATGTTATTGATGGTAGAAGCAGAATAACACAATTAGGTAGTACCACTAACACTGGTGTTGAAACACCAACTACATATGTTTTTGACACTAATAATGATGTATTTATTGGAACATCTAATCAAAGTACTGGTATATTATATAATGATTATACTGGTGGTACATATACTGGTCGTGTTAGTCAAGTACCTAAGAACCCCAATGCTCTTAGAAAAGTTTCTGGGTTCACAGGTCCCACACAATATACAACGGTTCATTATAATGGTGAAGGGTGGAACGAAACGAACACTTCATTATCAGCATTAACTAAAGAAGAATATTTATTTGGTATTACACAGCCACCAGAAGTACTTAGTGATGTATTTATTGATAGAGGTAATACAACGGTATTTGAAAAACACCTTAGATTATCAGAAGTTGAAAGTCTTGAACACCTAGAAAGATATAACAATGGTTTTTATAGAACGGTAAAACAATAAAAAACAGAAGAAAATTTAAAAATAAAAATAAGTGTTCAATAACAATAACACAATTATTAAAAACAATATAACATGTATTTTGCAAGCGGAACATACGGAATAGTTAGACCAGCGGATATTACACCAGATGATGTGGATATCTTCATACATTACACACCAAATAGAAATAGTGTTGGTGATTCATTAATTAAAGTACTTAACCCATCAAACTATTTAATACCAATAGATGACCCATCAAAAGGAGGGTCAAACGTGACTTCATTTCAACTATTTAGTGGTATGTATACACTTAAACTACCAGTTGCTGATTTTGGTGTTAAGGGATTTTATACTGTGATTATTAAACCAGTTGAGATAAGAACTAGAATTGTGGATTGCGGTGTTTTATCGACATATCCAGATATTAAAGGGTTATTATTTGATATGGCAACTATTAATAGTAGGTTTGTATCTAAATTTGAAAATGGTGGGTTAAATGGATATCGAGTCGAATATTTAGACGTTAACAATGGAAATGATGCAAAAGTCCATAATCTTTTTAGGATAATTACGAGTAATAATAGAGCGGAGCCAGTGAACCAAAACCTAACAAATTCAAATCAAAAGTCGATTCGTTATAGGTTTAATGATAATTCAACACTCACATTTTGTACACTAACACCTAGTTCGGCTAACAATGTGAAGCCAAATGTATTACCCAATATTGGTGCGCCAAATCAAGAAGTTATTATAACCAATACATTTTTTAACCCTATCATGCTTGAAATCGAAATGGTAGAACACGATATTGAAACATTAGCATATGGAATCTTCGGAAATCAAACAAAATCTCTTGAAGACGGTATTTATACTATATACAACTTTAGTAATGATATTTATAAACAATATAACCTTTATGAAATCAAAGATAAATTTACAGGTACACCATTATTTGAGGTTAGAGAAGAAAGAGATGCAATAGACTTCGATAAAGATTTTAGTAGTATAATAAACATATAATAAATAATATAACTAATATAAATGGCTAACGATAAAATAAAAGTAATAGGTTATGCAACGAAAGATGTATTCAATGGGGATATAGAATATAGAAATTTTTCACCTAATTTAGTTGGTAATCAATCAACTGATGGTGAGTCGGTATTTACCCTTGGTAATTTTTCAGTTACGACATCCATAGAGCCAAAAACTAGTAAGTTATTTATAACAAATAAATTTTCAAATTTTGTAAGTCTTTGTGACTTAGATTTAACTGGGGAAGAGTCAGACATATTATTAACTAATAATTCAGAGGTTAAGTTAAAGTTAGATAAAACAAACCTATGTAATTATGCTTATTTCGGTAGTCTTCTAGAATATGTTAGAGTATCACTTGAAGAAATTATCACAAAATGGCCAGCATCGTTATATGTGACCTCAATTTCTGGTATTTATTCAAACAAGTTAACCGTTGAGGATTATAACCATACCCCATTAACGGATGTGTCAACATTTAAAGTAAATGTTAGCCATATTAATAACCCATATGGTATTAATTTCTTGAAAAATGGGACAATTGTTAACACATTTAATGAGTCAAACGATTTAAGGGACATAGTAATTAATTACCCATTTTATAGTATATTTAATGATATGGTAGAGTATAAAATATTAGGGTTAACTGGCTCAACTAGTTTATCTAATGATTATATCTACCTTGAGGTTAAGGGTAACCCCTTTAATAACATTACAGGTACAACAACAACAACAAACTATCATATAAAACCTAATAAATTAAAAGAAGAGACGTTTTTCAACACATTACCAGATTTTGAATCTAATCTATTAAATAGGTTAACACAACCAAAATACACTTCGGTATATAAATTCCCAGAAAAAACGGACGCTGGTTCTGTTGTTTATCAAACAAAAATATTAACTTGGCCAGTTTCAGATGGATATAATCTAGACTTCAATACAACACAATATGATAGATTTGTTTCAAATTTAATTAACATCGCCACTAATTTTGATGAGAGTAAGACCAATCTTATGGTTAGATTTCTTACTGCTGAGTCAATATCTGATTTTGACACCGTACCAAGGTGTGATGGTATTGTGGAAGAGACTGCGGGTCAGAAGATGAATAAAACACTTAAGATTTATGGTAGAGAGTATGATGATATTAAGCGATATATAGATGGTATACAATATGTTAATACAGTAACATACGACCAACGTAATAACACCCCAGATGTAATATTAAAATATTTAGCTAAGACAATGGGTTGGGATTTAGTGTCGTCCGTATTAGAAAATAACTTACTTAAAAATTATGTGACCTCATCCCCATCAAGCTATTCTGGTATGAGTAGAGGTTATACCGCTGTTGAGGCAGAAGTTGAAATGTGGAGACGAATCATCCTTAACACACCATGGCTTTGGAAATCTAAGGGTGCTAGGAAGTCAATTGAGTTTTTATTTAAATTTATCGGTGCTCCAGATGGGCTTATCGAGTTCAATGAATTCATTTATTTGGCAAAAGAAGCTATTGATGTTGATTTATTTAAGAAATTATTGATTGAAAATGGTTTAGAACCAGATATAAGCCTTTATAATGTTGATTCTGATGGTTACCCAAGAGTTTTGGGTAATACACCAAATATGTACTTCCAAAAAGGTGGTCTTTGGTATAGACAAACAGCTGGTAGTGGTTCAACTATTGATATATTAACTGGAAACAACCCCCATGTTGGACCATACGATGGTGGTGCGGCATATATTAACCAATTTAATAATCTTATACCAAATTTCTCTGCGGTGACGATATCGTCATCTACAACGACAACTGGGACAACTAATTTATTCACTAATTATAATTCTGGGACAATTAACACATATGAGGGAGACTATTTTGTTGATGTTGTGTCGGTTGATGATGTCGACCTTTCAGATTGTGTTGTGGTGACAACAAATAAGATACTAGACCCTTACCCAACAGCATCTGAAATAACAGATTGTGGTTGTGATGTATTAGAAGAGGATTACGCACTTAAAATCAATATTGAATGTGATTCGGAAATACCACCTGTTAACTGTGTGGATAGTATATTGAGTGTTAAAGAAGGTGAATATGGAACGAACCAATACTTTTATCAAAATGTAGATGAGTTTGGTAATCCAACGACTGGTAATTATTCCACAAAATATATTAGTAAAGAATGTTGTAGAGCATTTGGTGGTCAATCAATTTATGATGAAACATGGACAAGCACTAGTGGTAACACACCATCAGAATTAATTAATTGTGGTTATTTATGTTGTAAAACTATGACATGTGGTTGTTATGCAACATGTGATTGGAAATTGGCAACAATTAATTTATCTGAACTACCAATTATAGCACCCTATACTAGTAATTTCTTATTATTTGAGAAGCCAGATGGAACCCAAACAGCGGTTACGCCAACTGGTTGTTCTTGTATTGATGGTTATACAAGTCCTGTAAGCGTTATAGACCCAAATACAGGTGAGAATGGTATTGGGTGTATGTTGAATGAAACAGGTATTCAAGACTTGACTGGTGAAAGTAATACGGTATATTATACTTGGTATGATGATAAGAACGATATTTATGTTATTAGTGTTTGGACCCCATCTGAACTCGAAACAAAACCACCAGAAAATTCTACAGATAGTTGGATTGAGGCGGTATATACCGCTAGGGAAGATGGGCTTATTCCATGTGACCAATATATGAATAATCAAATTAATGATACTGGTGTAATAATCAATGATGAAGCTGGTATTTATATAGAAAACACTAAGAGGTAATGGGATATTTTTTCGCTTTTACATGTCAAGACAAAACCACTATAATTAATAATGGTGGTAAAGTTATTGAAAATGATAACGGTTCTGTATCGTTATTTATTAACGATGGTGATGGTGTATTTACACCTGTACCAATGACTAAATCATGTTGTCAAAAATTAGACCCAAATTATACCTTTAATTGTGACACTCAAAAATGCGTGTGGAGTCAAAATGCTGAGAATTGTGAAATCCAACCTTTCAAGGTGGTTCTTAACCCAAATGGTAATGAGGGTGTTATATTTAATGTGGAGGAAAATACTAATGAAGATTGTACGTTAGATGTCTCATTTGATTATTTAATGCAATTTGATTGTGAGGATGTTATGATTAAATTACAAGAAGCGATATCTCAAACAGGTGTTTTGACAGCTCAAGAAATCCAAGAAGTTCAAACATTACAAAATGAATACGATAACTGCATATCACAAAGAGATAAGTATGAAACTATGTTGTTTGAGTTACAAACTGAATTAGAATCAACACCATATGTTATCGAATGTGTCAATAATAACCCCCCACCAACAGGTGTTGATTCCACTAAATATGTGCAACAGACAAAAACAACACAATTTGGTGAATTAGGTGTTAATTTTGGTCTCCCACCAAAAGCGTTCCCGTTAACGTCTGATGATACGACAAGATACTGTTTAACAGACGCTGGATTATTAGAATGGTCAACAATCTTAGGTACAAACACATACAATGCATGGGTCAATTCAAATGGTATGGACGTATCACTTTATGATTGTGATGAAGTCAATCAATTAGTTGCATTAGATAACAATACGGGTGATTTATTAGGGACTTGTGATGTTAGTGTATCAGCTAGGCGGATTGTGAAAGCAACGATATTAAAAACCCAATCATCACTTGATGGGTTATCATGTGATGAGATTTTAACAAGGTTAGAGTTATTACAACCAAA
>Ga0136558_1001547_pt1 | contig 11569 bp, 12 predicted proteins | sample AntRauTorckE6833_FD_101391 | JGI IMG/M metagenome (GOLD analysis project Ga0136558, IMG submission 101391) | Saline lake microbial communities from Rauer Islands, Antarctica - Metagenome Torckler E6 #833 | ecosystem: Environmental > Aquatic > Non-marine Saline and Alkaline > Saline | place...
CTCAGTCGTTGATGTGTTTGGTGCTCGGGTTCACGGCTATCTGGATAGATTTCGATGACACCAGTATTGGATTTATTGCAATTATCATCAGCGGGATAGTCGGGTATGTTTCGGCATTTCACAGTCTGCGTCAATTCGATGAAACAACCGACAATAGTGTATTGCTATCTATGACCTGGACGATGATAGTCGTCGAATATGCATGGCTATCTTGGCTTTGGAATATCCATTACGGCCCAATTGTGCTGGGTATTCGTGTACCTCAAATAGCCCTTGTTTTAGGCTTATTGGGTTACTTTTTATATTCTTTAATTCTGGTGCGCGAAGAAAAGAATGAGCGCGCTCGACAGATATTTATTCAGCAGAGTCTATTTGTTTCGACACTAATGGTGTTCATACTCTTTTTTACTGAATGGAGTGCTACCCTATAACAACGGAAGGTGGAGGCAACATGCAAGACGATAGAACAAATAACGAAGACGCGACGCAAAGCCAGCAACTTGAGGCGCCAAAAAGCAAGCGGCAGACGCATGATATCAGCGAAGCTTTTTTGGTTGTTCTAGCGCTACTGTTTGGCTTTGGTGGTGGTTTGCTTGCGCAATACGCCGATATTGGCGTCAATGACAATATGGGAACCATAGAGCAACAACGAGAAGTGCTGCTCCAAGAAGGCGATGTTATCGCTAATGTTGCAGAGCAAGTTGGTCCAAGTGTGGTGTCCATTAGTGCAGAGGGCGAAGAATTATCGCGAAGTTTTTTTGGCATAGAAGTTAATCCTCAAGAAAGTGTGGGTACGGGCATAATCCTCACAAGCGATGGCTTGGTTGTAACTAATAAGCACGTGATCCCAGAGAACTTAGTTAACCTAAACGTAGTAACGTCAGATGGCACGGTTTATGATGATGTTGAGCTAATTGCTAAAGACCCTTTTACGGATATAGCATATTTACAGATACAAAATGTTGACGATTTAGAGCCTATAGCTCTTGGCAATTCAGGTTCGGTTAGGGTAGGGCAGCGTGTTATCGCAATTGGCAACGCACTTGGCAGATTTAGCGATACCGTAACATCAGGAATAATTTCTGGATCGGGGCGCCCAATTATTGCCAGCGACCAGTCTGGTGGAGCAGGCGAGAGCTTATCAAATCTATTCCAGACTGACGCTGCTATTAATCCAGGCAACTCAGGCGGCCCACTAGTTGATCTAGACGGTAAATTGATAGGCATCAATACCGCTGTTGCTGGTAATGCAGAAAACATAGGCTTTGCGATTCCCATCGACGATGTAAAAGCAGGAATAGCTAGCGTGCAAGCAAATAGTGAGTTAATTTTGCCATACTTGGGCGTGCGCTACATCCCACTCAATGCAGATATCGCAGATAGATTTAACCTCAACACAGAAGCTGGGGCGTATGTATTCGCCGAAGATGGAAGTTCTGTCCTCAGTGACAGCCCAGCCGATAAAGCTGGTATTGAAAACGGCGATGTTATCCTGTCGATAGACGGAACAGAGATAACTGCAGACAACCCGCTGCCCTTAATCATTGGCCGTAAGCAAGTGGGTGATGAAGTGCAAGCTGAAATTTTACGCGACGGCGACCGTCAAACATTAAATGTAATACTCGAACAAGCACCTGAAGCTTTTTAGCAATTCATGAATTTATATTGCAGTTAACTTCTTAAATACTCCGACGTAATCAGAAATTGTTTCTAAACTCCACCCGGAATCTAGCTGCGCATATAGGGGATTGAATTGGTCAGGATTTGCTTCAATGACCACCGTTTTGGTTAAGTCAAATCGGCTATCAGTTAGTTGCTTAAATAGATCAAGATAATATTCAAGACCGTTTTTGCCGGCAAGCAATGCGAGCTCGGGCTCGTGCGCGGCGGTCTTGTTCAGTTCACTAGCCGAAGGTACATAGGGCAGGTTGGCAACTATAATTTCTGGTTGTATATCAATGCTCTCGAGTAAGTCTGATTGAGTAAAATGTATATCAACATCCAAGCTATCAGCATTACGCGCCGCGACATTCAAAGCTACAGGCGAAATATCGCTTGCGCATACAAGCAAGTCAGGTCTGTTCTTCTTAACGGCAATTGCTAGGGCTCCTGAACCGGCTCCAACATCGAGTAACGTGCAGTTTTGTGCAGAATTTTGTACGACCCACTCAACAATCGTTTCGGATTCAGGGCGAGGAACTAAAACGTTCTTGTCGACGTAAAGCATAAATCCATAAAATTCGGTTTTTCCAAAGATGTATGCAAGTGGTTCGTGATTTTGGCGTCTTTTCACGGCACTAGATATTTGCCTCTGATTTTCTGGCGAAATTAGGTAACCAGGATGGGCGAGAGCCCAAGCTCTGCTTTTATGTATTACTTCAGATACAATTAATTCTGCATCAAGTCTCGCAGACGATATTTCAGCATTCTCGAGCAGGCTAAAAGCGTTCTTAGTGACAGCCTGAATGTTCATTATTCAGACTGTTCTGCTTGTACCAGCTCACGCTCTTGTAGAAGCAACTCCTCGACAAGATCGGCTATGTCGCCGTCAAGCGCACCGGGGATGTTGCTACGGCTGTAACCAATCCGGTGATCAGTGATGCGGTCTTGGGGGAAGTTGTAGGTTCGGATTTTTTCGCTGCGATCTCCACTGCCAATTAAGCTTTTACGACGCTGAGATTCTTTAGCCATCTGTTCTTCTCGTTGCCGTTGCAGCAAGCGAGCGCGAAGTACATTCATAGCTTTGGCTTTGTTTTTAATCTGCGACTTTTCGTCCTGGCACGTGACAACAATTCCTGTAGGTTCGTGTGTGATTCGCACCGCGCTATCAGTAGTGTTAACACTTTGCCCTCCGTGCCCACTGGCACGGTACGTATCAATCTTGAGTTCGTGCAAATTAATTTCGATATCGGCTTCTTCAGCCTCTGGTAATACGGCAACCGTTGCGGTAGAGGTGTGAATGCGACCCTGGCTTTCTGTGGCCGGAACGCGCTGCACGCGGTGGACACCTGATTCAAACTTAAGATAGCGATACACCATCTTGCCGTTTACTTCGAAGCTAATATCTTTAAATCCACCACTGTCAGAGGGGCTTTCGCTGATTAAGTCTAGTTTATAGCCGCGGGCTTCGCTATAGCGGGCGTACATACGGTATAGCTCGCCGGCAAAAAGGGCAGCTTCATCACCGCCAGCTCCAGCGCGGATTTCGACAATAACGTCTTTAGGATCGCTTGGGTCAGTTGGGGTAAGTTCGTCTTCTAGTTCTGCCACAAGTTCATCAAGTTTTGGTTGCACATCTGATATTTCAGATCGTGCCATTTCAGCCATGTCGGGGTCACTAAGCATAGATTTCGCTTGGTCAAGCTGTTCGTTTAATTCGTCAAGTTTGTCGAGCCGGCTCGTAATATCTTGCAGCTTGCTGTAGCGCTTAGATTTTTGTACAAAATCTTCGCGGGCATAAGCACCTGGCTCTGCCATGTAGGTTTCGAGATCTGAAAATTCAGAGCGTAGTTTAGTAGCTATTTTTTGCACATCCATAACCACTAGTTTAACAGATGGTGCAGGATTCTACTTTTCAAAAAAATTATAAAGTTCGTTATTCACATTTACTTTCCAACGATGAAAGTGCGAAAATCTCTTTCGTATTTCGCCCACTATTACCCATTTCATATTTAGATCTGTGGTTCGCTGGAATTCAATTATAGAACCTTACTTCAACAGCCAGCTCACTTTGCTGCTGGCTTGAAGTATAGTCAGAATTAATAGTAAGCCTCCTGAGCGCGGTGGCAGACTCTTGTTTCTAGATACTCTATAAAACTATCGAAGACCAAGAACACCTTGTTTTCGAGTGTGTCATAGTTTTTAGCAACCTACCTTAAGGTGCCAGCAGTATTACTTAGAAGCTTTTTTTTGTTTCGATTTTTTGGAAGTCGCTGGCTTGTCGTTTGCTTCTTCATTAGTCTCTTGCTGATTCTTAGTAGCTACCTTAGCCTTTCGGGCAGTTTTCTTTGCAGCAGAACTAGCGAGCTTTTTGCGATTCTTCTTTGCGCGTTCAGCTTGGGCTTTAAAGCGGTCGACGCGACCTTCGATGTCTACAAGTTTTTCTTTACCTGTGTAGAACGGGTGTGATTCGCTCGAGATGTGAATCTTAACAAGTGGATATTCGTTGCCGTCATCTAACTTTATAGTTTCGTCAGTTTCGGCTGTCGAGCTGATAAGAAACGTCGAATTGTTAGATGTGTCCTGGAACACAACAGGGCGATAATTGGTTGGGTGTAAATCTTTTTTCATCCCGAAAATTCTCTCTATAGCTTAATAATAACTTCGTCCCTTAGGTCGGAACGCGTAGTCAAGGCTGGATTATAAGAGATGAATCAGATGTGGTCAAGGAAATTAATAATAATTGTTGCACCACCGGTGGCCATCTGTTACATTATTTGTAGCCAAGAATTAATAAAACAACGAGGTGGCATCAATTCCTCCGACCAGGCTTACTGGTTGGCAAACGCCCCTCGTGAAGCGAAAGGAATATAACAATGGCTAAGCTAGATCCTAAGGATCTGCTGGCAGCTGGTGGTCACTTTGGCCACAAAACCAGTCGCTGGCACCCAAAAATGGCTCCGTACATTTACGGAACCCGAGATAACACTCATATTATCGACCTTATTAAGACAGTCGATATGATTGATGAAGCAACTGCATTCATCGAGAAAACTGTAGCGAGTGGTAAGCACGTGATGCTTGTTGGTACTAAAAAACAAGCACAAGCTGTGGTTCGTGATGCAGCGCAAGGCACCAGTATGCCTTACGTTGTAGAGCGCTGGCTCGGTGGCATGCTCACAAACTACGAAACTATGCAGGGTCGTATTAAGTATCTCAAAAAGCTTGAAAAACAGCTTGAGAATGGAGAGCTTGACGCACGCTACAACAAACTTGAAGTACAACGATTTGAAGAAGAAATAGCGAAGCTAAATCTTAACTTTGGTGGCATTAAAGACATGGCTGGAATGCCGGGCGCGTTGTTTATAACTGATGTGGTTGAAGATCAAAATGCAGTCAAAGAAGCGATCCGTCTTGGCATCCCAGTTGTGGGTGTATGCGACACAAACGCTAACCCAGATGGTATCGATTACATTATTCCTGCAAACGACGATGCGATTAAGGCCCTAAAACTAATCACAGACCAAATAGTGAAGGCGATAGAAGCTGGTAAAGCGAAGCAAAAGCAGGCGCCCGCGGAGGAAAAGACAGAGAAAGGTGGTAAATAGTGAGTGTAAGTATTGATGACATTAAAAAACTTCGATCAATGACAGGTGTTGGCCTAACAGATGCAAAAAAAGCGCTTGTCGAAGCAGAAGGCGATTTTGATAAAGCGCTCAAAGAGATGCGCATTAAGGGTATCGCAAAAGCTGACAAAAAAGCCGAGCGCGTAGTCAGCGCCGGAATCGTGCACAGTTATGTGCATGGCGACAAAATTGGCGTACTCGTAGAAGTTAATTGTGAAACTGACTTTGTGGCTCGAACAGATGATTTTAAAAAATTTGCGAATGACGTTGCGCTGCACATCGCTGCCAGTAGCCCAAACGTGGTTCGCCCAGAGGATGTTCCAGAAGAAGAAGTCAAAAAAGAAGAAGAGCTTGTTCACGCAGAACTCAAAGAACAAGGCAAGCCAAAAGAGATGTTCGATAAAATCGCTGAAGGCAAACTAAGCAAATTTCGCAATGAACAAAGCTTGCTTGAACAACCGTTCGTTAAGAATCCCGACCAGACCGTCGGCGAATATCTCAAAGAGACTATCGCCAAACTTGGTGAAAATATTGTAATCGCACAATTTTCACGCCTTGAACTTGGAAAATAGTAAATACTTTTAATCCAAAACCGTTAGCGGTAAGATAGGTAGATATGGATATTAATTCAACTCAAGAAAAAATGGATGTTACCCTCGATCATTTTCAGGGTGAGCTAAAAAAGATACGAACAGGCCGCGCTAACCCGCAAATGGTGGAAGGCGTCATGGTTGAGGTGTATGGCCAAATGTCACCCTTGCCTCACATCGCAACCATAAATGCCGTAGACGCACAGATGTTGCAGATCACCCCTTTCGACCCAAATAATCTAGACGCTATATCGGCAGCGATTCGTAACGATTCAAGCTTGGGGCTTAACCCAGCCGATGATGGTAAGGTTGTCAGGGTGCCTATACCGGCTCTCACGACAGAACGCCGCGAACAAATCGTGAAGCAGGTTTCAGAAAAGGCCGAAGAAGCGCGAATTAGTTTGCGAAACACCCGTCACGATTTTATGGATACCAATAAAAAAGCCGAAAAGGCAGGGGATATTACCAAAGATGATCTTCATGGTGCTGAAAAGTCTGCCAATGACCTGATAGACCAATATCAAACTAAAATTGATGAACTTAGTAAGGCTAAAGAAGCCGAGCTAATGCAGGTGTAAATGGCGATAGACAATCAAAATTTACCAAATCATATTGGGTTTATCGTTGACGGAAATCGTCGATGGGCGAAACAACAAGGGAAGAAGACTTATTTTGGCCATCGAAAAGGGTCTGAAATCCTTAAAAAAATTATAGAGTCTTGTTTTGATCGTGGCATAAACTACGTGAGTGCATATGTCTTCTCTACCGAAAATTGGAACCGCTCTGAAGATGAAGTTAAGTATCTTATGGACTTAACGGTTGAATTTGTCGATGATTACGTAAAAGATTTAGGCAAGAAGAATATTAAGATTGTGCAAATCGGAACGCGAAAAGGTCTTAGCGATAAAGTCTTGAAGGCAATAGATAAAGCTGAGGAAGCCACAAAAGACAACACAGAAGGCACTCTTGGACTTTGCTTAAATTATGGTGGCCAGCACGAAATAGTAGACGCAATAAAGCGGTTGGTTGAATCAGGTCAGGATGTAGGTGCATTAACTCCTGATAACTTCCAGAGCTACCTCTATCAGCCTGACATTCCAGCGCTAGATTATATTGTTCGCACATCAGGAGAGCACCGTCTAAGTAACTTTATGCTGTGGCGTGCTGCATATGCAGAACTGTATTTTCCAGAAACACTGTGGCCAGACTTTAAGGTTGCTGAGCTAGATAAAGCTTTGGAAGAATATGCTCAGCGTCAACGTAGGTTTGGTCAATAATGCCAATCTTATTTTTTGTTTTAGGGCTATTCATATTTGTCAGTCTTGTGGTCGCACACGAGTACGGCCACTTCTTGGCAGCAAAACGCGGAGGAGTTGAAGTCGAAGAATTTGGCATTGGTTTCCCGCCAAAGCTTGTTGGCAGAACTATGGGGAAGGGTATTTTTAGAGGTTATTATACGATCAACGCCCTTCCGTTAGGTGGTTTCGTAAAGCTCAAAGGAGAAAATAGTTCAGACACACGCCCAGGTACCTTCGGCGCAGCTAGCTATAGACGCAAGGTGCTCATCATGACTGCGGGCGTGATTATGAATATTGTGGCAGCTGTTGTGTTGCTTACAGTAGTGGCGTTTGCAGGTGTGCCAGTGGCGATACCAAACCAATTTACAGTTGCTGCTAACGAAACTATCACTGAAGATCGACTAGACGTATCGTTTATAGATAACGATTCGCCAGCAAGTAAAGCAGGTGTGGAATTTGGCGATTATTTAATTTCATACAACGGAGAAGTAGTTTCAACTCTTGAAGAAGTTGATTCAATTTCAGAATCAGCTTCTAGTGCTGAGCTTTCGTTAAGATTCTTCGACACGAGCCAGGGCCAAGTAGTTGAGGCTTCTGTTCAGCCTCGTGAAAATCCAGGAGAGAATGAAGGATATTTAGGGGTAGGGCTCAACGAATACCAGGAAAAGAGTTATACCTGGGCGGCACCAATTGTGGGCTTGGGTCTAACCGTGCAGTTTGCCTGGGAGACCCTAGCGCTACTCGGCGGAATTATCACGAGCTTATTTGTTGGCAACGTAGCTGAAGCGAGTCAAGGGGTAAGCGGGCCGGTTGGCATATTTTATATATTCACACAGGTTGATTCGGTAGTTTTAATGCTATTCATTGGCGGATTAATATCTGTCAGTTTAGCGATTATGAATATTCTGCCAATTCCGGCGCTTGATGGTGGTAGACTAGCCGTAACGAGTATATTCAAGTTTTTGAAGAAGCCGCTGCCTGAGGACTTAGAAAATAAAATACATGGGTTTGGCATGGCCTTCTTGATGCTATTGGTCGTCCTTATCACTATTGTCGATGTCGATCGTTTCTTCTAGCAAATCTAACCTAAAAGGCCACGATAGTGGACATCCCGCAGAGGGTTGGCGACTGCCATGGGGTGCGATAGCGGCCATAGTTGTTGCCATAGGAAGTTATTTTGTAGCCCAGATTTTTGCAGTACTACTATTTAGTGCAATTGCGCCGCAGTCGGACTTAGCTCAAGCTGGCCAAACAGATATTGAACTCTTCGTTTTATTGTTGTTAATTTCAGTCTTTGAGTTTATTTTTGTCTACGTTTACATAAAGCTCAAGGGTGGTCGCCTACGTGACTTAAAGCTTCTAAAACCGAAGCTTAAGGAGTTTACAAAAGTAATACCTGCATACGTTGCTTATTTCGTGCTTTTACTTGGAGCTTCGACTGTTGCTGGATTGTATTTGAGCGAAGAAGTCATAAACCAAGAACAAAATATAGGCTTTACCGCTGGTGGTCAGTCCGGCTTAGAGTTGCTGTTTATATTTGTATCTCTCGTGGTTGTGCCACCGGTACTAGAAGAAATTGTATTTCGCGGATTTATGTTTCGTGGGCTTGTGAAAAACGGCCTCAAAAATCTGCTAACGCTTTTGACGGCGTCTTTAGTGCTATCTTTATATTTATTGCCACTTGGAGGAATAGAGAGAATCAAGCAAGCGTACCGCGCCTTTGAGGGTAACTCAGAACTTGTACTTTCGTATGTATCAGAACTTGTATCGCCGTTAGCTTTATTTATCTTGGCGCTTGTAATCATGCACAAAATACTAGGGCGCAAGAACAATTCACAAAACCCAAGTACGCTTGATTATGTGAGTGCGGCGATTATTTCCAGTGGATTATTCGCGCTAGCACATGCGCAAATAAATGTCGGAATCGATACATTTATACTTGGTCTCGTATCGTGTTGGTTGCTGGTGAAATCCCAAAGCATTTGGCCGTCTATTGCACTTCACTCACTTAAGAACGGCATAGCTTTTTTATTACTCTTTGTACTCGATGTGTCCATGTGATGAGCGTGATATTATAGATTCATGAAACTAACGCAGCTATTTACCAAAACGCGGCATAATCCCCCCGCAGACGAAGAATCTAAAAACGGTAAGTTACTTATCCAGGCCGGGTATGTTCATAAAGAGATGGCGGGCGTCTATGCATATTTACCACTAGGACTGCGAGTAGTAGAAAAAATAAAACAGATTGTGCGCGAAGAAATGAACGCCATCGACGGTCAAGAATTTATTATGACTAATTTGCAGCGTCAGGATCTTTGGGAAAAAACTGATAGATGGTCGGACGATAAAGTTGATATTTGGTTTAAGACACGGCTCCAGGATGGTGATCGTGAGGTCGGCTTAGCGTGGTCCCACGAGGAGCCAATTACTGATATGATCAAAAGCCATATATCGAGTTATCGCGATTTGCCTCAGAGTGTATACCAGTTCCAGACAAAGCTACGTAATGAACTTCGCGCAAAAAGTGGAATTATGCGAGGACGAGAATTTGTCATGAAAGATCTGTATACCTACACATCATCACAAGAAGAGCACGACGAACTATATGAAGCCGCCAAACAAGCCTACGTTAAAATCTATCAGCGCCTTGGACTCGGTGACGACACCTACATTACATACGCTACTGGCGGCGCATTTACCGATGGCTACAGCCACGAATTTCAGACAGTTTGCGATGCCGGCGAGGATGTAATTTTCATTGATGACGATAAAAATATAGCCGTCAACGAAGAGATGATCGAAGAGGGAGTGTTAGAGAAGCTAGAACTCAATACGGATGATATGCGAAAAGTAAAAGCTGCAGAAGTAGGTAATATCTTTAGTTTTGGCACCGAAAAGACATCTAAGCTCGGACTACACTTCACAAATAGCGATGGCCAGCAGCAGCCTGTATACCTTGGGTCATACGGCGTTGGTGTGACAAGGGTCATGGGCGTTATTGTCGAAAAGTTTGCGGACGAGCGTGGTCTTGTATGGCCAGAGCAGGTCGCACCGTTTATGGTTCATGTCGTTTCGCACGAGCAAGCTACAGAACAAGCCGACGCGTTGTACAGGCAACTCACCAGTGCAGGTGTAGACGTTTTACTGGATGATCGAGATGAATCTTTTGGGGCGAAGATGAAAGATGCAGACTTACTTGGTATGCCATACCGTGTAGTTGTGAGCCCTCGCAGCCTAGATGCTGGCGGATTTGAGTTCAAACCAAGAGTGGCAGAAAGTTCAGAAATTCTATCCGCAGAAGAGCTTCTTCAAAAATTTAGCTAATTCTACAACGCTTATACTTATTTTCGGGTTGAAGCTTCACCCCAGTACAAGTACAATGTAGACAATGAAATTACGTCGTTGGCAACAATACATTTCCCATGATATTGGAATCGACCTGGGGACAGCCAACACGTTGGTGCTCGTTAAGGGCCACGGAATCGTAATCAACGAACCGTCGGTCGTGGCAATTCATCGTAAGACTCACAAAGTAATTGCGATCGGTACTAAAGCCAAACAGATGATTGGTAAAACACCGAAAGACATTATTGCTGCTCGTCCACTCATTGACGGCGTGGTTAGCGATTTTGAAGTCACAGAACAGATGTTAACGTATTTTATTAGCAAAGTTCACAAACTGCACCGCGTGTTATGGAACCGTCCTCGGGTGGTTATTGGGTTGCCAAGTGGCGTCACCGAAGTAGAAAAACGTGCCGTAGAAGAAGCGGCTCGTAACGCCGGTGCGCGCAAAACATTCTTAATCGAAGAGCCCATGGCCGCAGCGATTGGAGCCCGTCTGCCGGTAAAAGATGCTCGGGGCAGCATGGTTGTAGATATTGGTGGAGGCACTACAGAAGTTGCGGTACTGAGTCTTGGCGGAATTGTACTGTCAAAGTCGTTGAGGATTGCAGGCGATGAACTGTCAGAAGCCATGATGCGTCTCATGCGCGAAGAGTTTAATTTACATATCGGTGAGACTACTGCAGAGAGAATAAAGATAGAAATCGGCAGTGTTCATTATGAAGAAGACAACAGAACCATTGAGGTACGTGGTCGTAATATATTGTCTGGCTTACCGCAAAGCATCACTGTATCGAGCGACCAGGTGCGTCCTAGTCTCACAAAAGTGGTGCGTCCTATCGTGGATGCGGTGCGTGCTGCACTTGAAGAATCTCCACCAGAACTTGTCGCTGATATTTATGAACAGGGAATAGTCTTAGCTGGCGGTGGCGCTAACTTGCGTGGGTTCGCAGAACTTATTACGCACGAAACACGGGTGAAGGCTCGTCCTGCCGATAACGCTCTAACAGCAGTTGCCCAAGGCTGCGGCATGGTATTAAACGATCTCGAA
>Ga0136558_1001550_pt1 | contig 11545 bp, 8 predicted proteins | sample AntRauTorckE6833_FD_101391 | JGI IMG/M metagenome (GOLD analysis project Ga0136558, IMG submission 101391) | Saline lake microbial communities from Rauer Islands, Antarctica - Metagenome Torckler E6 #833 | ecosystem: Environmental > Aquatic > Non-marine Saline and Alkaline > Saline | place...
CGAAAACCAAATAAAAAATCTGCCTCTGACTACGAGAAATTAGGTCGCCAGATAGAGGAGACATATCTAAGCGGTGCCTTAGACAGGAAAAGACTGATATTCAATAGTTTTATCAAAGGAGTCAGTGCTGGGTTCGGAAGTATTATAGGGGCTACAATTGTAATCGCGCTGTTGTTATGGCTGCTTTCCGCAGCAGGAGAGATACCTTTCATCGGTCCTATTTCTGAATCGGTAGAGTCTACTATAAAGTCTAGCGAGTAAAAAATTTGTTGTAATAAAAGTAGTCGAATATTACTTTTAAATTGATTAAACTAAAGTAGAGCAATGAGGGTAACAACTAATAGTGGCAACTAAAAAGAGGTTGCAGGCTAGTGATTACGTACACCTGCACAATCATACGCAATATAGTTTGTTAGATGGTCTAAGCAGATTGTCTCCACTTATGGAATTGGTCAAATCTAACGGCATGCAGGCCGTGGCTATGACAGACCACGGAACTTTGTCAGGTGCCATAGATTTTTATAAAGAAGCCAAAAGCCAAAAAATTAAACCGATAATCGGTATTGAAGCCTATGTTGCCAGCAGAAAACACACTGACAAAGACCCCGTCAAAGACAAGAAACGATTTCATATAATACTCCTTGCGATGAATAACAAGGGTTACGAGAACCTTATGCGCCTGTCGACGATCGCGAACCTAGAAGGGTTTTATTACTATCCCAGGGTTGATAGGGATTTACTGGAAAAGTATAACGAAGGTCTGATTGTGCTCAGCGCGTGCATGGGCAGTGAAATCGGCGACGCGCTTAAACGCGACCAGTATGACCAAGCCAAGGAAATAGCCGAATGGTATAAAAATGTCTTTAAAGATCGCTATTATTTGGAAGTACAAGATCACGGGCATCCTAAAAACCCCTCAACCCATGGCTTGCAAAGGAGGGTCAACGAACAGGTCTTAAAGTTATCAGAAGAAATGAATATTCCAGCTGTAGTAACCTGTGACGCTCATTACCTAAACCACGAGGATCAAGAAGCGCACGAAATATTGCTTTGTGTTGGTACTGGCTCTTTTTTAAGCGAAGAAAAGAGGATGTCTCTAAAAGAATTTCCGCTTCATGTAGAAACGCCTGAAAATATTATTGAACGCTGGGGGGATGATTATCCTGATTTGATTACAAACACCAAGAAGATTGCTGATCGGTGTGATGTAAAATTAGAACTTGGTAAAATTCTGATACCTGAATTTCCGGTTCCAAAAGGCGAGACTGAAAAAAGTTACCTAGACAAACTTGTATTTAGGGGTCTGGCTTGGCGTTATGGCGATATTAACGAAGTCGAAGCAGAAAAACTCAGCATATCAGCAGCTAAGAAGAAACTAACCAAAGAAGTTCTTGAGCGGGCTGAGTATGAACTTGGAGTGATAGATAAGATGGGCTTCAATGGTTATTTCTTGATTATTGCCGATTTTATAACTTGGGGAAAAAACCAGGGTATAGTTTTTGGTCCAGGGCGTGGTTCTGCTGCCGGTTCCATCATTTCCTTCGGACTTAAGATAACGGAACTAGACCCAATAAAATACGATCTACTTTTTGAGAGATTCTTGAATCCTGATCGAATAAGCATGCCGGATATCGATATCGATATTCAAGACACTAGACGCAATGAAGTCATTCAATATTGCGTCGATAAATACGGTGAAGACAAGGTCGCGAATATAGTTACCTTTGGCAGAATGTTTGCTCGCAACGCGGTCCGAGATGTGGCCCGCGTGTTGCAGGTTCCGTATTCTGACGCCGATAGACTAGCAAAGATGATACCACCCCCGGTTCAAGGTAGACATATACCGCTTGAAAAGTCACTGAAGGCTGACGCTGATCTTAAGCGAGAATATGAGACCAACGAAGTCAGCAAACGAGTGCTGGATTTAGCCGTCAAGCTTGAAGGAACGGTTAGGAGCCATGGCGTTCACGCGGCGGGCGTGGTGATCGCACCGGACGATATCGTAAAATTCGTACCGCTTGAAATGGCCCAAAAAGGAGTGGTTTCAACCCAGTATCCTATGGGTCCGGTAGAAGAACTTGGTCTGTTGAAGATGGATTTCTTGGGCCTATCGAACTTAACTATCATCAAAAATACACTAAGAATCATAAAAAAAGTTCATAACAAAGATTTAGAGATCGGCGACATTCCTCTGGATGACAAGAAAACATTTGAACTTTTTCAAAGAGGTGATACAACTGGTGTGTTCCAGTTGGAATCGGCAGGGATGAAGAGGTATCTAAAGGAGTTAAAGCCGACCGTCTTTGATGACATAATAGCCATGGTTGCCTTGTATCGTCCGGGTCCGATGCAGTTTATTGATGATTTCATTGCCCGAAAACATGGTTTAAAAAAAATTGAATATCTCCATCCAAAGATGGAAAACGCTCTTAAAAATACCTACGGTATCTTGGTCTATCAGGAACAATTCATGCAGATATCCAAGGATTTGGCCGGATTTTCTGGCGGGCAGGCTGACACTCTAAGAAAAGCTGTCGGCAAGAAAATTATGAAGTTAATGCAGAAGGTTAAGCCGCAGTTTATTGACGGCGCAGTAGAACATTCTGATGCCGATAGGCCAACTATGGAAAAGTTCTGGGGGCAGCTTGAAGAGTTTGCTAACTACTGCTTTAACAAATCTCACGCGGCCTGTTACGGCTTGATTGCTTATTGGACAGCTTACTTAAAGGCCCATTTTCCTTCGGCTTTTATGGCCGCTTTAATGACTAGCGATTACGACGACACCGATCGCTTGGCGATCGAAATTAATGAATGCAAACACATGAGTATTGATGTCTTGCCTCCGGACATAAATGAATCCTTCGTAGAATTCGCTGTCGTTCCAGAAACAGGACAAATTAGATTCGGTATGGCGGCGATAAAAAATGTCGGCACGGGCGCCGTCGAAGAAATAATCGCGCTTAGAAAGAAGTCCGGAAATTTTGAAAGCTTAGAAGACTTTTTTGGAAAAGTAAATACACGGCTGGTAAATCGCAAGGTTCTGGAAAGTCTGATAAAGTCCGGCGCTTTTGAGAGATTCGGAGAGAGGTCACTGCTATTACACAATATCGACACCTTTCTAGCCTATGCTAATCGAATCCAAAAAGAGCGTTTGAGCGGGCAGACTGATCTATTCGGAGGCGGATCTGGTAATGCGGCCATATTCAAGGCGGAACTTAAACTTGAAGCGCCTGGCACTGAAATTAACCAAAAAGATCAGCTGACTTGGGAGCGTGAGCTCCTGGGCCTATATATTAGCCAGCATCCACTCCAGGCTTTCGAGACTATTTTAGAAGAACAAACAGTGCCAATAAGTGATATAACCGAGTCGCATGATAAAAAAAGTGTTTCAATCGGTGGTTCAATTCAGATATTTCGGGAAATAACAACAAAAAACGGTCAAAAAATGGCGTTTGTTACTATTGGCGATAAGCACGGAGAAATCGAAATGATACTGTTCCCAAGTACATATCAGCAAACAATCGGTATTTGGGCTCAAGATAATGTAGTCATCGTCAAAGGGAAGGTTTCTAGCCGCGACAAAGATGGCAACCCAAATGGCGAGCTCAAAATACTAGTCGATGACGCCAGGGAAATCACTTTTGAACAGGCCGAAGCCTATCAGGCGACCGGCAAAAAGCTAAAGAAGCCAAAAGCTAAAAAGACTATCATCGCGGATGCTGCCAAAAATTCTAATAATAAAAGAGTTTACATAAGAATACCGAACAGTAAAAACCATCAGCTGCTCCAGAGTTTAAAACAAAATATAGATACTCATCCGGGCAAGACGGAAGTCGTACTGGTCATCGGCGACAATGACTCGCGGCAGGCGATTAAGCTGCCAATGAAAGTCAGTACAGAGTCCTCGGTAATTGACGAATTGTGTCAAATTGCTGGAAAAAAAAATGTAAAAATACACTGAAATTTTAAGTTCCGATGATAGTTTTATGATTATTTGATAGGATACCAATTTTCGGTCGGAACATCTTCGAAAAAAGATGAAAACTAATAATATTAATGATAGAATAAATACCATCAGACTATAGCAGTACAATATATAAAAATAGTGCTGGCCTATTAATTTAATATTTTTTTATGAACTTATTTTATATTCCACTTATGTTAAGCGAAAGTCTTTCTAGCAGATACTCCGTATTAGTTGTTGCGAGGAAGCGTATATGTAGATACGTTGACGACCAAAACTTCGGCGGAGTGCTGCCAGAAAGAGTTGAGGCTGGAAGTGAGATATGAAATGGGTTCTATGAAAGAAATAATCAAGACACTGGTAGAAATTCCTTCAATCTCTGGCGATAAAGAGCAAATCGGCCGCGCGCTAGAGTATATTGACCGATTTTTAAGTGAACGCGGCATGTACGTCAAGCGGCTTGAATCTAATGGTGTTGAGTCATTATTCGCAACTACCCGCAACACTAAACAGCCAAAAGTGCTTCTAGCTGCTCACGTTGATGTTGTAGCAGGGGATTCTGAAATGTTTAAATTAAGTGAAGAAAATGGCCGGTATCATGGACGAGGAATAGCTGATATGAAGTATTCGATCGCGGCTTTTTTACAAGTTGTTGATGATCTTAAAGATACTCTTCATTTACATGATTTTGGAATTGCTATAACCTCCGACGAAGAAGTAGGAGGAAATAATGGAAGCGGTTATCTTGTAAGGCAGGGTTACGGCGCCGGGGTTGTTATACTGCCAGACGCCGGAGATTCACCTGATGCATGGAGAATCGAGCGTTCAGCCAAAGGCAAAATTGCCCTGGAGTTAAAAACTAAAGGCTGGAGCGCCCATGGCTCAAGACCTTGGGCAGGGGAAAGTGCTATAGAAAAACTCACAGCTCTGCTTGATGATGTTAAGACACTGTTTGCCGATCAAGGACCTGATACCAATACTCTTACAATCGCAACAATTTGGGGTGGAGAGGCCGACAATATGGTTGCCTCTAACGCGCTGGCAAGGCTTGATATTAGAACTGTCACTAATAAAGACATGGATGTAATCAAAAGCCGCATTGAAAAGCTGGCTGAAAAGTATGACGCGGAAGTATCAGTGCCCTATCCTAGCCTGAACACTTATATAACGGATATGGATAATCCTTTTGTTAAGAAGTTCATCAAAACAACAAAAGAAGTCGTCACTAATTACAAGCTGCTTGAGGCTAGAAGCTATGGAGCAACTGATGCTCGGTTTTTTGCAGATTATGATATGCCTGTGATTGTTTTTTCTCCTGCGCTTGACGGCTGTCACGCTCCGGTTGAATGGGTTTCAAAAGACGGTCTGGCCCAGACTAGAGATGTCCTTCTTCTCTACATTCAAAGATATGCGAATATTCTGACTTCCGATGAAGAAGAAGCTAAAGATACCGCTAAGCTGAAAGATAAAGCTAAAGTCCTAAGCACTAAATAACATTAATGCCCGTTGTTTTATAAGATCATGTCCCACAGCAATTTAAATAACTTCAATAAAACTCCAGCTCGAGATAACTAACACTATTTTTACCGGCTTTGCCGGTTAAAACAGTTCATTGGATGGGATGAATGCAGGCGAGAAAGCTATGCTTTCCCGGCTACTACAGAAGGGAAAACCTCTGTTGAGGTTTAGGGTTTCCCTTCTTTAAAGAATTATTCCACTAACTCGACTTAGTACGAATGCAAGTATTGCAAGTCCAAGGATTGTGCTATCTAGCAGGGGATGGTGAAGAACCAATAACTTGCCTTGTCTAACAGCCTTTCTGAGTTTGGGATGGTGCTTCAAGAATTTTTTCAGTTTAATACTGAAGTGTAGCAGTCTAAATGCTAGCAGGCCGAATAAAAAGACTGTGATTGAGCCCAGGATCCAGGGGGCTCCAGTCAATGAGGCTCTGGTTACTGCTTGTGGCTCAGGGTCGGCTTCGGCGAGCGATATATCAGTTGTCACCGGTATTGGTTCTTCTTCTTTTTCTTCAACCGGCTTATCTTTGGGCTTAGGCTTCTTTTCTTTTTTTGGCTCTGTTGGTGCCGGCGTAGGCACTGGTTCCGGCTCAGGAGCTGGAGCGGGTTCAGGTGCCGGCTGGCTGCTTTGTACGTTAGATGTTGAGGAAGCTACTTGTGGTGTGCCGTACATCGCAACGACTATTGTTTGGTTTCCATCACCAACAAAGTTCGCGCTGTTAGCGTACCCAAAACCAACATCGGTGTAGCCGCCATCTAGCATGTTGGCCTTGTGAGAGGGGCTATTCATCCATCCTGTTACGGTACTGGAACTGGTTAAGAATCCGTAAGCCAGGTTTTCTCCGGCTTTTTTATAATCATATCCGGCATTTCCAATGAAATACCACGGTTGAGTTCCGTCAGGCGCAACATGAGCCCAATAGTCATTGACGACCATGTGGTTTGCTTTTGATTGGGCCGCGCTGTTGAGTTTGGAGTTTAGGGACAGGCCGCCGATGCCATTGGCTGAGCGGCGAGAATTGGTATTGCTTAACAGAGAGCCTCTGCTCATTTCCGTGGAATACGGCAGGACTTCGCCTGCAACCGGTTGGATAGCGCTAATAACAAGGCTTATCAACACAGCTATAAGCAGCGGCAGATACGGCGCGTATACTTTTACGTATTTATGGCTGTGACTGTGGTGCTTTCCGATTCTTTTGTGGTGTGATAATTTCTTTTTTGTCATTATTCTTCTAAGTAGTATAACAAAAAGCCTTTAACCGCATTAGTTTAGAGTTTTATGATAGTGCGTAAAGTGGTAGACGCCAATCGCAGCAGCCTGCGCGACATTAAGCGATTCCTTTTTGCCTCGCATTGGAATCTCTAGAATTTCGTCGCACATATCTAATACTTTCTGTTCAATGCCCTCAACTTCTCGTCCAACAATGAGTGCTGATTTTGACGGCGGGTTAAACTCCGATATGTTTTTTGAATTGCTTGTTTGCTCTAGAGCAATTATCGAGTAATTGTCTTCTTGCAGACTGGAAATAACTTTGTCGATATCTTTATTATATTCCCAGTCAATAAGTTTTTCAGCACCTAGCGCGGTTTTATTAATCTTCCGCGAAACTTTGCTTGCGATGTGGGGCAGCCGATGGTCTGTTTTATCGATTGCTGGATATGGAGAGTATCCTGTGATGTAAACTTTACTAGCGCCCAAGCATTCGGCTGTTCTTAGTATTGAGCCGACATTATGGCTGCTTCTGAGGTTGTGCGCTATTAAAACTAAATTATTCATAAGGGTAGTCTATTGAACTTGAAGTTAATGTAAAGTTTTTTGTAAATAGCTATAGATGATTGCATCTGCTTATGTTTATAATAATAGACATGCCGGAAGATGCAAGATTAACTGAAGAGAGACAAACTGAACACCGCTCGCAAATATTGGGGTTAAACTATATCAACACCAATCAGATGGCCCAAAAGCCTCTGTATAAAGACCTGCTAAGCCTCAAAGAACTATATGACAAGAAAGTAATACCAGTTTTTGCTGATGAGCATAATATTACATTTGGAGTAGTAAACACTACTTCTCGTGGCGTTATGCAAGAACTTAGGCAACGCTTTCTTGACCAACGGATTAAGTTTTCGTTAATTTCTGAAAGCGGTTATCACGAATATATGAAGTTATACGACCCGCCAAAGAAGGTCGAATATCAGGATATAGCAATAAATACGGCCGGTACCGAAGAGTTGATTTCTTCGGTCTCTCAAACTTTGGAAAAAGTTCGGGCCGACGACATGCTTGCTTATTTGGTTAAGCAGGCTCATAACCTTAATGCCTCTGACATTCACCTGGAAACCCAGCAGGACCATATCAGGATCAGACTGAGAATAGACGGAGTTCTTCATGCGGTCGCTCGGTTGTCGCCTGAAAAATACCACATATTGATTTCGGCTATCGCTAGCGCCGGGAATATCTCGACCGCGTCTGCCGAAGCCCAGCAGGGTCATATTTATGAACGAATTAAAATGGCTGACGGTGCGGATGTGACAATCAATCTTCGACTGGAAACGGTTCCAACGATTACCGGCATGGACGTGGTCATGCGTCTGTTCAACCTAGACCCCGAAATGTACCGGCTGGATAAACTTGGCTTGTCGGCTGACGAGCGGAAGGTTGTAGATGGGATTATCGAAAAGCCTACGGGACTGGTGTTGGCTGTCGGACCGACTGGTTCAGGAAAAACCACCACTCTGTACTCGATGCTAAATACCCTTAATACCGAAGAAAGAAAACTTATTACGATCGAAGACCCGGTAGAGTATCAATTCCCGGGAATTTCTCAGATTTCAGTCAGAACAAAGGACTCCAAAGACAGTCAGTTTGCAGAGAAGCTGCGGGCTGTTCTGCGGCTTGACCCGGATATAGTGATGGTCGGAGAGATTAGAGACTTAGATACCGCCAAGACGGCGCTTCAGGCGGCACTAACCGGGCACTTGGTCTTATCAACTTTTCACGCCAGTAATGCCTCGGCTACTTTGACTAGGCTGCATGAGATTATAGGTGAAAACCCGTTATTCATATCAGCAATCCGGCTGGTTATGGCACAACGACTTGTAAGAAAACTAGATGACGACCTAAAACAACCCTACGCCCCAGATGAGCCAACCACTAGAAAACTACGGGAAATTATCGACAGCTTGCCAAAAGAAATAGAAAGACCCGATATGGATAATTTAACCTTGTATCAACCGGGAAAGTCAGCCGAAAATCCATATGGCTACAAAGGCCAGATTGCCGTTAGGGAGCAATTTTTGATGGAAGGCAAAATAGTTGACCTGCTTGAAGGCAAGCAGGGCCTGACAACTGCTCAAGTAGAAGCCGCTGCAGTAGAGAGTGGCATGCGGACTATGCTCCAGGATGCTGCTCTAAAGGTGGTAGCCGGAGAAACAACACTTGAAGAAATTTATCGTGTGCTTGGTTGAATTAATTTACGATCAAGACCAAATGATACAATGTTCTAATTTTCAAATCTATCTTTCGGATGCAAGTTTTTGAAAATTAAAAGAAAATTGGAATTCGAGAATTGATTATTATACTTTTTGAAAAAGAGCACTGAACTCACTGCATTTCTTCCTTCTAACTCTTGTGCAACCTCAAATATTAGTGTATTATCTACAGGTTATGGAATCTGTTGTGAGAAAAGTCGAAAAGAAATATATGAAGTCCAAAGTCGTCGACGTACGCTCTGGAGATACTGTTAAAGTTCACCAAAAAATCCGTGAAGGCAGCAAAGAGCGAGTCCAGATTTTTCAAGGCACTGTCATTCGAGTCAGCCGCAAACAGTCTTTGAGCCATCGCGTTTTAGTTAGAAGAATATCTAGTGGTGTTGGTGTAGAAAAAAGTTTCCTGATGCACAGTCCGTTAGTTCTTAAAGTAGAAGTAACCAAGAGAAGCAAAGTCCGCCGTAACTACTTGACGTACATGCGTGAACGCCAAGGTAAATCAGCCAGACTCACCGGTGTTGATTTTGATAAAGAAAGTGTTAACAAAGTAGAAGACGAAAAAGCCAAGGCAGAGGAAGAGAAGCTCCACGAAGAGCAGAAAGCTGCCGCCGAAGCCGAAGCAGCTGATAAGGCTAAAGAGCAGGAACAGCTAGACAAAAAAGCCGAAGCTGCTCTGTCAAAAAGAGATGACAAGCCAGAGAAAGTTGAAAGCAAAGTCGAAGACAAAAAAGACACAAAGTAATTTTATGATTCAGACTACCCACTAAAAAGGCGGTTCTTTGGTAGTATTAGATCATGAAGGTGATTGCCGGAGTCGATGAAGTGGGGCGAGGCTGCTTGGCTGGTCCTTTGGTCGCGGCGGTTGTAGTTTTGGATAAGAGAATTATGCTGCTTAAAGATTCAAAAGTACTCAGCAAAATAAAAAGGGAGCAATTTGCAGAAAAAATAAAATCAAAATCTTTATCCTGCGGGGTTGGTTGGGCATGGCCCAAAGAAATTGATGAATTAGGCTTAACTGAAGCAAATCGTCTAGCTATGAGCCGAGCTTTAGAGAAGTTAAGCTGCGACTATGATGAGCTTATTATCGACGGCTCGATAAATTATTTAAGTAATTTCAAGAATTCTGTGGCGATAGTAAAAGCGGATGTCAAAATAAAAGCCGTCAGTGCGGCAAGTATCCTAGCCAAGGTGGAGCGCGATAAATATATGTACCAGCTAGCTAAAAAATATTCACGATATGGATTTGAGCGGCATGTTGGTTATGGTACAAAGTTACATCTTGAAAGAATCAGGATTTATGGTCCATGCGATCAGCACAGAAAATCCTTCTCACCAATTAAGGAGATGGTGGAAAGCCTAATAACCTGAATTCCGCCCGGGCAAACAACAGAGCAGCAACCCTGCTTCACTCACATTTTAAACATTTTTCTTCACTGCGAATAAATCAGGGCTACTCATCTGTATTTGCCTAACGGAATTCAGGTTAATGAGCTTGTAGAGAAGGGTTATAGCAATTTATAGTGTTAAGTAATGAATTTTAATTCTAAATTTTCCAAGCTGCGCTTAATCGGTTCGCTAAAACGCACAAGACTGATGAATTTTCAGCCAGCCAGTCCCAAGTTGCCAGCAACTAACTACCATAGTGGCCACAATGCGGAACAAATTGCAGCTGAGTATTTAGAAGATAGAAAATTCAAAATCCACAAGCTTAACTGGAAAACCAAGTATTGCGAAATAGATATTGTCGCTAAGAAAGGCGGAAGAATCTACTTCGTAGAGGTAAAATCCAGAAAAAACTCTCAACAAGGCAGCGGCCTGGACTATATAACTCCCAAAAAACTCAAACAGATGGCTTTTGCGGCGAAGTTTTGGGTTAACCAGAATAAATGGACAGAGCCGTATCAGCTTTCGGTGATAAGTATCGATGCTGGAGAAATAACTTTTATAGAAAATTTATAATAAATTATATTATAGTGATTTTCTTCTTATAGCCCCCGCAATACAAAACCTGTCAGTTTTAGGTGATGAACTGAGCCAGACAAAAAGTTTGTTATCTGAGGGAGGTGTATCTAACGATACACCGAGTGAAGAAACAAGCTTTTTAACCGCTCAGGTGCGGCTAAAAAGACAGGTTTTGTTTTGCGGGGGCTATAGTTTCGAGAACGGACTCCGTCCGCCCCCGACCCGCTTTCTTGTGTCAACAAGAAATGCGGGGAAAAGAAATGACAGACACTTCCAGTTCTTGATGAACTACATTGTCGAGCGCTACAATGCTCGGACAACGCGTCCTTCCTTTGCTAATTTAGGAAAGGAAGGACAAGACCTTGCAGTCTATTGTAGCTTTGACATTACGTTCTTCAGGAACTTCCAGAGTCTGCAACTTGCTAACTAGGCCAGAAGTTATTGATGACTCTGTTAGCGGATACATCAAGGTATTTCTGTTGCCTGCGTTGTTTTTGCCTCCTTTTGCCACTGTAGGCAAAAGGAGGTTAGCGCGAGCTTTAGCTCGTGATGAAATAAACTTAAACTAATGCTAAAGAATAAAAAGCCAAATCTTAATAACCTGAGTCTCAAA
>Ga0136558_1001553_pt1 | contig 11540 bp, 12 predicted proteins | sample AntRauTorckE6833_FD_101391 | JGI IMG/M metagenome (GOLD analysis project Ga0136558, IMG submission 101391) | Saline lake microbial communities from Rauer Islands, Antarctica - Metagenome Torckler E6 #833 | ecosystem: Environmental > Aquatic > Non-marine Saline and Alkaline > Saline | place...
TGAGAAGGTTTGAATTAAATTATCCCTTTACCTCAACAGAACTTAAAAAACGCTATCGACTGCTAGCTAAAAAATATCATCCGGATACCTCTTCAGATGCTCAGACCACCGATCAGTTTTTCAAAGTTCTCAAAGACTATCAGCTGTTACGAGGGTATGCTCTGTAACGGTGAACCTCTTTTTGAATCATAAAATCAACATAAGGCCTCGGAAAACTATTAAAATAGGGTATGTTATTGATACCTAAAGCCTATAACCTTGTGTAAAGTTGACTCTAGAATTCTCAAACAGAAAGAGAGCCGCATAAAAATGATTACGCAACAAAAGGAGATATAAGTGCGATCTTACTTAATGCTGTTTTCCATTGCTATTTTCATCATTCTGTTCTTAGGAGGCGGCTTATACCTAAGCGCCAGCGGTGTTCCGAATGCCTTTTATCAAATTTCCCCCTCCGTTGCGATTTTACCTGCTCTGATCTGGGCTCTGCTCATGGCCCGGGGGCCCTTTGAAAAGCGCCTGAAACACATCTTCCAAGGAATGAGCAACCAAACGCTTTTGACCATGTGCATGATTTATATTTTCGCCGGGGCGTTCGGCGTGGTCACCCAAGCAGTCGGGTGTATCGACGATCTGGTGCACTTCATCATGACGTTGTTGCCCTCAAAAGCCTTGCTTCCCTCCCTGTTTATCCTCAGCGCGTCAATCGGTTTTGCCATGGGGTCGTCCATGGGGGTGGTGGCCGCTGTCAGCCCCATCGGGATCGGCCTTGCTCAATCAACGGGGACAGACATTTCTTTAACGCTCGGTATTGTCATTGGCGGCGCTATGTTTGGGGACAACTTATCTCTGATTTCCGATACAACGTTGGCAGCCGTTCATACTCAAAAAACCACCGCTCAAAAGAAGTTTGCCAGTAATGCACCCATTGCTCTGGTTGCTGCTGCGCTCTATCTTGGTCTTGTGGTTGTTTTTCAGCCCACCGTTTCAGCGCCCTTTTCAACCGATTTTCACACCATCAAACTGATTCCTTATTTAGCTGTTATCGTCTTTGCTTTATCGGGAATGAATGTTTTTCTGGTATTGGGGTTGGGAACAATCGTTGCCGGCTTGATAGGGATCATTGAACCGTCTGACTATACCTTGCTCCAATTCACCCAAGACATTTATCGAGGATTTGCCAGCATGAATGAAATCATGGTGCTCTCACTGCTGCTCGGTGGTTTGATGGGACTGATTCAATCACAAGGCGGATTTGCCCCTCTTTTACAGCGCTTAGAAAAAATCAATACTGGTCAAAAACACACCCAAGTTTATATTTCCCTAAGCATTGTGATCATCATTTCTCTGATAACTGCTGCCGTTGCCAATAACGTGATATCGATTTTAATCATTGGTGTCATTGTTGAAAAAATGGCAAAGAAATCTGGGCTAAGCGCGGCCCGCTCGGCAACCCTACTCAGTGTTTTCTCATGTGTTGTCCAAGGAGTCCTCCCCCACGGCGCCCAAGTGTTATTGGCCAGTCGTCTGGGCCAAGTATCCCCCCTTGATGTCATAGGCCATGTGGGCTATTGCTATGTTCTGGCCGGGGTTGGCATCATGGTCATCGCGCTCAGATCTCTGACTCAAAAATAAAGCTATTCTCTTCTTGCCTCAGCACGCGTGCGGACGGCGTTCAGAAGTCTCTCTCGCTGTCCATGCTCCAATGCTTTAATAATGCCCCCTCCTTTTTCCTCAAGCTCTGTTAGAAAAGGCACATCAACACGGGCCATGTCAGTATCACTCAGATCAGCATTTAAAGTGAAAATATTCTCTTCTTTAATGCCTAAGGAAAGGGCAAGTCTGCGCGCATTGTCCTCTGCCAAGCCACTATCCATAAAACTATGAAAAACCGATCCCGCATGTTCATAGAGTCCCCCTCTTCTAAACGGACTAATTCGGTTTAAAGATCTGGTGATAAAACCTGGTTTTTTTTCTAATTTTGGGTCTAATCCACCGGTTCGATACAGCAAAACAATGTCATCTGACCCTAATTTTTGATAATGTTCGTACGCCAGCAGCAAAACCTGATTATCTGGCGAGTTGGCAACAAGCCCGCCATCTAAGGCCCGCGCTTTTTTTCCTGCATACTCCCACTCAGGGCTTCGAAAATAGGAGGGCGCTGCAGAGGTTGCCGCCAACACATGAGACATGTACGTATCATGCAAAAGCGGGTTCTCAATGGCTATTTTTGAATTAAAAATATGCGACACTGGGTTGCTCCAAAACCCATACGGATCTTGATATTGCAACACACTCACAGCAGCATAAGGAATCCTGGCATCTGACAATTTTTTATCCCCAAATTTATCCTGCAATATAAGATCCAGGGGCTCTCTTGAATAAACCGGCGCTGCAAATCCACCCATGGTAATGAATTTATTCCACCGGGAGGCGGGAAATACTCCTGGCACTTCCTCTTTAAAAAAATTTACACAATCCTCAGCAGATAAAACATCAAAAGCCGAAGCCGCTCCTAAAATGGCACCAACAGATGTGCCGGCAACAGCGTCATATAAGTCTCTCAGCTTAATGCCTGTTTCTTCACATATCGCCCGTTGCGCACTGGCTTGTAGCAAGCCTTTTGCCCCACCGCCACTAAAGGAAGCGTAAATTTGAGGGGTAGTATCCAGACCAACACCACCGTCTTTCACTGGACTATTAATTGGCGTTACAGACTCATCATCAGAAACATCGCTGTCTCTCGCCTGTTCAACGAGGGAAGGCAGAGCTTGTAAACGTTCCTCATAATCTTGACGTAAACAACTAAAAGGTTGAAAGGACCTCTGGCTCAACTTTTCACTAGGGTGGCCAACGCTAAAAATTGGCATCATCCGCAATCGCGGCAAGCCTCCTAAAAATTCTGAACCATCCGGGCGCGGCTCAGGAGAACCACCACTTAAATTCATGGATACAATCAGGCTGCATAGGCCTTGTTTAAATAATGAGCGCATAAGCATCCTCCCTCCACATACCTATAAGACTAGCTGAACAAATAATAATATTTAGTAAATTTATGTCATTATTATTTAAATATTACTCAAAAATTTATCAAACTACTTAAAGGGGGCCAAACTTTCACGAGAGAATCTTGCATAGCCGCATGTCTTGCGATAGAAGTAAGATTAAAATGATGACTCAGCTTTTAAACCGACTTGCAATTATCTGTGGGGGCCCTTCAGCCGAAAGGGGTATTTCTCTTAATTCAGCGCGATCTGTTGTTGATCATCTCACCCCACTTATTGAGCAAATCCGTCTTTTTTATGTCGCGCCCGACTTAAAATTTTACCAGCTTTCGCCGGTTCACTTGTATTCAAATACGCCCATGGATTTTGATTTTAAGCTTGAAACCATCGCCCAGGCTCTTTCTGAACAAGAATTCGTTCAAACTCTAAAAGAAGTTGATTTGGTTTTTCCAGCCATTCACGGCACATTCGGAGAAGATGGCGCTCTCCAAGGGTTGTTGGAACAGAATCAGATTCCCTACATCGGTCCTTCAAGTGAGGTCTGTGATAGAATGTATCACAAGCCAAACGCTCGTAAAGTTTTGGAAAAAACCGGCTTTCCAACCTATCCTGTTTTAGAGCTCACTAAAAATGATCCAAATCAAGCGCAAAAAATCCACCGTTTTTTTGATACGCATCAGTTAGACCGCGCCGTGGTAAAGCCTGCTGCTGGCGGATCTTCCATCGGGGTGATGTCGGTACAATCTCCCACACAGGCGGCGCAGGCTGTGCAAACTATTTTTACCGAAAAGCTGTGCGATCAAGCCTTGGTTGAACCTTTTTTCAAAGGCAAAGAATTCACCCTGATTGTCCTTCAGAACACGCAGGGGAATCCCGTTGCTCTGGTGCCCAGTCAAATTCAAATCAGCTACGATCAAAATCAACTGTTTGATTATCGCCGCAAATATTTGCCCACGGCAAACACCCACTGGCTTTGCCCGCCCCAGTTTGAGGATGCGACGATTGACAAAATTCGGCATCTTGGCGAACAGTTATTCACCACTTTTGGGATGCGGGACTTCACCCGGATGGATGGCTGGCTGCTCGAAACGGGTGAAATTCTGTTTACAGATTTTAATCCGATCAGCGGTATGGAACAAAACAGCTTTATTTTTCAGCAAGGCGCGTGGATGGGGCTTTCACACCAAGAGCTGTTAGCCTATATCATCACCCACGCCTGTCAACGGTATGGCCTCACGTTCAAACGCCCCTCCATACCAAACCGCCCAAAAAAATCAGTTGCTGTATTAATGGGAGGCACAACCGCTGAAAGACAAGTTTCCTTGATGAGTGGGTCAAATGTCTGGCTCAAGCTCCGTCAATCAATCCTCTTCAACCCCACGCCTTTTTTCTTAGGTTCTGATCAAACGGTTTGGTCTCTGCCCTACCCTTATACGCTGAGTCACACGGTGGAAGAGATTGAAGATAAATGCCAAAACTTTAAGGATCAAACAGCTAAAATCCAACCGTTTCAACAAAAAATTCGCCAGCAACTCGGCCTAGATCCGCAGCCTCTTTTAACCCCCACAAAATACACCCTCTCTGATTTCTGCACGCACATCAAAACAGATTATGATTTTCTTTTCCTGGGCCTCCATGGCGGCATTGGCGAAGATGGAACATTGCAAGAAATCCTAGACAACCACACCATCGCCTACAATGGATCAGGTCCTGAAGGCGCTGCCATCTGCATGGACAAAAACAAAACAGCAATATACGTCAATCAAGCTCAGATCAAAGATGTCTCGGCTTTAGAAAAAGTCATCTTTGATCCACGAACAGAAGATCTCAGCCCCTACTGGCAAAAAGCCAAAGACCAGTCCCCAGATGCACAAGCCTTTATTGTGAAACCACAGTCAGAAGGATGCTCAGCAGGCATTGTGGTTCTTGCCTCGCTTAATGATTTATGTCGGTATTGTCAGTTAATCAAAGAAGGGCACACCGTTGCACCCGCCCATACTTTTCCTCATCAACCGATTGAAATTGAATTGATGTCAGATCCCCATCAACAGCTGATGTTAGAGCCCTACATTAACGTTGACATCATCGTCATGAAAGATCATCAACTGTCTCATACCCCGGGTACAGGGTGGCTGGAACTGACCATCGGCATCCTTGAAAAAGATGGAAAATATCACGCTTTTAATCCCAGCATCACGGTTGCTGCTGAAAAGGTTTTATCCCTTGAAGAAAAATTCCAAGGAGGAACCGGCATTAACCTCACGCCCCCGCCTGAAACCTTGATCAAAGAGTCAAAACGGGCATCAATCAAAAATAAACTTGAAGAGGTTGCCAAAAGCTTAAAGATTCAAAATTATTGCCGCATTGATTTTTTCTACAACATCCACACCGATCAACTCATCATTATCGAAGCAAATTCACTGCCGGCCTTAACGCCTTCAACGGTGATTTATCATCAGGCCCTTGCCGAACCAAATCCCATATCCCCGTTATCATTCATAGAACACCTGATCCTCTCCAAACCATTCGTTTGACTAAAGCGGCGTGTGTGCTAAATTAGGTAAAATTCTGTGGGGTTTGTTGTGCGTGCTTTTCTTATTTTGGGTCTTCTCATTTGTTCTGGCGTTACCACGGCAAAATCCAACTCAAATCAACACTGTTCTAAAGTTTCTTCAAAACACCCTCACTCAAATCAACATGGCATTCAATTTGGTTATGGAAATCCCAAAGCAAAAATTCACGTAACAGAATACAGCTCCATGGCTTGTGGGGCCTGCGGTTATTTTAAAAAACATGCCTGGCCCGAAATCAAAAAGAAATACATCAAAACCGGCAAAGTTTATTGGGTGGTTAAACCGTATGTGTTCTCAAAAGCAGATCTAGTGGCCGCACAACTCAGCCACTGTTCTTCAACAAACTTGCTCTTTGAACAATACTATTTGCAACAATCAAAGTGGTTAGCAGCCGATGATCCAGAAAAAGCTGCTGAAAAAATGGCGCGCAAATATGGACTCTCTCAAAAAGAAATCACCCAATGCCTGGCCAAAGAGTCTATTGAAGATGGCTTGATTAAATGCCGATTGGAAGCCGGCCAAAAAAACATTGAAGCCACCCCAACGTTTATCATTGGGAACACCAAAGTTTCGCAAGCGATCGATTTCAAAGAATTTTCTCAAATCGTCACACAGGCCCAGGCTTACTTAAAGAAACATGAAACATTGCAACATTTCTTTGTTAAAATTGATGGGGCTGAGAAATTAGTCAAAGCTCCTCGTCATAACAAGGAAAAGTCAGGTCAATATGACAGATCTTCAAAAACGCATCAAAGCGGCCCAACAAAAAGCCGCTAGTGCTGCTCAAACAAAGTCTTCTAAAGATTCATCGCACGGGTTTTTGCGTATCAGCATCGACTTGGTTTCTGCCTTAGCCGTGGGGATTTTGCTGGGCTATTTCATTGATCAGTTGCTAGGATCGAAACCCATCGGCATGGTCATTGGATTTTTTTTAGGATCTGTCTCTGGATTTTTATCGCTTTATCGGTTAAACCAGAAAGTGAAAAAAGGTTAATAAAGTATGCACAGCCCCCTTCATCAATTTGAGATTGAGGAAATCTTCCCCTTTTCAATAGGTGGTATTGATCTTCCATTTACCAACGCAGCCCTTTATATGGCCCTATCCGCGCTTGCCATTACCCTCATGGTTATGCTCAGCGGCCGTTCCATTGAAAAACCAGGGATTCTTCAGATTTTCGTTGAGAAGATTTTTGGCTTTATTCATAACTTGGTCGATGAAAACATTGGCCCAACAGGCCAAAAATACATTCCGTTGGTCTTTAGCCTTTTCACCTTTATTCTCTTTGGTAACTTATTTGGCATGATTCCCTACGCCTATACGTTTACCAGTCAAATTATTCTCACGTTTGCGTTGGCCCTTGTTGTTTTTATCCTGATTACAGTGATCGGTTTCATCAAACATGGATTTCATTTTTTTAGCTATTTCATGCCGCCAGGAGCACCTATTTTTATGGCACCTTTGCTGATCGTGATTGAAATCATTTCATTTCTTTCACGCCCCGTCAGCCTTTCCATTCGGTTATTCGCCAACATGATGGCGGGACACACCATGCTCAAAGTTTTTTCCATGTTCACTATTTCATTGGGTGTTTTTGGGTTTTCAACCATCATTGCTACATCGGTTTTGATTGGGTTTGAATTCATGATCGCTTTTTTACAAGCCTATGTATTTAGTGTTTTGACTTGTTTATATTTGCGAGATGTCATAGAACTCCATTAGAAACAAGTTTTAAGAAAATAGAGAAATTAATAAAGGAGTATAGATATGGATATTGGTGCAGCTAAAATGATCGGTGCTGGTTTAGCCGTTATTGCTTTACTAGGTGTTGGTATTGGAATCGGCAACATCTTCTCAACCCTTATCAGCGCCATTGCCCGTAACCCTGAGGCTAAAAAAGATGTCTTTGGTGTGGCAATGTTGGGTTTTGCGCTTACAGAAGCAGTGGCTTTGTTTGCATTACTGATTTCCTTCCTGATTTTGTTCAACTAGAAAATGCCTCAGTTTCAGGTTGAAACGTTTCTGCCGCAGCTTTTTTGGTTGGCGGTTATCTTTAGCCTTTTTTATGGCTTAAGCAGATACGTCTTTGTGCCCAAACTTCAAAATCTGATTGAAAAGCGTAGTGAAAAAATTCAGTCTTATCTCTCTGAAGCAGAAACGCTGACGGATCAAGCACTCACTTTGGAACAAGACCTCAAACACAAAAGAAAGCTCTTAGAAGCAGAGCTGTTGCAGGACTATGAAAAAGAAAGCCACGCCCTCCAAGAAAAGCATCAAGAAAAAGAAAGACTTCTGATCAAGGAAATGGCTGAAAGCCTTCACAAACGAGAGCAAGATTTACTCAACCATGAGCAAAAACTAAAAGGATCGCTAAAAGTCAGCAGCAAACCCTTATTTGAGTTGGCCTTAAAAAAGATTCAGTCTGCTCAGGAGCGTCTTCATGGCTAATCTATTTCAAGATCCCGCTTTTTGGTATGCCGTCTCCTTCGCCCTCTTTGTCGCTGTTGCCGGTCGTCGGGTCGTCAAGCTAGTTCAAGGCATGGTTCAATCTTATCGTCAGAGCATCTTTGATGATCTACAAGAGGCCCAAGCCCTTAAAGCGGAGGCCCACAGAGTTCATGCCCAAATACAGCACGAGATTGCCCATTGGCCAGATGAAGAAAAAACCAAGCGCCGGCGTCAACACCAACAAATAACAGATCTTAAAACCGCTTACGAAGAAGGCTATCAAAAACTCTTGCACCAAAAAACGCAAGGAAATGAAAGCTACATCCAAGCAAAAGAGGTCGAAAGCCGTAAAAGACTCGAAAGCCTTATTTCCGAAGAGATTATCACCAAAGTCCGCCACGATATTTTAACGTAAAGTCCCCACAGTTTTGCTGCGCTTCAAGCGTGATTCGCCATAAAAAGCTTGTCTTTTCAGCTCTCAAAATTCATGATAATTTTACATAAATCCAAAAGAGTAAGCTGAAGATGAATTCTTCAAGGGACGAGCTATCCGATACAGGCAAAAAAAGACGTGATTTTATCACGCTCACAGCAACAGCCATGGGCGGTGTCTTAGCTGGCTCCATCGCCTGGCCTCTTCTTCAAAGCATGAACCCTGCAGCAGATACGCTGGCTGAATCCGTTACCGAGGTTAATCTTGCGCCCATCTTATCCGGTGCGGCTCTCACTGTTATTTGGCAAGGTAAGCCTGTTTTCATTCGCCATCGAACCGACCGGGAAATTGCCGAAGCAGTGGATGCCCCCTTGTCCACATTACCAGATCCTCAAGAAGACAAAGCACGGGTTCAAAAACCACAGTGGCTGGTGGTCATGGGAATTTGTACCCACCTGGGATGCGTTCCTCTTGGTCAAAAAAAAACAGAGCCACGGGGAGAATATGGCGGCTGGTTCTGCCCCTGTCATGGCTCGCACTATGATACATCAGGCCGAATCAGAAAAGGGCCGGCCCCAACCAATCTTGTTGTGCCGCCCTATAACTTTATCAGCGATCAACTCATTCGAATTGGAAGGGAAGAGTAATGTCTGACGGTGGGTCCAACCCTTATCGCCATCCGTTTGTCCGCTGGCTTGAAAAGCGTTTGCCGATCATCAGCTTTGTAGAGCACGCCCTCAAAGGCTACCAGGTCCCTAAAAACCTCTCGATCCTCTGGACAAGTGGGTTTATCGCAGGCTTCATGCTGGTGGTGATGATCATCACCGGGATCTTGCTCGCCATGCATTATGTCCCCCATCCCGATCATGCCTTTGATAGCGTTGAGCGCATCATGAGAGAGGTTAATTTCGGCTGGCTCATTCGCTATCTTCATGCCAACGGTGCGTCGCTGTTTTTCTTGGTTGTGTATATGCACATGTTCCGGGCGCTCTATTACGGGTCCTACAAATCACCGCGAGAAGTGTTATGGATCATCGGCATGATTATTTTCCTGGTCATGATGGCCACCGCTTTCTTAGGCTATGTGTTGCCCTGGGGGCAGATGAGTTATTGGGGCGCCACAGTCATCACCAATCTTTTTACAGCGATTCCCTGGATCGGGGATAGCATTCTCGAATGGCTGCTTGGCGCACCTTACGTAGGGGCGCCTGCTTTGAACAAATTCTTTGCGCTCCATTATTTTCTTCCCTTCCTGATGTTTTTACTGGTCTTTATTCACATATGGGCCCTGCACACCAATGGATCCAATAACCCCACCGGTATTGAGCCTAAAACCGCCGAAGACACCCTTCCCTTCCATCCCTATTACACCGTTAAGGATCTCCTTTCTATCGCCGGATTTATGGTGATTTTTGCTTTTTTCATTTTCTTTGCGCCCAACTTTTTTGGAGAGCCCGAAAATTACATCCCCGCTGATCCGATGGTCACCCCCGCCCACATTGTGCCTGAATGGTACTTTCTCCCGTTTTATGCGATTTTGCGCGCCATTCCCGATAAATTAGGGGGCTTTGTTGCTATGATTTCATCGATTTTGGTTTTGTTTGTGTTGCCTTGGCTTGATCGTTCCAAAGTTAAAAGCTGCACGTTCCGACCGATTTTTCGGGCCCTGTTCTGGGTTTTTGTTCTCGACGTTCTCATTCTAGGCTGGGTAGGGGCTAAACCAGCTGAAGGGCATTATATTGGAATCGGGCAATGGGCCACCGCTTATTACTTCATTCACTTTTTAATTTTGGTGCCCCTCGTAAGCCGTTTTGAAAAGCCCAGTGGCTTGCCCGACTCTCTCTCTGCTTATTATCGAGACAAGGGCTGTTCATGATCCAGGTCATTTTCATCCTTACCTCTCTTCTTTCAACCTTTCAAGTCAGCTCTCTTGAGGAAGCAAAAGTCCCTCCCAAGCGTGACTGGAGCTTTAATCACATGCTTGGTACCTTTGATAGAGCGGCAGCGCAACGGGGCTATAAAGTCTATCGTCAGGTGTGTTCAACCTGTCACAGCCTTAGGCACGTTCGCTACCGCCATTTGGAAAAAATTGGTTTCAGCAAAGCAGAAGTGAAGGCCATTGCAGCCGAGTATCAAGTGCGCGATGGGCCCAATGATGAAGGCGAAATGTTTGACCGGCCCGGTAATCCTTCCGATCGTTTTGTGACGCCTTACAAAAACAAGAAAGCCGCAGAGGCAGCCAATGATGGCTCTTACCCCCCGGATTTAAGCCTGATCACCAAAGCACGTGCGGGCGGCGCAGATTATCTTTATGCTCTATTAACGGGTTACCAAGAAAGTCCTCCAGCGGGGATAGACCTTGTCCCCGGCAAATATTACAACCCTTATTTCCCCGGCGGACAAATTGCCATGGTGCCACCCCTGATCGAAGGCGTGGTTTTATATGAGGATGGCACCCTGGCAACCCCCAACCAAATGGCTCATGATGTGACAACATTTTTGGCGTGGGCCTCTGAACCAGAACTCGAAGAACGGCGTCGCCTTGGGGTGCAGTGGCTGATTTTCTTAACCGCATTCGCTTTTATCTGTTATCTGGTCAAGCGTTCTTATTGGCGGCCGTTATCTCAAAAAGTCACAAAAAAGAAGTAGCTTTCTTTTTAGAAGGTTAATAGACTTAATGGTAATAAACAGTGTGGCATTGTGATCAATACTTTCACTTTCGGATTCGTTCTTCTTTTTTTAAGTATTGTTGTATCCGCTAAGCAAACTCAAACCGTCAAAATTGAGGAAATCCGTTGTGATCTTCCTCACAATAAAGACGCCGATGATTTTGCCAAAGTCGAAATCATTGACTACCAAAAATGCCAAAAAGATTTTTCATACGCTCTTGATCGCTTTCTTTGGGGCTATCAAACCATTCACGCCTGTCCAACGCTTCAAAACAAAGCGGGCCGAAAACGCGCTGAATTGGGCAAAGTTGCCGACTGCCTGGCTGTTTACGATGAGACGTCTGTGGATAAAATCGTTCCGAAGCAATTGATGGCGGCTCGTAAGAAGCGTGATCAGAAATCCAGACATTCTTCACA
>Ga0136558_1001554_pt1 | contig 11529 bp, 19 predicted proteins | sample AntRauTorckE6833_FD_101391 | JGI IMG/M metagenome (GOLD analysis project Ga0136558, IMG submission 101391) | Saline lake microbial communities from Rauer Islands, Antarctica - Metagenome Torckler E6 #833 | ecosystem: Environmental > Aquatic > Non-marine Saline and Alkaline > Saline | place...
CACGAGTCGGGGTCGCGAAAATTTGCTTTGCAAATTATTCGTGACCAAGTCCTCTCTCACACTACCAGAGCACTTCTTGTTTAATAAATTAAACAAAGTCGCGCACCAACAAAAAACTGCCTATTCGGCAGTTTTTTCTTCTTTCTTGTCTTCTTCTTTTGACTTTTCCTCTGCCTCTTTGTTTTCTTCAGGAGTTGGAGTTTCAATTACTTCCTCTTTTTTCTCTTCTTCAACTTCTTCAGGCTTCTCTTCTTCGTTTGTCATAACGGTATCCATCATGATGACATTTCTCATCTGACGTCGGATTTCTTTAGCAGCCTTGTCACGAATGTGATAGAGCTTGCTTCGTCGAACCTTTGATCGCTTTGTAATTTCAATCTTATCAATAACTGGAGAGTATAGTGGGAAAATCTTCTCAACACCGATACCAGATGCAGTCCGACGAACAGTGAAAGTTCCTCCGGCTTCTTTTCCGTGTTTTCGAGCAATAACAATCCCCTCAAACATCTGGATTCGAGTTTTTCCTTTTTCTTCAATTTTTTGGTGAACGCGAACAGTATCCCCCGCTTGGATATCGAGTTTTTGTCGCTGTTCAACGTTTACTGGTGAAACTACCGTATTCATAGTGATGACCAATCTAACACAGAGATTTTATTTGGGCAATAGCTTCCTTGAAATCGACAGGATACGGCGCCTCCACGGAGACGTCCCCACCTTGTGGTGTATGAAAAGCGATATTTCTCGCATGAAGAGCAAGTCTCTCAAAGCCAAGTAGCCTTTCTCCCTTAGGAGCATATAGGGTGTCTGCAATCACAGGGTGGTGTATAGCCTTAAGGTGAACACGGATTTGGTGAGTCCTTCCTGTTTTAGGGTACAGCTCAAGGAACGTAACCTCTCCTGATTCTGTCCTTTGCACCACCTTAAAACTGGTTTGTGCTTCCCGAAGTGTTCCTCGAGCACCCCTCTGAGCTGACCACATTCTAAAATCACTCTTACTTTTCCCTATCGGCCGATCAATCTCCCCATCTTCTTCTTTTATATTCCCATACACAAAGGCATGATATGTCTTCTTGATAGTATGTTCTTGAAATTGTTCCTTAAGATGTTCAAAAACTTCTTGTGTCTTTGCAATAATGAGTGCCCCTGTTGTTTCCTTATCGAGACGATGTACGATGCCAGGCTTCTTTATTACCTCTCCTGTACGAACGGCAACATCTTCACCAACCTCTGAAATTTCTGGGTAGGTTTTCATTACCCAACTCACCACTGTTTCATTGTCTCCAGAACCATCATCATGAACCAGCATTCCTGCTGGTTTATTAATAACAACTACTTCTTCATTTTCAAATAAAATTTCCATTACAATATTTCAAATTCTGTCAGGCCATCTTGCAATATATCTGACCATTCCACAACAACTTCATCAATACGAGAGAAATAGGGGCCTTTTTTTATTTCTTCTATAAACTTTTCCAATTTCTCCACTTCTCCCTGACCAACAACATTTACGGTGCCATCTTCTTCGTTTTGAACAAAACCAACTAAATCAAAAATGTCTGCGTGCTTTTTTACAAATACACGATATCCGACGTCCTGAACTTTCCCACGAACAACGCAGTCAATCTCTTTTTCTTTCATTTACTTCTTTGCAAGTCGCTCAAGTTCTGTTTGCAAATCATCAACTTTTTTTTGAGCAGCATCGAGTTCTCTTTCCTCTTTCTTTAACTCTTGTTCATCTTTTCTCATCTTCATATTCAATCGAGACATCGCTTGATCAATTTCCTTTTTCTGAGATTCAAAACCTTGCATCTTTTGCTTATCTTGATCATAAGATGTTTTTGCTGTCTCAACCTGGTTTTGTTTCCTCTGTAGAGCGCTCGTGAGTTGTGTTATCTGCCTTTCAATATCCTGTGTACCAGCCATAATGTTAATTATTAGTTAATTACATACACTCTAGCAGATAGAGACCGGAAACAAAATGTCGACGTAGCGCGATGAGAGATTGACGCAGTAAAAAGATGTTTAAACGTCTTTTTACCTAATTCGCCAGACTCATAAGAACTTGCTGTCCCGATGCAATGGCGCGATGAGAGATTTTGTCACAACTCGTTTTCTACTGAAAACGGTCGCGACCCCGCCTCAGTCGCCTTCGCTCCTTCCGGCCTTCAAATCATGCTCCCAAATTAAAAACTAGACCTCGGAAGATCTAGTTTTGTAATGTGGGTGCGCGATGAGAGATTTGAACTCCCGACCTTCTCAGTGTAAATGAGCTGCTCTACCAACTGAGCTAATCGCGCGATAAAAACAATAATACACAAACGGCTGAGAAAAACAATTCTACTTTGGTGCCCTCGATAGATCGTCCCCGGAATTCTAAGTACTTTTGTTCGCTTCTCTCCAAAAGATACTAAGGTTCCTGGACGGCGCCTCACATCTTTTGCCAAGCTCAAGATATGTTCCGGCGCTTCGATTCCTAACACAGCATGCTCAAGCATACTGTTCCGAGGTCACAACCTCACTTTGTTCGCTTGTGCCCTCGCGAGGAATCGGTCACTCTCATGGATTTTTATTTCATTTTTCAAATTTATAAAAATCTCATTCGCTCGACCCCCACTCGCGCCGTGGCCTCCGGCCAGCTTCGCCGGCACTCAGTTCGATTCCTTCGATTGCAACAAAACAATTCGCTGGATGCTCTCGCATCCAGCTCAATGTTTTGTGGTGCCCTCGCGAGGAATCGAACCTCGAATAGCGGCTTAGAAGTCCGCAGTTATATCCGTTTAACTACAAGGGCAAAGACTGTCTCTAAAGACGGTATGAAAAAAATAACAGCTTAGGGTGAGTAAGTCAAAGCTACGAAGGATCTGTCACTACTCCTCGGTTTTGATTAAAAGATGTCGTATTGACCTCCTTATCGCTAAACTCTTCTACAACTTTGTTTATAGTCTCTCTTTTTAATGCAGCCTTAAACACTTCTTCTTCTGCTGTCTTGTTAAACATATCTCCCTTTTCAACAAGCGTGTACAGAGCATAGTGCCCCGCAATAGACACCACCAAAAGCACCATAAAGATACTTATGATTATCAACCAGTCTTTGTGTGGTCGATACAATCCCCTTTTTTGCAAAGAACCTTTGCGGTTAATTATGGAGAATAATTTTTTTATTGAAATTTTTTTCATATTCTATGATGCTGGGTGTTTAAGCACCTTAAGAGCGAGATCAACTTCCCACACATATACAGGAACTTCTGACTCAACCTGATCATCCCCTTCAAGAGAAACGTTGACAGAACTGATCCAAATATTATATGGCAAATTTTCTACAAGGTTAATGTACTGCATAACATCGTTCCAGCTTCCTGATACCGTCGATTGCACACCGAGCACTTCTCCATACACAGCATCTACCTCCTTTTCGATGGAGACATCTTTTGTTTCTATTGAAACACCCTGCTCGCCAGCCTTCTGCTCAAGAAGGTTTATAAAATCAACAACATTATCTGCGCCAACAAAATACGAATCAATCTTTTCAATTTCTGGCTGCAACTCTTCCATCGAATTCAGCGCTGCTTGTATCTTATCTTTCTGTTCATACGCAATCTGAGCACTACTTAACGCATATGTAGAGTCTTCTATTTTTGTTTTAACATACCAAAAGGCAAAGCCGTACGCGAAAATAAGCACTAAAGTGACAGTGAGCCAGACAAATTTATATTTTGTTTTTTTGTGTGCTTTACTCATTGTCTTTTTGAAGGGTTACGGTAATCGAAAAGTTGATATCAATATTTTGCGCAAAATTTGATACTGGCAAATCAACAGCCGCAACATATTGCTTCTGTTCTAAATCTCGCCTGAAATCAAGAAGGATGTCTCTGTTTATTGCCTGCCCCACCAAGCGCACCACTTCGGTGTCATCTTTTTGGTCAAAAGCCATGCCTGTAATAGAAATACCAGCTCGCTTATTCTGAGTAACGTCAGTTAAGTGTTCGTAGACCTTGGTGTGTTCGTGAGCTGAAAGAGCTCGCGCCCGCTTATTGAGCTCGTACACTCTTTCCTCAATATCTGTAGTATTAATTTCGACATTTTCACTCCTTAGTCGATCTTCTTCAGAAGCTACTGCAAATTTAATATCCTCCCCTAATAGGTACATGGGCACAAGCATCACGGTTGAAATTCCTATGAGAACAATTACAAACCACGACGAAGCTTTTAGTCTTCGAGCCTTATAAAGCTTCTTAACTCGCTTTTTTTCTTTTTGAGGCAATAAGTTTATGGACATATTACTCTTGATTAGGAAGTGCTAAGCCAATAGCGGCTGCGAAGCGCAGTGAATCTCTTCGCTTCATGTTTGGTATCGTCGTATTAAAAGAAAAAGCATTCTGCCAAACATTCGACACTTCTACCGGCAACGAGATGTTAGTGCTCATGTAGTCTGTTAATTTTATTTCTTCGTCGATAGTTCCGGTGAGATATATGTGCTGTATGGCCTGTGCCTCATCAGAACCATCGTGGCTTTTCCAATACGTAATAATTTTTCTAACCTCTCGAACCAACGTCTTCATGTCGAAAGAACCCTGAGTTGCATCATCGTCTTTTTTTTCTTCAGTTAGGTCAATATTTTCTGAAAGAACGTTTACACGAGTATCAAACGTATCAATATCTACGGTAGAAGAAAATCGGACTGTTTGACCAGATACTACATAGAAGCTAGCCTTATCATCTTTTATATGAACCACAAGAACAGTTCCTTTGTTTGTTCGTGGAACAGCCGCCCCCGTCACGGCTTGCGACTCCACCTGGAAAGATACGGGCACCAGCCCGGACTCATGGAAAACGCTCAAATACTGATCAACAACGGTTCGTGGTAATACTGACACAACAACCTCTCGTTCTTTTTTCTGAGCATCCTCCTCTAAAATCGAAAAGTCAAAAACAACCTCAGACAACTTAAAGGGAACATTCTCCTGAATCTTTAACTCTATATTGCTTTTTATTTCCTTAGGAGAATCACCAAGCACCACTGTTTTAAACAGGTATGATTTCTCTTCAGGAATAGAAACATCAACAAGATCTAACTTATATTGATCTTTTATTTTTTTAAGGATTTGGATAAACTCTTTTTCCTCAACAACACCTCCCCCGTCGATGACATGCTCCGGCACTGCCACTTCTCCATAACTTTCAACCTCTGTCTTTTTCTTATATGCAAAACGAGCAAACTGAATAGCATCATCAGTAATAGCAAGACCACTCGCATGCATGGCAAGCGATTTTGGTACAGGAAAAAAATCTAATAGTTTTGATTTCACTACCTTATAGTATAACGCAAGAAAAATACCTGTAGAAGTTTTTTATCCAACTTTTGCACCGGTTGAAGTTTTTTTAGACGGAGTAAGTAGCGCAAATGAATCACCCTCCTTAACACCAAGTATCATCGCCTGGCTCTCGTGTCCCATAAGCGGACGTGGCTCTAGGTTTGTTACAAATGCGCACTGAGTACCTACCACATCTTCTGGTGACTCAAAAAAGGGGGCTATTCCAGAAACGACAGTCCTTTCTTCTTCCTCTCCAAAATCAACAGACAGCAAGAAGAGTTTTTCTGACTTCTCTATTTTCTCTGCCTTCTTAATCTCTCCTATTTGTATTTCTACTTTTGAAAAATCTTCGTAATTAATCATGGGAATAGTTATTAGTTGTTAGTGCTTAGTTATTAGTTTTTTATAAATTCTCACTTCGTTCGGTGCTTATCAAGATAACTTTGTAATACAATTGCTGCGGCTGAAGCATCTTGCTTCTTATTGTACCCCTGAATACGTGACGCCTGCATTGAACTCATGAATTCGTTTTCATACGCCACAGACAAGCCGGCCCCTTCAAGCTTTTCAGCAAACCCCCTCGCGTCTTTCATAACAGGGTTATCTGCCATATCAAAAGTTGTTGACTCACCAATCACCACCTGAGTGCTTTTTTCTTTTTCTGAAAGAGAAATAATAAAAGAAAGGAGTTTGTTTGTTTCAATAACCTCTACAGGAAAAGCTAGCGAATTGTCTTCACTTGAAAGCGCGACTCCTGACTTTTTTGTCCCAAAATCTATACCAATTATTTTCATGTGCTCTCGCCAAGAATCGAACTTGGATCACCGGTTCCGCAAACCAGCATTCTATCCATTAAAATACGAGAGCAAGTAGTGAAAAGTTACCAGGGAAAGAGTTTTCCGTCAAAAGCTAAAATCCGAGATATTCCATAAACTGTTCGAAGACATTCTCGTGCATCTCTTCTTGGTCAACATGGTCGAGCAAAAAATCTTCAAGCTCTTCGCCATCAACCTCGTCAACAAGAGGAACAATAATGTGTGTAGAAAAAAACTTTTTTGATTTTAAAATAAGGTGCCTTTTTGTCTCATTCACATCAAAAGCTTCGAGGTTGTCGTATGCATATATGTACTCATTTACTCGAATACCTTTAGAGCCGATGGAAACAGAGATATCTTGGGGTTCTTTTCGATGCGAAAGTATAATAGCCACAAAACCAATACCAATAATAATTGCCAAGAGTACGTTATTAAAAATAATAGACGTTACCGCAATAGCAACAGCGATAACACCAATAGCTAAGTACCACTCAGGATTTTTTTCTCCAGCAGTACGTTCTTTTGTAGTCCATTCAAACATCATTACTTCATATTGTACCACTTTGCTATACTGTGCACATATGTTTAACCCCTTACAAAGCGACACCTCGATACTCATCTTTATCCTTCTTGCTCTTTGGTCACTCCCCTGGAAAGGGATCGCTCTTTGGAAAGCGGCCCAGCTTTCTCATAAGTGGTGGTTTATCATTATTCTTATTGCAAACACACTGGCTCTGGTAGAAATTTACTACATCTTCTTTATTGCCAGAAAATACTCTGTCGAGACCGAAGAAATAATAGATGAAAATAAAAAAGAGATGTCTTAAGACATCTCTTTTTTATTACGATCAAATACACCACGGAGAGAGTGGCGCCTAAGAGGCATTGCTGTTTACGACTAATCGCTCCGCTCTTAGGTAAACAGGGAGCGCCAAGGGCACTGCGATTTACAAATCACTCGCCAGGCTTGTGAGTAAATCGGGAGGATTCGAACTGTTATTACATCCAAACTCTAGGGTGTTTACAAAAAAGAACGGCCTTGAAGCCGTTCTTTTTTGTAAATGCGGAGAGAGAGGGATTCGAACCCTCGGTGCCCTTTCGGACACTCCGGTTTTCAAGACCGGTGCATTCAACCTCTCTGCCATCTCTCCTCTTAAAACAAGCTAGGCCTGTTTGATTACCAACTCTACCATTTATTTATTTTTTTCCAAGCAATACACTTAGGACATTCCTCTATTTACACTCGGCATAAAGTTAAACCCAAAACACCCCTATTCCATCAAAACCCTGCAGGGTTTTGATGGAATTAAGTAAAAACCCGAACTGCTTCACAGCGTTCGGGCTTTATTTTGGACACCTTGTTCTTCGCGACCTACGCCATCCGTCGAGTAATCGCGACGCCAATGCTTCTGTCCCACGCTGGGCCAGCAATTTCATTCATCGGCTTCGGCCAGCGCTGTGGTTGCTCTTTAGCAACAAACTTCGGAAAAAACTGAGCGAGTGCCCAGATTTTTTGTTTTACGAAATTTTCTTTATTGCTGAAACAAGTCGTGACTTCTTTCGAGAAGCTGTATTCTTGTTGAGAACTCCAGCTTTGGTCGCTTTATCAATAGCCTTTTGAACTTTTGGCATTGTTTCTTCAGCCTTCTTCTTGTCCCCAGAAGTAATGTATTCTCGGATCTCTTTTACGAGCATTTTAAAGGTACGAGAACGTCGGAGGTTTTTTGACCTCTTCTTTACGTCCGATCGCATTGCTTTCTTTCCTGCATCTTTAATAGGCATAGTGGAGAAGACTATACCGAATTAGAAGAAGATATGCAAGTGTTGTATGATAGATATATGATCGCAAGGCTATCCGGCATTCTTATTGAAAAACATCCTCTTTTTGGCATTATTGATGTCGGCGGGGTCGGATACAAAGTGTACGCAACCCTCCCCACTCTTGGACAGACGACTATTGGTGAGAAGATAACCCTCCATACCCATATGCACGTTCGGGAAAACAGCCAGGACCTCTATGGTTTTGAAGACCGAGAAGAACAGTCCATCTTTGAACTTCTTATTTCTGTATCTGGCATCGGACCTAAAAGTGCGCTGGGGATTCTAAATGTCGCAAACCCCACCCTACTCAAACAAGCGGTAGCATCCGGTGATACCACCCATCTCACAAAAGTATCTGGCGTTGGTAAAAAGAGCGCCCAAAAAATAATTATTGAACTGAAAGATAAGCTTGGAGATGTTACGGGGTCTGATGTCACTCTTATGCAAGATGAAGTCGACACCATGGAGGCACTTACTTCTCTTGGATACGGACAGAGAGAGGTTCGAGATGTTTTACAAAAAATTCCTAAAGACATTGTTGGTCCACAAGATCGTATTAAAGAAGCGCTAAAACTTCTTAGTTAAATGAAAAATTTTCTTAAAAAAATAATTCCAACATCAGTTTTCAAAAAAATCCAGCCGACATATCACTATCTGCTGGCTTTTTTAGGTGCCGTTATCTATCGCTTCCCCTCTCGGAAAATTAATATTGTTGCTGTTACCGGAACTAAAGGAAAAAGTACCACCTCTGAACTTATTAATGCTGTTCTCGAAGAAGCAGGAAAAAAAACAGCACTGACGAGCACTATACGTTTCAAGATCGGAAAAGATTCCCATGAAAACAAATACAAAATGACCATGCCAGGAAGATTTTTCCTGCAAAAGTTTCTACGGGAAGCTGTTGATGCACACTGTGAGTATGCCGTCATCGAAATGAGCTCGGAAGGTGCTAAGCAATTTCGACATAAGTTTATTTCCATTAACTCCCTTGTCTTTACCAACCTCTCTCCTGAACACATTGAATCGCACGGTTCTTTTGAAAAATACAGGGAAGCAAAACTTTCTATTGCACGAGCTGTGCTACAAAACGGAAAGAAAGAAAAAATACTCGTCGCAAATAATGATGACAAAGCATCTCGATATTTTATTAACCTTGGAATTCCAAACATCCACACTTTTTCTCTCAAAAAAGTAGAGCCTTACACCTCAACGGACCACAGCAGCATGTTCACCCTTGGTGGCATTGCTGTTCACTCTCGGCTTCCTGGAGAATTCAACATCTATAATATGTTGGCGGCACTTACGTATGCTCAGACACAAGACATTCCTCTTACAACAATTAAAAACGCTTTCGAGAATTTTGAAGGAGCTCGGGGCCGTATGGAAAAAGTAAGCCTCTCTCCTAATCACCCACTCAAAGATAAGCAGAACTTCTCTGTTGTTGTTGACTATGCACACACAACAGATTCACTTGAAAAGGTGTACAAAGTATTTAAAGATAAAGACACTATTTGTATCCTTGGAAATACTGGAGGTGGACGTGATACCTGGAAGAGACCTGAAATGGCAAAGGTTGCAGACAGATATTGTGGACGGATTATTCTCACCAACGAGGATCCGTATGATGAAGATCCAGAGAAAATAATCAACGAAATGAAAGTTGCTATCAAAAATCACCGACCAGAAATTATTCTCGACCGACGTGAAGCAATCAATCGCGCACTCTCTAAAGCCAAGAAAGATTCAGTTGTTATTATCACTGGCAAAGGAACTGATCCATACATCATGGGACCAAACAACACCAAAACTCCTTGGGATGATGCGCGAGTGGTGCGAGAAGAACTTGAGAAGGTGCTGAAATAAGCTATCCTAAGAGCTATGCCAGAGCTCCCAGAAGTACACACCACCGTAGAAGGCCTTAAAGAGACTGTTATTGGTCTTACTATTTCTGATGTGTGGACCAACTACAAATCTCTCTACCCCCCTTACAAGAATCAAATCAAAAACCCCTCTTTCTTTAATAAATTTAAGAAAGAGGTTATTGGTACCACAATAACAAGTGCCGAACGTCGACATAAAAATATCCTTATCCACCTCTCTTCTGGAAAGACCATCTTGATACATATGAAAATGACCGGACATCTTATGTACGGAGAATACGAAAAAACAGGAATTGGAAAAGGAAAAGAACTCTGGCACAAAGAAGAATGGGAGCCGGTTGATACCAATAAGCACCTGCACGATACTTTCAATAGACACCTTCGACTCGTATTTACTTTCTCAAACAACAAACAACTTGTACTCTCTGATATGCGCAAGTTTGCAAAAGTCACACTGCTCGACACGCCTACTCTCCATGAGTCTGACGAACTTTCTCCTCTTGGACCAGAGCCGTTAGAAAAAACTTTTACTTTCAAGGTGTTTCAGGAAAGAATTCTAAAAAAACCAACAGCTCCCATAAAAACCGTATTGATGGATCAGACAATAATTGCGGGTATTGGAAACATTTACTCTGATGAGATTTTGTTTATGGCAGGCGTGCACCCTGAAAGCATCCCAAAAAATATTCCTGAGGAAAAACTTCAAGATATCTTTTCTCACATAAAGCCAACACTCAAAAAAGGTATTAGATTCGGCGGAGACTCAACGTCTGACTATCGAGATATCACAGGTAGTAAGGGATCTTTTCAAGGAAAACACAATGCCTACAGAAAAACAGGAGAAGTTTGTTCAAAAAATGACGGCGGCGAGATTGTGCGAAAAGTAGTTCGTGGACGGAGTGCTCACTTTTGTTCAAAACACCAAACTAAGTATTAAAAAGAATAATCCCCGCAGTTACTGATACGTTTAAAGACTCCTTCTTACCTTTCATCGGAATTTCCACAACAACATCTGATGCGTCAAGAATTTCTTGCGGTACTCCCCTGACCTCATCGCCAAGAATATATACAACATCTTTTGTCTGAGAAAATTCTTTGTAACCTACAGAAATTTCAGCCTGCTCTATTGAAACAATTTGAGTGCCTTTTTCTTTTAACTCTTGAATTAACTCTAGAGTTAATTCAAGAGTTACTTTTTGCTCCCACGGAATAGCCTTTTCTGCACCGAGCGCTACTTTTGCAATCTTCTGTACTGGCCTACCAAACCTATCGATGGGTGCTGGTGTGTACCCAGCAAGATATATCTTATCTACTCCAGCAGCATCTGCAGTGCGAAAAATAGAGCCGACGTTGTGCTCACTTCTGATGTTGTAGAGAAGAATTGCTGTTTTCATAATATGAATAAAACCATACTACACAAAAACTGGCTTTGCAGACAGTGTTTTTTGTGTTATTTTTTGTTTCATCCACCCGTAGCTGTTCCTGCCTGCCGGCAAGCAGGTTGGTAGATAACAGCTCTGGTAATATCCGCCCGTAGCTCAGCTGGTAGAGCAGTCGCCTTTTAAGCGAACGGTCGCAGGTTCGAGTCCTGCCGGGCGGACTATAAAAATTAACAGCCGACGCAAAGCGTTGTGCTGTTTTATTTTTATTCGGCTCGGCAGGACTCGAACCGTAGGTGCCTAAAAATAAAGAGCGGAGCGA
>Ga0136558_1001559_pt1 | contig 11486 bp, 9 predicted proteins | sample AntRauTorckE6833_FD_101391 | JGI IMG/M metagenome (GOLD analysis project Ga0136558, IMG submission 101391) | Saline lake microbial communities from Rauer Islands, Antarctica - Metagenome Torckler E6 #833 | ecosystem: Environmental > Aquatic > Non-marine Saline and Alkaline > Saline | place...
CCAGAGCCAAAGAGAGTGATCAAGTTGAAGGTGGCGATCATTCCAGAGACTGTGCCGAGTAGTCCGAGGAGTGGCGATGTGGCTGCGGTGACCGCGATCACTGGCAACATGCTGGTGGCGTGTTTTTGAACGCCCATGAGTTGCTCGTAGAGTGATTCTTCGACGAGGTCGACTGAGTTCTCAGAGACTGAAACCAGTTTGGCCATGACTGGGCCGACGGGGTGTTGGCATTGGTTTGCCAGTTGCAGTGCTTTTTTGCTATCGCCAGTTCGAAGTGCAGAGAGGATGGCTGTGACCCATGCATCGCTTGGTTCGCGGTAGCGGGAGAATTGGAAGAGTTTTGCCAGTCCGAAGCCGAGTGCTAACAGGGCAAGCAGTATGATGGGCCAAATCCAGAGTCCGCCTTTACGGAATAAATCAAGTGGGCCACCACTCACTTCGCTCATTGCGTGGGCGTTGCCGAGTGTTGGGTCAAATTCTAGTGCGACAGTTTCGCCCTTGGCGAGTTTTGCAATCCCAGCGGTATCGCCTGAGTAATAATGCGGCAAGCTGCCGGATTTTGATCGTGTGATATCACCACCCGATTTTTTGTCAGCGCTGAGGAAGTAGGTGGCGGGTCCAACGGCAATCAATGTTCCCTCATGGATTTCGCCTGAAGTGTCGGCGACCTTTCCTGTTGTGGTGGATCCACCGAGCAATATTTCAAGGCGGTCGATGGAGGCATCAAGAATGGAGAGTCGGTTTTCCAGTGTTCGTGCTGGGTCGGTGACTTCTGCGGCGAGTGTTTGTGGGTCGACCTCGATGCTTGGGCTACCGGGTTGAGCGAGGGTGCTAGTTTTGAGTGCCTGGTCTTTCAGCAGGCCAGATATGTAGTTCGCGTCTTGGCGTCGGCTTGACAGGTCCGATTGCAATTGGCGCAGAGTGAGGGCGCGGTCTTCTTTGCTGAGGCGGGCGATTCTTACCTTGCGGCGTTTTTCTATCAGCTCTTGTTCGATAGTTTTAAACGTCGTTGTGATCTCGGGTTTCTCCGCGGCAATTTGCGTGCGGGTATCATTGAGCGATTGGATCGCTTTTTTGAGATCAGCTTTCGCTGTTTTCAAAGCTGCTGGTGCTTCGGTTTGTGCATTCAGACTCACGAGTCCTAGCGCGAGAACGAGGGAATACCGAAGAAGCATGTTGGTGGTTGGCTTAAACATGGTCGTTTGGATCAATCAATTTTAAGCGGGAGTTTGACCATGCTGGGCGGACGTTTCTTATCAAGGATTTCAAAAGCACTGAGCACTTCTGCGCGGATATCAGGCATGGGTTTCCAGTCCCACCCCTTGGCGCTTGGCCGACCGATGCCTGCCTGGTTGTTGTTACCGATGTAGAATGCTTGGGCCAAGCCGAGGTAGAGCACTTCGACTTCGCGGTTATTGAGGATTTGGGTGGATCGCTCAAAGCGTCGGTTGAACTGCTCTGCAAGGTTGATCACGGTGAGTAGTGAGCGCAGGACATCTCGTGGGTCATCGTTGGGGTTCCAAGATTTCAATGTGGCCAGTTCGCCATTGAGATCATTGAGAAGTGGTTCGGGGAAGCGCTTGGAGAGCTGGATCAGGCGTGGGAGGTTGCGGGAAATCGCTTCGTTCGCCAGATTTCGTGCATTTTTGAGGCTAGCAATTTCAGTTTCCAGTGCCGCTGCTGTCTCCTCGTGTTGCGGGGCGGATTGGCCTGCTTTGGCGAGTTCTTCATTGAGAAGTTTAAGTTCGCGGCCATGGAGTTCGAGCAGCTTGCCGATCTCTGCTTTGCTCGCTTGCCAGTCTGAGCGCTCGGCAGACTCTAGGTTCTTCGTATCTACGAGCTTTGAAATGGTCTCACGTAGCTCCACCATCGTTGCTTCCTCGGCTTTTAGTCCGGTGAATAGGCAAGTGATCAGGATGGTGGTGAAAATCAGGCGGTGCATAAGGCGGGTATTCTTGAGAATCATTCTCAAGAAGCTTCTGCTGTAGTTAAAAATGGTGGCGGTGATGTCAAACGCAAAGGTAGCTGCGCGAAGTATTGTGGATCAAGTGGCAGAGTCAATGAAACGCTGTGGGCGCAAGACTTTGAGCTTGTTCGATCGTGGGTCAGACGGCTTCGCCTGCTCAGTCTTCTTTAGCCACTTTTCCGCCCAGCGATAGGATACGGGCATTGCCTTTGGCGGATTCCGCTTCTGGGATATTGCCGTCGCGGACATACATTTGAGACAAACTCGTCCATGCCAGCAGGTCGTTGGGTTTCAGGTTCACGGATTGAAGTCCGCAGCCGATGGCTTCTTTGACTTGCTCAGTTTTGAGTAATGCCATGCCGAGCGCGTGCCAGCCGTCAAAGAAGGTTTCGTCCATTTCGACGCATTTGCGGTAGAGCACAATGGCCTCATCGAGTTCGCCGACGGCGAGGTGGCCATTGGCATCGTCGAACAGGGTTTCTAGTGACGAGTCACTCACTGTTGGTAGAGTCTCTCGATGTTGGCGGTTTCGATGCTTGAGCCGAGCCAGCTAGTGAATGCGATATCAGCATTTTGTCGGGTGCTTCTTTCGATTTCCATCACGAGGTCGTTTTCAGCATCATCACCTTTGTTCCATGTGCGTTCGCTGACGTAGACGAGGAATGCGCTGTTTGTTTCGATCACTGGATCTGCGAGCGATTTTGGGTCAACTTCGCGAGCTGCTTGAAACAAGTTTTTTGGTTGGGTGTAGGGTTTCGGTTGAGACATGGATGTGATGTCAACAAAGCTGGTTGTTTCAGTGATGCCTGCGGCTTTGCTGGCTTCGGCGAAGGATTTCCCGTTTGCGAGTTCTTCGCGAATTTTTTCAGCGGCCATATTTGCGGCGTCGCGCAATGCATCGGTGCTTTTTTCGCGGATGTATTGTTCGAGCACTTGGCTTTGTGCTTCCTCGAATGTTTTCACGCGTGATTCCTCTACTTCTTCGAGGCGTGCGACAATCCATCCATGTTCTGCGATGGGGATGGGTTCTGAGATTTTTGAGATCGGATCAACAGTGGTCACAATCTTGAATAATTCATTCACTGCGCGTCCGCCGTCAGTATTAGCGTTGGCGCGTAGTGGGGTGTTCAGATCGGCAGGTGGATTCGTTGCAGAGAAAAGCTCGGTGGTTTTGACTTCCAGGCCATGCTTCTCGGCGATTTTTTCAAACCCTTCGCCTTTCTCTTCTTCGAGTTCGGTGATGAATTCATTCACGAGCCTATCGACTTCGAGTTGTTTTGTGCGGCGAAGCTCAGCGAGTGTTGCTTCTTTTTTTGCTTTGGCATCTGCCTTGGCTTTTTCTTCCTCGGCTTTTTGCTTTTCGGTTTTTGCTGCTTCGACGATGGAATCTTCCGGTGCCTCATCTTCTTCAACCGTTTCTTCTTTCGGCAAGTCAGCCGTGGCGATGATGTAGGTGAACTTGCGACGAGGTTCTGTTTTGTATGCGTCTTGGATGAGTTCCCAATATGCTTTGAGTTCTTGGTCGGTTGGTTCGACGGCTTCTTCGAATGGGGTGATGTCGATGCGGCCGAGCTCACCTGAGATGCTTTGCTCGTCGAGCGCGAGGTTGTGTGCCACGGCTTCGCCTGATGGTTTCAGTCCAGCGCCGACGATGTCGCTGATTTTTTCAAATGCGATGATGTCCGAGATTAATTCGCGAAAATCTTTTTTCGTCATGCCCAAGCTTCCGAGTCCGCGCTCGGCAAACATCTGATAGGCTTGCGCGTCGAATGAACCATCCGGGCCGCTGAAGGTGCGGAGGTTTTTGATGTAGCTAGAAATTTCATCCTCCGTGCATTGAACACCAAAATCATTTTTCGCATTACGGATTAGCATGCGACCGATGAAAAATTGTTCCGCTTGTTCGTCTTGTGTTTGGGCGCGGGTGGTGAGGCCGATGATGAATTGGAAGAGCGAGTAGTCACCAGAGCGTGCAAGGCTTTGGATGATGCTCATCGAGTTCACGCCATATTTTTCATACTCTTGGCCATTGTAGGATCTGCCTGCAATTTTCAGGTAGGGTGTGCCACCTGACATATTGTTCACATTGCTGCTTTGAAGGCCGACGATGAGGGCGACGGCGACTACGACGATGCCAAGAATGACGAGGCCATTGTATTTACGGATATTTTCGATCATGAAAGTGGATTCACGGGTTCTCGTGAGTGCTCGGGGAGTTAAGATGGCGATTCGCGCGGCTTCAATGGAAATTCTTCGCTGTTTTACAGCTTATGAGTGGATTGTTTGAGAATCCGGCTTGCTCGATGGCCCGAATAGGGGTTGTTTTGGGTATTCATGAATCGACGACCGTTTAATGCATTGTTTTGGGGTAACTCCGTGGCTCTTGCCTGGATGTGGGGTTTGGGCCTGTTTTTCAGCGTTCAGATGACCTTTATGTTCGGGCTCAAAGGCCTGTTGCTCTTCGCTGTGCCCAATGCATTGGGTTTGATGCTGTTTGGTTTTCTGACTCAGATTGTCGCCAAGCGTCATCCAGGGGGGCAGGAGTCGCTCGCACGATTTTTTGATAAGTTTTCCAAACCATTCAGGCTGATTTTCTACCTGTATCAACTTTGTGCCATCACTCTGACGGTGTTTGCGCTGACAAAATACCTATTTGGATCGTTGGATTTGGTGACCATGCAGATGAAGGCATTGTATTTTGGATTGGTTGTATTTGTCGTATTGGCAGCCGGTTGTTTGTTTGGCGAAGAATTTGGAATCCAGCGCATCAAATTTGGGCACGGATTCATGGGTGCGGTTTTATTCGCCTGTATTGGGGTGATTATTGCGATGGTTTCGCCGACACTTTCTGCTGAGACCTTCGCGTGGAATTCACATGTTGATGGAATTTGGAAAGGTCCTGATTTGTTGGGATACTCAGTGCCCTTGATTGTGGGTTTATTGGTTGGGCCATGGCTTGACCTTCAGCATTGGCAGCGTGCGATTCAGATTCACCGTGAGAACACATCGATTCGGATGAGTTACATCATTGGTGGATTGATCTTCTTCTTCTTGTTGCTCTTCCACGGTTCATTGGCCGCATGGGTGTTGAGCAAAGGTGGTGGTGAAAGTTACGGTGCGATTGGTCTCGATAAGTTTCATTATGCTCATGAGTTGATCGTTCAATACATCGATCGTCTTGATGAAGGTTCTAAGGGTTTGCTGCCTGTGGCTTACTTCACATTCCTGAGCATCTGTGTGTTGACTACGCTTGATAGCGGATACGTCTCGTTGAAGTGGTTCCTTGGAGAGAACCTCGGCAAGAGCCAAAACCTCTTGATTAGCATGTTGCCGAAGCGCCTTCTTGAATCGCCAGTTCCAAGTTTCATTGTCGTCGCGGTTGTCACCTTGTGCGGGATTTGGGCAAAGCTCGAATTGGAGTTCTTCATGGTGTTCTACGCATCATTCTTTGTCGGTTATGCGGCATTGGCGATTGCTCGATGTTTTGTTCCAAACTCGCAACATGCATTACCGCAAATCCGCATGTTTTCATTGGCGAGTATTTCACTGGTGATTTTCGCTTTTGGTTATTACACGAATGCCGACGCCTTGCTCTTGCTTGGTTCATTGCTTCCATTGATTTATGTCATCTGGCTGGTGATCAACGCGGACTTGCTGCGTGTGGTTCATGATCGTGCTGAAGAAGTGATTGAAGCGGCTTCCGAAATCCCTGCCTTAAAAGCGATTTCCAAGACAGCAAACGTTGCGGCTGGTTCACAAGTTCAAGCGCCAGCTCAAGCAGATGCTCATGCACTGGGTGGGCATTTTGAAGGCAAGTGGTTTGTTTATTCGTTCTTAGCGACGTACCAAGACACCAACTCTGTGGGCAATGTCTACTTTGGTATGTATGCGATGTTTGTCGGTAAAACGCGCGAGTTGTTTTTCAATCAAGCGATGCCGGACTTTGATTTGAAGACGACGGACTTCTTTATTCTGACGCGATCATTCGAGCATAAGTTTGTGCGTGAAGCGCGTGAGTTTGACACCATCACAGTGAAGATCCGCGTGTCTGACTTCAGTCGTAAGTTCTGCACCTTGGAGCACCAAGTGTTTGGCACTGACAACGAAGTGTTGGGTAAAGGAAAGCAGAACTTGTTGTTCGTTTCATCGAAGGATTACAGCCTGCTTGATATCCCGAGTCAGGTTTACACCGCCTTCATGCCTTATCTGAACACGAAGGACTGAGTTCACTCGGTGTCGGCGGATGCGGCTCCGCGCGGCGGCGTCGTTCTACCACTTTCGTGATGGACTCAATCGAGTTGTGTGCGATCGATGCCGCGCAGTTTCATCACCTTGACGATGGTGTCTTCGATCAAGTTGTTTGGGCATGAAGCACCAGCTGTGATGCCAATGGTGACTTGCTTGTCTTGATCAATGAGCGATGCGTATTTGGATCGTACCTCTTTCCCTTGGTGGAGGTCGTAGTGAACAATTTCGTCCATGGAATCGAGGCAGTGTGAGCCACGGATGAAGAAGGTTGGAAGTTTTTGTTCAGCAATTTCCACCAAGTGGGCTGTGTTGGAGCTGTTGTAGCCACCGACGACGAGGAGCATGTCCATCGGCTTCTTGAGCATTTCAAATAGTGCGTCTTGTCGTTCTTGGGTGGCACCGCAGATGGTGTCGAACATTTGGAATGACTCGGCATTGCCATCACGGTCGACGATCGCTTGGCGGATGCGTTTTTGAATTTCCTCCGTTTCACTTTTCAGCATGGTCGTTTGGTTGGCGATGCCAACTTGCGCCAGGTGGATGTCTGGGTCGAAGCCATCGGAGTGGCGTCCGTTGAAAAGCTTCATGAAGTCGTCTTTATTACCGCCGTTGCGGATGTAGTTACAGACGTATGCAACATCATCGAGGGTGAGGACGGTCAAGTAGTTGCCGTCGCCATTCTCACCGAGCGCGCGTGATGCCGTGGCTCGGGTTTCTTCATGTTTTGATTTGCCGTGGATGATGGATGTCACGCCATCTTTGGCGTAGCCGCGGACGCGCCGCCAAACTTTCATGACATCGCCGCAAGTGGTATCGACGACGTAGCATCCATGTTCCTCCACCTTTTTCATGAATGTGGTGGGGGCGCCAAAGGCAGGCACGATTAGCACATCGTCTTCTGTCAGGTCATCGTAGCTTTCATCCATTTCTTGCCATGGGAGTGAAACGATACCCATTTCGCGGAGTTGCTGGTTCACATCCGGGTTGTGAATGATTTCACCGATGAGGAAGATGCGGTTATCTGGGAAAACCCGTCGTGATGCGTATGCGAGGTCGATCGCGCGTTCGACGCCGTAGCAGAAGCCAAATTGCTCGGCCAAGAGCAGGGTTGTTTTTCCCACGGCCATTTTCCCCCCTTGATCGCGAAGTTTCTCAACGATCGAGGAGTGGTAGTGGGTTGCCACCTCCGCAGATACGAGTTCCATCACATCCGGGCGGCGGACATTGACGCGGGGGCGTTTGGCTTTTTTCTGCGCTTCGCTCATCTATATGGCTCTATAGTCTCGGAAATCGTATCCACCAACACAATTTCGGATCTTCTCCGTGCTTGCCCTGACGCATTTCCTGTCCATGCTCCCTTGCGTTGTGACTTCTATCCCTGTCGAACCATCATTGGAGTCCTTCGTCGAACTGGCGAAGAAGGGCAATGTCGTGCCTGTTTATACCCAGTTGGCGGCCGATTTCGAAACTCCCATATCCGCCTATTTGAAGCTTCGGGACAGTCGTCACTCATTTCTATTGGAGAGTGCGGAGAGCACCGAGAAGGGTGGGCGTTGGTCTTTGGTTGGAAGTCAGCCGCGGATGGTCTTTGAGGCGCGTGATAAAGAAATCACGATTCGCGAGGGGTCGAAAACACGCAACATCACCGTTGAGGATGATGTATTGGCAGCTTTGGAGCGTGAGATGAAGCCGTATCAACCGGTGAGTCATGGCGATCTGCCTGTTTTTTCCGGCGGAATGGTGGGTTACATTTCATACGATGCCGTGCGGCAGTTTGAGCCTACATTGGGAAGTCCGCCGCCAGATCCTTTGGGTGTGCCAGATGCCATGTTCATGTTGGCTGATACTTTGCTGGTTTTTGATCATCGCTTGCGTCGATTGCAGATTGTTGCGAACGCGCTGATTGACCAATACGAGTCGCCTGAAGCAGCGTATGCTGAAGCCTGTGGCAGAATTGCATCGATGATTGAGATTTTGAATCGTCCGCTTCACGTGCCAGCATTGAATGGCTTGCTGCAAGTTGAGCCGGTGGAAGCTGATAGTAATACCACCCAAGAGGAGTTCGAAGAGTTTGTAAGAAAAGGTAAGGAATACATCGCTGCAGGCGATATCTTCCAATTTGTCCCGAGTCAGCGATTTGAAACGGACTTTCATTTACCGGCGGTGGACTTGTATCGAGCGCTGAGGTTTGTGAATCCATCGCCATACATGTTCATTCTTGAGTTGGACGACTTTGCATTGGTTGGGAGTTCACCAGAGGTGCACGTTCGTTCGATTGACGGACGCATTGATATTCGGCCGATTGCTGGCACGCGTTGGAGAGGGAAGACTCAGGATGAGGATGATGCGCTTGCTGCTGATTTATTGGCTGACCCGAAAGAACGCGCTGAGCATTTGATGTTGGTTGATTTGGCACGCAATGATGTTGGGCGGATTGCTAAGCATGGTTCCGTGTCGGTGGATGATTTCATGATTATCGAGCGTTACAGCCATGTGATGCATATTGTTTCCAACGTTTCAGGTGAGTTGGATCCATCGCACAGTGCGTATGATGTTTTGCGCGCCACATTCCCTGCGGGAACTGTGAGTGGAGCGCCAAAGATTCGGGCGATGCAAATCATCAATTCTTTAGAAAAACACAAACGATGTGCCTACGCAGGTGCTGTTGGTTATTTTGGGTTTGATGGGTCACATGACTCATGCATCACCCTGCGGACATGTTTGCTAAAAAATGGTAAAGCCTACGTTCAAGCTGGCGCTGGCGTAGTGGCTGACTCTGATCCAACATACGAATACATTGAGACTCTCAACAAAGCCAAGGGCATGTTGAGAGCTATTGCATTGGCCAAAACTCTCGAGGCCTGAACCCAAATACGACCATGCTTCTGATTCTCGATAACTACGATTCCTTCACATACAACTTGGTGCAGTACTTTGGTGAGTTGGGTGCTGAAATGAAAGTTGTCCGCAATGACGCAATCACGATTGAGGAAGTCAAAGCGTTGAAGCCAGAACGCATTTGTATCTCGCCTGGTCCATGTACGCCGAATGAGGCAGGGATTTCCATGGATTTGATCCGTGAATTTGGTGCCACGACTCCGATCTTGGGTGTTTGTTTGGGTCATCAATCCATCGGCCAAGTGTATGGTGGTGATGTCGTGCGTGCGGATCGATTGATGCACGGTAAGACCTCACCGATATTGCATAATGGCAGCAGTGTGTTTGCAGGCTTGGACAATCCGTTTGAAGCGACTCGTTATCATTCTTTGATCGTGAAAAAAGAAACGCTGCCAGATTGTCTCGAAATCACGGCATGGACTGATGAGGATGAAATCATGGGGTTGAGACACAAAGAGCACCCAGTTCACGGTGTGCAGTTTCACCCGGAATCTATCCTCACGCAGGATGGAAAGAAGATGCTGGAGAATTTTCTCAGCTACTGAGGATCGCGCTAGATCCAGTCAATTGCTTCGGCGAGCGACTCAGTCACTTTATCCGCACCAAAATCGGTCAATTGATCCGCGGTGAATGATCCTGTGGCCACGGCGAGGCATCGTGCTCCCATAGCATGTGCGCAGGCGATGTCTTTTGGGGTGTCGCCAATGACCCATGTGTCTTTGGCGTCAAACTCGCGGCCCAGATGTTCTTGTGCTCGTTTCAGAGCGATGGGTCCGAGTTGGTTGCGATCTTGGTGGTCTGATCCGTAGGCGCCGAAAGCAAAGTAATTGGCAACGCCGTAGTGGGTGACTTTTACTTTTGCGCCATCGGCGGTGTTGCCCGTTAGCAGGCCAATACCGCACTGGTCGCGTTGGCTCAGCGCTTGTAGTAATTCGCTCACGCCATCGATCAAGCATCCTTCGAATGTCCCATGAGCGAGGTTCCACTCCAGTCGTTCGTGGTAGTAGGTGAAATAGGCGTCGATACGATCGGGTGTGGCATCAATTTCGAAGTGTTGGTGCAGACCGTGGATAATTCCAAGGTCGGTTGCACCAGCGAGATCGAGTTGAGGTCCGCCTTCACCAAAGATGGATAGAGTCGCTTCGTTGAGCGACTGCATCCCAGCACCGCCGGTGTCAACCAGCGTGCCATCGATATCAAAGAGATAGAGCATGGATGCTCCTGTGATCAGTCCTTTTTCTCTGCAGTCTCTTTAGAAGGGGCTTCTTCAGAGGCTTTTTCAGGAGCTTCTTTGGGAGCTTCTTCAGGAGTCTCGTCAGTTACTTCGTCAGGGACTTCGTCAGGGACTTCATCAGGTACTTCGTCATCAGTATCCTCCTCGTCCTCGAACTCATCGTCTTCAATGAGTTCACCATGGAACATTTGGAACTTACGTTTCCGTTGTGCTTCGGGGAGAGGTGAGAGGATCATGGCAACCGCACGTCCGCTGAGGCGGGGTGTTTGGTCGACTTGAGCAATCCCTTTTAGGTCTTCGATGATTTTATTGAGAACAACAAAGCCAAGGTCTTTGTGTGCATTTTCGCGTCCGCGGAATTGCAGAACGAAGCGGCATTTGTGATTCGCATCGAGGAACCCTTCGGCGCGGTTGAGCTTGATGTTGTAATCGTGCTCGTCGGTGCCAACGCGAAACTTGACCTCTTTCATGCGGGTCGAGCTTTTGGTTTTCTGATTCTTTTTCAGCTTTGCCTGTTCGTATTTGTATTTGCCGTAGTTGACGACTTTACAAACCGGTGGGTCCACATTGCCGGCGATTTCGACCAGATCGAGTCCAACTTCTTGGGCTCTAGTGACGGCTTCACGGGTGTTCATGACACCAAGTTGTTGTCCGTCAGCACTGACGACTCGAACTCGAGGGGCACGGATTCGTTCGTTGACGCGAGTCATATCGCGGTAACGACCTCTGTTTTGTTTCTTTTTTGGCTTAGCTATGGCTTTATCCTGTTAGTTTATTTGCGACGCACCCCATGAATAGCCGATGTCGGCACACATGTTGGTGTGAAGAGTGGTGTTGAAACGATGGGCTGTTCGCCGAGTCATACTTGGGAGACAGCAAGAACCAGCCAGCTGGAAAGGCCAGAGGTTGGTGTGTTAGGGGATCGTTTCAGAAAAATCATTGAGCGGCGGTGCCGGAAAATGTCGTTGGCTGCATGGTGAGTGGTGCTCGGTTATGCGGCGCTGAGCCCTGTAAATACGGGAGATTCGCCATGCGAGCAAGTTTCTTTTTTCAAAGTGGTCATTGGGGGTGAGCTCGACCGAGATCCTGCATGACAATCAACTTTCAGCTCATGGTGCTTCCAGCTTGCCGATGAGCGTA
>Ga0136558_1001563_pt1 | contig 11454 bp, 16 predicted proteins | sample AntRauTorckE6833_FD_101391 | JGI IMG/M metagenome (GOLD analysis project Ga0136558, IMG submission 101391) | Saline lake microbial communities from Rauer Islands, Antarctica - Metagenome Torckler E6 #833 | ecosystem: Environmental > Aquatic > Non-marine Saline and Alkaline > Saline | place...
TTATACCGATGTTGTCATTTATGGAGTTGCTGGAAATATTTGTGTCAATTTTGCAGTGATTGGTCTATTAGACAGAGGATTCAATGTCACCGTTGTAGAAGATGCAATCAAAGAACTTCCGGATATACCATCTACTGTAAATGAATGGATAAAAAAAGGAGCAGTTATGTCAACATTTGATAAAATATAAGATATAATTAGTTATGGATAAAGAAAAACTAGAGAAATTGTTACTCACTGATAGTGACTACAAGAAAACCAAACTTGAGTGTGAAAGTTGGTTCGAAGAATTTAAAAAAGATACATCTGATGATAAGATAGCTAATGCGGTTGGTAATTACACCAAGAAAGTAATTGGCATACTTACTTCTATGGAAGAAGTTTTAACTGGTAATTATAAAGAAGATGAATTAGAAGAAGAATTTTCACCAAAAAAAGGAGATAATTTCAACTTAGATTCTATACCATTCACCCAAACAACTTTATTCTCAATACACTATAGAATTTCTTTAATCAATCGAGAAGCACATAGAGTACTAAATCCTTCTATAAATTTTGATGAGTTTAAATCTCCCTTCCATGATGTTATAGATGCATTTGAAAGTGAAGGTCAACTTGATATACTATCTAGAGGCTATATACCACAATACGTATATGATTTAGAATTAAATATAAAATAAATAAAGATATGAGAGAGTTAAATTACACAAATGTATCAAAATACATTATAGACTGGTTGGATTCATACGCTAAAGATTCTAGTGTTAAAGGATTTACTATTGGAGTATCTGGTGGTATCGATTCCGGTGTTGTATCAACACTACTTGCTATGACAGGACTTCCAGTATTAATATTAGATATGCCTATACATCAAAAGCAAGATGAGGTCACGAGAGCACAAAATCACATAACTTGGTTAAAAAGCAAGTATACAAATGTATCTTCTTCGAAAGTTGATTTAACCGATGCATACGATACTCTATATGAAACTTTCGCTCCAAATTCCGGACTTATTTCTAAAGAAGATTTTGATTTCTCAATGGGTAATACACGTTCAAGGTTAAGAATGACTACCCTTTATCAATTCGCTGGTATGTACAAATATTTAGTCGCTGGTACCGGCAATAAAGTCGAAGATTTAGGTATCGGCTACTTTTCGAAATATGGTGATGGTGGAGTTGACCTATCACCAATCGGTGATTTAATGAAAAGTGAAGTATATTCACTTGGCGCTGAACTCGGACTACTTGATGAAATCTTAACTGCTATACCAACTGATGGCTTACACGATGATGGACGCACCGATGAGTCTGATATAGGATGTAAATACTCAGAGCTTGAAGATATAATGATTAATGTCATTGGTGATTCTGATATAATGGATAGTGAAGTATATCACAAATTGGAAAAAACTTTAGTAGGCAGACAGTTAGAAGTCTTTAAGATATACGCTAAATATCATATATCAAATAAGCATAAAATGTTACCTATACCAGTATGTTTACTATCTTAATCCGGATAAAATAATACAACACTATTTAACACTTAGTAATATAAATATCAAGTTAGGTCGATAATCAAATACTATCTAAACTTTATGTAACCAAAAAACTATAACTAAAGAATAACAATAGAGCAAAAATATGGAAATTAGATGCATAGATGGTAAGAATAGTAAATTAGTTAAAGGACAAGTATATAACGCCATTTATATACTAGGCGATTCTAAGCTTAAAGGCTCAAATTCAAATTATTATAATTCGATTGTCGAATTATATAATGGCGATAAATACAACAGTTTAAATAGGTTTGAAACACTAGATGGTAAAACATTAGAAACTATCTATATAGACGAACGAACAAATACAAAAGAACAAGAGCTTACCATACATGAGAAAAATATATCACCAAAAGAATTATTAAAAACTTGGATTAAATATAATGGAGGTAACTCATCTAAATATTTTGTGAACGGTAATATCTATAAAGTAGGTGAGGTAGATGATGATGATTATACTTATTATACACACTCATCATACCGTGTTAAAATAGAAGGCTTCGAACACTTCTGGACAAATACACACTCATTTAGACTCTTGGAGAAAAAAGAGATAAGAGATTTGAAAATTGATATAATCGATGGTATAGAAGTTATTACCAATAATTACACCAGGAAATTAGATGCTATCACACCAGAAGAAAAGCTTAAAGTATTGATGAATTCACTAATCAGAGCTAGGTATGAATTCACTAAAAATAATTTCAAAGATATCACCATAGAAGAGTTTATGGTCGATAGCGATAATAAATATGGCATTACATTAGATGATATCGAAGAGTTCAAGAGTTTAAAAATTCCAGATTTGTTTAAATAATACGTATATTCGCAATACATAAATGAAAAATATTAAATGAAAATAAATACAATAATAGAAGGACGTATAAGTTCAATTTCCAGTGGAAGTGCTTATTTCGTCTCACAAGACTTAGAAGATGATTTATTCATCTACAAGAAGAAAACTAACAAAGCGTTACATAACGATACTGTTAAAGTTAAGATAATCGAAGGTAAAGAACCTGGTAAATACGAAGGAGAAGTAATTGAGATAATCGAAAGAGATAAGACAGAGTTCGTAGGAACTATTGACATTCAAGATAATTTCGCATTCGTCAGACCAGATTCTAGAAAGATATCTGTTGATTTCTATCTGAAGAAAGGAACATACACGACAGCCAAGCAAGGAGAGAAAGTAATTGTTAAATTAGGTTCTTGGAAAGATGGTAAGAAAAGTCCAAATGGGGAAATAATTAAACGACTAGGTATGCCTGGCGAGAATGATGTAGAAATCTTTTCAATCATGCATGAATATGGGTTTGAGAATGAATTTCCTAAGAGCGTAGATGCAGAGGCAGAGGAAATAGACTTCAGGATTACTCAGAAAGAAATTGATAAACGCAAAGACTTTAGAGATGTTCTTACAGTTACAATTGACCCAGCTACAGCAAAAGATTTTGATGATGCTCTATCGTATAGAGAATTGAAAAATGGTAATGTTGAGGTTGGTGTTCACATCGCTGATGTATCACACTACGTACAAGAAGGCACGGAATTAGACAAAGAAGCATATAAACGAGCGACATCTGTTTATTTAGTTGATAGGGTTATACCAATGCCACCAGAGAGATTATCGAACGGTCTATGTTCACTTAATCCTCACGAAGATAAATTAGCATTCTCTGCCGTGTTTGAATTAGATAACAACGGTGCAATTATAAAAGAATGGTTTGGTAGAACTGTTATACATTCTGACCATAGGTTCGCATACGAACAAGCACAAGCTATTATAGAACTGCGAAATAGTGATTTATCAACTGCTGAGATAAGTAGAATATTAGATGAAGATGCTGGTTTAACTGAAGCAATGAATGGTGATTTCCGAAAAGCCGCTGATATACCTCACGCTGTTCTACAGATGGATAAATATGCTAAAATGCTCAGAGCCATTCGCTCTAAAGATTCAATCACTTTCAATAGAGAGGAAGTTAGATTCAAATTAGATGATGAAGGTAAACCGGTTGATATCTACACTGTAGTTTCAAAAGATGCTAATAAGTTAATCGAAGAGTTTATGCTACTTGCTAATAAACAAGTTAGTAAATTCGTTGCAGATAAAAAGAAAACATATATCTATAGAATACACGATGTTCCTAATCAAGAGAAGTTAGAAGAATTAGCTCTCTTCATTAAAGAGTTTGGATTCAATATTGATTTAACTAAAGATATTAAAACTGAGCTTAATAACTTATTGAAACAAGTTGAAGGAACTCCATACGAAAATATGATTGGTAATTTAGCTGTACGCTGCATGAGTAAAGCAAAATACACCGTTACTAATATCGGTCACTACGGTTTAGGATTCGAGCACTATTCACACTTCACAAGTCCTATTCGGCGTTACCCAGATGTCTTGGGACATAGGTTACTTGCTAAGTATTTAGCTAATGGCTCAGATGCCAATCCAGTTAATTACGAAGATAAATGTAAATGGTGTTGCGAGAATGAAGTCAATGCTTCGAAAGCTGAGAGAGATTCAATTAAATTCAAACAAGTCGAGTATTTAATGGATAAGATTGGAGAAGAGTTCGAAGCTGTTATAACAAGCGTAAAAGACTGGGGCATATATTGTGAGATAACCGAGAATAAATGTGAAGGTATGATACCTAAAGAGCAACTGGAAGGACTTGGTCTCTACATATTAAGTAGTGAACATAAAATAAAAGGAGATGACAATAAAGAGATACACTTAGGAGACTCAATTAAAATAAGGGTTAAAGGAGTTTCACTTATGCGAAAAGAGATTGAATATGAACTTATCAAATAAAATATGAAGTTCAAAATAGGCGATATTGTTAAAATTAATTGCGATAAATTAATGAATAGTTGGTTATCAAGTGATGAAAATAAATATATGTTCGATTTATCATTTGAGGTGATTTGTGTTGAGGAAAAATATGAGTCCTGTTTATTGATGCCTATAGATTCCGAATTAAAACAAGTCAATATAGCAAGTGAGACTAGTATAGAACACCTATTTGGTATTGAAGTGATGGAAAAACACACATCGAAATTCTATAATATATGCTCTGAAGATTGGTTAATTATAGATAAACAATATTATAGAGATAAAAAGATAAACGAACTATGTCAATAGAATATAAAGATAAGCTACATGAATTATTAAGCATTATACAGAACGATTCCAATAACATGGAAATTGTTTATGAATGCCTAGCGGATATAAATGCTTTAATGACACCTATATTAACGGAACTTGATGAGAATGATTTTTTCTTATGGGGTCTTTCGCACTACTCAATACCTTCTGAACCAACAGTAAATGCAAGTATTAAATTTGAGAAATCCTTACAACTAAATCCAGATTACCTTCCAGCACGTCTATATCTTGGTCATTGCCATAATGATAAAAAAGAATGGTACGAGGCATTAGAGGAATATCTAAAGGTTGACCAAGAAGAGCTAAGAGATAGTTTTGATATTTGGATAATTGCTAAGCTAAATGAACAAATAGGATTTTGTTATTGGCAAATTAACCAAAAGGACGAAGCAATGCGATTTTTTGAAATGTTAGTTAATATATGGGTAGAAAACAACGAAAATGATTCGTTTATTAAACCCGAGGATATGATAGAGTGTATAGGCATCAAGCATAAATTATTAGAAAATATTAATATTAGTAAAATGATATGATAATATAGATAATATTTTGAGATGTTATTATTAATTCGTAAGTTTACCAACCGTGAAAAGATTTAAAGAAATATTAGAAAGTAAACAACCATACGTAGTGCTATTAATCGGTACCCCATTGTCAGGTAAGTCAACATTACTGAGTAAACATTTCAATGATGAGAAATACACTCTAATATCAAGAGATGATATTCTTATGGAAACCGCCGACACACTTGATTATAACGAAGCGTGGCATATAATATCATCTAAGGAAGATGGACAAAGTTCAGTTGATAAGAAATTAAAATATAGATTGATGGAAGTGTCAAAGAAAGGAGAGAATGTCATTATTGATATGACAAACTTAACATTCAAAGGTCGTAGAAAGCACTTAGCGAAGTTTCCTAAATACTTCAAATGTGCTATTGTATTTGATTTTCTAACAAATGAAGAATATATTAAAAGGAATCAATCTAGAGAAATTAAAGAAAACAAACATATCGGCATGGACGTGATTGAGCGTATGAAAGATTCTTATGAGGAAATAACCGATGAAGAAGGCTTTGATTTAGTAATAAGAGTTAAGGATTTAAAGACATAACTTATTGAAATGCATAAATTAGGACTTGATATACATGGTGTTATAAATAAACAACCTCGTATGTTCGCTAAACTAACAGATATAGCTAAGAACAGAGGATATGAGGTACATATTTTAACAGGCTCCAAAGTGACTGATGTATTACATAAAGAACTGAAAAATTATGACATAAAATACGATAACCTTTTCTCAATTCTTGACCACCATTCAAAAAATACTGAAACCGATATATGGCAAGACAGCCGGAATAACTGGTGGATTGATGATAATATCTGGAATGAAACAAAAGGTATCTACTGCAATAAACAAGGCATTGACTTACATATAGATGATACTAAAATATATGGTGAATATTTTAAGACACCATTCACTCACTTCACAACTGATGGTCATATTGAGATTAAATACGAATCATACAAAGTCGAGTTTACACAAGAAATATTAACTGAGCTATGCAATATCGATACGAGATTAGAAGTTCATATACTATAGAGAAAGCAAAATTAAATCATTAATTGAATTATAAAATGGAACAATCCAAAATCATAAAAACATTAGTTGAGAATATTAGAGATATCGCCATCGAAAAAAGGTTAACTATATCTGTCGCAGAATCGGTGACCAGTGGAAATATACAATACGCATTAACTTCTGTGACAGGAGCATCAAATTTTTTTATCGGTGGTGTTACTACATACAATATTGACCAAAAAGTAAAATTATTAAACATCAGAAGGCACGAAGCTGATAAGTGCGATTGCGTATCTTCTAACATAGCCAATCAAATGGCAGTTGGCTGTCTTGACTTATTTGGTAGTGATTTAACAATTGCAATCACAGGGTATTCAGAACCACACGAAGCTAAAAATATCGATATGCCATTCTGTCACTACGCTATTGGCTACAAAGGCACAGTTATAAAGAATGATAAAATAGAATCTATATCAAAAGACCGTAATATAAGCAGGGAACTATTCACACTGAGAGTTATACAGAAGCTATATGACGCTATGAGAGCATTATAATAAAAATAAATATTACTACATGAAGTTTGAAATAGGCTACCACTTGATATGTGTTAAGAGCATTTGGATTAGCACTGCAAGCAGTTTTACCCGTGAGCGTTTATATACTAAAGGCAAAACGTATAAAATAATAGGCAAGAGTACCAGTAATGTATTTATAATAGATGATAAAGGAACGAAAAGACCGATATCAATAACCAGCAATTCATACAATTCAATTCGAGTATATTGGAAAAATAATTTTAAATCTCGTGATTATTCTTTATCACAATTATTGGATATTTAAATAGTTATAACTATATTTGTATTAATGAAGAACCAATATGTCATATTAAGAGTGTTCGCTAAAAATAAATTTGCTAATAAAAAAGAATTTACTGGTGGTGAAATACTTGGATACTTCGATACAATTGAGGAATTAGCAATTTCTAAATTTTTTCACAAAGAGGTAGATATTACCAAACACATAGCTTATACGAAACATCTCAGTAAATCTTATCCAGAAACAACAAGGCAGGATTTTTTTAATTCAACTGTTAAAATGATTAGGTCTAGATTAAATGCATTTGGCTCTATGTACAGTGAAGACACATCAGACTTAGATTTAGATACGATAAAAAGACTAATAACTGATACATCTCCTGTTGGCTGGGAAGAAGTGCCAGTATCTTATTACACGATAGATATGAATTTTAAAAAAGAAGGTATTATTAACAATGATATACTCAAAGGATATATAAGAATTATTAAACTAAAAAGTTTGGGCATTAATTAAATAATTTCTATCTTTATACCATGGAAAGTTTAAAACAAATGAATGATAAAAGAATTCACAGTGGTTGGCTAACCGCTGATTATGATGATGGCGATGGCTCTACTTACAGAGCACTTGTTCTAGAGAATCAAGAAACTGGCGAAGTTATTAGATTCGAAACTGGTGACTTTATAATCGACTATGTATTCTACACTCAGTATATTAATAGTTCTAAGAAATCTACACTTTTGAGTATTAACCATTCTTCTAGTGTAGGTCATCTTGTTTGGGACACTGATACAAAAGAAGTTTATGTAGAATGTAATGAAGCGTCTACCGAAGCCAGGGTCATTACTTCTGAAGAACTAATGAATATGCCTATGAGTGATTGGAACAAGTTTATAATACATATCTTCAAAAAAGACATGCAGACATGGAGCGACTTCATCACTTATTGGAAAAAATGGAAAGAAGATAACCCTGGCTACTACGAAAACTGGTGCGAAGAAGTAGAATTACTATAATATGTCATCAAGAAAAAAACGACAAAGTGTAAGAATTTTAAGAATGCCTCTAAGCGCACTAGAGGGTAAAGTCACCACATTTACTTCTGGTAAATGGAAAGGAGGTAAAGCCATATTATACAAAAGGAGTAAAAAAGGCATATGGAGTATAAAAGTGTACTTATATACTCCTATTTCTTTACCAAACGGACGTATTGTAGCTGGAATACACAAGGATTCAATAACCGACCAAGAGTTAATGAACACATGTTGTGATGAGATAAAAACTATAATCAGAGACTTTAAAATAAATAAGATATTATGAAAAAAGATATTAGCATCTACACAACAGAAGAATTAGAAGCTGAAATACTATAAACAAAAAAAGCCACTAACTAAAGTGACTTTTCATATTTATTTACCCTTACCGGATAATAATTTTATTAAATCTTCTGTGATTCGTGTAATAATTTTTTTACCTCCAATCTCGATAGGTGGAATATTCTTTATCGCTGAAAATGTTCCTTCTCTATCACCACCCAATTGAATCTTTTCTAATTGAGCAATAACTGCTGGATTATCTTTATTCTCATTTATATAATGCTTCTTAAGCTCGTTAACGAACATAGATAAGTTAACACCTTTCTTCATATCATATTTAACCATCTGAAGCTCATCGTCTTGTTTCTCGACCATGATATACCAAATTCTATTCTTTGATAATTTAACATTCTCTAAGAAACTAATAGCTTTAGACGGTTTAGTGTTTTTTGGAAATTTAGCAACTTTACCATACATATCAATTTTACCTTCATTAGCCTCAGTATCATCTTCACCATCTTCATCAAGATTAACTGGTCCCTCTGAAGGCTCATAATCTTTATCATGCTCAATAGATGAATCATTAGGTTGTATAGTGGGGTCAACCATAGGAATTTGCTCCTTAGTTGATTTAATATTAGCTTGCTCATCAGCCATTCCTTTTGGCTTCTCTTGTGCTAATATCTCTTTATTAACCTTATCATCATACTTCAAATAACCATCACTGATGTTGACATCATCCACTGACTTATCAGAAGTTTTGCTGAACTTCTTGAGTCCTTCATTTTTCACTCTGTCTTCTTTGAAGCTGTTAAATTTCTTAATCATTTTTCACATATTGTTTTTGACTTATATGTTATATATAAAATAACCACCTTTGTTTTTAATAAAAGTGAACTTTATACATAATTTAAGACAGTAACATTAATAGTTAATCAACATGGTTTGACCAGTATTTATCAACACTCCAATTCTTAAGGTTACGCAATATATTAACTTGGTCAAACCAAAGATAATATATTTTTTGCATCTTCTGTAAGAACTCATTCATAGTATCATTATTAAATAAGAAACTAGATACTGTTCTATTAAGTATATTATTCTCAATATCATACGCATCATTCTCATTCTTATCATGTCTATGTTTTAATGTATAAAGTTCTGGCAACTGACTATCTTTATATAATGACATATTATTTAGTTACATTTTTTCTAGGTGTCTTACCCTTCTTAATTATATTAAGTGAAGTAAAGCCTATATTATCACTTGGATTAGCAGTATAATAAACACCATTTCTATCTTTCCAACCACCCCTTATTATAGGAAGCTCACTTGCATCAAAAACAATATCACCAAGTATAGGGTCTAAACCAACTGTTTCATTTGGATTATAATCAGGAAATGCCTTTTGTATATTTATATCTTCAGCATCCGCTAAATTCACATTTCTTCTATTAACATCCTTTTCTAAGAACCCTCTATGGTAGTCTTCATTATTTTTAGATACAAAGTTAATATCAACTGAATCTACACCACCAACTTCAGATATAGCATTAATTAAATCTTTCTTAGGTACTCTATCCATTCGCTTAAAATCTAGAAAATAATCAGAAACTTTTTGTCTTATTTCATCATTAACATTTTCCTCAACAACATCATCAAAAAATATAACAAAAACATTCATGGTATAAAACGCCAATTTAGGACTATCGATTTTATACTTTTTAGTAAGCTGTATATTACCTCCTGTTTTTAAATATGCATCGATTTTATTCTTCTCATAATTATCTAACTTAAATGCTTCTAAATCTACAGTAAAGTAATCAGCATTTCTATTTTTGAACAACTGAATATTTGGTGTACAAACAATATAAACCGTATCATCCTTGGCTTGGTATGCGTTAACATGGGAAAAAACTCCCAGTTTTTTAATAGCAAATGCATACTGCTGTGGCAACGCCAACACAAAGTTATTACTTGATATTGGTAACAGGTTTCTTGTGAATGCTGTGCTCTCATTATCTGCACCAAAATTAATATCAGTATATATCAAGGTATCGAATGAAGTTGATAAATCGACATTGCCTCCGAATCCATCAATAACATCATCAATTATTTGCCAATCATTAGGCGTTCTTCTGAATATATTACCATTAGCACCATCAGTTTCTAAATAAGAAACTATTATCTCCGAGGCGATAGGTGGGAATTTACCAAAAGAACCATTACCGAAAATTACCATAATACCGCTATTAAAACCAGTTTTAACAACTGCCGCTTCATCTCCTGGTAACATATCATATAATTGCTTTTTTATTTCCCACGATTTACCATTAACCTCAACTTTAACATTAAAGTTTTCAACTTCTTTAGTTCCAGGAACCTCAACAGCATATGTTTGATTCACAGTTCCATCACCAGTAAACCTAGTATCTTTCCATTTACCTTGAATTATATTCACGAAAAATTGACTATCTTCCTTCACAGGATATGTTACCTTATCAAGACCACCCAAATCAATAACATAATTTAAGTCACTTGTTTTATTTTTTAATAAAGTTTTATCAAAAATAGTTATTCTCTTACCAGGAATATCCTTTTCTATATCAGCAGAGGCATTCAACCTAAACTTAAGAGTACCAGAAGCTGAAACAGCTCTAGTCGGATTATGACCAGCAGTAATCGCAGCACTCCTTATGACCTTTCTATTATTTGAATTAACGTCAGATAAATCAAACTGACTCACCGAGTTCTGTAAATAAACGAAAGCTAATTGGAAAAGCTCCTCAGAAACTTGTAATATATGACCATAAGGCGAAGAAGGGCTGAATAATTGGTCAGCCTTGTTATAAGTCACTCTTAAAAACTCATTAATCTCATCCTTGAGATTTCGAAAACTTATTTGTGTAAATTTAGAAGCCATTAACTAAGAAATTATTTTTTCTTTAAATCGTATTCGAATATTGATTTTTCAATACCATCGACATAAACTTGATAA
>Ga0136558_1001564_pt1 | contig 11453 bp, 12 predicted proteins | sample AntRauTorckE6833_FD_101391 | JGI IMG/M metagenome (GOLD analysis project Ga0136558, IMG submission 101391) | Saline lake microbial communities from Rauer Islands, Antarctica - Metagenome Torckler E6 #833 | ecosystem: Environmental > Aquatic > Non-marine Saline and Alkaline > Saline | place...
CCGCCTTAATGAATTACTGGAAACCACCGGGCAAAAACCCGCCGTCCTCTTCAGCCTGATCCGCATCGCCACCACCCAGGCTCCGGCCAGCCCCGGCCTGGCGGACACTTTAGCCGTACTCGGCAAAGACCGCAGCCTCAAACGTATTCAAACTACTCTGGAAAGCCTGTCGGCATAGCGAGTTTACTGCAAGCGTAAGCACTGATACAATGGAGCGATATGCTTGAAGATTTCAAACCGGCAAAACGGCCGGAGCCAACACGTTTACAAAACTCCGACAATCTACATACTCCAGGCCAGATTATTAGCCCTAAGGATAATGCCGTGCTACCCGTGTCTAATATCCCGCTTGCGGATGCGCCCCCACAATCAGTTGCGCCGCCAGACATACCGTCCGATGATCCCCCGACCAAAAAACGCTTTAACATTCGGCATTATATTCATAAACCAGTCGGCAGAAAACAATGGCTGCTAGTTGGCTTGACCGTTGTATTACTTATTGGCGGTGGGGTTGCGGTATTCGCGCTAACCCGACCAGAGCCGCTGCCACCAACGCCGGCCGTAGTAGTCGTACCAGAACCACCACCGCCCAAGCCAACCACCGAACCGTCGCGTCTAACTGGTATGACTGTTAAGATCGCCCTGAACAAACGGCCTGTCACCGGCGTCATGATCGAAAACAGTCCCGATGCTCGTCCGCAAGCCGGATTAAAAGAAGCCGGTGTTGTCTTTGAAGCGGTCGCCGAAGGCGGCATTACGCGTTTTCTGGCACTCTATCAAGAAACCCAGCCGGGCAACCTCGGACCAATACGTTCGGTGCGCCCATATTTTCTGGACTTTCTACGTCCTTTCGATGCCGCCATTGCCCACGTCGGCGGTAGTCCGGAAGCTTTAGCGCAAATTCGCAGCGACAAGATCAAAGACCTCGATCAATTCGCCAATCCAAGTGCTTACGCCCGCAGCCCAAAGCGCTTTGCTCCGCATAATATGTACACCAACATGCCTGCTCTGGACGTGTTGAACAAATCTAAAGGCTTTTCAAAAAGTAAGTTCACCGGTTTCCCGCGCAAACCTGATGCCCCAGCCAAAAAGCCGTCAGCGCGCAGTATTGATATCAACATATCTAGTTTTTTATACAATCTCCATTACGATTACGACGCCAAATCAAACAGCTACAAACGCAGCATGGCCGGCCGGCCGCACATCGACGAAAACACTAATTCTCAACTTAGTCCAAAAGTTGTCCTCGTTTTGGTCATGCCCCGCAGCATCCACCCTGATGGTGTACACACTGTTTATCCCACAGTGGGCAAAGATAAATTATACGTTTTTCAGGACGGAACATTACAAGAGGGAACTTGGGAGAAAGCCAATCGCACTAGTCAATTCGTATTCAAAAACGCTGCCGGTAAACCGTTCAAATTCAACGCTGGCCAAACCTGGCTGACTATGGTCAACCCTAATTCGCTAAACGCTCAACCTTAGGAACACGCGACATGGATTCCTTGCGCACATTACATCGCCAGATCAGAATCTACATTTTTTTTAGTATCCTGCTCATAAGCACGCTTGTGCTGGCTGCTGGCTGGCTGCTCTTAAACTACACTAGCCTAAGCCCAGGCATATCGCTGGCGATACTAGGCAGCTTCTCTATCGTGCTAGCAATACTATTCGCACTTCGGATTACAGCCTACGTCAGTCAGCCATTTAACGACGTTCGTCAGGCGATCGCCCACGTCTCGCCAGGCGCAGGTTTGGCACCAGCACCAAACTTTGACCGCATACACCTTGGCCATGAACTAGTCACCAATTTATGTAGACAAATTTATGAGTTAGCCAGCCTCAGCGGCGTCAACACCAAGAAGACAACAACAGACGATAGCCTGGCTGCGAGTGCAGCAATTGCTTTACCTATACCGTTATTGGTAATAGACAAAGATCAGATAATCCGTTTCGCCAACGAAGCTTGTTTGCAATACTTACAAAAACCAGCACAAGACGTACTGGAAAAAAATATGTACCCCCTACTAGACCTATCATTCCAAACCGAAGATACTCTCGACAGTTGGCTTGAAATCTGTCAGGCAAGCAAAGCCACCGACACAAGCAGCTGGGATCGAGTTCGCCTGAAACTCACCGATAACGATGCTAGCCGCCAATTCGATATGGCCGCTACCTATAGCAAGGGTAGTTCGAGCGGCGCAGAAACAGTCATCACTTTCTTTGATCACACAGCCAAGTACGCACAGGATGACCAAGGCCTTGGTTTTGTAGCCTTAGCCGTACATGAACTTCGTACGCCACTGACGCTTCTACGCGGCTACATCGAGGTATTTGAAGATGAGTTTGCTGGCAAACTCGACCCCGAACTTACGGGATTTATGAGTAAAATGAGTGCCTCTGCGCAATCACTGGCCGGGTTTGTAAACAATATTCTAAACGTCATGCGTGTCGAAGAAAACCAACTCACCCTCAATCTGACAGAAGAATCATGGGCAGAGCTTGTGCAAGGCGCTGGCGACGATATGCGTTTACGAGCCCAGGTTCACGGCAAAACGATTGAGTACGAACTGTCGCCCGATCTGCCAACTGTTGGTGTCGACCGCGTAAGCATTTACGAGGTGCTATACAACCTCTTAGATAACGCCATAAAATACAGCGGAGACAGTCAGAAAATTATTATCAGATCAACAGTTAATTCTAGCGGGCAAGTCGAAACGAGCGTACAGGACTTTGGTGTCGGCATCCCGACCAGTATCTTGCCAAATTTATTTGACAAATTTTACCGTAACCACCGAAGTCGAGCTCAAATAGGCGGCACTGGTCTAGGACTATACCTGTCAAAGGCAATTATCTCAGCGCATGATGGGCACATTTGGGTACAATCAAAAGAGGGTGAAGGCAGTACATTCAGTTTCTCATTATTACCATATGCGCAGCTTGCCGCCGAATTAAAAACCAATGGCAACACCGCGATCGTACGTGGCGCCCAAGGCTGGATCAAAAACCATTCAATGTACAGGAGATAGCTATGATAGACGACACTGCAACTGCCAACCCAACGCCCAAGCGAGTTTTGTGCATAGAAGACGAGCACTTTATAGGCGAGCTCTATGCTCGAGCTTTAACCAAAGCCGGCTACAAAGTCACCGTTGAACTTGACGGCCAGAAAGGCCTACAAGCAGCCCAAACTAACCAGTTCGACATCATCTTATTAGATATAATGGTGCCGACCATGACCGGCATAGAAGTCTTGCGACACTTGCGCGATCCATCCGAAACACCGGAACTTGCCGCCAAAGTGATCATCACCACCAACCTGGACGAAGACAAAGAAACCCGTGCCTCCATAGAAGCCCAAGCCGACGGCTATATCATTAAGGCCGAAATCACGCCCAAAGAACTCGTCAGCATTCTACAAAAACTATAATCCTAAGTATGCGACCACAAACAGTCATAGTAGTACAATATGAGTCATGGAAAACACAGGTCATATCACGTCGGACGTCTCAATTCATGCCGGTTTCCCTAACCCAGCCGTAGACGGATCACTGGAAGGCTTACGTTTGGAGCAATTGCTCATAAAACACCCGGCGAGCACATTTTTTTGGCGAATTCAGGGCGAACAGTGGGAGGACCAAGGAATTTTCGACGGTGATATCGCCATTGTCGACCGCGCTCTCACCCCACGAAACAAAGACCTTGTCGTTTGGCCAGATGAAGAGAGTTTTTGTATCTCAAAGGTAAAGACCGCGCCCAAAGATAAAGAAGTATGGGGCGTTATAACTACGATAATTCATCAGTTCATACCATGAATAACCCGATAATCGCACTGGTCGACTGCAATAACTTCTTCGTAAGTTGCGAACGTTTATTCCGACCGGATTTGGCCGACAAACCAGTAGTGGTACTAAGTAGCAATGACGGATGCGTAGTAGCTCGTTCTAACGAAGCCAAAGCTCTAGGTATCCCAATGGGCGCCCCAGCCTTCAAATACCGCCAGGTTTTCAAAGACAATCAAGTTGTCCAGTTTTCCGGCAACTTTGCGCTCTATGGCGATATTTCGCGCCGAATCACACAACTCTTGGCTTCTATAACGCCGTGTATTGAAGTTTACTCAGTTGACGAATCTTTCCTAGATCTCAGCCAATTGAAAATAAATGACTACGATGCGTGGGGCAGGGAAGTTAGCGCTCGCATCTATCGTTACGTTGGAGTTCCCGTATCTATCGGCATCGCTCACACTAAAACTCTGAGTAAACTGGCTTCCGACTACGCCAAAAAAAACCCGGCGCTATTAGGTGCCCTGCGTATCGCCGAAACCAATCGGACGCAGTACCTACGCGCATTTCCCATAGAAGCTGTCTGGGGAATTGGTTGGCGCCTAGCACCCGTATTGCGTTCATATGGCATCGCCAACGCCGCCGATTTAGCCAGCTTATCACCACGCCGTGGACGTCAACTTCTGGGCGGCGTTCGCGGCGAGCAATTAGTTCGCGAGCTGAACGGCGAAAGCTGTTTGCCGCTACTGACCGAAACTCGTATCAGTAAAAGTATCTCTCGCACACGCACTTTCGGCGAAGACACCAACCAGGCGCACGTTCTGGAAGCCGCCATCGCCAGCTTTACGGCTCAAGCCGCTTACCGATTGCGCCGTAGCGGCCAACTGGCCCAAAAAGCCAGTTTATTCCTGACCACCAACCGCCACAAACCAAATTACCGCCGCTTCTACCAGGAAATCCGCCTGCCCCAGCCAACCGCCGACACCGGCCAACTCATCAGCCTGTTAATAAAATCCCTCGGCCAACTCTACGACTCTGACCCTACCGCCGCCTACCACCGCGCCGGCGTCCAACTGAACGACTTCGTCCCCGCGGCCCAACTCCAAACCGATCTCCTCGGCACCATCAATGTAGCTAGCCACGACAAATCCGCTGCCCGCATGCAAGCCATCGACCAAGTCAACACTCGCTACGGCAAACGCCGCCTCCACTACGCCGCCGAAGACCTCGGCCTTGATTGGCAACCCCACCACAACCTCCGCAGCCCCCGCTACACTAGCAGCTGGGAAGAACTCGCTGAAGCCAAAATTATATAAATTACTCATACTGGTACTCCGTATAAAACCAGCGATCGATGAAACTCACCATATGCTTTATGGAAGAGAGCGCAGACAACAACCGCGGCGTGACTACCAAGTCAAGCCTGGTTGGAACAAATAACTATCCGCACCAAATCTACCAGCAACAGTAATTTCCGTAGCTTCAGAACGTTAGATAGCTAGTCTATGGACACATCACCGACAAAAAATTAATATGCAATATATTTAGTTATACTGAGGCTATAGAAAGTGTTAATCGGTGTACATAATAAGCTCATGCACGCAAATTCTATCAGGAAAACGTGGACCAGGCCCAGCGATAGCTAGTGCCTGTTGGTTGGTCGGGATTTCTATGCGACGTACTTCGGTCACCTGCAGTCCAACTGCACAATTACCAAGTTTTTGAAGGACTAAGTATGTTTCAGAATCGGCATGTCGTGGCAGTAAATCAACGACTGCCGGACCTTCTGGGTGTAGCAGAGCTGCATAGTAAAGAAGGTTCGAATTCTGCCAATAGTAAGGAGTGATGTCGGTTGGCTCTGCTGGCACCGCCTGAGGGTCAATGTTATACGCTAACATAAGTTCTAGCATATGCTCATTACTAGCTTCGCCGCCCGTTTCTATCGGGACGCCAAACATCTCGACTGCTGAGTATCTCTCTAAAGTCATAGAAAACATACTTTACTACGAAGTATTAACTAATACAATTCCTTTCTTGTGGTCATTGACTTAATAAATTTAGTATACTATGACATGCTTCATGAGTTTTTCCTCAGAGTGGGAAAGTTTGAAGGAAGCTATTCCTTCAGCATATATGAAAGCAATCACAAAAGTTAGCTTGTTATTTTTTAGTGGTGATTTTGCAGAGCTTGCTTCCGACTCTTTCTTGAAACGCGATAGCCCGCCAGAACCATTCGATATAGCCGATCATATTGGTAACACTCGAGAAGCGGCGATGGCGACAGTTGCGGCTTTTGGTATGATGGGCATTTTAAGGCTTATTGAAAGACCCCGTGAAATTGTACATAAAAGCGCACGCCGAGTTGCGGTTGGAGCATTTGCCGTGTCAAGTGCTATACAGCTTGCAGGTGAACATTATGAACTCACAAACCAGCTTATTGGCCATAATACAGGCGACATGATTGATGCGGCTTACGGTATTGGCTGGTCTGGACTTGTTGCATTGGGTTCGTTGAAACTCTTTAGATCAGTCGAGCAAACACTCCATGACCGCGCTGAAGTGAGAAATGCAGAAAGCGAAGCTTGGCAGCAATAACTCAACGAGTCCTAGGTAGTTCGAACTGGCCTAGCCTCGACAGGTTTTGTCAAATTTTCAGTCTAAAATACGACTTGATCGTCAACACAAATTGGCATGAAAAAAGATTAACAAACGTTGATATTTTTTTAATGGTGATCCCGGCGGGATTCGAACCCGCGATCTTCAGGATGAGAACCTGATGTCCTGGACCACTAGACGACGGGACCCCATGGCTCATTAACCACGAATTAGTCAGATACGGACAGAGCGCGAGATAGACCGTTTTTAATCTTGTCGGCAGTGGCCAATATTTTCTAATTCCTAGCCGCTATTTTACCATGTCTGTTAATGAGCGTCCAGACACCGTTACTATAGCCCTTCACAAACAAAATGGCCAAATTTTGAGTGATGTATGGCGTTACCAGGAATACCAGCCGGTAGCGACCACCGGATGAAACATTGATCGGTGTACTTGAGCGATCAAACGAGTTACTATAAACATAAGCATGACATTCATAATTAACTTCTTGAGCGGAATGATATTCTTGGGTATGGCGATTGGGCTCGTCCTTTTGCTGCGCCGACGAGGAAGCGGCGGACTCAAGCCAGCAGCCTCAGCTAATGTATTGGCCAGTTCCCTCAAAAACGAAAAACTCAAATCAGACATCATACTTAACGGCATCGAAGATGGCATACTGCTAATTGATAATCAGAAGATAATCCAGTTATTTAACCCTGCGGCAGCACAAATCACCGGCTGGCCGACTGATGAAGCTTTGGGGCTCGACTACCATGCTGTCGTCAAGTTGGTTGACAGCAAAGGAGAGGCTTACAACGACACTGAAGACCCGCTCAATCAAGCGTTCGAGAAAAATCAACCCGTACGTGGCAGTGCTGCAACGCTGATATCGCGATCAAACAAGCGCTACACGGTTAGTTTGAGCGTATCGCCATTACGAGACCATGCCGGGGCCATATCCGGAGCGGTAGCAGTACTGCGCGACATAAGCCAAGAGCAAGATGACGAGCGCCGCCGTGCCGAGTTTATAAGTACGGCCAGCCACGAAATGCGCACACCTGTTGCCGCTATCGAAGGCTACCTGGCATTAGCCCTCAACGACCGAGTTAGCAAAATCGACGCTAAAGCCCGCGACTACCTGGAGAAAGCCCACACCTCAACCCAGAATCTTGGTAAGTTATTTCAGGATTTACTCACTAGCGCCAAAGCCGAAGACGGCCGATTGAGCAGCCACCCGGTTGTCGTGGAAATGGGCGCCTACTTAGAGCAACTAACTGAGGATCTACGATTTGCTGCCGAGAAAAAAGGACTGCTGAGCGAGCTAGTTGTCGGGACTAGCGATGGCGTAAATGACACCACAGCCGGCAGTAAAGTTGTTCGCCCGCTATACTATGCATTTGTTGATCCCGATCGCATGCGAGAAGTTATCACCAATCTTTTTGATAATGCGGTTAAATACACCGAGACAGGGAAAGTTTCAATTGGATTAACTGGCAACAGTGAAATTACACAAATGTACATCAAGGATACCGGCCCAGGAATCCCAGCAGAGGATATCCCTCATCTATTTCAGAAGTTTTACCGTGTCGACAACTCCAGCACGCGAACCGTCGGCGGTACTGGTCTTGGACTTTTTATCTGCAGTAAGATCGTAGACCTGTACCATGGTAGAATTTGGGTAGAAAGCGAACTAGGCAAGGGCAGTAGCTTCTACATTAACTTACCCCGACTTAGTACCCAAAGAGCGACCGAGCTACAAGCGACAGAAACGACTAGGTCTGGAGCCAGCCAGCTGGCGACCTAGAACCCAACATGTTACAATACCAAACAGCATAAGCTTTAAACAGATAACTGAGGTAATCACCGATGGCAAAAATAATGCTAGTTGAAGACGACAATAACCTACGCGAGATTTATGAAGCACGGTTACTAGCTGAAGGCTACGAGATCATTGTCGCCAAAGATGGAGAAGAAGCGCTGGCGCTAGCGGTTAAAGAACGCCCTGACTTGGTTATTTCTGATGTAATGATGCCGAAAATTAGCGGGTTTGACATGCTGGACATTCTGCGCGGAACACCCGAAACAAAAGACACCAAAGTAATCATGATGACGGCGCTCAGTCAAGCCGAAGACAAAGCCCGCGGCGAGAAACTCGGAGCCGACCGCTACCTTGTCAAATCCCAAGTAACACTCGAGGATGTAGCCAAAGTTGCTAGAGAAGTACTGGAAAGTGATGACCCAGTCACCCCAAGTTCAGACGAACCAGAACAAACTGCCACTGCAGCGCCTGCCGCTCCTAGCCCAAATCAAGTAGCACCGACCACTAGTACATCCCCCGATTCTTCACCGCAACCAGCACCAGAGCCCCAACAGCAAGCTCCTCCAGAGTCGACTACTGTTCAGCCGGATACCAATTCAGCAACTCAGATATCGGTCGCAGAACCACCAGTCCAACTCGATCCGACGACTTCACAGCCTGTGGTTACATCTCCAGATCCAAACCCGGCTACACCTGACCCAGAACCACCGCAGACCGATCCAATAGTCAACCCTGAACCAACCGCGTCTGCCCCTGACCCAGCCAGCCAACCAACTACTGCCACAACACCAGAGCCGAACACTGGCAATAATCCAAGTGTCAACTACACTGATCTAAGCCAAATTATTGAGGACGAGCAAGCCGATGCCAACAAACAAATTCAAGACTTTATAGACAAACCCGTTCAACCAACTCCTACAACACCGAGTGAACCAATCAAGCAAGCGCCTCTAGAGCAAAACGTTGGCGATCAACCCGCTACTGAGCCACCACAACCAGCCCAAACTACTACACCCAGCCCCCCACCGCCCCAGCCTCCACGACCAGAAATTGCTAATAAGAAAATAATAAAACCACTTGATGGTGGCGCGGAAGCGAAAGACCTCGGTGCGCTACTGGCCGAAGAAAATAAAAACGAGGCTATGGGTACGGCAGCGGCAACCACTATTATCTCACCGGATGCAAAAGAAACCCCCCTGCCGCCACCCACCGAGAGCAATCAGCCCGACCCGAACAGCAACCCCGGAAATGTCATATCACCATCAAGCCAAACAGGAAACGACCCAAACAATATTGCCCTCTAAAACCCTGACTCGTCGCCTGTTCAAAAAAGGGTAATATCAGCAGACAGTAAGTTCTTGACTTGCAGTTAGCCACTCCCAGCTCTAAGCTACTAACTATGCGGATTAATCGATTTATCGCCCAAGCTAGCGGATTGTCACGCCGGGCAGCCGACACGGCTATAGAAAACGGCCGAGTGCTAGTTGGCGGCCAGCGGCCCAGCCCCGGCTACGACGTGCATCGGGCTGACGTAGTTACGCTCGACGGGCAACCGCTGACTGCCAGCAAAACAACCACCATCATGCTCAACAAGCCCGTCGGCTACGTTTGTAGCCGGGAAGGGCAGGGCAGCAAAACCGTCTATGAGCTGCTGCCGCCCGAACTGCACCACCTCAAGCCCGTCGGCCGCCTAGACAAAGATTCCTCCGGCCTGCTCCTACTAACTAACGACGGCCAACTCGCCCAAACCCTCACGCACCCTAAGTTTGAAAAAATAAAAAAATACAAAATCGCCCTCAATAAGGATCTCACCGAAGCCGACTTCGAAAAAATTACCAAAACCGGCGTTCAGTTGCCAGACGGCCTTAGCGAATTTGCCTTAGACGCCATCAACACCCAACACAAAGAATGGAAAGTCTCCATGCGCGAAGGCCGCAACCGCCAAATCCGCCGCACGTTTGAACACCTCGGCTACAGCGTCGTCAAACTCCACCGCACCCACTTCGGCTCATACTCGCTACTGACAGCGCGGTTAACGCTTGGAAAATTTACTGAACTTTACTGATCTAGCGGAGTGATTTGAGAAAACCATTCCAGGCCGCTGGGCAATATGCCATTCATCTCGCCGCTCCGCTGCAACGCTTCTAAGCCGGTTGATAGCAAAAATGTTTGCTTAGTGAAGTCCGGGCCAGGTTGCTCGCAGGCCAGCTCGCCAAGCAACGTCGCTTGGTCGGAACTGACAAACTTCGCTTCAGGATCATTGATGCCAGCATCAGCGGCAATTTTACCCAGCCCTTCCAAAGCCTCTTTATCCGTAACACGCACCAAACCTTCGTAGTCTTATGCGCAAACCGTGATTTCCGTTCCCCGCCCGTCACCATTCAGTAAGTGATGGTCTATAATGTCAGACGCAACCCCAAGACCAAAAAGGAAAGCTCCTCCAAACCATTTTAACCCAGAAATATTTTCACCATTCAAAACAATTTCACCACTCATATGTTTGTTCTCCTTACTTACTGACCGATAGTACTCTCTCTTAATTTGTCAAGTACGCAATTATGTTTATTCGTAAGTCTGTGATAAGATAGAAGCAATGAAAAAGTTACCGATTATAGCGATTGTGGGGCGGGCGAACGTGGGAAAGTCCAGCTTGTTCAACGCGATTTTGGAACGGCGTGAGGCGATTGTGGCAGTGGAGGCCGGGACGACGCGCGACAGCATCATGGCCAAAGCGACGCACGACCGGCGGGACTTCTGGCTGGTCGATACCGCCGGCATCAAAGACCCGGATGACGACTTTGAATTTACTATCCAGGAACAAATCGTTCAGGCCGCCGACAGCGCCGATATCATTTGGGTGCTGATAGAAGCCGACACGATCATTACAGAAGAAGACCGGCGCGTCGCCAAACTAGCGCTCAAAAGCAAAAAACCCGTATTTCTGGTGGTCAACAAAGCCGACAAAGCACCGAAGGCTGTGCCAGAAAACTACCAACGCCTAGGCATCAAAACCATTCTGCTAACCAGCACCACCCAGCGCCGCGGCATCGGCGAGCTGCTCGACACGCTCGTCGCCCAAATCCCCAGAGCTACGCTGCGCGAGGATGACAACCGACTGCACCTGGCCATCCTCGGCCGCCCGAACGTAGGCAAATCCCGACTATTCAACACGCTAGCCAAAAAACAACAGGCGATTGTGGCTGACCGAGCCGGCACGACCCGCGATGTCAACCGTGCCGTAATCAAATTCCAGGGC
>Ga0136558_1001567_pt1 | contig 11446 bp, 13 predicted proteins | sample AntRauTorckE6833_FD_101391 | JGI IMG/M metagenome (GOLD analysis project Ga0136558, IMG submission 101391) | Saline lake microbial communities from Rauer Islands, Antarctica - Metagenome Torckler E6 #833 | ecosystem: Environmental > Aquatic > Non-marine Saline and Alkaline > Saline | place...
CTCACTACTGTTACGTTCGGAAATGGAGTACGCAAGGCGACTTATAAATTTCGTACTTCAGAACCTGACTTTAAAAGATAGAAAACTTCGGTGGGAATACAAAAAACCATTCGATATTCTGGCCAAAACGGCCAAAAATGATAACTGGCAGGGGCTAGTGGATGAGTTGGAGAAAAATTATACTGATACCGAGTTTGATTCCGCGGAACTTAAACTTCTGCTGAACCCTAATGTCCTACGATAAACTATTTCTAAGCCTTGATGCTATTTGTTCAACAACTTCATCGCTCACTTTCTTGACCAAATCTTCGTCAATATGGCTGCCGAAAAGTGGATCATCAAAAACAATAGCATCAACCTCAGGAGGGTTTTTGTACCTCGGGTAAATATGCCAGTGGATGTGAGGGTTGTAGGGCTCGGTTTTGAAGGCATGGTTCATATTGCATTCTATGTTAAGGACATCAGCGCCGAAAGCTTTTTTATAAGTAATCTCTAGCTTCGCAATTATCTCTTGAAAATCTTGCCACTCTTCTGAGCTGAGCTCCCCAATTTTACCCTTGTGTTTTTTGAGCGTAAGATAGGCACGCCCCAAGTATGGCTGATCATTACCTATCCCCACTGTCCAGTTGCTAGTTGTCAGAATTTGATTAGTTGGTGCTCTCAAGTACTCGCAAGCATCGCATTTTTTATCCATGCAGTAATAATATCAAATAAAAATGCCACATTCGGAAATGTGGGCATTTGAATATACTTGGCAGGGGTACGTGGAATCGAACCACGATCTAGGGTTTTGGAGACCCTTATACTAACCGTTGTACTATACCCCTATAAACCATGTAGACATGATAATCCAAAGTTGCGCGTGTGTCACTTAGAAAATCACAGCTCATGCCATACTATTGCTCCCGAGACATGAAAATGTTATAAACATTGACATTCTATCTCCGGCGTATTATAGTAGGTATATAAAGGAGCTATCTATGCGAGTGACTGCACTGAAAACGATTATGGATTTGGATGAGCGTATAAACACTATCCATGATGAGCTGGCGACTTTGTATGCTGAGCGTTTGGCGATTACCGTAGAAGAGCCGCCAAAAAAGGCAGACAAAAAAATTACAGTTGCAAAGCGCACAGCAACGAACGCCATGCGCAAAGATTGGGCACGAACCCAGTACGACAAACTACAATCGGTATGGCGATGCTATGATCTTACGTTGCCGCCAATAGCCAAGTTGCGCAGTAAATTAGAAAAGAGTTACAACATAGTGAAAGAGCTTGAGAATGCTGAACCACAGCTTATCGACAAGCTTGCGGTTGTGTTAGTGCCGCCGAGTTCGGCTCTGCCATTTCCGGTAAGCAATAAATTACGATACTCTCAGGGTTTCAGCGACGGGCAAGACTACGTCACGGCTAGCGCGCCGAAGCTGAGTGCAAGTCGTGACTGGCGGGTACTCGTAATCTATGCCGGGGAGCATGGGCTGTCTTATGGTACGTCATCAACTATATTAAAAACCAAAAGTTATTGCATAGCTGACTACGATACTCGTGCGTTAGGCGCGGCCGAATATGCTGCACTTTCGCTGCAATATCAGCAACCGATCGATGACGGCACTTGGACGCTGCTGCTAAAAAGTGTTCGTAAAAATGAGCCAGTTTTGTCTGCAGGGTTTCACGCCGGTAGATTCCGATTTGACACAGATGAAGCAGATGCCGGTTTTGATATCGATACATATCGTCCGGCTGTGGAGGTGAACGTATGAAAACCGACCGCTTACAGGGCATTATATTTGCCAATGATATGCAACATGATCACAAAGCTGGTAGTAAAAAAATTAGCGTTCGCATCGCATCGCTAACCAGCATGCTCAAGCATAGTTTGCAGTACGGTCGCAGCCAAAGTCTAGCGCAAGTAAGTAACCTTAAAACTTCCGTTACGCATAAGCGAAGTAATCGTTTCGATCTGGATGAGCAACGCACAATCAATGTTGCAGCAGACCTCGCCAGTAGAATGCGTACCCGAACATTAAAGTAACCAGAGTAACCGCTTTTCGAGGCTAGAATGAGGGTTTTCGTAAATAGGAAATCTGTTATACAATACTCTGAGATGAGTAAAATTATCCTCAACAAACCGACACTGATAACTCTGTATGGTTTCCCCGGTTCGGGTAAAACTAATTTTTCACGACAACTGTGTGATTTGATCAGCGCAGCTCATGTTCAGGGCGACCGTATTCGCTATGAGCTCTTTGAGCAACCGCGCCATGACAAACAGGAAAACGAAGTCGTAACTCACCTTATGTCGTATATGGCCGAAGAATTTCTGAACGCCGGTATTAGCGTGGTGTTCGACATCAACGCAATGCGTTTAAGCCAGCGACGGAACTTACGTGAACTTGCTCGAAAATCTCGGGCAGCTCAGTTACTGATTTGGTTGCAAATAGATGCCGAGAGCGCTTACCTACGCGGTAAAACGCGAGACCGCCGACGCAATGACGACAAATACGCGGTGCCACTTGAACGCCCGGTTTTCGACAACCAGATAAATCATATGCAAAACCCAAACAACGAAGATTACGTGGTGATAAGTGGTAAACATACGTTCAACGCACAGCGCAGCGCCGTTATGAAAAAACTCTACGACTTAAAACTTGTCAGTGGAGATATCGCCAATAGCAATTTGATCAAACCCGGGCTGGTAAACCTGATACCCAACATCGTCGGCGGCAGAGTTGACACATCACGTCGCAACATAGTTATTCGGTAATGGCCGTTAAACATTTAGATCTGCCGCCTTTTGGATCGGTTGTCCTGCAGAAACGTCGCGGTACGCGCAGTATCAGGCTGAGTATTGCAAATGACGGTAAAATTCGCGTGACACTGCCTAAGTGGGCTCCATACAGGTTGGGCATAGACTTTGTGCGCGCAAAACATGAGTGGATTATGGCTCATCATCGTCAGCAGCCGGAACCTTTGAAGGCCGGTAGCCTCATAGGTCGCAGTCATCGGCTTGTCTACCAACTTGGTGCAGGTAAGATCGCTACGCGAATTAGCAATGACGAAGTGCGTATTCGTTACCCAGCACATTTAAAACTCTCCGACGATTCGGTGCGAACAGCAGTTGAAAGAGCTTGTTTGCGTGCTCTTAAAAAGCAGGCAGATGTATTTTTGCAAACTAGGCTGAGTGAACTCGCTGTAGAGCACAACTTCAGCTACAAAAGCGTCACATGTAAACGATTAAAAACTCGCTGGGGCAGTTGTGACAATCGTGGCCATATAACACTGAATATTTTCCTGATGCAATTACCACAAGAATTTATCGACTATGTATTGTTGCACGAGCTTGTGCATACAAGAGTTCTTCGGCATGGTTCGCCGTTCTGGGACGCAATGACGCAGGTGCTGCCGCAGGCCAAAGAATTGCGTCAAGCCATGCGGCACCATCAGCCACAGCTACAAGCAGTAGATAGGTTAAACGACCTAGACTAATCACGTATCCGACCAAAACACAGGGTACAGGTCCTTTCTTATGAATGAGGGTTCGGGCAAGACGTTAAATAGATTGCTGTTTGTGTGGCATAATTAAGCTTATGTCTGGCAAAAATACACAGGACTCACACGAGAATTTAGAGCACGAGCGTTTGACTAGTTTAATTAACACGATCGCCGACGGTGTTATAGCGACGGATGAAGCAGGCACTGTCGAACTGTATAACGGCGCAGCACTTGACATACTTGACCTAAACAGTTCTATCGCCGGTCAGTCGCTATCTCGATTGCTGCGTTTGTTAGATAGTAATAACCAAGTGGTAGATGTGCAGGAAGTTATCTTGAAAGCTAAAACTAGAATTGCCATTCGTGATTTCCGCATAAAATACTCTGACAACAGCTATATCAACGTATATCTAAGCGTTTCACCAGTGCGTCTAGGCTACGGTAGAAAAGGCGCTGGTGGCTTCGTGTTGCTCCTGCGCGACATAACGCGCGAAAAATCGCTAGAAGAAGAGCGCGACGAGTTTATAAGCGTTATCAGCCATGAGTTACGTACACCAATAGCAATCGCAGAAGGGAACATCAGTAATGCTCAGTACTTACTTACTAAAACCAACGATGTCCGCCAGGTTAGGCAAGCGCTTAAACAAACCTACGAACAGATCAGCTTTCTGAGTGGCATGATTAATGATCTCTCGACACTCTCACGTGCCGAGCGAGGTAATTTGGCGCTCGATATAACTGGCATAAATGTTTATCAATTGCTTGGCGGATTGGCCGAATCGTACCAGCAGGATGCTACTGCCCAGCATATTACCATTGCGACCGAGCTTGATCCACATTTGGAGTTGCTTTACTCTAGTCAACTATATATCCGTGAAATATTGCAAAATTTTATAACCAATGCACTAAAATATACCAAAACCGGTAAAATCATCCTCGCCGCCAAGCAACACAAAAGTGGTGTGCAGTTCCAAGTTATCGATACCGGTATTGGGATCAGTCGCAGCGACCAAGAAAAAATTTTTGACAAATTTTTTAGGAGCGAGGATTATCGCACGAGGGAAACGAATGGAACTGGCCTAGGTCTATACGTCACTATGAAGCTAGCCCGACTAATTCATGCCGATATCACACTAGAAAGCGAGCTAAACCACGGCAGCACGTTCACAATCTTCGCCCCAAACCTTAAACAGTAAGGGCTAAGAACCTATCAAAATTGCCCTTTTTGGCTCCGAAGGGGGGGGTCTTGGATAGGCTCTTAGAAGAAGTGTTTGCTACGCGAGCGGGGGAAGCTTTGGTGCGACATGCATGACTGGATTGCAGACATTGCGCCCTTTCCAGATCACAGTGGAGAATTCGTATTGGTACAGTGAAGCGTGGTTGAGGATTAGTTCGGCGATAATTACGACAGGAAAATTCAAAAGTGCTAACCACCAGTTATTCGGACTGGTTATACCGAGGATCAGGCTGTGAGTAGCGACCAAGATTAGACAGACAGCTATAGCCACCGTATGCGCCAAACCTAGCGGCAACCAAAAGCCGATGATGGCCAACACGAATGGCAACACCAGCAATAGAGCCTCTGCAATGCTGACCAGTAATACGGTTTCCGGTCGGCGGTGCAATTGCGGATAGCGAGTGCGAACAGCGGTTTGTAATTGCTGGGGGAACTGTTTAACAGTTTGGATGTCTAAAGCGTAATTGCTGCGAATAAAACTGTAACCGTCGGTTCTGGCAAGCTCACGGGCAAAATATGCCTCCGGAATTATGGTTCGGCTGACTGCGCTCAAACCGCCAGTTTTTTTTAGCGCTCGTTTTTCTATTAACCAGCAGGTACTCAGAACTGGCGGTTTGTTAAATAATCGCCGAGGTAGTGCTAGCTCCCACCAATAACGTAGCGGCTGAATGAATGATCCGGCGATACTGCTGTCGATTCGTCTAGGCAAAACGCAAAGCATTGACTTGTGCTTGCGGAGTGCAACCGTTAATAATTGACGGATTGCCTGGCTGCCTAACCGCACATCTACGCCGCAATATAGAATGAACCTTCCGTTAGCATGTTCGGCTAATTGCGCGTAGGCTTGATTTTTAGCAAGCCAGTTTTCGTTTGGCTGTGCGCCGCGAATAAAGCGCACGCCGTCATGGGCAAAGCCGCGGATAATCTCCGGTGTTTTGTCCTGCGAGCAATCATCCAGTACCAGAATTTCGAGTTTGGGATAATCGTTAGCTAGTACCGACCGTAAGCAGTCGGCAAGATCTTCTGTTTCATTCCGGGCGGGTATAGCCACCGTGACGGTTGGTAAATCGACATCTGTGAAATATTCCGTCGATTGCTGGTGTTTTGTTTTGATAATCGTTCGCACGGTACTGGTTAGTAAAATAGTCGCCCCAATCAATTGGATAATTGCTATACCAATTAAAGTATCGTTAGCGTCTAAACTAAACTTTCGCCACGCATAAGCAATAAACAAAATTATTACCTCCGAAAATAAAAGACACACCGCGGTTCGTGAAGTTGCTTGGCGTAGGTACGTTTTATGCATCCGTTGTTCGAGTAAGCGGTACATGTTTAAGCCGCGGTAACTGTTAATAATCATCAGCGACCAAGTGAGCACCGAGTTCCCCATAGCTAGTAGTGCACCGCTTGCAAGTGCCAAAATTACTAAATCGATTATTGCCAGGGCTCGCCGAGGTCGATTTTCAGCACCAATCCTACAAAGCGCAATTTCCGTGACACTACCAAGCAACAGTATAACTATAAGCATTTCGTAAGAAACTATAGCAGATTTATCATCGGCAAGGTGAGGCGATACGAAATGTCAAGACTTACTTCTGCGGTCGTCTGCCGTATACTGTAGTCATGAAAGAATTTGATTTCGTAGTTTTAGGCGCAGGTTCGGGTGGTCTGACCGCTGCCCGAACCGCTGCCGAACTAGGAGCGAAAGTTGCGATTCTCGAAAAAGCTGAAATCGGTGGCGATTGCCTACACACTGGCTGCGTTCCTAGCAAGTCACTGATAACCATCGCACGTAAATTGTATGCTCAAAAATCGTTAGAAAAGTTCCGAAGTTCACAAACCCAATTTTCTACAGGAAAAATTGACTATGGCCAAATCCGCTCTGCAGTAAGATCTAGACAACAGGTAATTATTAACGATACCGACAACGAGCAGTCATTAGCCGATTCCGGCATTGTGACCATCAGAGGCTCGTTCGCTTTTAAAGATGAGCGAACACTCGTGAGTAACGACGGTCAGACAGTACGATTTAAAAAATGCGTCATCGCTAGTGGCTCAAGCCCTCGCATACCGGATATGCAAGGCTTAGATGCCGTGGACTACCTGACTTCAGATACTGTTTGGGGTATGAAAGATCTGCCCAAGTCATTAGGGATTGTGGGCGGTGGGCCGATTGGCTTAGAGCTAGGCCAGGCCTTCGCTATGCTCGGCGTGGATGTTACGGTATTTGAGCGCGGCGATCGTCTTGTTGGTCGCTTTGATGAACATGTAAGTGTTTCGCTCCAAAAAGGACTAGAAGACAGCGGCGTGCAAATCGTATTTCATAGCGAAGTCCAATCACTCGCCAAAATAGAGCATTCTATAAAAGTTACCTACAAACAAGCGGGACAAAGTAAAACCCTGAGTGCCGAACGCCTCCTATTAGCCGTCGGACGCACCCCAAATACCGAACAGCTTGGCCTTGATGTTATAGGTATAGCGCGAAATAAACGCGGGGGAATTATTGTTGATCAAAAACTTAGAACTGCCAAAAAGCACATTTATGCCGTTGGCGACTGCCTGGCCGGACCACTCTTTACCCACTGGGCAGCAGAGCAGGGAACTAATGCCGCGCTGCATGCACTGCTCCGGATCAGTCGATCGCTAGATGCTAACATCGTGCCAAGCGCCACATTTACGACCCCCGAAATCGGACAAGTTGGCGCCACTGAACAAGGTTTGCGAGCCACTGGTACGAACTATACGAAATTAGAAATTCCATATACCGAGATTGACATGGCAGTTGCCGAAGGTGAAACAGGTAGAGTAACGATTATAATCAATCAAGCAAGACGAGTACTTGGCGCGGTCGTAGTCGGGCATAATGCTGCCGAAATGGTTGGTTACTTCAGTTTACTAATTGGCAAGTCCCTTAAGCTTGACGAATTAGCCGGACCAATCCAGCCTTATCCTACTTATACGATTGCCTTGAAACAATTGGCGGGCAAACAGCGAATTACCGCGCTGAGGAAATCATGGCTTGGCCGTTTACTCTTCAAATTAACTAGTTGACTAGTGTCGGCAACCCGTAGTACTATTGACATGAGCCAAACTACCATCGCTATGGTAGATTTTTATTTTTGGAGTAATTCTGGAGACATGTCGTGGCGGAAGAAAACAAGAATAAGCCTGTTCGAAAATCGACGCAGACCGTTCGGCAGCGCAGTGAAACGTCGTCAGTAAATAGCACAAAAAAGTCACGCCGCTTACGCAGAACCGCCAGCTCGTTCGGGCGACCTATCAAAGCAGTGCATCGTACGGGTAAAAAAGAATTTTACTTGCCCATGCCCGACAACCGCGCAGGACGTTTTCTGAACAAACGCCGCAGCATAATACCGAGCTTTTTTAGCGAAGCGTGGGTGGAACTGCGTCAGGTGGTATGGCCTTCGCGCCGCGAGACATGGAAACTTACATTGGCGGTGTTTGTGTTTGCAATCATTTTTGGGCTTTTAGTCGCAATTACCGACTACGGACTAGATAAAGTATTTAAAAGGATATTGGTATAAGCATTATGAACAAACGATACGACACTACCCGCAACTGGTATGCAATCCACACGTATAGTGGGTACGAAGAGAAAGTCGCAGAAAGTATCCGCCAGCGAGCTGACAGTTTAGACATGAAGGATAAAATATTCGAAGTACTCGTCCCTAAAGAAAAGATGATTGAGATCAAGAACGGCAAACGCAAAGTTGTCGAGAAACGGATTTTCCAAGGCTACGTTATGGTCAACATGAAGCTAAGTGAGGATGCCTGGTATATTGTGCGCAATACGCCGAGCGTGACGGGATTTGTCGGCAGTGGCGCCGAGCCAACGCCCATCGCTCAAGAGGAAATGGACAAAATCAACAAACGTATGGGATTGGAGCAGCCAAAGCACAAAATTGATTACAAGATCGGTGATGTAGTCAGTATTACTGACGGTCCGTTCAAGAGCTTCGATGGCTCAATCAGCGAAATAGATGCCCAAAAAGGCAAGCTCAAAGTCCTGGTCAACATGTTTGGCCGCGAAACCCCGGTAGAGCTAGACAGTCTCCAAGTCAAACGCGTGTAACCCTTTGAAGCAACTTGCGACGGTTGACATGAGTGGGCTATAATAGCATAAGTATGTCTGACACTCTGTATGAGATCGATTTAAACGCCGCCGACCGGCAGCCGCTCCAGGAAAGTATCCAGGACTTGCCAGCTGAGCGACAAATGACATCGGAAGCGCTGACCCTACTGGGTTTGACTGCCGTTATAGCGCAGCCGCATTCCGAAGTCAGTCCTGACGATGCCGTGCCGCCAACTCGGGAAAAAGTACCAGAAACCGTTCGCCCGCCTGCCTGGTATTCCGATTCTGTCAAATCAACTCCCAAATCAACTTCAAGCAATGAGAATGACATATTGAAGCTCTACCTTAATGAGATGGGTCAGGTTCCACTCCTTGAGGTCGACCAGGAGCTTGAGTTGGCTAAAATTATTGAAGCTGGCCGCTCGGCTCAGGCTACGCTTGAAGATGACAGTAGTGAACTTGCCCCATCCGCCGTAGAAGATATTCAGAGAACCATCGAGGAGGCAAGTCGTGCGCACGAAACATTTATTACGTCAAATTTGCGACTTGTCGTGAGTATCGCTAGACGCTATCCGGTTCCTCCTGGCATGGAATTACTCGACCTTATTCAGGAAGGAAACTTCGGGCTTGAGCGTGCCGTCGAAAAGTTCGACTGGCGCAAAGGATGCAAGTTCTCCACCTATGCCACACGCTGGATTAAGGACTTCATCACTAACGCACTTCATGTAGACTCTCGACTAATTAGACTTCCCCGTGAACCTTCAATGGAACTTCGGGCTGGATTGCTTGCTGTCGGGGGTAATGGCGATCAACTTCAGGATCCTGAAATAGCCAGATTGCATGCGCTATCTACGACAGTCAGCCTAGACTACACATACGACGAAATGTCGCAGGGAACGACACTTGGTGAACGTTTACCGTCTAATATTCCGGGTCCGGAACAGGCATTATTCGATAGGCTAGAGAGAGAACAGGCTACGGCTTTCATTGATGACTTGCTACAAACTTTAGACGACGGCCCCAGACGCATAGCGGTCATTGGGCGACTTGGCTTAAATGGCAGTCCGCCATTGAGTAATGAAGAAGTGGGCCGAATCCTAGGCGTAACGACAGAGGCTGCCCAAAAACTATACTTACGGGGGCTTGACACGATCTGCGCCGCACAAGGCGTTAAACGTCCAAAGCGTAGGCGCAGTAAACCACCCGATAAAGAATAGCCTTCTTCCCTAATAAGATTTGGAATTCAAAATTGATGATTTTGTGGCCAGAATTTTCAAAATTCTTAAAGCCTATCCGTGGATACGGTTTTATAATTCTCAGGAATTATGGGTCAAAAAGGTCGGTTTTGAAGCCGAAGCTTATTGGGGGAGAAGTCTAATGACTAGACAACAGGGGTAAGGTGTAGTAGACTACTTTTAGTTACGCACAGTATATAGTGGAGCATATGATAGTAATTCGGGCAGCTTCTCCCGTCTTACGTTTAAAATGTACGCGATACTATATACATAAAACGATATACGGAGTTTTTATGGCAAAAACAGTTAAAGCAAATTTAAAGATGAGAATCAAAGGCGGTCAGGCTAATGCCGCGCCGCCAGTTGGTAGCACGCTCGGTCAGCACGGCGTCAACATGATGGATTTTATCAATCCGTTTAACGAGGCCACTAAAGACCGGATGGGCCAGAGTTTGACCGTGCACATTACTGTGTATGAAGACCGTACCATGGTTTGGCGAGCTGTTGGCACGCCAACCGACGATTTGATTCGGGCAGCGCTCAAGATCGACAAAGGCTCTGGCAAGCCCAACAGTGAGAAAATCACCAAAAAACTCAGCCAATCCCAGTTGGCCGAAATCGCCGAAACCAAAGCCGGCGACATGAACACCGACAATATTGAATCCATCAAAAAGCAAGTTGCCGGCACCGCCCGCAGCATGGGCGTGGAGCTAGGAGAATAAAATGGAAGCAAATACACCGGAAGGCCGGCTTTCACCTGAAGCACTGGAAGCCGTTGCAGAGCGAGCGAGAGGATTGATTGAAGAGCATTCAAATTGGATAGATCGAGCTGTGGGAACGACTACAGAACTGAATACACACTTTGAGACGTTCAATAGAGAAGGTGCAGTCCCACTTGCTGACTTGCGGATAGCTTTGATTGATAATTTCAGACTTATGGCACTGTTGGCTGGATCAGTTGAGGTAGTAGAAGTTTCGGAAGCATGACGCAATTGCCAGAATCAATACTCAGTCCGGAATTTAATAGAGTAAATTAATTTGTGGGAGGCGAGAGCCGGCTGCACCACGATAAGGAGATAAATATGGCAGAAGCCAAGAAGACAGCCACTAAAGCGGCGGAGAAAGAAGCAGGGAGTAAGGAGAAAGTTCAGACTGAAGAGAAAAAACCTACCCAAACTACTGTTAAGAAGAAGGCTACGGCAAATAAGAAAAAAAATGAAAAGGAGCATAATAATGGGGTTACTGAAAAAAGTGATAAAACTACGGTTGAAACAGGTCAAGAGCCAGTCGAAGAAGTAAGCACAGGTGTTCAAGCAGACGAGCAAGCCGAAGTAGACAGTGATGATGCGTCAAAGCCTTTGGCAAAGTCGGGCAAGCGGAGCGAGA
>Ga0136558_1001574_pt1 | contig 11421 bp, 13 predicted proteins | sample AntRauTorckE6833_FD_101391 | JGI IMG/M metagenome (GOLD analysis project Ga0136558, IMG submission 101391) | Saline lake microbial communities from Rauer Islands, Antarctica - Metagenome Torckler E6 #833 | ecosystem: Environmental > Aquatic > Non-marine Saline and Alkaline > Saline | place...
AAGAGATTGCCATGCCGGTAGAAATTATCGAAGACGCTTCATTGTCTTTTGGGGCTCAAGCCATACGCCAGCAGGGCTCGCCAGGCAAGAGGTCCGTAACTTACGAAATAAAGCTTAAAAACGGTCAAGAAATATCTAGGAGAATTATTCAGGAGGCGATTATTACCAAGCCAGTCAAGCAAATTGTAGCTCAGGGCCCACAAGGCGATTTTGGACAAGCCCTTGCCTTGCTTAGGCAGTGTGAATCAGGCGGTAACTACGCGATTAACACTGGTAACGGTTATTATGGTGCGTATCAGTATAATATTTCAACATGGAATAACTATGCGGGCTATAGCCGTCCGTCCGATGCTCCTCCTGCGATCCAGGACCAAAAGGCTAGAGAAACTTACGTTGGCCGGGGTTGGCAGCCTTGGCCGGGGTGTACGTCCAGCCTAGGATTACAGGACGTGTACCGGTAAAACCCATTAACCATTTACTGTTTTCCATTTACCATGCGTCATTCATTTACCGTTTTCTTTAAAACTCGTATGGCAAGGAGTAGGTATGGATAGCGGAAGAAGGGTAAATGCATGGTTAACAGTGAAGGGTGAATGGTAAACGTTTAGCCCGAGTGCTAAACTAAAATTATGTTTGTAGAAAATGATGGGTATAATTGGTTACTGAGATTTAAAAAAGGCGAACTTCTTGTAGAAAATTTGATTGAATTTGTCGAAGCCGAGCAAATTTCCGGCGGGTGGATATCAGGACTTGGTGCCGTGACCGATGCGGAACTCGGTTTTTATGACTTAGAGCACAAAACTTATAACTGGAAAAGATTTAACAAGCTGATGGAGATAACCAACTTACAAGGCAATATAGCCTGGTACAAGGATGAGCCGGTGGTTCACTTGCACGGCACATTTTGTGATGAAAATATGCAGGCAATCGGCGGTCACGTTCGGGAACTTCAAGTAGGCGGCACGGTAGAGCTGATGATACACAAATGGAACGGCGATCCGCTTACTAGAATTTTGGATAAAGAAACAAACTTGAAACTACTTAACATATAACTATCAAAATATCAAAATTATGATATAATATTGATATAATGTCTGAGTTTGGTACTAGAGAAGTTGTAGGTGTAGTGCTTGGAGGAGCTTTAGTTGCGACAAGTATCCCATTTTTACTAGGTGGTGGGGCAGTTGGTAAATACTTGCAGTCTAGAGATGACGTGCAACTTTCGGAGCAGGAACGAAACAGACACACTCTTGTTCGTAATTCTATTGCGGATGTTCGTGAGGCAGGCGGATTTGCTGATGGAAACAGTTACCCGCCTTTAGCTGAAGTATTGAGTACTATGAAGCCAGATAGCTCTGAAGAAACTCCCGCTACCTCGGAAAGTAGAATAGAGCCTGCTCAACAACCGATGGAGGCATATTTTGGTGAGGATGGACTGTGGATTGACTGGAGCGGAATGCCGTCTCTTGACGCTATAGAACATCAGTCTAGTAGATTGGTCGCTATATCTGATGAAAGACTAAGTAATGAGCGAACTACAGGTGAAACAAAGGGAGTTGTGATTACGGTGGGAATACTAGCCGCCGCAGGCGTGGCCGCATCTCTTAAGTGGCGGGCAAACAGAACTATGGAAACTACCAGTACAATTATTACAAATGATGGCAGTAGGGAGGTCAAGGACGAAGTTAAATATGTGGAGAAAAATCCTTCTGGAGATCCAAAAATCCAAGCAAAAAAAATCCGAAGAGAAAGAGAACGAATGTTTTCAGATACGAGTCTTGTGGGGCCGAATGGTGCACCCGCTGGGTTAACGGGATGGGGCCGAAAGCGAAACGCACGGAAAAAAGGATAAAATCAGTATCAGTAGTATTAATTAATAGCTCTCAGGATTCATATGAATACTAATAAATCACTAGGACAGCACTGGCTAAATGATGAAGCTGTACTTTCATCTATCTGCGAAACAGCAGATTTATCAGCTAATGACGTGGTTTTGGAGATAGGCCCGGGGTTAGGGGCATTAACCTGGTATCTTACTGATAAGGCGAAACGAGTGGTGGCGGTTGAATTTGATAGTGAATTAGCAAAGGCCCTAAAAAACAGGGTAGATGCTGACAATCTAGAAGTAGTCTGCCAGGATATACTAAAGTTTAATTTATCTGAACTACCGAAAAATTACAAAATTGTCGCCAATATTCCGTATTATCTAACTAGCAAATTGATAAGAACAATTAGCGAATCAAAAAATCCTCCAATAAAAACAGTTCTTCTAGTTCAGAAAGAAGTTGCGGAGCGAATAGCTGCAAAACCAGGCGGTATGTCGCTGCTAAGTGTGACGGCACAGTATTACTGGGAGATTAGTCTGGGTATTGTAGTTAAGGCCGAATCTTTTACGCCTCCACCAAAAGTTGACTCCCAGGTAATTATTATGGACAGAAGGAACGAGCCTCTGTTTGACGTTGATGAGAAGAAGTTTTTTAGAGTGGTAAAAGCCGGATTTGCGTCCAGGAGAAAGACTTTATTAAATTCCCTCAGCGGAGGGCTCAGAATAACTAAAAGCGAGACAAAGAAACTTCTTGAGAATGTCGAGGTAGACATAGGCCTCAGACCCCAAGCTCTCTCCATGAGCGATTGGTGCAAGATATATGTAGAATCACAAAAATCTGGGTTACTTGATTAGAGTTATAGCCCTCCCAAAACAAAATGACCATTTTTGATCGCACCTGACCGGCTAAAAACTACTTTTTTTGTCTGCCCCGTATCTATAGCCACCGAAACACAAAATCTGTCTTTTACCCATTGCCTAAGCGGCCAGAATCTCCCAGACTTCGTTCAACGTAACTGAGGATATGTCTCGCTCAGTCTGAAAGATTCTGACTCACTTAGCTCATCTGGCTAAAAGACAGGTTTTGTAATACGCTGGCTATACAGATACGGCTTAGCCAAATAAAGATAGTTTTAGCTCGTCCATCCATCGCTCAAATTCTGGTCATTTTGTATTGGAATGGCTATATTGCAAGCCTCTACGCCTTGACTTGTGAACCATGGTTGCGTAGAATCATCAGAATAAATTGAAATAAACATGAATCCTTCAAAAAACATCGGCAGCCTACTTCAGCATTTATCGTTTTCTTTGGGCCGCCAGACAGACCAGGTTTTACTCGAACAGTTAGGTATTGGCTATTCGCAGTTCAAGATATTAGAAGTATTATTTGGCGACAAAGATGTCAGACAGAAACATATCGCGGACATCTTAGGGCAGACCGAGGCTAGTATTAGCCGTCAGATTAAATTAATGCAAAGAGACGGATTTGTGACAAGAGTTATAAATCGCCGAAACAGGCGCGAGCATTTAAGTACACTGACGGTCAAGGGCGAAATAGTTTACGAGGAGTCACTTAAGATTCTTAATAATTATCACTCACCGGTTTACGAAAGTCTTAGTTCTCGCCAGCAGCGAATTTTGCACGAGGCGTTAGGTAAAATGCACCTGGAAGTGTGTGCTGGCAACAAGCCCGGCAGGTGTTATCCTAGCTTTTTTGAACGTCCGATAGACGAATAATTAATTACAATTATCATTGTTATTATGCTATAATATTTAATCACGGGGCTGAATTTAGCTCGACGTTGGACTTTATCAGTCAGATCAGCAGGTCGCTTGTCAGCGCGAGGCCTACCTCATTGCATTTGTTAACATGCGAAATTGCTCATTTTTGAGCGAAAAACTTCATTAGGAGCGAAGCATAGCCATTGCTATGTTGAGTGAGTAAAGGAGTTTTGCAGCCAAAAATGTGTGATTGCAGCTTAAGAAATGTGGTGCGGTAGGTCTCTAATAGGCAAAATTTAAACAAATGCAAAAACATTTGATCGCGTAGCTACTATCAAGGACTTGGCTTCACGCCTTGCTCCTCAGCAGCTCGCACTAGCAGCCTAATTATTTAGGCAGCCACGCCTGAAAAGACGCCAGATATTGCCAGAGCGTGACATATTTTCTGGACGCTCGTATCTTATTGATCCTTGAGATACGCTAAGACTTTGGATCAACCGTTATGGTTTTTTGGTCGTTTCCATTCCATAACGTATTTCAAACGGCCTAAACCTGTAGGATAGACTGACTAGGTAAACTAGCGGACGCGGGAGCATTACCCGCCAGCTCCACCATTTTAGTATCAACAATACCCAGTTAATTCTGGGTTTTTTGTTTTATATAATCAAACTTCTTATCGTTGCGCGCTTAGATCATATTTGATGTATAATCATACTCCTATGCTCAAAGATAATCGGTCGAAGGCAATCTCTGACAGGAAAAAAGCCGAAAATGAGGTGTATTTCAGAATGAAAAACGAAAAGGTCAGAGAAGGCTTAAAAAAAGTTGAAAAACTTGCAAAAAAAGAGGGCAGGCCAGAGCTTGAGCCGGATTTCGATGTCGATCTGTACTTTCTCTGTGAATGTTCCGACGAAAACTGCGGTCAGCGGCTCAAGATAAACCTGCAAGACTACACAAAAATACATAAATCACGAAAGCGATTTGTAATTGCCCGGGGACATGAAGTAGATAACATTGAAGACATTATTAATAAATCAAAGAACTATCAGGTCGTGAAGAAATACAAAGCTCCTTCGGAAAATCTTGTAATGTTAAATAAAACCGACGTCAATAATAAATAACCTGAGTCTCAAAACCCCTCCAGCCATATAACTAATCTGCCAGTGCATCTAACTACTTCACCCAGCTTATAAGGTAGCGCTGCTACCTTATAAGCTGTCTTCAGCAGCAATCTGCACTGGCACATGAGCTATCTGTTCAGAATGGGTTTTGAGACTCAGGTTAAATAAGTTTTAAAAGCTCATCATATTATTGGGCTATGATATTCTTAGCTTATGGTTAAGAAAAAAGAAAAAGTACCCATTATTAATCAGAAGATTATCAATTGGGCATTGTTTTTAGGATTACTAGCAACCAATGTTTTTTGGATGCAGGCTCATCAGGCACAGGAACTTAGCTTGAGAGCGGAAAGTGAAGGTTGGCTGAAACAGCAGGTTTACATTAATGAGCTTGAAGAATGTATTAACTCAGGAGATCAAACTTGTAATATAAACAGACTTTTTGAGGAGCAAGAAGAGTCATCTAGAACTGAGTAATGATAAAAGGGTTATAATGGCTAATTACAAAGGACATATTGCTGGCGGTTTGGTAGTCGGCGCAGCTTACGCTGGCGCAGTACAGGCGCTGCCAAGTAATATTAACGCTTATGCGAGCGGCATATTACATGATGAACAGATGCTGGCCGGTGTGCTTATCTTGTCAATGTTGTTTGCGCTATGGCCGGATATAGATACGAACTCCAAGGGGCAGGACATATTCTTTGGTATTGCTTTTATAGTTGATGTTTTACTTATTGCCAACGGTCATATAGAGGCCGCAGCATATTTTGGCCTTCTTGCTATGTTTCCTATTCTTGGCAAGCATCGTGGCTGGACGCATACCGTCTGGGCGATGTTGCTTGTACCGTTGCCTATAATCCTGGTTCCGTATCTGTACCGCTCAAGCACTCTAGATACAATGGCAATCTTTTACGGGGCAGCGGTTATAGGTTATTTCAGTCATTTGCTACTGGATGGTTTGATCGTAAAATGGTTCAGAATTAAGAATTAATATATTTTATACAAACTACTTTACAAAATAACAAAAGCATGTTACAATACGCTTAACCTTAAATAATAACCTGAAATAGGTTAAGGAGTTTAAATGAAGGCGTTAAATATAATAAGCGCTTCAGTATTATCGGGAGTTGTAATTGCTGGTTCATTCGCGTCCACTGCATTCGCATGGCAGCCTAAAGGCCAAATCGAAAAGTTGGTGCAAAACCAGACCACTGGCAGTGAGTTAACTGATCATGTGACTGCGCATCCAGGCGATATCCTGAAGTATGTAATAGAAATTTCAAACATCGCAAAACCTGCCAAAAACGAGTGGAACGATCTCCACTACATTGAGCTTACAGACAAATTGCCACAAGGCATTGAGCTGGTAAGCAACAATTCCGAAAGGGAGCTTAAAGAAAAATTGGGTATGCTTGAACCTGGCGAAAAAGTGACAACTGAATATATTGTTACCGTTACCAGCAAAACTGACGGTAAAAATATAGTCAACGAAGCTTGTTATGAAGGTGACAGCAAAGTCAGAGACAACCATCAAGAAGGTTGTGACGATGCTAAGGTAACAGTTATTGTGCCTGAGCCCGAAGAAGAGCCTGAGGAAGAGCCAGAACCAGAAGTTCTATCTGAGGTTGACGATGGTAAGGGCGGCGGACAGCCAACTGAACCTAAAGTCTTACCTGAAACTGGTGCCGCAAGCCTAGCTGGTATGTTTAGCGGAATGAGCGGACTGAGCTACGCCGCGCACAGGTTCTTGACTAGACGACGCAAGTAACTGTGATCAGAACGTGTTCTCTAACCGCCCCTGTTATAGGGGGCGGTTTTAAAAACTTACCACAAAAGTCAAAAACGACTATAATATTGACAAAAGAACAAAGAAGTGATACAATACTTTACATAAGAAATATGAGGAGTTTAAGTAGATGAAGTTACTAATAAATGGAGTTTTAATTGCTGGAGTAGTTGTTTTTGGCGCTACCTCAACAGTTCCAGTTTCGGCATCGACAGATGCTATCAACAATAGTACAAGCTATCAGGAAAGTTATGAAGAAAAAATAACAGTACCTATAGAAACTATCGTTAGAGGCAATGAGGACGAAGAAAAAGAATTAGATAAAATGACTGTCGCGAGCGGTGAATATTCTGTACATGTGGTCGCGAAAAACCAACGTTCCGTACACCCAAATAATGACATTATCGTACGCAGCGAAAGCGACATGGTAACTGTATTTGACGTAGAAGGCGTAGCTTTTAAAGAAGCTGAAGCTGATGGCACATTGGAAGTTACGGACGGTGAAGTAAAAATATACATAAAATTGGGTGAAGACAAGGTATTCTCAGGTGGAGTCGAGGTAGTTTTAACAAGAATCGTTCCCGTACCGGAACCGGAACCCCAGCCAGAACCAGAGGAAGAACCTGAAGTTCTAGCTGAAGTGGACGAAGGTAAAGGTGAGGCTGAACCGGAAGTTCTACCTGAAACCGGTGCTGCAAGCCTAGCTGGTATGTTCAGCGGAATGAGCGGACTCGGATACGCTGCTCATCGCCTGATCGCCCGTCGACGTAAATAAGTTAGGTCCCGATCAACTAAAACTACCCCCAAACCGGGGGTAGTTTTTATTTTCTACGAATTGCGCATTCGGCACATTTTGAAGTTTTTCTCTCAGTACTCATTCACCGTATTTCTAATACGGTTCATTCCGTGCTTCGCGAAGAAAATCCAAACTGCACTCAAATACGCAATTCGTTTTTCCAAGTTAATTACATGGCATAATTCTGAGCACTTCTGACTCTCAAAGCAAAATACAAAACTCCTGATATAATATAAATATATAAATAATTTGGGAGACATGGCATTTGGCATGAATCCAATGCTATGCGCAGAGAGGTAGGTTGTTATGAGTAAAAAAATCCTAGGTATGCTAGGGCTATTTGCGTTGCCCTTAGTTCTTTGGGCCGGTGTTGTTAACGCTCAAAGCTTTCGATCGGGGGATAATGTAACCGTATCTCCAAATGAGGTCATTTCAAGAACTCTCTTCGCAGCTGGACAATCTTTAGATATAGCAGGAGAAATTGACGGCGATCTGTTCTGCGCGGGCCAGAACGTGGTCATTAGCGGCTCTGTATCTGGCGACGTGATTTGTGCCGCTCAAACGCTAAGAGTTTCCGGAGATGTTGGTGGTGACGTGCGAGTGGCGGGTCAAAATGTGACTATCGGGAGTCAGATAGAGGATGGATTAAGCGCTGCTGCCCAAAGTTTTGTTTTACAGAGCGGCGCTAGCGTAGGACGCGACGCGCAAGTAGCTGCTCAGGATTCTACATTCAACGGCCAAATACAAAGAGACTTGTCGCTAGCGACTCAGTCGGCAGTGCTGGGAAATAATATTGGCCGGGACGTGAGCGCAAATCTTGATACGATGCGGCTCGGAGCGAATGCTAAAATTGGCGGTGATGTTACTTATACTTCTCAGAACACGATAGATATTGCCGATGGCGCGGTTATATCTGGCGAAACAACTAGAAATGAGCCAGAAGATAGTAAACAAGGCCCTGGATACAGGGGCGAACTCTTCTTGTGGTCTTTCTCCTTTGGGATTTACGCCATATTGTCGCTACTTCTTGTGGCCTTAGCCGTAGTTCTGTTGTTCCCTCAGGCATTGCATGAGACTAGCCGGTGGGCACTAGAATCTCCTGGTAAAACTTTGTTGATTGGTCTAGTTGCTCTGCTGGTGGCTCCGGTAGCGATTATATCTTTATCAATAACTTTGATAGGTATACCGCTAGCCATCTTGCTAGGTTTGTTATGGTTGCTGACACTTTTCCTCTCGGGGCCATTCACAGGATATTACGTTGGTAGGTTAATGTTCCGAGGCAACCCAAAAAGTCCTATTGTAACAATGCTGGTTGGTTCTATCGTGCTGCTGCTCATATACTTCATACCATTCATTGGAGCATTAGCTGGTCTACTAGCAAGCTGGTTTGGCACGGGTATGATTCTGAGCGAATTGATGCGACGTACTCCTAAGCCTGCTTACGATCACCATAAAAGAAGCATAGAAACCGGGCCTGTCAAAAAGCAAATTAGAAAAATCACTACTACTAATTCAAAGTCCAAAAAACCCAAGAAAAAATAAACATTTCCGAATATGGAATACATACTAAAGATAACCTGTACCGATCGGAAAGGGCTTGTTCATAAGATTTCTGGCATACTGTTTAGCCACGGACTGAATATGACGGAAAATGAAGAGTTTGTAGATACCGAAAACCGACGATTTTTTATGCGCTCGGAACTTGAAGGCGAGATTGAAATAAGTAATGTCGAGGAAGAGTTAAAAAGAGTTCTGCCTGGCGATTCTCTGATAAAACTTTTCACCAAACATAAAAAGAAGATTATTATACTCGCCTCCAAAGAGCATCATTGTCTGGCTGATCTACTAGTACGCCATACTTTTAACGAATTAAATGCGGAAATTTTGGCAGTCATAAGCAACCATAAAGACTTGGAAGAACTAACGAATAAGTTTGGTGTGCCTTTCCATTACATACCGACTACTAGCGTAGCTAGGCAAGATCACGAATTAAAATTAATAGAGCTATTGAAAAAATTTGAGCCAGAATATCTAATTCTAGCCAAGTACATGCGAGTGCTTTCGGCTGAATTTGTCACAAAATACGAAGATAAAATAATAAACATTCATCATTCATTCTTACCGGCATTTGTTGGTGCTAAACCGTATGCTCAAGCATTTGGCCGAGGAGTAAAAATGATAGGAGCTACCGCACATTTTGTTACACAAGATTTAGACGAGGGTCCAATAATCGCGCAAGATGTAATTCAGGTTAATCATGGCATGAACTCTAAAAGTATGGCTATGGCTGGCAGAGAAGTAGAGAAGAGGGTTTTGGCTGAGGCCCTGAATTTTGTATTTGACGAGCGGGTGTTTGTGTATCGATCAAAAACGGTAGTTTTTAATTAATGACGAGTAAATTATGTGTGATTTTTTATGAAAATTACCATACATGATATTCTATTGACTTTTTTGGCAAACTGCTTGACTTTATCAACTCATGAGCCTATAACGGGTACACATATGATATGGCTTAAACAAAGTAGCTAATAAATGCACGATAATATATTTGACAAAATAAATAAAAAATGGTAATATAATAAATATGTCAACTTTGCCTATCCCAACCAGCCCAGTAGAATTAACGGAAATACCAGTTACATCTGGCGAAATAAGCGCATTTAAAGAAGGGTTTAAAGATTTTGGGCGACAAGCGCCATTTGCTGGCTTCACTGATGATGAAGTCAATCTAGCACAACAAACGTTTCTTAAGGGGCTACCTAATGATTCGAATGGCGAGCAGGCTAATCCGGATGGAGAGCAACTGCTAGTAGTTGCACCGGGTAGTGATGCAGCTAGGGCGTGGCGGTGTATTTCGTACGCAATGAGGTTGGGAAGAACAGTAGCCCCTGATGAGCGTCGAGGCGATTTCTTGAGCTTGCAACATAAATCAACAGCCGTGGAGGCTGTGTTAGACCATCAGAAAGTACTAGCTAAGATAGAAGAACTCAAAAAAGCGAAAGAGCGCCAAGAAGCAGAGGAAAGAGCGGAAAGAAATGAGGCTAGTACCAGCAAAAAAGGGTATGTCGCCTTGTCCTCAACAGGAATCACGTTCTAGTGTTAATTTCTACTAATTGCGTAGCAACACATAATTTTTAAAATTGATTGGCTGTATCCAATACATTTAATTTTACTTACGTAAATATAAAAAGACCGGTGATCAATCCGGTCTTTTTACTTATCTTCTTGCAAGGTAGATAAATTTTGTACGCTCGGCAAGTTCTTTTTACGGTTCCTGCTCCGAGAGGTTTTGGATTCGTATTTCTTTTTTAAGGATTTACGTTTCCTAAATTTTAAAATAGTACAGCTTAAACGTTTTGTCAACTATATATGGGGAGTAGTTAGGCTATGATTTGCAGTTTTTTGGCTGCCCAGACATAAAGACCTTGGGGTTGACCGGTATTCCTGAAACTTTGACTTCAAAATGAACGTGCGAGCCGGTAGACAAGCCTGTGCTGCCCATAAGGCCGATGATATCTCGGGAATCGACTTTCTGTCCTGCTTTTACCGTAACGCCGCTCATATGGCCATACAAGGAAGTCAGGCCGTCACCATGTTTTACAATAACGTGCTTTCCGTACCCGTCGCCCCAGGTACCTTTGTGGGCTTTGATTACTTTTCCGGCCATGAACGGTCTTACGGGGTCGCCGATTTTACCCGTGGGATGGGCGATATCTAGTCCGGTGTGCGTAGCCTGATAAGGCCAGTGCGGAACACCGAAATTGGTGGATATATAACCACAGGAGGGCCAGGCGGTAACTGGCGCAACCGACTGGACTATGCGGCCGTCAATTTCACGTATTTCAATCCGATTTGTCTGAGGATTTACAGCGGCAAGCACTGTATTTACGTCAGGGATTCCATTGTTGTAGACGTATAAATAAGAAGATAGGGGTATAGCCAAAATTCCTGCGGCAATAACAACGGCAAGAATTACACGAGATCTCAAGTCTTTAAATATTCTAGAAAAATAGAATTTCAGCAAAGGGAGTCGCTCCTATATTTACTTCTTCTCAGGGATCTTAAAGTAGATATTATACAACAAAAATATAAAATAATCCACTTTTGTTCATAAAATATACCAAGTCTAGCTTTTATGCTTAGAACACTAAACACCTAACGCGCGAACTAGCGC
>Ga0136558_1001579_pt1 | contig 11391 bp, 8 predicted proteins | sample AntRauTorckE6833_FD_101391 | JGI IMG/M metagenome (GOLD analysis project Ga0136558, IMG submission 101391) | Saline lake microbial communities from Rauer Islands, Antarctica - Metagenome Torckler E6 #833 | ecosystem: Environmental > Aquatic > Non-marine Saline and Alkaline > Saline | place...
CCATCATCATAAACGTAAATACGCTCTGGATAGAGCTGCAGTACTGTTTCCATCTGTTCTAAAAACCAATCTGCATCTGCCAAGAGTGATGGATCAGCCAACACCCTCTTTATGACAGGCGCTTGTTCTGGAGTGACATAACGTGTAAAGCTTCCACCCTGTAATTGCGGTGCTTTGGTAAAGGCATAACCGGTATTGTCAATAAATAAGCAGGCATCGGTTTCTTGCTTTCCACACCACAGAGCAATTGGAATATATTCAGTGAAATCAATTTGTAGTTCTGTACCACTTTCTACATGTAACGTAACGGTTTTAATACGCTCCTGCATCTCTAACGCCTGCTTAAGTGTCTCTTCGGGATATAACCACGCAAAACGACGTGGAATTAAATGAAAATATGACCCTTCCAGGTGTTTGGTAGCCGTTCTTTTTATTGCCGCAGCATCAATTGTCGGCCCATCGTGTGATGTGACCGTTCTAATTGTAAGTGCGTCTACTCGAGTGCCGTACCAAGTACCCACAAGCAATAAAATGACCCCGACCGTAACCAGTACTCCAACGCACGCCTGACGCAACAGTAAGCGAGTAGCTGGATCAAGACGAGAAAACCATGAACCACGACGTGACATGGGTGTATGCTAGCACGTTTTAGACCCACTGCCGTATTGGTTACTGACTATTTCGTTGGGTCGATAGTTGCTTTCCCCATAAAAGGCTGCAAGACCTCTGGGATTTTGATTGAACCATCGGCTTGTTGGAAATTCTCCACCAATGAGACCAAGATGCGCGGTGTTGGAATGGCGGTACAATTAAGCGAGTGGGCGTATCGCATCTTCCCGTCTTCATCTTTATAACGAATGTTAAAGCGTCGTGTCTGAAAATCATGGAAGTACGAAGCTGAACTAATTTCGCGATAAGTCTTCTCTCCTGGTACCCAAAGCTCAACATCATATTTCTTAACCTGTCCTTGTCCTAAATCGCCACCGCAATTTAATACTGTCCGGTACGGAATTCCTAATGACTCAATGAATTCTTCAGTATTACGATTAATCCATTCGTGCTGCCGCACACTTTCCTCATGTGAGGCCTCACACAAAACTACTTGTTCTAATTTATAGAACTCATGTACTCGAATTAACCCTTTAGTATCCTTACCATGACTCCCCGCCTCGCGGCGATAACAAGGTGAGAAAGCCAAAAACTTCTGCGGGAACATATCGCTATTTAGGACCTCGTCTGCGTAATACCCCATAACTGACACCTCACTCGTACCAATGAGATAATCTTCGTCTTGCGTGTGATAGACGTCTTCGGCCTCGTTTGGTAAATGCCCAGTACCATATAAATTATCCTTCCGTACGATGGTGGGTGGCAACATCGGCGAGAATCCTTTTTCTAAAAAGAATTGGTTAGCGTAGTTCCAAATGGCCCACGACAGACGAGCTCCGTCATTCAATAAGTAATACCCTCGAAAGCCGTGTACCTTAGTACCCCGTTCAAAATCAACCATCCCTAGGTCGGTCATGAGCTCAGTATGATCCTTAGCTTCGAAAGAGAATGTGGGTTGCTCTCCCCATTGTTTTACCTCTTGATTCTCAGCGTCACTCGCGCCATCAGGCACCGACATATCAGGTACATTAGGTACCTGCAGCATAAGTTTTTGCCACTCTTCCATGACCGGTCGCAACTGTTCTTCGACTGCTTGAATCTGTTCTTTTAGTGTCTGCATTTCGGTAATCTTGGACTGTTTTTCATTTGAGTCAGTTACTTGAGCAATTTCACCCGAGACCCGATTTTGTTCAGCTTTTTGTTGCTCCAAATCAGTCATTAAAGATCGGCGGCGTTCGTCTACTTCCAGTAAACGATCAACATCAATCTCAATATGCTTCTTTTGAGCTGCATATTTAACCACGTCACTATTCTCTCGAATGAATTTAATATCTAACATACATATGATTACCTATCAGCAATACCGTCTATGCTACCATAATTCTATATGAGTGTAGCAATTGAGCGTTTGGACAGAAAAGCCTGGTCACAATCATCACTCTGGCGTCTTACAGAAATACCGGAACCGCCCGAAACTCTCTATTATCAAGGTACATTACCTTCAGTTGATTGCACCTTGATTAGTGTGGTTGGATCACGACAATACACTCGCTACGGCCGAGAAGTTACCGAAAGCTTAATTGCTGGGTTACGTAATTATAATATTGGAATTATCTCTGGTCTTGCACTTGGGATTGATGGACTTGCTCACCACGCTGCTCTAGATAATAATCTCTACACTTTAGCCATCCCAGGCAGCGGCCTTGACTCTAGTGTACTCTACCCAGCTCGACACCGTCGGTTGGCCACTCGTATTCTTGAAAATGGTGGCGCTCTCATATCTGAACTATCGCCCACAACCCGAGCGGCCAAATGGACCTTTCCACAACGCAACCGTATTATGGCCGGACTGACTGAAGCTACGTTAATAATAGAAGCAGCAGACCGCTCAGGAAGCTTAATTACCGCTCGTCTAGCAACTGACTATAACCGCGAGGTGCTAGCCGTACCAGGAAGTATTTTTTCAACCCAAAGTGTTGGTACTAATCGCTATATCGCACTAGGTGCCACCCCGGTTACTTGTAGTGCGGATATTGTAGAGCATCTAGGTCTTACACCACAAACTACTCCATTACCTACTCCCAACCTCTCTCCCGAACAACAAACCATTCTAACTACCCTAATTGAGCCAATGGATTTAGATACGCTAGCAACTAAAACCAACTACCCAAACGCCGCCCTACAACCGCTCCTGATGCAACTAGAATTACAAGGTCATATATATGTCGCCGCTGGCTTATACCACCGTAAAATTTGACATTACTCACATATGCTAGTATTTGTAACGACACGCTATGGCAACATTTCACACTTTGGTGATCGTAGAGTCACCTGCAAAAGCAAAAACAATTGAAAAATATCTTGGTACTGGCTACAAAGTCATGTCTTCCATCGGTCACGTTCGTGACCTCCCAAAACGCAACACCGATGCGGTGGATGTGGCTGGTGGGTTTATTCCTAATTACATTGTAAGCCCCGGTAAAGAAAAAGTAATTGCCGACCTAAAGACCGCCGCCAAGAAAGCTGACACTGTCCTACTTGCAGCTGACCCCGACCGAGAAGGAGAGGCAATCGCTTGGCACGTGGCCGAATTATTACGACCTGTAAATAAAAATTTACAACGGGTTGCTTTTAACGAAATTACCGAAAGTGCAGTGCAGAATGCTATTGCAAATCCTCGCGAGATTGATATCAGTCTTAAAGCAGCGCAAGAAGCAAGGCGCGTATTAGACCGCTTAGTAGGATACGACCTGTCTGGTCTAATTTGGAAAAAGGTTCGCTATGGTCTTTCAGCAGGACGAGTACAATCGCCAGCACTGCGGATTGTCATGGAACGCGAACGAGAAATACGCGCTTTTATCCCCGAGACGTTTTATGTGCTAACCGCTCACCTAGAAGCCAAAAAAATTGTTACTCCCTTTACCTGCAATGAAGAGCCCCGCTCTGAAACTGAAGCGACTCGCATTGCCACTCTGGGAAAGAAACACGCTTGGGAAGTCAGTAACGTAAAAGAAACAGTTGCAAGACGGTCACCCAAACCACCGTTTACTACCTCCACCTTGCAACAAGCAGCTTCAACTCGACTTGGCTTTGCTCCATCACGCACCATGGGGGCTGCTCAAAAACTTTATGAAGCTGGACATATCACCTACATGCGTACAGACAGCACCAACCTCAGTAAAGACGCCGTAGGGCAAATTCTCGGTTTTATTAAAAGTGAGTACGGAGAGAATCACATCCAACCACGCACCTACAGTAAGAAGAGCAAATCTGCCCAAGAAGCCCACGAAGCCGTTCGCCCAACCCAAGTTAAAAAACAGAAAGCCGGTATGAGTGCCGACCAGAAAGCTCTTTACGAACTAATCTGGCAGCGAACTGTTGCTTCGCAAATGATTGACGCTGAACTGAAACGTACCAAAGTGAGCGCCAACCTTTCTGACGCTACCGAAACAATTCCTGACTTTTCAGTCAATGGCTCTCGTGTAATTAATCCCGGCTGGCTGAAAGTTGACCCTGGGGCACGAGGTGAAGATACTGAGGTGCCAAAATTACAAACTGGTGACCAACTGACCTTACAGGACCTCATTACCGAAGAAAAAGCTACCCAACCACCCAACCGCTACACCGAGGCTGGCTTAATTAAGGAGCTTGAAAAACGTGGCATCGGGCGACCATCGACCTACGCCTCAATTATGAAAACCATTACTGATCGTGGCTACGTCACCAAAGAAGGACGCACCCTGACTCCGACCGACACCGGCGATGTTGTTTCTACCTTTTTAGAGGAACATTTCATGTCGTATATCGATGATGATTTTACCAGTGACATGGAAAATCAATTAGATGAAATTGCAGCTGGTGAACGTGAGTACGAAAAGACCCTTCGTGAATTTTATACCCCTTTCCAAAAAGCAGTATCTGCCAAAGAGGACATTGAAAAACTCACTAACCTCGGGCCAGGGCCAAAAGAATTCCCCTGTCCTCAGTGTGGTAGTGCAATGGTACGAAAATTAGGCCGGAACGGCACCTTCCTTTCCTGTGCCACGTTCCCTGATTGTGATGGTGCACGACTAATCGATGGCTCTGAATTAAAAGCCGAAGAACCAATTGGCCACGACCCCGATACCGAGGAACCGATTTACGTACTAAAAGGGCGTTACGGTCCTTACGTACAGCGCGGCGATACTCCGGAAAAGAAAAAAGGAAAACGACAACAAAAGCCTCACCGAGCGTCACTTCCTCCAGAAATAGAGCCAGAGAATGTCACCCTAAAAGACGCACTACGCTACCTCACCCTACCGCGAGAACTTGGACCACACCCAAAAACAGAGGAACCAGTGATTGCCAGCATTGGTCAATATGGCCCCTACATTGTCCATGCTGGAGACTATCGTTCTCTTAAAGCACCGGACAACCCGTACGACATTACGTATAAACGAGCTCTGGAAGTATTGGACGAACCAAAACAGCTTCGTAAGGGTGAAAGCTTGGTCAAAGAACTTGGTATCCACCCCAAGACTCGTAAACTAGTAAATGTGTACGAATCTAAATCAGGTAAATATCTGAAAAAAGGGTTTAAACGACTTAATTTACCGGATAGTATTGACATCGATAAATTCACTATTGATGATGCTGTTCCGATTTTAGAACAGGGCTAAGTGTAAAATATTTCTGGTACTATATAGAAAATAAAAAGTTTTTTAATGACTAGTTGGTACCATGTCAAAAATAGATTCTACACTTACAAACTATCTTGACTCACTCGACTGGTTAAAAAACCCCACCTGTACATATCTCGCCAGTGGCCATGGCAATGATAACTATCGAATCGATGATGGTGACCAGACGTATGTACTACGATTAAAACGCAAAGATGAATTCCCTGATTCTTTACGCCGAGAATACACCCTATACTCATTCCTAGAAGCTGAAGGCTATGACTTCACTCCACGAGCTATTTATTACGATGATACAGAGCGTATTCTGATTGAGTCGTACGTTCCTGGGTCAGAAATTTTGCACCGCGACTTAACGACAAAGCAAATTAGTCAGTTTGCGGAACGACTAAGCTGGCTACACGAACTTGATGTTGACCGATTTCAAGCCTATTGCACAAGACACCAACTTACCATCCCTCCCCTCGCCGACCCTTTTAAGTCACTACAACAATACGGATTTGATAGATTTACCCTAATTGATCCTGACACCGTAGGAAGAAAACTGCACAGCTGGTTATTAAGTGAGTTAAATCAAAACTACTCTAGACTGCTCACAAAAAAAGAAACGAGTCAGCAAACCTCATGTGTTATGGGGCGATGTACAAGAGAGTGTAGTCTGTCCCACCGATAATCAGATGTACTTCCTAGACTTTGAACACTGTGTAATTGGGTACGGTCACGACCTTTCCTACCTCAAGATTCATGGCTCATTCAACAAATCCCAACTACAGCAACTAATAGAAGAGTACGCTTCCCTCACTAACCAACCAGCTAAGACAATTGGTGAAGAAACCCACCGAGGCGGTCGTATCACAAGAATTAATGATGTAGTCTGGGCAGCAATGCAGTGGACACAGACCGGTGAAGAGCGTTACCAACAACTGACACACGAACGGCAACAGCTTGCCCTACGTCAAAATCGCTTGCCAAAGTAACCTTCTCTCGCCTACAATAAGAGAATGAGTGAAGGTACACTACAAACAATCCTCGGGCACATGCAAAACCCAACCGAGGCCGACACCGCCTTAGTAACCAATGCCTATCAATTTGCGGCCCGAGCCCACGAAGGATACAGCAGATACTCAGGAGAACCCTACGTTACCCACGTGGCTAACGTGGCACTTCATTTAGCAAAGATGGGAATGGGGCCACGCACTATTGCCGCCGCTCTCCTGCATGACACCATCGAAGATACTGATGTTACTCCGGAAGATATTGAGCGAGATTTTGGTGAAGAAATTTTATTCTTAGTGGAAGGGGTCACCAAACTAAGTTCCGTACGCTACTACGGAGCTGACCGACATAATGAAAGTCTTCGCAAGTTATTTGTGGCTACCAGTCAAGATATTCGAGTTCTAATCATTAAACTATTGGACAGACTGCACAACATGGAAACTCTGGCTCATGTTCCTGAAGAGAAACAAAAACGGATTGCTCGTGAAACTTTAGAAATTTATGTACCCGTTGCCCACCGACTTGGTATGGGTCGGATTCGTAAAGAACTTGAAGATTTAGCCTTTCCATTTGTATACGCTGAAGAATATGAACATGTAAAAGTATTACTAGAAAAACGGCTAGGAAAATCAGACTCGGTTCTTACTAAAGAGCGCAAAACGTTACAAAAGAAACTAGCTGAGCATGGCCTTACCGAATTTAGCACCTCACACCGAGTTAAAGGTTTGTTTAGTTTGTATCACAAGCTACAGAAAAAGCATTGGAATATAGAAGATGTCTATGACCTTTTAGCCATGCGGATTGTAGTTCCCAATGTTGAAGACTGCTATCGGGTTCTCGGGATTGTGCACGAGCTGTGGCGTCCGTTACCGCAACGCGTCAAAGATTATATCGCCTTCCCCAAACCCAACGGCTACCAATCAATTCATACTACCGTAGCCACTCAAGGAGGCAATATTCTAGAGATACAAATTCGTACCCGTAAAATGCATCACGAAGCTGAGTTTGGTGTCGCGTCACACATTATCTACAAAAGTAATAACATTCCGGGTGGTATCACCCCAGAACAAAGCCGTTTTTCCAATCTTATTCCTTCACTATTCAGGCCATTTCGCACTAAACACACTCCCAGCCAGTTACTTTCCAAAGAATCACCACCCAGTGCAAAAATTCCTAAATGGATTAGTGAAATTGGGTCAATGTACACCAAAGACCAAAGTACCGGACACGAATTCCTCGAGGATATGCGTCGAGATTTCTTTAGTCGTCGCATCTTCGTGTTTACCCCCAACGGAGATGTGGTTGACCTTCCGGTCGGTGCCACCCCATTAGATTTTGCCTATTCCATTCACTCTGAAATTGGAGACCATACGGCCAGCGCTAAGGTAAATAACAAAATGGTACAAATCGATACCGAACTAAAGAACGGCGATATCGTATCCATTGAAACCAAACCGAGTGCTCGTCCTACACGCAAGTGGCTTGAAGTGGTCAAGACCTCACTCGCCAAACGTCGGATTCGGAGCGCCTTAGAGGAGAACACTCCCGACACGCGCAATACCTAACTCTATAGCAAAAACTAGATAGAAAAATTCCGGACAGAATATAAGTTGCTTTCATCATCTTCAGAAACAGTGGTGTCTGGTGCGTCCGGTTCATCTGCCGTGGTGGTTTCAGCGGTAGTTTCTGGTGGTGTAACACTCGCAACATACATAGCGGTGGTATACTCCCGCGCTACTGCAACCACTCTTGGATCAGCCGTTGAAATAGAGGCTTCTGGTTTTGGCGCTGGTACTTCATGCGATGCGGTACCGTGTGATTCTGCTATTGATGGAGCTGGTGCTTGAACCGGTCGTTCTGACCCTACCGGTCGAGTAAACGATACCGGCGCATCGGTAATAGTGATGCGTATTCCATCAGCTGCAGAGTCTGAAGCAGGGACGTCAGATTCTTCTGACTCAACTTGATATGGTGGAGATAATGGCTCTTCTGTAGCTTTCGTTTCTTCACTGCTTGAATTAGATGATTCTGTTGTAGTCGATGGTGCCGGTGCAGACTGCGGTGCTGGTACAGCTTCTTCTACTGCCGCAGTTGGTTGTGACGCAATATTAGTTATATGTTCTTCAGTTTTTGCCTCAGCTTGTTGTAGCTGCGCAATCAGAGCCGAAAGTGGTGTCGCATCGGTAAGCTCTTCGGTTTCTTTACTGTTGTCTTCCACTAACTCTTTAGGGGGTGAGAACGGTCGACGCTCAGCGGACTGAGCTGCGGCATCTTCTTTCATTCTCTCTAGCATGTAGGTTAAATCCTCTGGTGCAAAGTAATCAATAGTTACCTTACCGCCAAAGTCGGTCTTTTGAATCTGCACTCGAGTGCCGAGTGTTTCTGTAAACTTCTTTTCTAGCGCGATTAAATCAGGATCATAATTCTTGTCGCGCTTGCGCACTTTATCGGTCGCGATACTGCGAGCAATGCGTTCTACTTCTCGTACAGAGAGTTTTTTCAAAAGTATCTCTCGAAAAACTGTATCCTGTTCTTCTGGCTTATCACTCAACATCAAAAGAGTTCGGGCGTGTCCTTCCGATAAATTACTGGCGCGAAGAGCGTCTAATATCTTGCTTGGTAGTGCCAGTAAACGAATTGAGTTTGAAACGTACTCTCGACTACGACCAACTTTTTTTGCTACCTGCGCGTGGGAAAGTTCAAAAGACTCTGCCAACTGTTGAAACGCTAACGCTCGATCAACCGCATTAAGATCTTCACGTTGTAGGTTTTCAATAATCGCCAGCTCGAGTTTCTCTTGTTCGTTTTGTTCTCCTTCGCGGATAATCACTGGCACTAAGCTAATGCTAGCCAAACGAGAAGCGCGCAACCGCCGCTCGCCAGCAATTAGCTCATACTCAGTATAGAATGCTCCGTCATCACGTTGAATCTCTTTACGAGTCACCGTCAGAGGCTGCAACACCCCGTACATACGAATCGACTCCGCCAGCTCCTCTAATCGACTTTGATCGAACTCACGTCGCGGTTGATAGGGGTTAGGAACGATTTTCTCTACCTCTACCCAAAATATTGAATCTGCTTGAAATGCCATAATAAAAACACCTAAACGCTATCGGTTAGTACCTACAAACGAACATTCCCGGTTCATTTTAGTATTTTAACACACTTGGTTTACCAGCCCCCTGTTTATAACTGCGAGCAACCATACCTCACTTGCACCTCACCATAATTACGATACACTGTTATTTGACGTTACTTTTGAAAATAGTGTGCCGCGGTGGCGGAATCGGTAGACGCGTGCGACTCAAAATCGCATTCCGAAAGGAGTGAGGGTTCAATTCCCTCCCGCGGCACAGTGTTTTGAAACGTAGCGTATCTTTGGCTCATGTCGAACTCCACCAAACCTCCGGTAGTAGCGATTGTAGGGCCAACTGCAAGTGGCAAAACTGGTCTGGCTATAAAGCTTGCCCAGACTTTTTCTGGCGAAGTAATCTCCGCTGACTCAAGACAAGTCTATCGTTCTCTTAATATCGGCACTGCCAAGATCACTCCTGATGAAATGCAAGGAGTACCCCATCATTTATTAAATGTAGCCTCCTTACCTGAAGTATACACAGCTAATGATTTTACACACGACGCCACTGCAGCAATTACAGCCATCACTAAACGCGACCATCTACCTATCATTGCTGGTGGGACCTTTTTTTATCTTGATCTTTTATTTAAAAAGACCACAGCAGCTCCAGTTGCTCCCAACCAACAACTACGTGATGAATTGAACTCTCTTGATACCACCGTATTATTTACACGACTGCAAAAAGTAGATCCAGAGCGCGCAAAAACAATTGATTCCCAAAACCCTCGACGACTCATTCGAGCATTAGAGATTGCTACAGCCCTAGGTAAAAACCCACCAAAAATAATAAGTGAGAACCCATATCGCACACTTATACTTGGTATTGACCGAGACCGAGAAGAACTACGAGCTAGGTTTACTACCCGCGCCCACGAATGGTTAGAAGGTGGCCTTGTAGCTGAAACACAACGTCTGTTAGACAACGGAATTACTCGTGAGAGAATTCAAGAGCTCGGTTTTGAATACGTGCTCGTACTACAACTTATTGACGGCACACTGACTACCAGTGAGTGGTGCGATAAATTTATTGAAAAAAATTGGCAATACGCCAAGCGACAACGTACATGGTTACAGCGAGATAAAGATATTATTTGGATTGATCCACACCATGCAGATACAGCAATCACTGCTGTAGAATCATTTCTCAGTGCAAAATAACTCTGGTTGCGTTCTTTATTACTTTCCTCTATGATATGTAGCACTGTGTTGGGCCTATAGTTTAGTGGTAGAATTCTGGTCTCCAAAACCAGCGGCCGTGGTTCGAGTCCACGTGGGCCCGCTCGAATAAAACGAAAACACTTTGACTAATGTCAAAGTGTTTTCGTTTTAGAAAGCAAACTGCTTTGCTTTCGTGCTCGAGCGGGAGACGGAAGCATGTTTTTTATTTCTTCCCTAGAATAAAAATGATTAAGCCGTGACAACAGGTTACTAAGTATAATTTGCATGCAGTGCAAATTATACTTAGTAACCTGAAGTCGCATTTAAGAAAATAGGTTGTATTTACAAGCTATTTTTAATTTTATTGAGATTGACAAATAAGTAAAATGTGTTAAAGTGCTTTCCAGCAATACTGCTCTCAGACAACTACAGAGGAACCTCTGATGTTTAAATCATTACCGCTTGCTATCGCTATTATCGTCGGCACCCTGACCACTGCGAGTGCTCAAGAACACCGTTTCGATGATACGGTGGAGCAACTGACCGACAACGTCGCTGGTGCATTCTACGACCCTGGCCCTACCTTCGTAGCCGAATTTCTCAGCCAAATGAGAGACTACCGCGCTGTCGATCTGGGCCTGAACTTAACCGCACTCACGACGTACCAAGTCGGCAACGTACTGTTCGATAACGACTACCAGGGAGTCCGTCGTTCCGACAATGGTGCTACGTATCTGGCTCAGCAGATCATCATTCAGGACATTCGCGGCTTCTTGGCAAACCCGAACTACCTGACCGGTCTCTGGTACCAAGTCA
>Ga0136558_1001583_pt1 | contig 11381 bp, 12 predicted proteins | sample AntRauTorckE6833_FD_101391 | JGI IMG/M metagenome (GOLD analysis project Ga0136558, IMG submission 101391) | Saline lake microbial communities from Rauer Islands, Antarctica - Metagenome Torckler E6 #833 | ecosystem: Environmental > Aquatic > Non-marine Saline and Alkaline > Saline | place...
GTAAAAAGACTCGGTCACGTGAATTACAAGATTTATGGTCAAGCAAAGTCGCTGGTTGGCACTGGGGTTTTTTATATTGTGTCACTTACTATTACTGCCGCAATTGTGCTTTGGCTCGATAGCGGTAGTTATGGCTCTTTAGCGTTGCCGGTGGTTATTTGGCTACCGTTAACAGCGGCTTTGGTGGAGAATTTCGCGGTATTTGGGACAGACAATCTGTTGGTCCCGTTACTGGTAATTGCAGCCCTGAATACCGCCCATCTGGTTGTTTAATGATTAAGCGGTAGTTATGATATAATGACCTCTGTTTTAAGCGGGTGTGGTATAACGGCTATTACTCCAGTTTTCCAAACTGGCTACGGGAGTTCGACTCTCCCCACCCGCACCAAGCTTGCTCTGCAAGCATGTATCTAACATTTACTAATTGCCATTTACCATTGAAGGATTAATATAAAATTCAAAAGCGCAGCTTTTGGCCATCAATGATAATTGAAAAATGTAAATTGTAAAATATTTTGCGATAAGCAGAGTTTAGCCCCGGTAGCTCAGTGGATTAGAGCAAGACGGTTCTAACGTCAAGGTCGGGGGTTCGAGTCCCTCCCGGGGTACCAAAATTAAAATGTGGACCAAGAGGTCCATTTTTAATTTTGTTATTTCGCGTAGCGAATACGAACCCTCAGGGTTCGGCGGAGTAAAACCACGCGCAGGAGTTTACTTCGAGCATAGTTTTATGGAGAAGTGCGAAGCACGCTATCCCTCCCGGGTACCACAAAAAGAGTCGGGCTTATTGCCCGGCTTTTTTCATGGTCTTTCCGCGAGGTAACTTGAACTCACGACGCTAAAAAGGGCGGGGTGAGAAGTGCCAGTCGGCACTTCGCAAGGAAATATTCCGATGAAAACTTGTTTTCAATCGCGAATTTTTGGGCTCGCCGAAGGTGAGTCGAGTCCCTCCTGGGGTACCACCTATCATCTAAAATAAATCTAAGCTATCATAGAGAAGACGAATGAATACCTATTTGATAGTCGTTATGCTACTTGTATTGTCGGGAATTTTCTCGGGACTGAACCTCGGTCTAATGACTCTTTCCCCGCATGAACTCAAGCGAAAAATAAAATTTAAAGACAAGAACGCTAAGAAAATTTATCCCGTCAGAAAAGACGGGAATCTTCTGCTAGTTACACTTTTGCTTGGAAACGTGGCGGTAAATGCGGCATTGTCAGTGTTTCTTGGCTCCGTAACTATAGGCTTATTCGCGATTATTATTTCCACCGCATTGATAACTCTGTTTGGCGAAATTATCCCGCAAGCTGTTTTGTCACGTCACGCCCTTGCCGTCGGAGCTAAGCTGGTCTGGCTGGTAAAAATCTTTTTGGTTGTGCTTTATCCGTTCAGCAAGCCACTGGCTTGGGCGCTAGATAAAACTCTAGGTGAAGAACTGCCAACCAGGTATTCAAAGAAAGAACTTTTAAGCATCCTGGAAGAAAACAGCAGCAGTAAAATGAGCGACCTAGAGGCACATGAGCATAAAATAGCTACCGGAGCCTTACGATATGCCGACAAGAAGATAAGTCATGTCATGACGCCGTTTGCCGAAGTATCAAGCCTGAGCGCGTCAATGGCGGTAAATGATGATTTGGGTAAGCTCTTAAAAGAGAAAGGACATACCCGTTATCCCGTACACAAGGGCGACAAACGAAATATTGTTGGTATATTCAACGTAAAAGATTTACTTGGGGCTGAGGAAGGGCTGGAGATAATTTCTTTGGCTCGCAAGCCTGTTAAGTTCGTAAAACCTAATCAAAAGTTAGACAAAGCTCTCAGGGCATTTTTGAAGGAAAGAAGCCACTTATTCGTCGTAGCAGAAAATCGTCATCACATGATTGGGATTGTAACGATTGAAGATATCATAGAAGAAATACTGCAAGAAGAAATCATTGATGAGTTCGATAAGAACTCTTAATTATGCAAAAAATATTCAACTATAAATTTTTTAAATCATATGACGAAAATTATGTTGCTTATATTTGCAAACAATCGCATACATGAAATAATTACTAAAATGACAGGTAGATTGCAGCCGTATTCGGAATTTGAGGCCGGTGAGCTTGCCGCTCAGCTTGGAGAAGTGGTTCGTGGCAGCAGGGCTTTGCTCGAGGAGCGTAATGTTTTAGGACCTATTCATCGTTATGGCGGCTTTCTGGATAAGGCAAAAGAAAACGTCGAAAAAGGCCAGCGTGAACATTTATCAGGCGAATTGGGCCATTTCGCGATAGTTGGTGATAGCGGCGGCGTAATCGGCGCAGCCTCAATATCTCCAGACTTGCCGCTAAGGAAGCTTAGGCTACCGATTAACCCGCGTGTGGCCGTTGGCGGATTGGCTGTCGATTTTCCTTGTGCTACACCCAACGTCAGTGCTTGGCTTAATGAAGCCGAAGGAGATTTGGGAGAAGCTTACGCAAATATAGTAGAACGTTCCCGAGAGGGTAGTTACCATAAAAGAATTCGAGGAACGGCATATGGAATGCCAGGGCACATAGGCTCTGCTTGGACTCTCGAGCCAGTAGGGTCGCCAAGTGATATTCATGAAGCAATATACCACTGCCGGGTTGCAAGAAGTAGCGACTAGAAGGTTCGATGACGGTGAGGGCGGGCAGAGAACGGGTCTAGGCCGATTTTTGCCCTGGAATGCACCACCAAGAACTACTCTTTACGCGGATTTAACTAGTGACTGGTTGACATCTATAGGAAGGCAAAGAGAACTAAAAACTGGCAATAGAAGCTTTTGGGAAGGAATAGAGAATGATATGTCAAGCGCCAACCCAAAAGGCGGTTAACTTTAATGGATGTAAAACTCGAGTTCCTATAAAACGCCATTGATTGCTATATTTAAAAGTATGTCAGAAAAAGATCCGATTAGCCCCGAAGAGAAAAAGAAGCGCCGTAGGCGTACTATTGCGACCGTGGGCGCTGTTGCTGTCGGAGCGGTATTACTTATATGAACAAAACTTATTTAATAACCGGTAATAAAAATAAGCTTCGTGAACTTCAGCAGATTTTTCCAGATGAGCTGAATCTGGCGGTAAAAGAACTTGATTTAACTGAAATTCAAAATCTAGACCTAGAGGAAATACTCGAAGACAAGTTAAGGCGAGCTTACGCTGAGGTAAATTCGCCAGTTATCGCAGAGGATGTATCGGTGGAGCTGGCTTGGCTTAACGGCTTGCCGGGGCCGTTCGCGAAGTTCTTCTTTAAGCAACTTGGCCGAGACGCGCTTTGGCATATGGCTAAAGACCAAGAAGATAAGTCTGTTACAGCAATTTGCACTATGGGATATTACGATGGAAAAAATTTTGTGATTGAACGGGGAGAAGTAAAAGGCCAGATAGTTTCACCCAGAGGCGAAAATGGTTTTGGTTTTGACTATACCTTCATGCCCGACGGATTTGATAAAACCACCGCCGAAATGACATCTGACGAAAAAAACAGAATTAGCTGGCGAGCCATAGCTGCCCGCAAACTTTCTGCCAAGCTGAAGAACTAACTCAAAATTTTTGCGAATTTTGTAATTCCCAATGTGTGATTACTGCTAGTTTTAATCTATCGGACGCAACCCTTTGAGCTTGAGCTCGAGGTGCTAATTTGGGGTATAGCATCTGTTTAAGCTATTTTCAGAACCCCAACCTTTAACTATTTAACCCGAGTTCGGCATAAGGTCGAACTCGCGAAAGTCGGGAAACCCTAAACTCCAAAAGGGTTTCCCTTTCTTTAGTAGCCGGGGAATCAATAGATTCCTCGGTAGATTCATCCCTTCCGATGACACTGCTTTCACTGGCAAAGCCAGTAAAAACAGTGGTGGTTATCTCGAACTGGGGTTATTTAATTCATTATGTTAATCTTTAGAACATGCCTTTGGTCGATTGTCGAATTTGTAAATCTCGGTTTTATATAAAGCCAAACCGCCTAGAGAGAGGTTGGGGCAAGTATTGTTCCAATAAATGTAAGCATTTGGGGTTCAGAAACGGCTCTCAGATTAAGTGCTTTACTTGTAAGAAGTCAGCTTACAAGAGCATGAAAGATCAAAACAGATCAAAGAGCAAAAAGTACTTTTGTAGTAAATCCTGCCAGACTAAATGGAGAAATACATTTTATAAAGAAGAGAAGCATGCTAATTGGAAGGGAGGCGAGCATTCTTATAAAAACATAATGTGGCGTTCGGACTCTACGCCTAAATGCGCGAAGTGTAAAACTGTTGACACTCGAGTACTAGCAGTTCACCATAAAGACAAGAACCGTAAGAATAACGTACTTTCCAATCTGGTTTGGTTATGTCATAATTGTCACTTTCTGGTACATCACTATAAGAGTGAAGCGGGAAAATTTCTGGTGCTTGTAGCTTAGCGGTTAAAGCGTCTGCTTGTGGAGCAGAAGATCGTGGGTTCAAATCCCATCAGGCACCCCAATATATAAAGCTCAGGCAGTTGCCTGAGCTTTATATATTGGGTGATTGGCGGTTTAAGCCCACTGCGCAGATTTTGCTTTGGCAAAATATGCAAGCCGCGCGGGTCATGGATCCAAGAAGAATGCAGGAGTTTACTCCGAGCACGACTTGGCGGAAAAGGCGAAGACGCTATTCTCATCACTCCCGAAGCAATTTTATTTCCGAGCGGTATAATAAGAATATGAAAATCGAAGATATTGAGTTAGTAAAAGATGACGAAAGGGGTTACATCTGGCGATGTGGACCTGTGAATTATATCGTGCGTAAAAAAGGTACGATATCTGGCGATCATAGACACGAAGAAGTGGAAACTCTTTTTCTAGTTGAGGGCGAAATCGATTTGACCATCGGCGATGATACCCAAAAAGTTAAAGCTTCGGCACGCTTCTTTGTTCCATCAAACGAGTATCACAAAGTATTTGCTTATACCGATATAAAACTAATCCGAGGTACATAAATTGTATTAGGATATTGCCAGCTCGGCTAGGCGAGCATTTTTAGCGGCTATTTCCGCCCCCTCCCCTCGCAAAAGATTACTCCGTTAAGTCGGCAATACAGTGACTGTACGAACACATTAATAAATCCGTAGGATTTTAGACGAGCGCAGAGACTTCATCGAATTTTGTTAAATCATCTAACAAACGGACTGTGTCTATAGATACTTCTCCCGTATAAGGGTTCCGATTAGTTGAATTAAGAATCGTTAAATTAATCTCTACTATCCTTGGTTCTTTAATTTGTACAAACCGCGGCTTTCTAGATGGATCTTTATAATCGAGAAGGCTCTGTCGACGATTTACCAGTCCTGTGTCAGCTACTTGATTTCTAGACAATGCGAAATAGCAAGTCTCTACGCCGTATCCTCTAATGGCATCCTGACACGGAGAACATGGCTCCATGCTTACTCCAAGCAATTCTGGCTCGATACCATAAGAGCTCGACCTTTTTAGGGCATACCGTTCGGCGTGCAACTCGTCATTTCCGGTTCTTTGATCGCTGGCAAAGCTACCTGCGGCTTGTTCTGTGCCATTCCCAATAGTAGCGCCTACTGGCATATCCTCACCGAATAAAAATGCGCTCTCTATTGCAAGCCCGGTTGCCCGCCATAACAGGGCGTTAGGCACGGCCATTTCGTCGGTTCTATCATAACTTGGCCTAACCAAAACTTCACCAGCAAAAATAGCTTCCAAGTGTTGAGGCTCACGAGTGACTAACATTAATTATATTATAATATAAAAAATAGAACATTACAAATACTAATGTTTATGTACTGTAAATAGCAATGATAATTTTTTAAGCGATAAACATGTGTATTTTACACTCATTTATGAAAATCAAGAAGATCACTAGTTAAACTCTAGAAAAGTAAAATTTGACAAAAATTAAAAACTAGTGTATTATACAAATAATATTGTGCCACATAGTTTGGCGTCTCCTCTTATAAATTAAAAATATTAAAAAAATATTAAAACGAAAGAAACATAATTGTTCATATTTCTTATGTCCATGTATTTCATTGCAAATACAGCGGGCCGACTGTTAATTCGCGTATTTACGCAAAAAACTAAACTCGATTCTTACTCATCGAGTTTAGCCATAAAAGGTCCTGCCTATTTGCTAGGACTCATTTATGGCCTTACTCAGAATAAGTATCCGCTTACGCAGGGAGTGACTCCATTTCTAATAAGCCTTGTATTGCTTGTAGGAGTTTTGCAGATAATATCTGGCAGCGTATCTGTTATCACGCAAAAACATATAGATACTGCACCATATGTTGTCATGCGAGTGTTATTTGTGCCAACCTCTGTATTAATCTCAGCCATTCTGCTAAACGAGAGTTTGGCGCTAACAGAGTTTATTGGAATGTTAATAATCTTGAGCGGCGTGTCGATTGTCAGCACCGGCGGGAAACTTCCCCACATTAAAAATATCGGGCGCTACGAACTGCTTAATCTTTCGAATAGCGTTTTTCTTGGAGTATATGTTGTGTTTAGCAGGTATATTATTAGCCAAACATCCCTACCTACATTTATGGTCATATTCGCAGGAATAGAAATTATCCCGCTAATTTTAGCGGTTGGGAGAAAGTCTTTAACCAGACCGTCAAAACTAGACCTTAAATTGTCGATGTTAATAGGCGTTGCTTCTGCAATACACATTGTTGCGTTCTGGCTAGCGGTAGATATATTGGATAACGTAGCAATCGTATCTTCAATTTCTGCTTTTCGAGTTGTGACTATATTTATCGGCAGTTATTTTGTGCTAAATGAGAAGACCAATCTTAAGCAGAAGTTAGTAGGCTCGCTGTTGGCAACTGCAGGCATAACACTTAGCTAGAACGAAAAATCGAAACTTACTAAAGCATATTCGTTGCACTTCAAACCCGTCTAACTTATTATCTAAACCGATGCCGATTAAAAAATATATCCTTCAATTTATAGAAGATCTAAATATAAAATACAAATTAGAAAACCACCCGCCGGTATACACAGTAGATGAGTCACTCGTCCATTTAAACGGCAGGCACCCCATCAAAAACCTTCTCCTAACCGACAGGAAAAAGAAGCTAAAAATCTTAGTCATTATGTCGGGTAAGCCCAAACTGGACACAAAAAAACTTGCAAAAGACTTAGACGTGCCAAAACTTCAGTTTGCGAGCAAAGAGATGTTAATGAGTACTCTTGGGGTTGAATCCGGTCCGGTGTCCTTATTCAGTCTGATTTTTGAAGGCTCTAAAGGTGTCAGAGCAGTGATTGACAAGACTATTATTGAGCAGCCGGAAATAGGATTTCATCCTAATGACAACTCGGCCACAATTTTCATACAGGGCAAATCGATAACAAATATAATCAAAAAAACCGGCCACCGATACCAAATCCTGGAGCTGTAAATTACGGGCTAGGGCTTTTCGTTAGAGAAATCTAGTGTATTTATTGGCGAAGAGCGGATTTGAGCCGTATGCGAAATTTCCAAATGCACCGGGTCGGACCCGGTGCATAAAGTATCAGATGATGAGGTTGTAGGAAAACTCCTATACTTTTGTATATTTCTTGAGATGTTATTATGCAGTGATGAAAGTTGGAATAGTCGGCTATGGAAGATTTGGAAAACTACTTGCCAGGTTATTAAATCCAGATTTTGAATTAAAAATAGTAGACGCAAATCCGGAAAATTCGACTGAGCTTGAGGATTCTTCTGAATTAGCAAAACCGAATGATTTATCAGATTGCAAGTATATCTTTTTAGCAGTACCTATTGCCGGTTTTGAAGATGCATTAGTTGAAGTGTTGCCGCATATTTCAGAGAGCGGCACCTTAATTGATGTTTGTTCAGTGAAGGACTTTCCATATAAATTAATGCAGAAACATGTCAAAAACTGCCGTTTTTTAGCGACTCATCCACTGTTTGGCCCGGACAGTGTAAATGGCGGACTAAAAGGGCTAAAGATGGCAATTTGTGGCGGGAACGATAAGCAGGCAGAAAAGTTTTGGTCCGATTACTGGCAAGGCAAGGGGTTAGAAATAATTAATACCACCCCTAAGAACCATGACCATGACATTATTTACTCTTTAGGTCTTACTCAAACAATTGCCCGGTTGATAGGGAGAATGCAGACACCTGAGTTGACTCTGACGACAAAAAACTTCGATGCCGTGAATGCTGTTTTAAAATTATCATTAAGCGATACTGACCAGCTGTATCATGACATGCTGCACTTTAATCCGTACTTCGGGGAAATGTACGAAAAGTTTACTGACGCCTCTGTAGAAACTGCCTCGCATTTAAAGCAAATTCTATCCGAAGGACCGTATTCTAAATTGTAAACTTATCTAAGATTAGACTATTAGCTATTTATTCAAGTTCAAGCTCACAGATTACTGGAGCGTGGTCTGATGAGTCGAAAGGCAGTATATCGTAGTCTATCTCGCTTAACTTTTTTGAAATAAAAACACGGTCGAATTTATCTTTGAGCAGCTTGATTGTGTGGGTTCGGGATTTATTATGTGTGCCGCATTCTTGCATTTCGTATTTGCTCATTAGTTTGCGGAGGCTAGAGCCATTAATAGGAAAATTAAAGTCGCCTGCTATGACAACTTCCGTGATTAGTTCTGTATCTTTTTGGATAAATTCCATAGCTTTCTTTGTTTGAGCGATTCGTACTTTGTTGGTTGAAAGGAGCGCTGAAAGGTGAATATTGCAAAACAAAAAAGTGTTATTAGTTTTCTTGTGCTTGAAATGAGCGGCCTGCATATTTCTTCCGCCTTTTCTTTCTTGCCAGGGGAGAGGAAACTTGTAATTAGTTATTTTAGTTAATTCTAAAACTGACGAATCGTAGTACATTGCCAGACCTATTTTGCCGCTTTTCAGCTTGTCTTCTGGCAAGTGTGAAGGTTTTGGCCGGATAGAAATCGGCCCCTCGCGGTAGCTGTGAGTTTCAGCTAGGGTTAAGTGGCCGGCTTTCTGCTTAACTTCGTCAGTAAAAACTTCTTGCAAGCACAGAATATCCAGATTTTGGGATTTTGCTAAATTGCTAATCTCTGGATAAGCTTTGTGAAACCATAAGTTATAGGAGGCGATTTTTAATTTCATTTTTTTCAACAGCTTAATATATTCTATCTTAAAAAACCGAATCACGAATTAATGAAGATATTTTTTAGTGTGTGGTTCTGTTAATTTTGTGCTACTGCCTTACCGGAAGGGGGAATATTCTTGCCTTTTCTTTCAAGTTTGTCCCAGGTGGGGCTGTGCTTTTTGGCGTATTTATAGCCAGCTTTGATAGTGGCGTAGTTGATTAAGTGATAGTAAATGAATGAATCGATCAGGCTAAATATTATTAATTTTTTCTGCTCTTTGTCGGCTATTATAGCGTAAGTAACTGCTGCGACCTGGATTGATGCCAGCATTAAAGCAATTACAATAAGTTCATCTACATTTTGAGAAATAATAGCATTGGCAATGCTCAGAAAAAACACAAATGACACAGTCACCTGAATCCATGGGGCTACCAAGAAATATGGCAAGCCTATGATGCCAAGGCTCTTGTACTTTGGTTCCCAGAGGGAGTACTTGTACTTAGACAAAACCTGGAAGCTGCCGTATATCCACCTGAAACGTTGTTTCATGAAATCTTTGAGGGTTTCCGGGGCTTCAGTATATGCGACTGCCGAAGGGTTGTAGACTATTTTATAACCCTCACTTGCCAGGGCTACAGTGATGTCCATGTCTTCCGCGACGCTATCACCGGAATAGCCGCCAACTTCAATCAGCGCACTCTTTCTGAAGGCTCCAATTGCCCCTGAGATGACCTGCATGCAGCCAAGGAGTGCAAAAGCTTTCCTCTGCAAAGTCAGGCCAGTGATGTATTCCAGGGATTGCTGACGGTTTAAGAAGCCTTTGCGGTTGGCGACTTTGACGTTTCCGCCAACTCCTGCAACTTCCTGGTCTTTAAAACTCTTTACGAGTTGTTGCGTTGTATCCTCGAGGAAAATAGAGTCGGCGTCTATGCACACTATTATCTCTCCATCCGATTTAGCAATTCCAGCATTTAAAGCACTGGCTTTACCGCCATTTTCTTTAGAAAGAACGCTGATTTTGGGTCCACTGACTTGCATGTAGTCGTTGGCGATCTCTAATGAATCGTCCGAGCTTCCGTCATTGACAATAATAATTTCGTAATCTGGGTAGGTTTGGCCGATCAAGCTCTCTATGCAATTTCCCAATACTTTCCCTTCGTTATAACAGGGTACGATTATTGATACGAAAGGTTTAAATTTATTATAAATGGATTGGCTAAATTTGTGTTTCAGGTGGTGTCTAGCCGAAAGAACAATAAAAAGAAATAGCGTGAATAGCAATAACGCCAAAAGGGAACCCGATGCCACAAATAACACATCCGACAACATATAATTTAAGTACCTAACAAATTTGATAAAGATAAAAATTTATTTAGTAATAACAAATGTTTATCTTATTAATTAAAGCATATTAACTCAGCAATTCACAGGAGACTACTAACTGGGCTGGTCAAAAATAGTTACTTCTGTGCCTATATCATATGAATCATAAACAAATTGCCTGAAGATCTCCAGGTGTTTGCCTGGCTTGTAGGACCAATCCGCGTTCTCGGACGTATCAAATTTATCTTCGGCAAAAATATCGAACTGAACGTCATATCCTTTGATTTTGAGGCCTCTAGCTTGTCTTAGGATGTCGTTGAGTATTAGTTTTCTATTTTCTGGCGATAAATTCGTGGAATACATTCGAGCAAAAGTACCCGTGATTAAGCGTATTTTATTTGTCCCTAAACTATCAGCGATAGTTTCCGCCAAATCAGCTTCCAGAAACCCATTTTCTGGATCGAAGTCGTTTGGTGCCCAGGGGAAACCCTGTAATGCTACCTCATCTGCTAGTTTTCTAGGAATACCATCAACGTACTTGATCAAAGTCGAAGCAGAGTAGTCGGGGCCTTCAGTGTAATCGGTGTCGCCAGTTTGCCATGTTGCCGCATTAAGAAGTACCACGGATTTAGCTGTCGGGAAGTATTTCTTTAATGAAAGTGTGGTTCTGGTGTAGTTTTCTTTGAAGATTTCAGGATTAGTGTTGCCTAAATCTTTACCAATGCTCCATTCGGGGATGTTTGGTTCAGGGAAAGGCGCCCAAGTACCGATCGACTGGGAGTCTATACCTTCTTCTCTAAGCTGAAGGAAAAATTTTTCAATTGGCCCGGCATCGACTGACCTCAAGTTGATATCGGCCGGCTCAAAGATGATGAATGGTTTTATGTTTTGCTTCTTGAACTCTTTCAGAATAACGCTCAAAGATTCCGCAGATGTCAGTGCATTTCTTTCGTTTTTAGGTATAGCGACAAAATGCATCATCTCA
>Ga0136558_1001585_pt1 | contig 11380 bp, 14 predicted proteins | sample AntRauTorckE6833_FD_101391 | JGI IMG/M metagenome (GOLD analysis project Ga0136558, IMG submission 101391) | Saline lake microbial communities from Rauer Islands, Antarctica - Metagenome Torckler E6 #833 | ecosystem: Environmental > Aquatic > Non-marine Saline and Alkaline > Saline | place...
ACAATCCTGTAGTTCTGGCAGCGCTGCGTGCCGAGGAGGCTGCAATAGCCAACCACGGAGAGTTTGAAATTTCGGACCAAGACGAATGGCGTATCACAGAGTTAGATCATGCGGCTAATAGTTTAGGATTTTTAGGGTCTAAGTATTTTGTAGAATCTCGGCGTAGCGTATCTGTGCCGGTCGCTTGGGAAGATGCTGACAATGTGACAAGGATAGACTTTAAAGGTCTTACGTTCGAGGGAAGCTTCGTAACGTATTCGCAAGTCGTTATAGGTAAAATCCTCGGAGCGCATTCTGTTCGCGCGCTCTGCATGTCTTTTGACGAAGTTACACTGCTGCCTTATTTTGATAAATTACCGGAAGATCATTTGCTCTATGTTCCGGTACTAGCAGTAGAATCCATCAGCAACCAAGCTGCATAAAACCAGTCTCGCTGTACAAGGTTGAACCTTGTACAGTGTGATATTTTTTCACAACTACATTTAAAAAGCGCCCCGTGAAGGACGCTTTTATATTTATTTTGTTTTTTATTTATCGACTATCGCGTCCAGTATTTACGTACTGAATGCATTGGCCTTGGTTCTTAAAGCCAAAGGCTACAAAACCATCTTTTTTACAGTCATTTTTCTCGGCAGGATCCATTAGTCCACCGTGCCAATGTGCTGCATAGCTATCACTATTTAGCATCGGGAATTCATCTAAGCCATAGTTGTAGCTATTCAAGAAAACTTCACGTATGAAATCTCCTCCACCTCCTGCTGTGCCAACAATTCCATCATTTATCGTGTAAACGTATTGTTGTTGTTCGGCATCTAGTTCGATTTTTAGAGTTACCCAATTCCCGTATTCAAACTCGGTATCCAGTTCTAGACTTTCTGACCAGCCTCCATTTAGAGAGTCCCATAATCTGAAACCTTCGTGATCAGTTATATTTGAAGGATGTGTTGTACAGTCAGGAGATGCGCAGTCTTCACTGTTGACAAACTCAATAATGCCAAATGTATTGCTTCGTGCGTCACCTTCATCACCTACGACCCAAAGCCCAGCCCTAACTGCAGTATTTTCCCACGCAGGATCGAGATATAGATCAACTTCGACAGTGTTGCCAAAATTATTCACTCCTACAGTTTTTATTCCTTCTGTTCGCTGAAATCCAACAGCTGCTGTTTGTTCGCTGTCAATGCCAATACGTGCTACATTATCGCGACCAAATTCACTCACAGAAGTAGCGCCATCTGTGGGAAGCCTTCAGTCACCTTCCCATTTATCGTCCAGCACCATATCAGTGAAAATGAACGATTCACTATGAGAAGATGCTTTTGCTGGTGCGATTGCGCCGATTGCGGCTGTTAGACCAAAAAGGAGCGCTATTGCGAGCATTGCGAACTTGCTCAAGCGCTCCTTAGTCACCCCTTGATAATAGTTATACACCATAAAAAATACTCCCTCTCTTAATTGCTCTATCTATTATACACGCGCCTGTAAAGCCGCCACGGCCAAAGGTGTCATCAAAAAACCTATTCTACACCCTAAAAACCCCAAGCTTTGCCTCTACGAAATAGCTACCTGACTGCCTTCGGAAGTTCAAAGTAAGTTCCTTTCTGATCCGGCAGAAACAAACCGAAAGAACCGACAGGCAGCTGAAACAAGAACCCGATGCAAGGCCATCTCAAAGCGCAACAACAGGCCTCAACGAACTCCCGATGGTCGGTCTTAGGGGCTGGTCCTCGCCCGAAATGAAATAGTTGTGACTCTGACGTCGTTGCTCATGCCGCTTCAGAGCCTGAGGACAGCTGCGGTTTACATACAGTTTCAAAAACAGACTTGTCTCGGCAGGCTACGCAGTAGCCATCAGGGATGTGTAAGGTGTATCCTAAGGATAATCATGAATAGATTTTTGCAAATTTTTCGACGGGTTGGTTTGCATGGAAGATGAGAAGAGTAAGCTACCCGTAATATACATAGATATTGACGGAGTCCTGTTAGCAAACGAGTCTAGCCTTGCTGATGGTGCAGCAGAGTTTATAAAATACATTGCAGATAATTTTGAAGTCTTCTGGCTAACAACACACTGCATGCGTGGCGAGGCTGCCTGGCCTGCAGAATATGTAAACCGTGCCTCAGCAGAAGATCTTTCTCCTTGGCTTAAAAAATTCAAACCAACAAACTGGAGCCTAAAAAAGACTGACGCCATAGACATGCTCAAACCATTTTTATGGTTTGATGACGACTGCTTTTCTGGCGAAAAACAAGACTTGCTGCAAAATAAAGTATTTAACTCATGGATCGAAGTCGATCTTCGTAAATACAACGACCAGCTCAGACACGAGCTAAAACATTTAAAATCTATAGTCAAAGAGCTTGGTTAACCTTAAATGCATTACGACTCAACGACATACTTTTCCCTAGAAACTGAGACAACCTTACTGTACAAGGTTCAACCTTGTACAGTAAGGTGAGTTGCTTAATATGGTTAATGGACATGCTATTATTTTTGTATGAGAATTGCCGACAAGCATAAAAACGATAGACCTAGGGAAAAATTGCACCATAAGGGCGCGCCAGCTTTGTCTGATTATGAGCTACTCATGGCAATCATTGGGAGTGGAACTGCACAGGCAGATGTAACTAAAATAGCCCGCGAAGTTAAAAAGCTACTAAAAGAGAAGGGAAGTGATCTAGCTTTTGATGATCTTTTGTCAGTTAACAGTCTAGGACCAGCCAAAGCTACGCAAATTATGGCTGGATTCGAGCTATGGCGCAGACAGTTCGAGGTAGCAGAACGACCAATTATAGACTCGCCGGAAAAGGCAGCCGAAGAATTAGTTGGAATTCACGCAATAGACCACATTATAGTTTCACAAAATGAGTACAGGTCACTTCTACAAAATGTATAAATCTAAATATAGCCAACTCCCCGGAACGTCCCATGCAAAGCTAATGAAAGCGGCACGACATGAATATCATAAAGTGCAAAAAAGAACACCACGACGCCAAGCACATGTTCGTTCAAGATATTTTAATAAAGATAAAATCTTTTTAAACCAATTTTGGGGACATATAAATCAAAAACATCCAGGTGACCAAACTAGACGATTGAAGCTCTTTGCTTGTGCACTTGACCTTATTCGTAATTCTACAGAAACACCCGAAACCATTTTTTCTGTAAATGATTTAAATACACTGCTCCACAGGTTCAGTGGCGAGTCGGCAGATGGCACGGCATTCAGTGTTCAGATTAAAGAAAATAAAAGGAATGGTCGTAAAGACTTTATGTCCGTCTTTCCAATAAAGAATTCAAAGTAAAATAAAAAGGCCCTCCGCGCTTGGTAGCCTAGAAACTACGGGCGAAAGGTCTTAAATGCATATTACATCATGGTAAAGCTTCTGTCAAGCATGCACGATTGGTATGACCAGTGTTAATGAGCCATACTGTGGGTAGACTGACTCACAAACAACTGCGGGGATACAATGAACACTCAAGAGTTTGAAAAACAACTGTTGGCGGCGGGCGATAAACTCCGCGGTTATATAAACTCATCTGACTATAAATATGTGGTACTTGGGTTGATATTCCTTAACTTCGTATCCGGTGCGTTCTCTGAACAGTACAAAAAGAACGAGATGTATCAAATAGCAAAAAGCTAGGCTGGCGAGAGAAGCAAAAAGTAGTAATAACCAAAGAAAACGGATGGCTCTTATGGTAAAAGAGTACTACGAAACGCTTTAGTCTGATGCAGATTTCAAAGTCAGAATACATAATGTTTCTCAATAACCCTGCGTGATCCAATTAATGCTAAAATAACAGTGAATGGCAAAAAGAAAAATACCAGATGAGGTTCGGGATATTGTTAATGAGCGCGATGGTAGCAAGTGTCAAGAAATAGGCTGTGACTCATCGCGTAGTAATGGAGATATCATTCATCTTCATCACATTAAACCGGAACAATTTGGCGGGACAGAAGATCCAAACAACCTCATAACTTTGTGCGTCATTCACCATAAAGCAATGCATGTAGAATTTCATGCTTTTTACCCAGACAGCCAAGGGGTTCTTTTCAAGATGAACCGGTATATACAGTTTAAGAAGTTTAATTTGTATCGGAACTTGAATGTTGATAATGGTTACGATTTGAGACCTTATGTGCAATTTTTCACCGCGCAATCCGAGTTTAGAATTGGACAATTAAAAGCTATAAGATCTGCCATTAATCAAAAAGACGTACTGTATGTTGCGCCAACTGGAACAGGAAAATCAGTTTGCTATCAGTTACCTGGTTTTATAGCTGACGGTGAATCACTGGTGCTTTCTCCGCTGAAAGCCCTCATGAAAGATCAAGTTAGTAGCCTATGGAAGAAGAAGATTCCTGCCACCTACATAAACAGTGATCTTTCAAATGATGAGAAAAAAGAACGCTTTAGATTCATAGAAAAAAACTTATATAAATTTCTATTCGTAGCTCCAGAGCGTTTCTATAAATCCTTCGATCCTAATAACAGACATCTTTATAAAGATTATGCCTACTTAGTTGTCGACGAAGCACATGAAATAGACCTATGGGGCAAAGCATTCAGATCATCATATAAAAAGATTGGTGAAATCCGTAGGCAGGTAGGGAATCCGCCGGTCATTGCACTGACTGCATCTGCATCGAAAAAAACGCAAGAAGAAATAGTTAGATCGCTCGGCATGAAAGACCCCGAAATAATTGTTACTGGCTTTTTCCGTGACAATATAGAAATCAAGAAGTTCGTCGTAGGTGAAGATCACGACGGCACGCCGTTTAATAAGCACATCTACTTGAAAAAGTTACTTTCACAAACTCCTGGTCAGAAAAAACTTATTTTTGTACCGATGATAAAAACAGGCGAAGAGTTAAAAGAACAATTGACTAAAGAAGGATACGATGTAGAGTTTTATTCTGGTAAATTACCGACAAAAGATAAGATGAGAATTCAAGATAGATTTACTGACCTTTCTAAGCCTCATCTAGACATTCTGATTAGTACAACTGCGTTTGGCATGGGAATAGACATTCCGAACATCCGACACATTGTTCACTGGGCACCTGCACTTAGCGTTGAAGACTACTATCAACAGATTGGTAGAGCAGGACGAGATAATAAACAATCCTTCGCACATTTATTCTACGATGTAGCAGATGAAAGTAAGTTGCGGTTTTTAACCAATGTAGTCTTCACTACGCATGGATTTAAAGATGATCATGGCTATACTGATGGAGATATAACAGTTGTAAAGCAAGAAATTAATGAGCGGTTAGATTCCATGCTCAAGTTACTAGATATCGAACACGGAACTGAATGGGATTACATAATGAACTATTTCGGAGAGAAGAAGCTGACGTTCTGGGATAAGTATGGTCAGAAAATACTCGACACGATCATCTGGATCGTTAATGCCGCAATCGTGATTTTTACATTTTTTGCACTTTTAGGCTTGCTTGGCGCTATCCTTCAATTCAATTCTTAGTTACTCTGGCCCCGGAAAACCGATGGCGAATGATACAATCATAAGCATGAAACACTACGATTTTGCTCGGAATTTAGTTAAGGGGAAAATAGCTGAGACAATCTTTGCTCAGATGCTAAGGGAGACCGGGAGTTTTACCGTGCTGGAGTTTGGCTATGAAAAGATCATTCCGGACTTAGTGGGGCAGGGCTACGAGGAAAATGGTGGGTAGGTAGAAACGCTAAGGACGGCTCCTGACTTTGCCGTGATAAATCACCTCACAAGAGAGGTTCGACTAATTGAAGTAAAATACCGCCACAATATACATAAAAGCGAAATACTAGCCACTGCGGAACGAATGCATAAATCGTGGAATCCATCATATCTATTTGTAGCCACCTTGGATGGATTCTTCTTTGATGAGATAACAGATATCATTGAAAAAAAAGGTGACATCTCTCCGCTTGAACACCCTCAAGTATCAAAAGATCTCCAGAGTAAATACCTTCAAATCCTGAAAGACTTTGAAGGAAATAATTAAATCATCGAGTTTATCCCTGGCTCTTAAAAACCGAGGGAGCGTGACCAAACCCCATCTGAAAGCTCCTGGGTAATGAGTGTCAAAGCCACAATTTGGTGCGAGGTGCTGTTTGGAGCCTGCCTTCCCAAGTAACAAGGCTAGCTAAAGTTCACCGAGCATTGTGGGCTTTGGCTACGAAGCACTATACGAGCTTTTGGCAGGGGCGTGGTTTTTGCATACAGTAACACCCCACAAAGAATCCTCTCTTTGTGGGGACACCAATTTTTGAACCTGTAGTTAAAAGTATGTCAGGTAGGCAAGCGAAGCAGGCAGCCGAAACGAAATTATGTCTGTATAATACAACCCATGAACGAGATAAAATGCCCGCATTGCAAAAAAGCCTTTAAGGTTGATGAGGCGGGGTTTGCTGATATCCTCAAGCAAGTGCGGGATCACGAATTTGAAAAAGAACTGCACGACCGTGTAGATATGCTAGAAAAAGACAAAAAAAGTGCGGTGGAGCTGGCAGAAGCCAACTTGCGGAATCAACTGCAGGCAGATATAGCCAAAAAAGAATCAATCATAGCTGAACTGAAGGCAGAGAAAGACGCAGAAATCGCTAAACTGAGGTCCTCGATTGAAACTACGCAATCAGAAAACAAGCTGGCCGTGATGGAAGCCGTCAAGAAGCTGGAAAAAGAGCGCGACGAACTAGCCAATGATTTGAAGGCCAAAGACACAGAAAAACGGCTACTAGAAACATCGCTAAAAGACAAGTACGAGACTGAACTAAAGTCCAAAGACGAAGCGATTGCTTTTTATAAAGACCACAAAGCGAGACTGTCAACCAAGATGGTTGGCGAAACACTTGAGCAGCACTGCGAAATAGAGTTTAACAAGCTCCGTGCCACAGCATTCCCAAACGCATATTTTGAAAAAGATAACGATGCAAGTTCTGGCAGCAAAGGAGACTACATCTACCGCGAAACTGATCCGTCTGGTAACGAGATTATCTCTATCATGTTTGAAATGAAGAACGAAGGTGATGAAACCGCTACGAAGAAAAAGAACGAAGATTTTTTGCGAGAACTCGACAAAGATCGTACTCAGAAGAATTGTGAATATGCCATACTCGTTAGCCTCCTAGAGTCTGATAGCGAACTGTATAACTCTGGTATTGTTGATGTCTCACATAAACATCCGAAGATGTACGTTATCCGCCCTCAGTTTTTTATCCCGATGATAACCTTGCTCCGCGATGCTGCACTGAATTCACTCAAGTACAAATCAGAGCTAGCGCTAGTAAAAGCACAGAACATAGACGTGACAAATTTTGAAGACCAACTAAATGACTTTCGTGATTCGTTTGGACGTAATTACCGCCTGGCATCAGAAAAGTTCAAAACCGCCATCGATAGCATCGATAAATCAATTACTCAACTGCAAAAAACCAAAGAAAACTTACTCCGTTCAGAAGATAACCTGCGCATAGCTAACAACAAAGCCGACGAACTATCAGTCAAAAAACTCACCCGCGGCAACCCTACCATGAAAGCCAAATTCACCGAGCTAAACGACAAGGATCGTAATTAACGATATGAGTGCCGGGGAAGGAGAGTTGTACAGGCTGCTTGACGAAGCGGAATTAAGAGTATGCGAGCTTGAAGAAGCTTCTACTGCTGTTTTTGTTGCGATATACAAGGCGATTCAGGCCGGATACATCCCAGAACGAGGGCCTATTGCTGACTCATCATTGATACTTAGGGATGCTCTTAACCCGAATTGGCCTAATGATTCAAACTGGCTGCCCGACGGACTATAAAGACTAGCTAGCACTGCTAAGACTGCTGTAAATGGCGGGTGGGAGTCAAGCAGAAATTATCAGTTTGGTATAATTAGATTATGAAAAGACCAGAGGTAGAACTAGCTAACTACAAAGAAGTCTATGATTTCTATAAAACCCACCGGCAGGGAAGACGAGTTGCAAGATTTTTGCACGGCGTTTTAGGCGTGGCCTTTGCACCAAAAGTAGACTACGAAGAGGGCGCTCAAGAACAGATTGATAAACTGTTCCGTGAAAGTAGATCAGTAGTGCTGGCCTCTAACCACATAAAAGCGACTGATCCTTGTGTGATTGCGGCGATGGTACAAAGAGACGAAACATTGCGTCCACTTTTGGGTAATACATTTATACCTTCCAAAAAATCCATCCAGGATAAGCCGATTGTTCAACATATTGTTGATGGGCTGGGTGGGGTACCTGTGTTCCGTGAAAAAGACATGAAGCCAGGTGACAATAAACGCATGTTGATAGGAGCAGCTCGCGGATTAGTCAATACCGCAGTAGAGCGAATGGAATCCGGTCAGCATATGGCGTTATTCCCAGAAGGGGAACGAAAAACGGACCCACTGCGCGTACAGGAACTTCAAAACGGCATTGGATTGATGGTTTGCCGCGTGGCTCAAATTGGACAACCGACGATTGTGCCGATGGCGCTGTACTACGGCGAGGAAAACAACCAACTACGCCATCCAAATGTATTTATCGGACAGCCTTCTGATGAGCCATTTCCGAAAGGCAGAGACTTAATGCAATGGTTACCTGACAGACTGCAAGACTGTCTGGACCAGGCGATACTGCATAGATAACACTGCTTTAACAGCGCGCGGTACTAGCGGTATCTGGGCCATCTTTTGGCCTTGTACGTTTAAGCTCGTAAAAATTACTATTTGTAGCTAGCTGGCTGAGGCCATCCCATAACTTAAGGGCGTCTTCCTTGTTTGGAAGCGTCTGCAACACCGGCCCGAAGTAACCGGTCCTGTTGCCTGATTCATCTCTGAAGACAATAATCGGTACGCCGACATCATCGCCTGTAACTTCCAATGCCTGATCCATGTGTTCCTCAATTGCTGCATCGTGCTGGGCATTGTCAGCTTCTTTGAGTAAGCCGGCCGGCAGATTTTGGTCAGAAATTATCTCTTTTATAAGTTCATCATCATAGGGTCGCCCAGCTACATGATGATGTACGCCAAACAATGTGTAGAGATCTCCGTGCGCGGCACCATGTTTAGTGGCTGCCTGAATAACCCGTAAAATTCGGTGAGCTTGCTTATGAGTCTCACTATAGTCAGAACTATTTTTTTCATCTAGTTCATTATTTTTAATGGCCAAACTAAATGGTCGCCATTCGATTTGCAGATCTCGCTCACCGGATACTACATGCAACCAACGGCTGGTTATCCAGCAAAACGGACAACTTGGATCAAAGAAAAACTCTATATTCATGTCCACATTGTATGACAATAAGGGAAACTACGCAGTAAGCAATATGACAGAAACCCTATTCTATCTTACTAAATAATGCCCAGGCGCACTAAGGGCCTTTTGAGGCGCCAAAGAAGGGATGGTTCAGTTATCTTAGACTTAGTTACGACTTTGACGCTTTTAGACGGGTCGTGTTCCAAATGGACTGACCCAAGTGCCTGATCAGAAAGAGGAAAAGGAGTACTATCCGTCGGCTTATACACGGGCGTTGGCGCACTGCCGGTGATGCTTGACGTTGTAAGCTCTTCTTGGGTGATAAGCTCTACAGTTTCTCCCCAGGGAGTTGAATAGGTTCCGATGGACTCATCTTTGCTGACAACCTCTACTTGCCTGAGGTTTGTTTTTGCCAGTGTTAACAGGTTTTCTGATGCTACTAATAATTCGTTAGGGTCATCCTCGCCCAGCAAGACACCTATAAACGATACTTCTGTGTTTACGCCCGTCTGCTGTTTAGCTGAAAACAACAAACACCAACCAGCTTCATCCGTCACGCCCGGTTTAATGCCGGTTACGCCTTCAACTTTTAACAAACCGTTATAGTTAGGCACCACTCCAGATAATGGTATCTCAGCTTCTGTCTGGGCGACTATTTCAGCGATTATCGGATGACTGAGAGCTTTTTGCCCAACAACTATCATTTCTGACGGCGTGCTGACAGTCAGAGGAGAGAAGCCGCTAGCGTCGTCGACGTGAGTTTTCGCCAGACCAAAACGTTGAAGCATCTGGTTGGCATAGGTTTTATACTCTTCCATGGAACCAAACACTCGGCGGACCAAAGAATCGCTGATGTTATTAGACGACGGCAACAACATTGATTGCAAGGCTTGGTATTGATTAATTTGCTCCCCAGCAACTACATTTGTCACGGTGCCATACTTGGATACATAGTTTCGATAACTTTCTTCATCCTCAACGTCAAACGTCAGCACCATGCCAGTTTCTCCCGGCTGCATTGGTGCTTTTTCAAGCACGGCAAGTGCCGTAATAACTTTCGTGAGGCTGGCAATCGGGCGTGGCTGTTCTTCATTGTCTGAGCGAGCAAGTACGCCATCACTTAAGGTGCCGATTGCTGCTTGACCTTCTTCTGGCCAGGCGATTTCCAAGCTTTCAACAGGAGCGATCAATTCATTATTAAAGTTCACTTCTCCTAAAGGGATCTCACTGTTCATTGCAAAATAGACGTATCCGACAGTAACTAATAGTAAAAAAGAGAGTACGAATACAAGAGCCCACCACTTGCTCTTTTTTCTTGCTCCATATGCAGCCGGATGCTTGTAATACAAATGCACAGTACCCATGGTACAGGAAGACTAGCGAACAGTCTGTGAAGAAATTTTTATTCACCAAACCAAAGCACAGCGCAACACTGCTGATCAGCTTTTTTCACTGAAAGTAAGAAGATGCCTACTGCAAACGGGGCGACGGTAGGCCCGGTATGGCCGTTTTTTAGTTTGTGCTGAAGGGTTTATCTGCTTAAGCACTGGTTGATCCTCGGCGTCACTGGAATAATACGCGCGGCGGTCAAAGTATGACTAGGTAATATCTGGAAATTCTTGCTGTAGTTTTTCAACTTGTGCGCAATCTCCGAGCACTAAAACGGCAGCAATTACTCCGACATTAATTAAGCGTAATTCTTCATCATCATAATCCGATAGCCGCTTGTAGGTCTCTCGAATAATTCGGGGTAAGCCTATTAGTTGCTCGTATTCATTGCCAAAAGTTTGCAAAACACTTTCTCTGTCATCGGGCCGCGTATCACGTAGCAATACATTAACTGAAGATTTAATTAGCTGTTTCTCGTCTAAATTATGCAAGGCTTCATGGAGGTTCATATTAAAGATAGTATCGCTTATCAATTGAAAATAACCATGAGCAGTGCTACATTCTTGAATGCCATAATAACAGACTGCCACTCGCAGACAACAAATTGCTTTATATGTATAATTATTGTAGTATATATTTATGGAACGGACTTTCTCTTACGAACCACAGCCAGTGGGCGTATCATTTATGAATAAAATTGACCGCATACTTGCTGATGTAGTAATTAGCGATTATTCTGGTG
>Ga0136558_1001586_pt1 | contig 11371 bp, 10 predicted proteins | sample AntRauTorckE6833_FD_101391 | JGI IMG/M metagenome (GOLD analysis project Ga0136558, IMG submission 101391) | Saline lake microbial communities from Rauer Islands, Antarctica - Metagenome Torckler E6 #833 | ecosystem: Environmental > Aquatic > Non-marine Saline and Alkaline > Saline | place...
ACGTACTATAGACAACGCCTTATCCAGTTATTTCCGATTAAGATATAGGGGTGTAGCTCAGTTGGCTAGAGCACTGGTCTCCAAAACCAGGTGTCGCAGGTTCAAATCCTGTCACCCCTGCCACGACATTTTGACCATTTCTTAGGTGTTAATCGTAGTCTTTTTTGCTACAAAAAAGTTCGATTGACCTGTCTCCCCCTCTTTATTTCTCATGTTCTTCCAAATCGTAGATATGTAAACTGTTGACGTATCATTGCTACACTCTGGCAATATCACGGCGGTGATATCCAACAAAACCAATCATTATCAGTGCTGTAGCTATCGCAAGCAGGACTACTGTACTCGTTATACTTAAGGAAGCAAGGCTTGCGTTACCCACGTGCCAAAAAGGTGAAATTGCTAGTAAGTTCTTGTTGAGCTGAAGAATAGGCCCGAGTAGCGTCAATCCAAAGCTTACGGATATACCTATCCATGCCAACCCGCGTAATTTTGGATACAACCCTATTGTCGCGATAGCTAGACTGACCAGTAGAAGCACTGCAGGAGTCGTGAGAAGAGCCTGATACAGCATGTCAACCAGCCCGACATCAATACCATTAAGGTATGCAATTGCTACAAAAAGCAACCCAGACACCAACATTGCAGAGACTGGCCCGATAATTGCCAGTTTTACGAAGGCAGAAAAAAGCTTAGTACGCTTGAGCGATCCTGCAAGCAGTGGATCGGTTCTTTGTGAGTTTTCTTCGATATAAAGCCTGTTAATTAGCTGAGCTCCATACGTCGCTGCAATTATTCCAATGATAGTGATTAGTGTGGTCGCAAACTGAAACGTAAAGTTTGACCCAGTCGCACCGTCGGCGCCGACTAGGCTTGAGATACCCTCGTTAGCTGAAAATGACCCGCCAACCGCATCTAACATATAACCAAAGGCGGTACCTAAAAACAAAAATGCAACACCCCAACCAATGATAGTGCCTTTTTGAAGCTTAAATACCAACCAGCCGACGGAGCCAGATTTGCCTGCCCGGTCATTCCTAGGAGTATCAGGTCGGATGCCTTGCCCGAAATCTCGACGCGACTTAAGGCCGTAGGCGGCTGATGCCACGACGACAGTAAGCGCCAGTAATGAAAATAGAGGTAGAACACTGCTGCTGGTGGCAATGTTCGTTCGTTGCGCCCAGCCTAATGGCGAGAGCCATGATAGCCAGCTCGCAGAATCTACTGTATCTGCCATACCTCGTAGTAAATAGGCGACCGCAAGGATGCTCACTGATAGCGAAGTGACTGTGCGGCTATATGAAACCAGTTGTGCTGCTAATAAGGCAATAGCTGCGAATACGACACCCGACATAGCTATAGTGAGGCCCAGGAACACACTAAACTCTCTATCCGCTCCGACCGCGATCAGAGGGGCAGCAATAGCTATTGCTGCAAATAAAGATGCCGTTATAGCCACCAGTAGAGCAACTGTTGTCAGCGTATAGCGCCCAACCACGCTAGATGCTAGTAGTTCTTCTTCTCCTGAGTCTTCTTTTGCTCGTGTGTGCTTGGTTATGAGCAAGATAGACATCATACTGGCCATAAAACTGCCCAAAACCACTGATCTCCAGGCAGTAAAGCCCTCTGCGCTTAATAAGTTATCTGCTTTTCCAAATATGAGGTTAAAAGCAGGATTCGATTGCACGGTCATGTTAAGCTTCTGTTGATCTTCTATGCCTGGAAACACCCGTGCATAGGCCAAGTAAGAGGTAAGGCTCAATATCACGATTGCAAGCACCCAGGGCAATATTGACCGTAGGCTTTGCTTTAATGTTGCCCGGTAAAGTACCCCTGTTCCTTCAAAAGTATTATTCATAAATCTATACTCTAATTCTCAGTAGCTGAATCATCAGTTTCATAATATTGTACAAACAGCTCTTCTAAAGACGGAGGCTCGCAGGTTAAAGATTTTATTCCAGCTTTTGTCAGCAGTTTCATGAAATCGTCTAGCTTTTCTGATTCTACTCTACAAGTAATTACATCCGCCTTTACTTCTACTTGTGACGCGCCTTTGAAACTTGATATATCACTGGTCATTTTCTTTAAATGTGCTCGCACATTGGTATGTGTGTGTTTGCGCAGTACCGATAAAGTATCTGTTTGAAGAATTTTTCCACTACGGATAATGCTGACCCTATCCGCTAGAGCCTCTACTTCGCTCATGATGTGACTTGATAGTAGGACAGTTTTGCCGGCTTTCTTTTCTTTTAGGACTTCATCTTGAAATACAGCCTCCATGAGAGGATCGAGCCCAGACGTAGGTTCGTCAAATATGTATAAATCTACATTTGAACAGAGGGCAGCGATTATGGCTACTTTTTGGCGGTTTCCTTTTGAATAGGTACGGCTTTTTTTAGTAGGATCGAGTTCAAATCGTTTGATTAGTCTTTTTCTACGATCTTCATCAAAGTTGTCTCTTAGATTTGCAAGGATATCTATCGCTTCGCCGCCAGTAAGGTTTGGCCACAAACTAACGTCTCCTGGCACGTAGGCTAGGTTCTTATGTAGCTGAGCGACTTCTTTCCATGGGTCGCCGCCTAACAGCTCTATTGAGCCAGAGTCTGACTTTAGTAGTCCAAGCAATACTCTAATCGTCGTTGATTTTCCTGCCCCGTTTGGGCCAAGAAATCCATAGACTTCTCCTTTCTTAACAGTTAGCGAAAGATTATCAAGCGCTTTGAACTTACCGAACGATTTTGTTAATCCTTTAATTTCTATTGCATTATCAGACATTTTTACCACCTTCAGATGTAGCTATATCACTCTTAATCTTATCTAGACTATCCGAGTACATACCAATTCGTGCTTCTAATTGCTTTGGTTTTACTAGCATGAGAACCCCTAGTGTCGGGTGTCTTGCTACAATCAGCCGGTCGCCTGCGCTTAAACCGACTTCTTCTCGTGCCTCTTTAGGTATGACAAGCTGTCCTTTATCGTTTACTGTTGCGGTCCCAAGAATCTCGGGTCCTATATTGCATATATCCATAAGCATAATAGTACTACTTTTAGTAAAAGTATGAAAGAAATTTTTTTAGTACCATTATGCTTTTTCGCCTCCACTCCTGATGAAAGTTCTATGATCATCCCTAAACCCCTGCCAATTTAGATACATACGATTACTATTTTCACTATTGAGTTGTTGAATACTCGTATATTATCCGACTACCCAATTACTACCCTTGATATTACTGATATGTGCAGCGCAGACTACCGTGGTGCGCAAAACGTAAAATCTGAATTCCGTGTGTTAATGCAGCGCTCACATTGATATAGTGCCGTTCAATTGCCGTACGGCCAAAAGCCGTATACATCATTGTCAAATATTTTACAAACATAATGTGTAAAAGTGGTTGTGCTTGAATGGCCTACAATTTATACTGATGAGTAATATAAATAAAATGTAAAAAAAGAGGGCTATGAAAGTACTGATGCTCGGGTGGGAACTACCCCCATATAACAGTGGTGGACTAGGTGTAGCCTGTTATCAGCTTTGTAAAGCTCTGGCTAAAAATAATGTCGACATCGAATTTATACTGCCCTACAAAGCAGATCACAACATCGATTTCATGCGCATTAATTCCGCGCAACCAAAAGGTGTTAAGGATATTATTGCATCCGGGATTGCGTACGACAGCTACAAGTACGTAAAAACAGACGGGACCATCGAATGGGTTGACATTTACGGTCAGCAGGCTGCTTATGAGCATGCCGTGGCTCGGATAGCAAAAAATGTTGAGTTCGACGTTATCCACGCTCATGACTGGCTGACATTCCGGGCCGGCATCAGAGCCAAGCAACAGTCAGGGAAACCCCTCATCCTGCACGTACACTCCGTTGAACGAGACCGCGCGGGTGGCAACAGCGGCAATCCGCTGGTACGAGAAATAGAGTATATGTCTATGCTCTTAGCAGACAAAGTCATTGCCGTTAGTAACCATACAAAAAAAGCCATCGTTGCTGATTATGGTATTCCAGACGATAAAATCGATGTCGTGCACAACAGCATGGATCTGGAAGATTTTGAACACCTCTCCGGAGACACATCTCATACATATATCGAAGCTATGAAAAAACAAGGCTATCGTGTTGTCGTTAATGTCGGTCGGATAACCATACAAAAAGGTCTTACAAATCTGCTGTATGCCGCTCGAAAAGTCATCGACAAATCTCCAAAAACTTTATTTTTGCTAGTTGGAAGCGGAGACCAAGAAAGAGAACTTATCGAGCTGGCCGCCCAGCTTGGCATCAGCCGTAACGTTATATTCACAGGCTTCCAGCGCGGTAAACGGTGGCGAGACTCATATGCCATCGGCGATTTATTCGTTATGCCGTCAGTCTCAGAACCATTTGGACTAACACCCCTAGAGGCAGCTGGATACGGCACTCCATCTTTAATAAGCAAACAATCGGGTGTCTCTGAAGTTCTAAAAAACTGTCTCAAGATTGATTATTGGGACGTCGACGAGATGGCTAACCAAATTACGGCAGTTGTATCAAATGATTCTTTGCGTGACGAGCTTCACAGAAACGTCTATAAAGAATACATTAAACTAAGCTGGACTGATGCTGCCGACAAGCTCGTCAACACGTATAAAAAACACACCGGGGCTGTCCGCGTATGAAAAAATCAATCGTTCTATACATGCATGTCCATCAGCCGTTCAGGATACGACACTACACTATCTTTGACGCCGGGAATGATCACCGCTACTTTGACTCCCACTATGACGATCGTACAAACAATGAGCGCATCATCCACAAGGTAGCAGAAAAATCATACATACCAACAAACCGCATGCTCTTGTCGCTACTCCAACGGCATCCAGAATTTAAAATTAGTCTGTCGATTACCGGTACGCTACTTGAGCAGTTAGCTGCCTGGTCGCCTGCAACCCTGCGGTCATTCCAAGAGCTAACTGCAACAGGTCGTGTAGAAATTGTCGGCGAAACCTATTACCACAGTCTGGCGTTTTTTTACTCACAAACAGAGTTTGAGTCACAGGTTAACGCCCATCGAGAGCTAGTACAAAAGCTCTTCAATCAAACGCCAACAGCATTTAGAAATACTGAGCTGGCTTACAACAACGATTTAGCCTACTGGGCAGATAATGCTGGCTACAAAGCTATTTTGGCTGAAGGCTGGGACCCTGTTCTTGGCTGGCGTAGCCCTAACTATGTATACCAGCCGGCGCACACCTCCAATATCAAACTACTTATGAAAAACTACAAACTAAGTGACGACATAGCCTTTAGGTTCAGTGATCAAAATTGGGTAGAATGGCCACTTACTGCAGATAAATTCACGCACTGGCTCAATGAATCTGGAGATGCCACGAACTTCAATTTGTTCATGGATTATGAAACGTTTGGTGAGCACCAATGGGGTGAGACAGGTATCTTTAGTTTCTTGGAGCATTTGCCTAACGAATGGCTGAAAGGCGACGATCATACCTTTATGACGGTGTCAGAAGCCGCTGACGCACACGAGGCCCGAGACGTTGTTGACACCCCTTACACGACGACATGGGCAGACACAGAGCGCGATTTATCTGCCTGGCTCGGCAACCCAATGCAACATCAATCAATCATCGCCTTGTATGAATTGCAGTCTTCAGTTATGCAGTCCGATGACGTAAATCTTATACATGATTGGCGAAACCTTCAAACGTCAGATCACTTTTATTACATGTGCACGAAATGGTTCAATGACGGTGACATCCATGCATATTTTAGCCCTTACGAAACGCCATATGAGGCATTCATGAACTTTATTAACAGCTACCACGATATGAAGTTCCGGCTGGCCGAAAAAGGATTTACGGTTTGAGTCGTCCGGTCATACTCAGTAACGGCCAATTAGCTGTCGGACTTAATGAACAAGGTCTCGTCCAAGATTTTTACTACCCATACGTTGGACTAGACAACCTGACGAATGCTCGACTTGGCAGTCATAAATTAGGGGTTTGGGTAGATGGTAATTTCTCTTGGGCCGGAGATGACGGCTGGGATGTTTCAGTCAACATTGAAGACGATGCCCTGATTAGTCACGTTTCGCTACGAAACGAGTGGCTCGGTATACAACTTACCATACGTGACACCGTCGACCACCGTCAAAATGTTTTTGTGCGTCATATTACCGTCGAAAATCAACATGATAACGAACGTGATATACGTATCTTTACACATCAAATTTTCCAGATCTCCAGAAGCGGCAGAGCTGACACCGCCCTATACGTACCCGACGATCATTACATTCTCGATTACAAAGGACGATGTAGTGTACTTATATCAGGCAAATTTTCAGGAGAAGATGAGTCATTCGACCAATACGCAGTAGGTAACTTTGGTATCGAGGGCAAAGAAGGTACTTGGCGTGATGCCGAAGATGGTGAACTTTCTGGAAGTGCCGTAGAGCACGGTGGTGTGGATTCGGTTATCCGCTTCCGAAAAGTTGTCGGTTCACATTCCTCAATGTCACTCGACTATTGGATTGTTGCATCCGATTCACAGTTTAGCGCTGAAAAGCTCCACAATGAGATGAAATCTAGTGGCGTATACGACATGCTTCAACGCAACCGTGACTATTGGGCCGACTGGCTTGCTGTCGGTGCAAACCCTGCACGCGATTCGACCGGAATATCTGCCGCTTGCTAAGAAATCACTCATGTTGATCAAGGCGCACATCGACAAACGCGGTGGTGTCATCGCCTCCTGTGACTCATCGATTTATAACTATGGCCGAGACTATTATAGCTACGTATGGCCACGAGACGGCGCATACGCCATCTGGCCGCTAATTCGCCTTGGGCATTATAAGGAAGCTAAAGATTTCTTCGAGTTTTGTCGTGACATCATTACTGACGATGGTTATCTGATGCACAAATACCAACCGGATAAATCCATCGGAAGTACGTGGCATCCGCTTTTGCATAACAATCGCAAAGAGCTAGCAATACAAGAAGACGAGTCAGCAATCGTACTGTACATGCTTGGAGAATACTATCATTATTCCGGCGATAAGGACTTTGTGTTAAATCTCTATGAAACACTGATTCGGCCAATGGCGGATTTTATGTGTTCCTTCATCGATGATGAAACCGGCCTTCCTCACGCAAGCTATGACTTATGGGAAGAGAAGTTCCTAACCAACACCTACTCGGTCGCAGTTGTCTACCAATCACTACTCGTGGCTGCTGATTTTGCTGAACAGTTTGAACACCCCGAAGACGCTGTAAAGTGGCGCTCAACTGCAGAGAGTTTGCTCAGTGCAAACGAAATATTTTATTACCAAGATCGAGAATACTATAGAAAAGGCTGCATACTTTCACCAGGGCCAGAAAAAAACCTTCAGTTCGATAACATTTTAGACGTATCCAGCATGTATGGGGTTATGATGTTTGGCTACTATACAGACAAGTCGAAACTCGATAACACCGTCAAGGCCATTGAAAAATACCTATCAGACAAATCTCCATCGGGCGGTACACCGCGCTACGAGCACGATCAGTACTTTACGACAGATCCGCCTTATATGGGTAATCCTTGGTTCGTAACGACTTTTTGGCTTGCCCAATACTATATTCGAGCCGACATGCTCGATAAAGCACAATCTATATTGTCATGGTCAATGACAAAAACACTACCAAGTGGCGTATTTTCAGAGCAAGTTGATCCAGGTAATGGCGCTCCACTATCAGTGGCTCCGCTAGTCTGGAGTCATGCAGAGTTCATTAATACGGTCTTAGATTACTCAAGAAGCGAACAAAACCACTAAAAAAACACCCAGTCATGAGGGTGTTTTTGGGTTCATCAACAAGATACTAATTATTATTTTTTAGGCTTTACTTCGTTTCGGCCGAGGTTCTTTTTAGTCTCAATGTATAATACGTGTTTACGAAGCACCGGATCATACTTCTTGATACTGAGCTTGTCGGGTGAATTTTGTGTATTCTTGCGAGTGTAATAGTGACGGTGCCCACTCTCTTCAGAGACGAGTCCTATAGTTTTGCGCTTATCGCCTTTTTTTGCCATGTCAGTCTGCCCTATCTTTACCATTAATAATCATGAAAATGATCTTTCATACATGAGTAGATGAGTTTATCTTAATGATATATCTCAACGTTTAACTACCGTACTATACCAGTATATGGGTATAAAAACAATAGATTTGGAGCCACCTATCGGATTCGAACCGATGACCTACTGTTTACAAAACAGTCGCTCTAACCAGCTGAGCTAAGGTGGCGTTATGGTGCAGGGAGAGGGATTCGAACCCCCGAAGGCATAAGCCAACTGATTTACAGTCAGTCGTGTTTGACCGCTTCACTACCCCTGCATACGCATTTATGGAGCCGTTGACGAGAGTTGAACTCGTGACCCCCTCCTTACCATGGAGGTGCTCTACCACTGAGCTACAACGGCGTGCCTACGAAGGTGCATGGTAACAAGGCTTTGCTTAAGACAAATAGTCTATACTAGACAGCTTTGTGTGTATGATACCGCAAAAGTGTATCAAAACAGAGGTTAAATGACAACTTTTCGTGGTCGTTTTACTTTTTTTGGGGCGGCAGTTGTGGATTTCTTTGTGTACTTCTTTAACTGCTCCGCGATTTGGTCTGCGCTCGATTGCATACCTCGATCACTGTACACCCTTTGTAGTAGACTCAGGCTTTCTTTATTCGGTTCTAGTTCGGCTGCTAGCTCTAGCTCTGCTAGCATGAGTTTAAGGTTCCCGAGCTTTTCTTGAACTTTTGCGTAAGCGATGTGACGAGCGGCTAGTGAACCCTCAAGTTTCAGTGCGTGCTCAAACGCAACAGCTGCCTTGTGGTAGTTTTCGGTTTCGTAGTATATGAGTCCAAGGTTATGTAGGCTGGACGCCGTTGGTTCAATGCTACTGGCGATCTCGAAACAGTCTATGGCGTCTTTATATTCTTTTTGCTTTGCGTACAAAATACCAAGCCTGTTATATGCGGCCGCGTTTTTCTTGTCGATCTTGAGTATGGTCAGCAGTGCTTTTTCAGCCCGCATAAATCGATTTTCACGCATGCCTTGGTGCGCAATATCCCACAACTTGCCAAGCCTATCGCTGATTTTGCGAGGTACAACGGTAAACTCTTCATCTCGTAAACGAGTATTATGAAGCGTAAATAACCCAAAACCTAACACCAGTGCTAATTCAAACATCCACTTTGTAGTGTACTACATTTGGATAAATAAGTCAGTCAGTACAAGCCGTCCCTGAACTCGCTTAAGCATATCTTCTTCTGCATGTAAAATGACCCGTTGTAGCCCTACTAATGACGTATCGCTTCGACTATGCGTCATATATGATGTTATCTTTTTTAGGCAGTATAGAATGTTCAATATTTCCTCTGGGTTATTACGAAGAGTTTCAATCCGTTTCAACCTTTGATACCGTGATTCACCCATTATCTCCTTCGCCGTTTCCATGGAGGCAAGCAATGGATGATCAGAACCTTCGATTAACGCATGAAATAACCCAATACTTCCGCCACTTATATGGTGCGCCTTCAGGACGGCAGTTGAATTGGCGTCGGGAAAGACAGTCTTAATAGCATCGAGTGGTACCGACAACACTTCGATTGGTGTAATTCGTGATAGTATCGTCGGCAATACGCTGTCTTTGTGGCGCATCGTAACAATGATTACGGTATCTGCTGGTGGCTCTTCGATGGTTTTTAGTAAGGCGTTCTGTGCCTCGGGCCGCATCGTATGAATATCCTGAACGATAACGACTCGCCTGATGTCCTGATGGCCAGGCTTTTTAAGACGCAATACTTCTTTTATCTTGCGTACGGCCTCGATGGTGATACCGATTTTTTCTGGTTGAACTATATGCACTGAATCTCCGAGTAAATACGACTCGCCTAAAAGTTTTTTAGCAATATACGTTGCGAGATAGAGTTTACCGCTACCCTCTCCACCAATCAAGGCTAGTGCGTGAGAAGAATGCTCCAGATAGCCTTCTACTCGTATTTTTGTAGAAGGGTGCATCACAACATCGGTCATTTGTCCTCCCTGGCTTTTTGAGCAAAAGAATCTGGAATAGCAGCTTCGAATAGCTTGTTATTATACCCTGGGATTGATATCTCCAGTTGATGAGCGTGCAAATAGAGCCTGTCTGCAGGTTCCCCGTCATAAAGAACGTCGCCGACAATAGGACAGCCGATGTGGGTCATATGTACCCGAAGTTGATGCGTTCGGCCGGTCTTTGGCTGTAATCGAACATGACTACTGTTTTGACCAACAGATATAACCTCGTACTCTGTTTGTGCCAGCTTACCCCGATTTCCTGGACGAAAGGTTGCAGGAGCCTTCGGGTTACGCTCAATTGGAATGTCAATTCTAGCTTTGGCTTGAGACGGCTCACCGCTGACTACAGCGATATACGTTTTCTGGACTGTTCGCGCGGCAAACTGTTCTTGTAGCATTTTCATGGTAGTGTTATTTTTTGCGCACAACATGACCCCACTCGTCGCCCGATCTAGCCGATGCACGATTCCATAGCGAATATCGTAGTCACTGCCCCCGCGTTGCATATGTTGACGCAAGAAGCTCGCAACACTAGCTTCTTCCTTGAACTTACTTAATGCATGGCTCAACACGCCAGCGGGTTTATCAATGGCAAGCACATTCTCATCTTCATACAATATAGGAAGCGTGATATCTGGAACCGATCCGATGGACTCGATATCATACAGCACCTCTACAGTGTCGCCCCATCGTACTTTATAGCCTGATTTTTGAGCTTTTTTATTGACGAGCACCTTTTCTTCTTTACAAAGCGACTGCAAAAATCCACGACTGATATCAGGGTACTTGCGGGCCAAAACATAGTCTATACGCTGTTTGTCTTCGTGAGGGGCTATAATAAAATCCATAAGTTTGTATGCACGCTTTTAGTTACGGACGAAGGCCGATGGCTTGTTGTAGGCTATGTAGTGTTTTATCGGCATGAGTGCGCATGAGTGCTTCGCTTGACTCTAACGCTTGCGATAGTGAACCCATATCGACAGCTTCGTATTTATTTTGTAAGTCTCCCAAAAACTCGCAAACCACGTCCGCAACCTCAGTCTTGAGCGGGCCATATTGTTGCCGGCCAATAAAGTCAGATGACTTTCCACCGAACAAATCAAGGACATCCAGCAGGTTACTAACACCTGGCTGTCTATCAAAATCATGTGTAATTTTTTCAAGACTATCAGTGGTCGCTGACATTATTTTTTTGCGAGCAATAGTTGGTGTATCAGTGAGGAATATAACTCCTTTACCAGTTTCGTCACTTTTGCTCATTTTTTTCTCTGGATTAGCT
>Ga0136558_1001590_pt1 | contig 11364 bp, 4 predicted proteins | sample AntRauTorckE6833_FD_101391 | JGI IMG/M metagenome (GOLD analysis project Ga0136558, IMG submission 101391) | Saline lake microbial communities from Rauer Islands, Antarctica - Metagenome Torckler E6 #833 | ecosystem: Environmental > Aquatic > Non-marine Saline and Alkaline > Saline | place...
GGCGCAGGCAGCGACTATTTCTCGTGACCCGATTTCTTCCATCGCCAATATGGATCTGTATGAAGATCATGTAATTGTGCGACACGAAGGAAATAACCCGCTTACAATTGGAAATCTTTCGGTATGGGATTCAAGTGATGATGGCGATATTCCGTTCACTGCAATTACCGGAGCTCCTGATACGCTAGCTTTGCCAGCTGATAAAAAACTGCTGGTATGGGGGGATAAGACCTTTGCACCTGGGGGTGATGTAACGGTAAGTGGTGGTGGCTCTGGTGCTGCGCACGACGGTAGTGTTGCGGTTGAAGATGATGGAGAATGGCTTTCAGTTGGTAGTGAATCGCACAGTATTGGCGGAAGCTTCACGTTTGGTACCGACGCTGTCTTCACCGCTGCTTCATCTTCATTTGCATTTACTAGTAATGATGCTGGACGTACGATTGGGGTGAATCAGGGTGCCTTCCACGACCTTACCTTTACTGGTACTGGTGACTGGACCTTTACTGACAGCGGCCTTCAGGTGGCTAATAATTTTGACATCACTGCTGGTGGGGTCACATTACCAACTGGCACTACTACGATTGGAGCTTCCTTTACCAACAGTGGCAGCTTTACCCATAACGGCAGTCCAATGGTATTTACGGCCGATAGTGCTGGAAAAACCGTGACGTTAGGTGGTTCTTCCGTGAGTGCAGTTACCTTTACTGGTACTGGTGACTGGACTATTACTGATAGCAACGCCACAGTTGTTGGTTCGTTTGCAGTAGCTACTGGTACCGTTGCGTTACCAAGTGGTAACTTGTCGGTGGGTCAGGACTTTGCAGTGTCCGACACTATTACCCATAATAACGGTACAATTGTCCTTACTAATAACACTGGCACCACTACTCTACAGTTGGCTGGTAATGATTTGTTTGCTCTTACCCTGCAAGGTAGTGCGAGCACGACAATGGTGGATGAAAACGTCACTTTACTCGACAGTCTTACTATTGCAGACGGAGCCTTGTATGCGGCTAGTAACACACTAGCGGTAGGTGGTTCTTGGGACTCAACCGGTGGGTCGTTTGTGGCCGCTAGCAGTACCGTGCTCTTCAATTCTGTTGATACCGGTGAGACGGTCGATGCGGGTAACAACACCTTTTACGACTTGATTTTCGCTAGTGGTACTGGTGGTTGGACAGTTTCGGGAGCAACTACTACCAATGATTTGCTACTCAATGCGGCGAGCAGCTTTATCGCTACCACAGGAAGTACTTTCTCGGTTGGTAATGTGTTCCGTAATACGGTTGGAGGATCAGCAACTAATTGGAATGACGCAACGGTAGAGCTGCGTGGTGCTGTAGCCTACAGCATAAATGACCGCAATGATGCTGGGGATCAGTACGGTACCTTAGATATTAAAGGCGGTAATGATATTCGAGCGTGGTACTCAGTAGCGACGACCACACTGGTGGCTGCCACCAGTTCACTTTACTCACAAGATCACGATGATGTTGATGGTGCGCTGGCGGTATATGGAGACTGGGAGGTGAGTACCACTACCGAGCGTTGGAGCTACGCCACAGACTTTGATGGAACTGACCTTTCTGGTGGTGACGAACGGTCAGTGGCGGTTGCCTTACAGGACGCAGCGAGTGTTACGGTGGCTACTAGTGGGGTGCTAGAAATAGTCGGTGATGCGGCTGGTACTACCACTGTCGAGCATCAAGGTACCGGTGACTACGGGTTTACTGTAACGGCTGGAACTATAGATTGGGATTACTATTCCTTCAGTCAGATACCATTTGCTGGGATTGTCTTCCAGAATACGCCAAGTGTACTTAACTTGAGTAACGGATTATTTACGCTTGATACTAATGGTGCTACCGCGATTGATTTGGACATTGCTACGGTAAATGCTAATCCGTCATTGCAGGTTAATGGCACAGACTTTACAACTACTGGTCCATTTGTGAGCGGTACCAATGTCCGTCTCAACGCTACCTCAACCAATGCGTGGCGATTTGGTAATAGCCAAGGAGAGATTGCTGGTGAGAATTACGATGTAGATGGTGTTACGAGCTGTGGTTCAATTCGGTGGGATGATAGCTCTTGTCTCTTACTAGAACAGACCGAATACCGTTGGCGTAATGATGATGGTGGTGTTGGGGTGCCCGATGGTGAGTGGTACGCCGATGATTTCCCTTATCGTAAGCGATTACGAGTAGCCAATAACGATGCCGCCACATACAGCAACGCTATTGTGCAGTTTACTATTCCGTACACGGGTAACATGCGGTCTGATTTTGCTGACCTGCGTTTCACCGCTGCTGATGGAATTACTCCGGCAGACTTTTGGGTGGAGAAAACAGTGGCCGCTAATAAAGTTGAAGTTTGGGCCTTGGTGCCGTCACTCGTTGGCAATGAAGCAGATTCACTCTTTATGTATTACGGTAGTTCAACCGCAGATAGTGTGAGCTCTAGTGCAGGAGTTTTTGATACGGTTGATTCATTTGAAGCAAACAGTCTAGTTCCGTATAGTGGTGATACGGCAAAGTTTGTTATCGATGCGAGTCAATCATATGGTGGTTCATATAGTTTGGCACCAAATAATCCAACTGACTTTGCGGCTGGTGGTATTGCTCGATTTGATCAAACGGTTAGTCAGGGAGAAACCATTCGTTCGCGGTTGTATGTCGATACTACCGCTGGTGATTCTGATGAGGTTTGTACACTCTTTGGAGTGCAGTCACCGGTTAGTAGCAGTCAAAACTATGGTTTGTGTGTTATTCAGTTTGGTACCGAGCGAATTTCACTTGCTAAGAACGTGGTACGAAACGATACATTTGGTGGAGTGAGTGTAATGGCATCTACGACGAAGAATATTACAACCAGTGGTTGGTACGAAATTGAAATTGACTGGCACACCGATGACTCAATGTTGGCCCGGGTGTATGACCCAAGTGGCAATCTATTCGCTACCACAACTGCTACCGATAGCTCGTATACTTCTGGAGGGTATGGCTTTACGTACTGGAGTAATTATGGTGCGTGGGACGGGTTCCATAGTCGACCGTTATTGGAGTCAGAACCCAACACTTACTTAGGAGCAGTGCAATCTGATGGTGGTGCTACTTACGCGGCGGCACAAAGTACTCCGACTGCTTCGTTTACCACCGGAGACACGCCGAGGGTGCGAGTAGCTGTTGAGAATACCGGCTTGCCAATTACAGACCAAGAGTTCCGTTTAGAATTTGCGGAGAAAGGTACTGCACCAAGCTGTGCAGCGGTTCCTGGTGGCTCGTTTACTGCAGTTCCAGTTTCTGGGTCGTGTGGTAGCGAAGCAATCTGTATGAGTAACTCAACCTTTGTAAATAACGGTACGGCTATTAACGACTTGCTAGCAATTGGACAAAACAGCTTCGTGAGTGGTTCCTTCGTTAGCAATACCGCTAATCAAAGTCTGGCACTAGACCTGGATCAGCTACAATACACTGAAATTGAGTACGCATTAGAAATAACCAGCAATGCGACCGATCCGTCGTACTGTTTCCGAGTAACTGATGCTGGCGATGCCCTTGATGCATACACTAACTTGCCTGAGTTATCATTAAGTTTTGATCCTTCAATTTCTGAGGCTTCCTTAAATGGTGGTAATGACATCGCTTTAATCTCAGGTACGACTACACCAATTATGGCCACCAGTTCGGTAACGGACTTTAATGGGGTGTCAGATTTTGCCGCTGCTACGACCACGTTCTACCGCAGTGGTGTTGCTGGTGGAGCTGACTGTACACCGGACAATAACAACTGTTACGTAACCTCTACCGCCAGTAGTAGCTGTAGTTTTGCCAGCTGTAGTGGTAATACGTGTGAGTTGCAGTGTACAGCTGATATGTGGTTCCATACCGACCCAACCGATGCTGGTACCTACGACGGGCAAGACTGGTTTGCCTTTACTGAAGTAGAAGATCTTTCGGGAGCGTATACCTTTAGTACCACGATGGGAGTAGACTTACTAACCTTGCAAGCCATTCGAGTTGATTCAGACATTAATTACGGTGCGCTTGATCCAAACGGCGACACTGGTACCTTTAATCCGGTTACACCAGTGGTGAATATCGGTAATGTAATAGTGCGCCCTGAAGTCGAGGGGCAGGATTTGACCGATGGTTATAGTTCGGTAATCCCAGCTGAGAACCAAAAGCTGGCTACTTCTACCTTTGAGTACGGTACCTGTACAACCTGTCGTACGCTTACCAACGGTTCGGCGGTCGAGCTAGGAGCTGATTTAAACAAACCAACCGCACCAGCGCCACCGGAAAGTGTCGACGTGTATTGGGGAATTGAAGTGCCGTTTGGGGCGGCGCCAAACCCTCATCAAGGTTCTAACATCTTTTATGCTGTGGGTATCTAGAGGGTGCTATACTAATATGTATTCTATGAAGAGTTTTCGGTTCATTGTACTTGTCATACTTGGAGTATGGACAACGGTATCCATGGCTAGCAGTGTGTCGGCTCAGGGTGATGCGCCGTCGATTAATAACGTCGAGGTAGAACAGGTCGACGATAGTTCAATCACAATTACTTGGGAGACAGATAAAAAGGCTGATTCATTGATTAACTACGGTCTACGGCCTGACTACGGGATTGTCCGCATTCCGGGTGCAAACCGCACTGAACACACGGTTACTTTAGAGGAGTTAGAGCCAGGTCGAATTTATTACTTCCGAGTTGTTTCAGCTGACGAGAAAGGAAACCAAGGTATTTCAGCTGATTATCAGGTACGTACTAGTGGTGATCCACAAACTGGAGAATCAGACGGGCAAGGACAGTCAAGTCAAACCAGTCAAGACTCACCAACGGTTCAAGAAATTAGTGAACAAGTAGAGCAAATCAAAGACCCCGAGTCGTTGCAAGAGATTTTAGATACTGTAGTGCAAGCTATTCAGGGGGTAACTGATGAATTAACCATTATTGGTCCGCCGACGGTAGAAGTAGAAGCTACTACCGCCATTGTTTCGTGGACCACCGATCGAGACGCTAGTTCGGAGGTGTTATTCTCGTCTACAAATGCCTTTACTGGTGGTAGTTTCCAGTACTCTCAGTCATCAACGGGGGGAAGTACCAAGGAGCATAAGATTCAACTGATTGGACTGGAACCGTTTACTGAGTATACCTATAGGGTCGAATCAACCGATGATTTGGGGATTGTGGGGAAGAGTGATAACTACACTTTTCGCACCAAAGCCACTCGACCAGATATCCGCAACCTTCGTATCGTCAAAGTCGAAGAGAATTCAGCTACTTTAGCTTGGGACACAACTGCTCCAGCTGAGGCCTTGGTGGAGTACCAAAACCTCTCAACCGGAGAACAGAACTCTGTAGGGCGACCAACGTTAGCCTCGAGCCACCAGATGCGTCTGGCTGACTTAACGTTTGGAACCAGATACGTAGCGTTCGTAATATCGGAGAATTCCAGTGGGGATCGAGTCCGCAGTCGACCAATTCAGTTTATTACGGTACGCGATACTGCGCCGCCAATTATTTCTAATGTCACCAATGAATCGACCATTTTTCCAGGGGGAGAGTCAAGAATTCAAACGATTGTCGAGTGGGACACTGATGAAGCAGCCGCCTGTGTAATGACCTACCAAGAAGGGGTGGCTGGAGTGTCAGATCCAGTAGAACTGGAGCCAGAAGAAATCGAGTACAACACCACACACGTAGAGGTGATTACTGACTTTGCACCGGCAACGGTTTATCAATTTTGGCTAGAGTGTGCCGATGAAGCTGGAAACAATGCCCGTTCAGAAGACTTTGTGCTATTTACACCAATTCAAGAAAAAAGTATCATCGACTTGATTATTGAGAACTTTGAAGCGACCTTCGGTTGGGTAAAGAACATTACTAATTAGGGCGGCCCGATGGTCTGTGTGGATAGGAATAGGCTAGCCTTAGCCAAGCAGATGGCATAATGTCATCATGGCTAAGCCTCTGATTGTTGCGCGTGATCTTTCGATCATTTATAACCAAGGAAAGCAAAACGAATTTAAAGCGCTGACTGGCGTAAATACTGATATCTACGAAGGGGAGTACATTATCTTGTTTGGTGCTTCTGGTTCAGGAAAGTCTACCTTGATGTTCTCAATCCAAGGCTCACTACCACCAGGTGAAGGTACGTTGCTAATTCGGGGAGACGATATCTACTCGTACCCTAATAGTGAACGAGTATACTTTCAGCGTCACGTGATGGGAATTATTTTCCAGCAATTTAACCTAATCCCGTCGTTGTCGGTATTAGATAACGTTGCTTTGCCGATGATTTTCTCCAATGTTGATAGGGTGAAGCGCGAGAGACGAGCACAGTCACTGTTAGATCGATTTGGGGTGGGGCATGTCTCGCATAAGATTCCAGCGATGCTTTCCGGAGGGCAGCAACAACGAGTCTCGGTCGCTCGGTCGATGGTGAATGACCCTAAGATTTTATTGGCTGATGAGCCGACTGGAAACCTCGACTCAGTTTCGACCCAGCAGGTAATGGATAAGATTGATGAGATTAACACTTTTGACCGTCGAACTATTATTATGGTCTCGCATAACGCGGCTCATTTAAGCTACGCACACCGTGTGTATTATCTAAAAGACGGACGGGTAGTGCGAGAAGTGGTTAATCCACAACGCAAGCAGATTAAACCAGTGAATGAAGGGGAGACAATTGTTACTGAGCTAGAGCAGTTGGCGCGGTTATTCCCGTACGATTCAGTCGAGACATTGCGGGTTAAGAGTATGGTTAACTACTTAACTCAAGATTACTCCTTTTCACAGATTGTTCGTTTGGAAAGTGTTCTACAGCGTTTTTTAGCCGGAAAAATCAACGCCGATTCTTTCGAAAAGGGATTAATAACCGATTACGATAAAGGTGGAGTTGAAGTAGAACCCAAGGTGGCTAAAAAAATGACCCGTACAGCAGAACAGTTAATTGAGCAATCGGGTGATATTCGGCGCTACCGAGCTAGAAAAGATAACGACGGAGTCTTTTTTGGACAGCACGAGCTGGCTACGCGCTTGCGTGACCACCTACTACACGTCTATCGAGCAAAGCTAAATAAACAGCAAGATACAAATTTAATTGAAACCATTGCTGACCGAGTAACGGGCGTGACCGAAGAAGATGAATTGTTTGAGCGTATGATGCAAGGAGTATCAACTGGTGGTGTTGGTCTAAAAGAGGATGTGGCAGATGATATGACCCGTTACTTTGAAAAATTAATCGCCCAAGGTGTTGACGTAAGTTATAAAAGTTAACGTGGTGTGTGGCATACTTAACGTACCGACCATGAGATCATTTCAGACTATATGCGTGTTCAAGACTTAGCACAGTTATCGACACGAATGTTTAAGACCAACCCACTCCGTACGTGGTTGACCATTTTGGGTATGGGGGTCGGTACCGGTGCCGTGGTTGTCTTGGTGGGTCTGGGGTTTGGATTGCAACAAATTATTCTGGAACAAATTGTGTTTGGTGAGACATTGCTGTCTCTCGGAGTCTCTCCATCAGGGGCAGCCAGTTTACGACTCACCAACGAGACGGTGGCGCAGTTTGAAGAAGATCCGAATGTTCTGGATGCAGCCCCATTGGCTCGTTTTCCAGCCTTAGTCACGTACCAAGGGTTGACTGGAAACGTTACCTTGCAGGGGGCTGAACCAGCGTACCTTAGCTACGCTGGGTTGGTGGCGCAGGAAGGGGATTCTTTTGGCGAAAATGATGGCGAGGACACTGATTCAGTCATGTTGTCACCAGCCGTTCTACAACTCTTTGGAATTGAAGACCCAAAGCAATTCGTGGGCGAGAAGGTTTCTTTTCGGATTTTAGTTCCCGATGAAGACACTCCAGGGCAGGTGAATGAAATTAATATTGAAAAGCAGTATACGGTACGAGGAATTACCGGAGAGGAAGGGGTTTTGAATGCGTTGATGATGTTACCTGAGTTGCGTAATTACGTAGGTATTTCAGAATATGAACGTATTCAGGTACGAGTACAATCAAATGAAGTGTTAGATATAGTTGAAGAGGACTTGGTCGAAGCTGGGTATCGAGTGACGGCGTTATCAAAGACCGTTGATCAGGCATCTAAAATCTTTCAAGGAGTGCAGGTGGTGCTAGCTGCCTTTGGTGGAATTGCTTTGATAGTATCAGCCATCGGAATGTTTAACACTATGACCGTGACGTTGCTGGAGCGTACTAAGGAGATCGGGATTATGCGTACCATCGGTGCTTCTCCGAACGACGTGAAGCATTTGTTCGTTTCTGAATCAATTGTTGTCGGGTTCTTGGGGGGTGTAAGCGGTATCGTAATGGGGGTCGGACTTGGCTTTACGGTCAACGTCTTTTTAAACTTTGTGGCCGGACAATTTGGGGGACAGGCGGTGAAGCTATTCTCTTTCCCATTACCTTTCTTAGTTTTTATTGCGATTTTCTCGGCGGCTGTGGGGTACTTAACCGGAATCTTTCCGGCGCGGCGAGCTTCAACACTAAATCCACTTGACGCAATTCGATATGAATAGTGTGTATAACTGAAGGTACTCACTATAATAAATTGGGTAGAATAGAGGATGTACAAAGTAGCACAAGTAAACTAATCACCATTGAGTCATTATTATGTTATATACAGCTGGAAAAATCACTATTACAACTGCCTTAACTGGCGTGTTTGTATTCTTAACGGTCTTCGTTTTCGACGTAGGCAAAACCCACTGGCAAGTCGCTGAAGCTCAGTCGACGGCCACCACGACGCTAACTGTGCGTAATATTCCACCACAGTGGCAAACCGATGCGTACGAATTGACCGGTGCTTCAATCGCTAGTCCAATCAATTCTGGAGAAGACATGCAGTGGACAGCCCAAGCGATTGACCAAACCAATTACTGGCTATTGATTTGTAGTAACGGTGCAGCTCCTACCCCAACTCCCGCCGCTAGCTTTGGCGATATTGGAAATCCAGCTAATGCACCAGAGTGTGACGCTTCGGCCACTCAATGGGCCGTATCTGGACCAACGCCAAGCGGTACCTTTGCAGTTGCAGCTACAACAACAACCGAGGTAGCTCCGTTTGCTGAGAGTAACGACTGGTTCGCTTGGATCTGTGATGACGATGACCAAGATGCTCGGTGTAACGCTGCTAGTAAACAAGGACTTAATGCTACTAACACATCTCCATTTGTGATTAACTCACGACCAGTATTTACATCGGTGTCTAATGATAGTCCAACCCTTCCGGGAGCAGACACTCTTTGGACTTCTGTTTCCAGCGATCCAGATACTTTACGGACTGACGAAATCGTACTGCATGTGTGTGCTACTAACTCATTTGCAAATGGTGCTTGCGACCCAGGCGAAACCCTAGGAACTTCAACGGCTGGATTTACCAGTAACGCCACCACACCGTACACCGTAGCTATACCAACCCAAGACTACACGTATGAAGCGTACACGTTCTTAGTAGACCAATTTGATCACCAAGCATTGAATGACTTCCAGTCTGATTTTGATGTTGCCAACGCTACTCCAGCCGTAACGCCAAGTTCAGTCAGTCTAAATGGTGGTACAGATATCTTTTTGACGCAACCAGCAGACGAAACTACTGGTCTCACACTTTCGTTTGAGGTTTCCGATAATAACAGTTGTGTGGCGTTGGATGGTGGTGGTAGTTCTCTAGGACTCGGTAGTGAGTTCTCTGACGCGATTGTATCAATCTTCCGAGAAAGTGTCGGTACTACTACTTGTGATGGCACTGCTGGAGCCTATAATCCAACCAGCTGTTATACCAGTGGGGTTGATACTAGTGTGTGGAATCTCTCTTGTACAGCTGACACTGGTACTTGTGGTGGTAGTGCTGACCAAACGATGACTTATAACTGTACTTTCCCGTTGTGGCACGTAGCTGACCCGACCGATGGTACGCTTGCGACTGAAGTACAGTTCCCGAATGAGGACTGGTTTGGAGCAGTTAGTCCAGTTGACGATAATAATGCCACTGGTACGTTGACTCGTGGTAATACTGGAGTTGACTTAACGAGCTTCCTAGCCTTTGATTTAGGGGCTTCAGAAATTGCGTACGGTTCACTTGAGCCGGGTGAGGACTCAGGTAACTTAATCGCTACTACTACGATTGAAGCTACTGGTAACGTGGGTGTCGATCAAGAGTTGTCTGGTATGGCGATGTGTAGCGGCTTCTCAGTTGGATCTCCGTGTCCAGTCTCAGCTTCGTCTACTATTCCGGTTGCTGAGCAAGAGTATGGTCTTTCTTCTGCCACCAACTACGGTAGCGGTACAGATCTCAGTACCTCAGCGACATTACTCGCTCTAGGAGTTGCCAAACCGGTTAGTACTTCAACTGCGACCAACAAAGACATTTACTGGGGTATTAACGTACCGGGTACTATCACCTTTGCTGGTAGCTACACTGGACAAAACACATTTGCAGGAGAAATCTCCGATGCAACCACTTGGTAAAGCTTGCTAAACCTACGTAAATAAAGCAATGACCGCCGTTATCCAACGGCGGTCATTGCTTTTTGGTCAAAGATTGCTGATAATAGTGTGTATTAGTACTGGTTTATTTTGATGCAGCGTTCTCAACTCACAGCGATTTTTTTTGCGTTTCTCTTGGTTATTTTCTTTGGGGCTGAAATAGCTCAAGCTGGATTTGGTATCACGCCACCATATGTAAGGAACACCAGCCTAACTCGCAATTCATCTTACGAACAACAAATCCTCATGGTTCGCGGTACGCCAGACACTGAGCTGGTGGCAAACATCTCTGTCGATACACCAGATTTTGCTAGTTGGATTGAGGTGGTAGAAGGCGATAAAATTTTGCTACCAAAAGGAGAACAAAAAGTGCCGATGACGGTACGAGTAAACGTACCAGCTGATGCTGATTTTGGTGAGTATGAAGGACGAATTAGAATTCGTACCCAACCCTCGGATGATCAGCTTCGTGAAGGTGCGGTTAATATTTCTTTGGGTGCACAAATTAACGTGGAGTTGAATGTAATTGACCGAGAAATCAAAGATTTTCGAGTGCGACGGATTAGTGTGTCTGACCTAAATGAAGGGACTAAGACTGCGTGGCTATACTTTCCAGGAAAGATTCGATTTGGTATGTTGCTTGAGAATACTGGAAACGTACCAATTGCTCCGTCTCGAGTCACGTTTGATATTTATGACTCACAAGGTAAGACTCTCTTAGAGGAAACTGAACAACTGGGTGCCATTACTACCATTGACCCGTACGCCACCGAAGAAGTGTTTGCCGAAATCCCGACCCGCTTACCGGCTGGTAATTATAGTGCGCGCTACGAAATCTATAACGGTGAGGA
>Ga0136558_1001597_pt1 | contig 11346 bp, 10 predicted proteins | sample AntRauTorckE6833_FD_101391 | JGI IMG/M metagenome (GOLD analysis project Ga0136558, IMG submission 101391) | Saline lake microbial communities from Rauer Islands, Antarctica - Metagenome Torckler E6 #833 | ecosystem: Environmental > Aquatic > Non-marine Saline and Alkaline > Saline | place...
AGAGCGAATGACGGGCGTTAAGGCGCTCGTTGATGCCGGCATCAAGACGATTGTAGGAACAGGGGCACAGAACACTCGCATCGCGGTGGCTCACGCGACTCACGCTCGTGAGGTCGGAGCGCATGGTTTGATGGTGATCCCCCGGGTTCTTTCCCGCACGCTTTCGCCAGCGGCTCAATACAACCATTTCACCGCAATTCTAGAAGCGGGCGGACCTGATTTGCCGGCGGTGATCTACAACTCGCCCCACTACGGTTTTGAGACGAAAGCGGATCTATTTTACAAACTAAATGCAGCGTATCCACAGTTGATTGGCTTCAAAGAGTTTGGCGGTCGCGAGGCTCTCACCTATGCGGCTGAGCACATCACCACGGGTGATAATGGGCTCACGCTCATGGTCGGCGTGGACACACAGGCGTATCATGGATTTGTGAACTGCGGAGCAGTTGGGGCCATCACGGGTGTCGGCACAGCGATGCCAAAAGAAGTTCTTAAGATGGTCGATCTCTGCAAGCGCGCTGCCACGGGTGATGCTAAAGCACGGCGCTACGCTCTCGAGCTAAACGAAGCCATGAATATCCTCTGCACCTTCGACGAAGGAACGGATTTAGTTCTCTACTACAAGCGCCTGATGGTTCTGGAAGGAAATGCCAACTATGAGCATCAGATTTATAGCGATGACAAACTCAGCTCATCACAACAAGCCCACCTCGACTCCCAGCATGCGTTGTTCAAAAACTGGTGGAACTCCTGGGACGGCAAAGACGCTTAAATTTAAGTTTGGGTGTGTGTTTTGATGCGGTAACTACTTCGGCGACTAGAAGGAAGGTCTTTCTGCATTCTTTGTTAGATGTGTTGAAAGTTTGATGATTCAGCAAATCTTGTGATTTGCAGCCAGTATCTGATGATTGTCTTTATATAATACACGAAGTCCTTAAGGATGTCTCTGTGAGATTTTTCACGCTACTAAGTGTAGGTTTAAGTTTATGTGTCATTCGCGGTGCAGCGGAAGTGGCGCCGGAGCCAAAATTGTTCAATGGTGGCGATTGGTGCCATGCAATACCCGGAGATATAGGTGTTGTTGTGGATCAGCCAGATGCTGCTTTTCTTCAAAAACTTGAATTGGGTGGCTATGCTCATGCTCACTCGGCATTTGTCGATGGCGAGGCAGCAGGGCGCGACTTTTGGTATGGTCGTGGAGGCGACTGGCGACGTGCTCGTTTGACTGCAAAAGCTCAAGCTTTTGATGCCCTGAGCTTCCTGACACATGTCAATGTTGTGAGCGATGAAGGCCGAGATGGTGGTGGGGTGGAATGGGACTATCACGGCTTGTTCCTTGCTTGGGTCGACTTAGATCTGAAAGAGGTGACTGGGGTTGATTTCTTGGATTCATGGGAAGTCAGTTACGGAAAACGGAAACTCAAAGAACTGCATGAAGAGATGGATACTTCGGTTAATTCCATCCTGACTGTTGAGCGTTCGTCGTTTGCCTCACAGCTCGTTCCCTTTCGTGGCGGCACGGGCACAACAGGCGCCTGGATGCAGGGGAGTCTAGGACGAGACTCCGTTTCGATTGGCCTCTACACCACAGATGCCTCCGAAGAACTTGGCAATTGGGCTGATGGCACACTTCTTGTAGGTGCTTGGAAACATGATTTTTCTGAGGTTTTGGGGTGTGAAGAGGCCGTCTTTTCCTTGGGTGGAGGTATCCAAGATGTCCAGTAGGGGGATGATGTTTATGCGCCTTGGGAGTGGGTGCTTACACCATGGATGAAGGTTCGTAACGAACGTTGGATGCTCAGTGTTAGCGCTGCCTTGGGGGGAAACGAAGGAGGCTCCACGACGACCGGTGGAACCTTCTATGGGGCTTCGATTACGCCTGTATACGATTTAATTCCAAACCGACTGCAGGCGGTGGCACGCTACGCAGTCATGGGTTCAGAAGCCCCTAAGGGAGTGCAGCTTGCCTCCCGCTACGCACGCGAAGCTGGCCGAGGTGCAAATGAATCCATTCCGAGTCTTTCGGCTGGGCGAGGCGATTTTCACCATTCGATATACGGAGGCCTTGTTTGGTGGGTGTGTCCGGAGCGGATGTCGGTGCTTAGTGGAGTTGAATGGGAGCGTCTGGAATCCCGCGACTCCAAGGTGTATTCTGGAGTAACTGGGTGGTTCTCAACCCGCGTGATGTTTTGAGTTTGCGCGAAAAGCGCTGACTGGCTTTTTGCGGCCTGTAGATTGTACATTGCAGGATGATTGATCCTGCCGTAAAATCAGTGACTCCGCATGAAAAAGTTTTTCGCAACCTTTTGGAAAATCATCAAAGAATCAGCGATTGCTTGGCACGCTCAAAAAGCATCACAGGGCGCAGCGTCCGTGGCATTCTTTACAATTTTCTCTCTAGCCCCACTGCTGGTTGTAGTGATGGGGGTGTTCAGCTTGCTTATGTCGCAGGAAGTGCTGCGTGAGACATTGATTCTTCAAATTGAAACCCTGATTGGTAGTCGAGGCGCGGACCTTGCTAGGAGCGCACTTCAAAATATGGCCGCTGGTAATGATGGCCTTTGGAGTACCATTATCGGTCTTTCCATTAGTGTCTTTGCAGCCACCACGGTTTTCGCACAATTGCGAAGCCAAATGAACCTGATTTGGCAAGTGAAGCCACGGCCAGGAAAAGGGTTTTTTGTTTTCTTTCGTTCTCGGATTCTCGCGTTTGTCTTTATCCTAACACTTGGGTTTTTGCTTCTTCTTTCATTGGTGGTTGATGCGGCTTTGAACGGGTTTCAGCAAGCGCTGGATACGTATCTTCCTGAGTTATCCGGCCTCATTCAATGGGGCAATATTGTGGTTTGGTTTTGTATCGCCATATTGCTTTTCGCAGCAATGTTCAAGTATCTTCCGGATATCAAAATTCGTTGGATGGATGTCATTCCCGCCGCGATTGTAACCGCCATTCTTTACAGCATCGGCCGGTCATTGATCGGCATGTATTTGGGTAAAAGCGCTGCAATCTCAGCATATGGAGCCGCAGGATCTCTGGCCATCATTCTACTTTGGGTGTTTTACACCTGTCAGATCTTTTTGTTCGGCGCTCAGTTTAGCCGCGCATACGCGAGAATCTTAGGCCATGAGGTCGACACCAAGGCGTATGCGGTGAAAAAGTCATAGCCGCGAATCCGCGGGTTGCTTCTCCAGTCAGTCAGTCAATTTGTCGAGGCCTTCAGGTATTCCCGATGTAAAATGACATTTCTTTTGACGTGATCGAATCCGATGCGTTGTTGGACGATCATGAATCTCCCCACTTCCCCCCTCTGGTGCGTATTGATTGGTTTCGCTATGATCAATGCCGCAGCTTCTGCTGCACCAAAAACGATCACTGAATTTGACTCGAATAATTCCAAATCACCCGATTGGCGAGTGGTCAATGATGGAGTGATGGGCGGATTGTCTAAAGGTAAGCTGTCGATTTCCAAGGATGGCGTGCTCACCTTTAAAGGAAATCTCTCACTCAAAAATAATGGCGGGTTTTCATCCATCCGCACTGAACGCGTTCCCATGGATTTGAGCAATGCTGATGGCGTGGTATTACGCGTTAAGGGTGATGGCAGAACTTACCAAATGCGGTTCAACACGAATGCTCGCTTTCGTGGAATGGAAGTATCATTTAAGGCTGACTTCGATACCCGCCAAGGGGAGTGGGCTGAGGTGAAAGTGCCATTCAACCAATTCGAAGGTAGCTTCCGTGGGATGAGTCTCAAAAAGGAAAAGTTTGATCCTGCAGAGATCCGCCGTGTAGGACTGCTTTTGGCTGATAAAAAGTCAGGCCCGTTCGAATTACAGGTCGACTGGATCCGCCCCTACGGTAGCGAAGCTACCAACACAACCGCCGCTCAAGACGTCGATTTAATTTCTGCGGCAGTCGCGGATGGCAGATTTACGGTGTTGGCTAAAGCGCTGACTGCTACAGATTTAGTAGCAGCACTACAAGCGGACGGCCCATTCACTGTTTTTGCACCTACCGATGAAGCTTTCGCAAAACTTCCAGAGGGTACACTTGAGTCATTGCTCGCAGAGGAAGGCCAAAAAAAGCTCAAATCCATTCTCACTTACCACGTCGTCTCTGGATCGACCGACCTCGTCAGTGCCATCTCGGCAGGACAAGCCAAGACTCTGCAAGGGTCGACTGTAGAAGTTGTCTTCACGAACGGCCGAGTGAAGGTGAATGATGCAAATCTCGTCAATGCGGACATCAAGTGTAGCAATGGCATCATCCACGTAATCGACTCTGTGATTCTTCCACCAGAGCCGTCCAACCGCATCGTTGACGTGGCGAAGCGCAGTGGAAAATTCACCACGCTGCTTGCTGCATTGGATGCGGCCAAATTGACTAAAGCGCTCTCTGGAGAGGATGAATTCACCATCCTTGCTCCAACTGATGATGCATTCGCCGCCCTGCCGAAAGGCACCATCGAGTCACTTTTAAAGCCGGAGAACCTAAGCAAACTTCAGTCTATCCTCAGCCTCCACGCAATTCCTGAAGTAGTAAGCGCCGGAGATGCGCTTAATGCAAAGAAGGTTGAAACTCTTAGCGGCGGAGCTCTTGAATTCGTTGTTAATAACGGCCTCTTCCAAGTGAATGGGGTGACCATCGTCAAAACTGACATCATTTGTGACAATGGTATCATTCATGTCATCGATGCGGTGCTGCTTCCGGGTGCACTGGATAAAAATCAAGACGCTGCTACTAACCCGAAAGCTGCGATCCAGCAAATCGAAGACGCTATCAGTCGTGGAGTGCCAATTTTCAATAATGGAGAGCATGGCGAGTGCGCTCGCATCTATCGCGACTGCATGATCTCAATGATTGACGGTAACAAAGTTGCTCCCGATGTCGCCGGCGTGATGCGTGAATATGCTGATAAAGCTATGAAAATCGAAGATGACGCAAAGCGTGCATGGATGCTGCGCCGTGGGTTGGATCATGTATACGCTGGGCTTTCTCATTAGAGCCAAGGGGATATCAGTGGGTCTATGGAAGCTGATGTGAATCCGCGCTTGGTCTATAGCTATTCAGCGCTCTGATTGAGAATGTCACTGGTAGGGTCTAGATCATTCATTTATCTCCAACATAATGATGCATCACGGCGGATCACTGAAAGTGGGAATCGGCATGAAGTATGTAATTGCTGATCCCACCTTTCATTTTAGCCCTTTTTGAGTGTCATATTCATCTGTATTAATATCGCAATCACTCTTTACGATATTACTTCATGGTTCCGAAAATGATTCAAAGTCTCAGAGATTACCGGCGGGCGCTTGGTTTGCTCGGTAAGCTGGGGCTTTGGAAATACTTTGCGATTCCGATGCTGATTACATTTCTAACAGCGGCAGTGATTCTGTCGTTGGCGTGGGGCTTGGCCGATAATGTCGGCGGGGTGATCGCGAAAGGATGGATCTGGGAATGGGGGTCATCAACCGTTGCTGCCATCAGTCATATTCTAGGCGGTCTGATTGTTTTGGCGTTGGGCTTGGTCGTATACAAGCATGTCGTAATGGCGCTATCTGCGCCATTTATGAGCCCAGTGTCTGAAAAGATTGAAGCGTATCTCTATCCAGGTGCTCACAAACATCGTGAGACAAGCAATGCATCGCAGCTTATCCGAGGCATCAAAGTGAACCTTCGTAACCTCTGTTGGGAGATTGGCTTAACCATCCCCGTTATATTGCTTGGGCTTATCCCTGTAGTTGGTGTGTTCTCTGCCGTGATCATTATATTAATCCAAGGTTACTATGCAGGATTTGGAAATATGGATTATACGCTGGAGCGACATTACGGATTTAAAGAAAGTGTGAAATTCGTGAAAGAGAACCGGGCCGTGGCCATCGGTAATGGGATCATTTTCACCATGATTCTTTTCATTCCATTTATTGGAATCATTCTGGTGCTTCCCCTCTCGGTGACAGCGGCTTCAATCAGCACGCTTGATTTGATGAAGAGGAAAACGACCGAAGCAACCACTGCTTAGTCAGCAAGCTTTGGGGAATCACTTAAGAGATTTGAAGGATCAATTCAGCGAGTGAATTACTTGCCGGATTGAACCATGGCCTCGACGTCGGCGATTTCCTTAACCGTCGCGATGCTGAGATTTTCATTTCCGTCTTCTGTTACCAAGATGTCATCTTCGATTCGTATGCCAATTTCGCGATACTGTTCGGGAATGTCCTTGTTGAATGACTGAGAATAAAATCCGGGCTCGATGGTGATCACCATTCCTGGTTGCAAGGTTTTGCCGCTGTCGGCCTTCCTGTAGGATTTTGGTGTGACGTCATGCACGTCCAGCCCAAGAGAGTGACAAAGGAAGCCAGGCCAGAAGTCTTTGTGAGCGGATTTTTCCACAAGTTCATCGGTATCGCCCTTGAGCAAGCCGAGGCTCTTTAGGCCATCGATCAATACCGCAGCTGATTTTTTGTGCAGGTCGAGCATGTGAACGCCGGGCGCGACCATTTCGACCCCTGTTTTTTGTGAGGCTAATACTACTTCGTAGAGGTCGCGTTGAATCTCTGAAAACTTTCCAGAAACAGGGAAGGTTCGAGTGATATCTGCGCAGTAACCATTCCAGACGGTGCCAGCATCCAGCAATACCAGGTCGCTATTATCGATGGGCCCAGAGTTTTCGACGTAGTGCTGACAGGTTGCGTGATTGCCTGCTGCTACAATGGAACCAAATGCTGAATGCATGGCTCCCTGCATCATGCAGGTGTGTTGAAATTCTGCTTCGATTTGGTATTCGTGTCGATACTTCGCGCCGGCTCGCATGCATGCATGAAATGCCTCGCCGGTGATATCGATCGCCTTGCGCATTTCTTCAATTTCTAGTGGCGACTTAACCAATCGCATTTCTTTCAGCTCCTCAAAGAAATCGCCTTCTTTGAGGGTTTCTGCGTTTTGATCTTTCAGCGATTTCTCAATCGTCTCGCTGCTAGGGTGACCATCAACCGGCATGTATTGAACCCGGCGATTTTTCAGACGATCGCTGAGAAACGATTCAAGCTCATTGATGTGTCCGACATAATCTGCAGGAAAGAGATCTTTAACCTTATCCACTCCGATGGTGAATCCATCCCAGATCTGCTCATACTCGTTATTTTCTCGAACAAATAGACTGACTTGTTGTTTGTCCGATGTGGGATCCAATACGACCACCGCGCCATGTTCAGGAAAACCAGTGAGGTAGAAAAAGTTGCTGCTCTGCTTGAAGCGAGCAACATCCGAGCGAGGGATTTCAGCAGGAGCGATGAGGATGTCCGATCCGAGCAGGCTGAGGATATTTTGTTGCCGGCTGCGTAGCTCGGTCATGTGAGAGGCTGTCATTTGAAAATTGTGAAAGGTATAAGGAAGCAGCGGCGTGTGGGATTGATACTTGTTAGCAAGCCTATGTATGGCACCTGCTTGCGGTAGTGGTTAAGTCATTTAAGAGCAGTAGGTTCAATGAAAATGTGCGCCATTATCGCATGAAGGCTATGGTATTATCGTATGACAACGATGAGATTGAGGGAGGCGTGAATCCCATGATTTGTACAGCGCTATTCCCTTATTTGCTTGCCGTCCGCCCTTAATCATTGGGAGAGAGATCGTTTAGAGGTAGATGTTCCTTCCGTTATAAGATAGAAACCTGCCCACTTAGGGTTATGGTTAGAAGTGCAAGTTTACTCCGCTTTAGGTGCGCTATTTGCGATTTCTTCCAAAGTCTGTTGAGCCAATTGTTCACTGTAGCGGTGCAGTTTCCAATGGCCTGGGCTCCAGCCTAGGAGAAATCGGTGGAAGTCGGTCCATGCGGCAGGATACAGGCTGCGCCATTCGCTCTCGATATCGTCGGCCTCCACCGTGACGGGAAGATGAGCACGCAGGGCGCAAAAATACTCGTTTAGAAGTTCCTCTTCAAATCGGGCACAATCGGATTCTTCGAATACGCTGCCGATGAAATAGGCAACATCCTTCATACCGCAGCCACCGCCGACATATTGAAAGTCCACTGCAGCGACGCTTTTCCCATCTTCTGAAAAACAAAAGTTAGCCAGTTTGGCATCGCCGTGTACGACGGTCTGGTAGTTTGCCTCGTTGAGTTTTTGGTCGATAGCGGAGGCTGCGTTTTTCATGGAGCCATCAGGAAGGCGGTTCCATTCATCTGAGCGAGTGGCGAGATGCCAGTATGTGCCAGTCGGCCATAGGCCTTTGGGTTCAACGCCGAGAAATGTTGCATGGAATGCGGCAAGCCATCGCAGGCCAGTTCGTGCTTCAGCAAGCCCGGCGTGATCACGGCGCATTGGGAAGCCAGCGGAATCCAAATCTTCCAATACGATTTGGACTTGGTCATCAGAGCGCTCGACGCCAAGGCAGGCGGGCACTCGGCAGTGGTCAGTGCAGTGCGCGGCATGATGTTGATACCATGCCGCTTCCACTTCGTAGGAATGGAGTTTGCGCTGGTGTCCGACGTCGGTGTTCCACCCGCGTGGGTGTTTACTTCCTCCTTGGAGGTTCACATCTTTGAGAATCACTGTTTCGATTGCGGCGCCTTCAAGGCGGTAGCGAAGTAGTTCTCCGTATCCACTCCACAGTTGCTGCAATCGTTCTACGCAATGCGCGTCCTGCGCTCTTGTCGCTTTGCAAATGAGTGCGCGTCGTGAGTCTTCCAAATCAGTCATGGTAGTATTCAAAGGTTACATTGAGTGTAACTGATAGATATGGTTCGGTTGCGGTTTCGAGTGGTGATTGATTGCATATTGCCTTCATCACTCGTGTCGGTAAACCATCACTTTGCCAGATTCCAGCTTGCTGAGGTCGACGCGGATGTTGCGGATTTTTTTAACATTGCCCCAATTTTGTTCTGCTAGTGTGCATTTCCCGCGGCGCCCTCCTTTGACGACTACAGCGGTGTGTTCTGGTCCAGTCGTGCCGTAGCCGGGGATGCGTGCGGTTCTAAACTCCACGACATCTCCAGGTTCGATGGGTTCGTTTGAAATATCCACCAGTCGCCCCCAAACTCGCAATTGTTTATCAGGCCGTTTGGCTCCGCATGCTTTGAATGCTTCATTAGCTAGGGTCCAGCATTCGCCATTACCCACTTTTTGCCGAAAATTTTTCGTGCAAAACGCAGCGATTATTTGGCGTCTTTCGACGGCGAGATTTGCGGCGGCAATTTTAGCGCTCAGCGCGGCATCTTCCGCCGTCTGTTGGCTTTTCCATTTCTCGGCGTAAGCGCGATCCTCCTCGATGAGTTTGTCCAATGAAATTGTAAAAGCTCTGCCATCTTTTCGTTTTATCGTGATTTGATCACTCTGAACCAGTTGTAGTTCAGCTGTTATTTTTCGTCCTAGCTTGTCGGTAAACACGTGTGATTCGCCAGCGGAAATCTGCGCTACAACTGTGATGGGGAGGGTGAGTAACAAGAAGGTAAGTGTGTTCATGCTGATCGTGTTTAATCGACTATTTAACCATAGTGACGTGCGTGAATCAATATATGTCTTTCATGCATACTTCTGCCTGCTACTAGTTATTGAAAATATTAACTTATGGAGCTGAAGCGATACCCTTATATTTTCCTATTGGCAGCGGTTATTTTTACGTCCTGTGGTAAAAGTGATGAGCAGGTCCTACAAAAAACGCAGCAAGAACAGGAGATTGCAGAGTTGAAACAACGATTGGCGGTCATCAATAAGCAGCTGAGAGATCGACCAGATGATGTAAGGGAGGAAGTCAGTAAAACGAAACAAAGATTAGTTCAGTTAGATGGTAAAATCAGCAAGCATGAGGATGAGCTGATGGTGGTAAGAGGCGAGAAGATTTCCATTGAACAAGCATTTGAAGATTACAGAGAGAAGCATCCCATCCAGTAACCAAAGAAAAATGATGGATAGTGAATATAGTTCCACTTCAGGATGCGTCATGAAGGTCGCCTTGGTCGCCTTGCTGGCGGCGGGTGGTTACATGTTGTTTGGTGACGGGTCACTATTCGGCGGGCGTGAACTGGAGGAGGCGATTGCAAACAACAAGGTTGCCACTCATGAGTTGAAAAAGGAATTGAGTAAGGCGGAGAAAAAATTGGTTGATCACAATGCTCTAAAATCGAAGGCGGCTGACTTGTTGGTGTTGAATGAAAAGGTCAAAAGCAGGATGGCTTCCATTGCTGGCTTTGAAGTGAGCATTGCCGAGATACAGAAAGATATCCTCGCTAGCGAGAAGGCGTATGAAGATTATGTTGAGCGCTATCGCGAACGGATACGTGCTGCGGCCAAAGGGCAGGAGCTTGATTCAATCACAACCGTTGATGGGACGACCTATCATGATGTCAAAGTTTCAAACGTGGACGCTGCGGGCATGAGCATCATCCACCGCAATGGGAGTCGGCGCATTCCATTCAAAATCCTGCCAGTGGAGATGCAGAAGCATTATCAATTTGACCAAGATGAAGCGCTTCTGTTGCTCAAGAAAGAGCGGGAGAGGCGCCGACGGTATGATTTGGCTCAAGCGTTGGCTAAGCAACCGGGTGGGACTTCTAGACCGCAAGAAGAGGCGGGGCGCAATTTGAAAAATGAAGAGAATAAGCGCCTTCAGATTGAAGCGCTTACGGCGCGAATATTGTCGGTGGAGCATGACATGCGAAACACCAGAGGAAAGATTGTCAGAGAGAGTGGCAAATCGATTAGTAAGGCTCCGCAATACCGCAGGCAGTTATCCACGCTTGAGAGCTCAAAGCGTGCGCTTGAGAACAAGATTCGTGAGCTCAGAGCATCCGATTAAGTGGCTGCGGCGATGATGGATCTTTTGGCGGTAGGCTTTTGAATGATATGCGCCGATTATCTACAGTTCGTGTTTCACGTCAGTCGCCCAGTGACGTATGCTTTGCGAACATGTCATATAAAGCAGCTGAAAATCGATACACCCAATTGGATTATTCTCGTTGTGGGCGCAGTGGGTTGAAGCTCCCTCCTGTGTCACTTGGCCTCTGGCATAATTTTGGCGGCGTCGATGATTTTGAAAACGGCCGAGCCATGCTGCGCTGCGCCTTTGACCACGGGATCACCCATTTTGATTTGGCCAATAATTACGGGCCACCACCAGGGTCGGCAGAAAGTCGTTTTGGGAAACTTCTTGAAGAAGACTTTTCATCTTATCGAGATGAATTGATCATTTCAACCAAGGCGGGTTACCACATGTGGGATGGGCCGTATGGCGAATGGGGGTCGCGCAAATACATGTTGTCGAGCTTGGATCAAAGTTTGCAGCGGATGAAATTGGATTATGTGGATATTTTTTACAGTCACCGTCCAGACCCCAGTACTCCGCTTGAG
>Ga0136558_1001603_pt1 | contig 11311 bp, 12 predicted proteins | sample AntRauTorckE6833_FD_101391 | JGI IMG/M metagenome (GOLD analysis project Ga0136558, IMG submission 101391) | Saline lake microbial communities from Rauer Islands, Antarctica - Metagenome Torckler E6 #833 | ecosystem: Environmental > Aquatic > Non-marine Saline and Alkaline > Saline | place...
GACCTTATCTTTCATTCACTATCCTATCTAAGATGTCTCTGACAGCCTTCAAGTTCTCGTCTATTCTACCCAACATGACAGCTTGGCTCTGTGCTACCACCTCTAGGTTCTGGGTTCTTACTTCCAACCTAGCGAGTTCGTTCTTGTTGTTAGCGACATCATTACTTAGTGTAGCCACAAACCAGATTAGTGCGACAGTCTGACACATGATTGCAAAGATAAATGTGATAGGGACACTTCTGTTTAGGTGCCAAGGTTCGTTGCTCATGGGTAAGTCTTTCGTGAGAGTTGGAAATGTGGGCCATCAGGAAAGCTCTTCCAGTCACCACCCCACTCAAGGTCAACACCTAGTTCTTCAGCAGCTTGTTTCATGGCATCAGCGATAGGGTAGAAGCCTTCCCACTCCCATGAGATAGGCCAAGGGGCTAGGTCTACAGCATGACCAGTTAGGTGCCTTGAGTTCATCGTCTTAGATGCACCCTTAGCTACTAGCTCTTTCTGTCGTTCTCTGCTACGGATACCCTCTAATACAGTGAAGTCAACATGGCTGATGGAAATAGCCCGCTCTACTACAGCGACAAGATCAGGGTGAACACCTTGCAGACGTTCCTTACTACGTTTACCTAATACATAAGACATGGTGTATCTCCTCAGGTAACAGGTTTCTCAGGCCACTCTACTGTCCAAGGGAAGCCATCTTGTTGTGGTAAGTCAAGAAGAGCCTCACGGTAATCCCGTAGATAACCCTTAGCTTCTTGAGTAAGCAACTCCCACCTAATCGGGTTGTAGGTATCAACTTCTGATCGCAACAGGTTGTCTCTCTGAATACGAACTTGACCTGCCTTGTTGTTGGTTTCTGTCTGTCGCATAGAAGTGTATTGTTGCTCAGTCAGAACCTTAATTACACCCGCAATAGAAGTGTCAGCAACATCATCGCAGGTACCGTAGAAATACGGAGTATCAGTAGGCCACTGTGTGTAATTAGCCCACTCTATCTTTAAGCCCTTAACCTTGGGTATTGCAGGCCCACGGCGCATAGGGGCTTCTGTGCAGGGGATACCAGTCTTGGCATCGACATGAGTTACGCAGATATACATCTCTGGTTATCCTATCAGTTTAGTCAGGTTATTGTCAAACTTGAAGCCCCTATCTGAAATAAATTCAGCGGCCTTCTTTCTCTCGTTATAACAGTTTGCTTGTCGCATCATACCGAAATAACTGTTCACTGTGGGTTGCAACTCTTTAAAGGTCTGCCGATCAGGTACCTTACTGTACAGATTTTCCACTGTCGTCCTTCTTAAATATTTCCTGTGCGGTTTTATTATGTATCCCACAAAGTTTATACCTTTGTCAACAGTGTTTATTTCTTTTTTGTTGGGGTGAAACTCTATCAATAGATTCTCGCTGACAAAGTTACACATCAACTCGTACTTATCGTTAAGGTCTGATCCACAGTCACCAAACATTACCAAATCGTCTACATATCTGGCGTAGTGTCCCACCTTGAGTTTGTGCTTTGCAAACTGGTCTAACTCGTTTAAATACACGTTTGCAAAAAACTGACTCGACAAGTTCCCAATGGGTAGCCCCTTACTTTTAGGTGCGTTCAGGAGGCTCTTGTGGGGAGGGACTACACCCAGTAAAGACGCTGGACTCTTTATAAAAACACCCTCTCTTGGGTCGTTATGCAGGATGACTTTCATCAACCACTGCCACCAAGGGTCAACTATGTGTTTGCACAACAAGCTGTCTAGAATTTGTTTATCAACACTGACAAAAAAGTTTGCTATGTCTGCCTTCAAGAACCAAGCGTTCTGTGTGTGGTTCTTAGTAGAAGACCTAATAAAATACTCAACTCTTTCTGCCGCCCTGAGTGTACCTTTTTCTGGTATGCAAGCATAACTGTCGTGTATAAACCTGTTGTAGAAATACCGAGAGTACCTATTATACAAAGTGTGATGGACTACTCTATCTCTAAAATCTGCCGCCCACACCTCTCTAGCCTTTGGTCTTGTAATCACAAACATTATAGACTTGTTAGGTTTGTAGTCCTGGGAAACTAACTCGTAATAAAGGTCCATCAAGTTACGCTCTAAGTTCTCTTCAAACTTGAGTGCGTTCCAAGTGTTTCTCTTGTTCTTACGGCAGTCGTAGTAGGCTTGAAAAATCTCCGAAATGGTTAGGTCGCAATACACTGAATTTATCTCCTGACGGCACGAACATAGTTTGAATTGTTCTTATTGTTGTTGTTCTGATTGCCGTTATTGAAGTTCTGTTTCCAAGCGTTCGTGTCAGAAAACTCTGAAGAAGACCAGTAGTTGTCTGAAGCAAAGGCTTAAGATCACGCACTCACAAGACACAAAGCAGATGTTTCCGCAATGAGACTGGCTTAAAGCCCTTTCGTTGTTTCCAACGGTCGTGATCCGAGATAAAAGGGTCGCTAGAAACTGCCTTAACAGCTCCCATTCTGCCCTCAGCTCCTGCTCTTGTTGACCCACCCTTGGGCCTGACGACTTATAGAGTCTGTCAAAACTATTATTTCGGAGAAGGCTTTTACATTGAGCAAGTTCAAATCTTTTGATAGACGAAGCATTAGTTCTATCACTTGAACTCGCTCAAGTATTTTGTTTAGGTAATCTACCTTATCCTTGGTAGAGTTAGCTTTGTATATAAATATCACAAGGTCAATACATTCATTCCTGATCTTGTCCCCCAGAGAGTATTTAAAATCTCTAGGGAACTCTTTAGTCCGCTTTGTGACTAAGGATAGAAGATCATATGTGACTTTGTATATGGGTAAATGCTGATACTGTGCCATGAGATTAAATAATTAAATAGCCAATCTCCTGACGGCACGAACATAGCGTGAAACGCTCTTATTGCCGTTGGCCTGATTGCCGTTATTGAAGGTCTGGTGCCAAGCGCTCGCGTCAGAAAACTCTGAAGAAGACCAGTAGAGGCCTGAAGCAAAGGCTTCTGTACCTCCCGTTATGAAAGCTGTTACGGAAGTTTGACTAGGTGTCCCAGAAGTATAAGCAGCACCTGTCGGGTTACTGTTGCGATTAACACCCATTGTGTCAGCCAACAGATCGTTCCCTTCTGGGTATGTAATAGAAGACTTTGGTCTATTTGACGTTATGTTAGCTGTGGTAGTGGGTTTAAGGTTACGATAGCAAAGCTCTAGTTCATCTCTGGCAGGAAGATACCAATCAGAAAAATCACCAATGGTTAGCCCCTCACAAAACTGTGCCGCTGGGTAGGTTGCAGAGTTCATAGAGGAGGATGCAGCAGGGCCGTTGTTTAGTGTTTGAGTAGCTGAAGGTGCGGCAGTACTGGCAGTCTTAAATTGTTTACTTGAGTTCTCACCAGAAGACTTAGGGGCGACAATAATATAATACTCAGTCCCCCCCTCAACAATATTACCAGCATAGAAACCACCACCAAATGCTTCACCAATAGTCGGCTCAAAGCTGTCAGATGTCACAAACGTAGTTGATGTAGAATAGCCAGAGGTTCCATTGGTTGTGCCTGTGTATCTTACTCTCCAGTAGTATGTAGTGTTTTCACTAAGGCCAGTCACTTCCCAAGAGGTAAGGTTAACAGCGTCCGCAGTTGTGCTATCAACAATAGTGGTAAACCCTGCGTCTGTAGCCAACTGCCAGTCAGATGAGGCGTGAGTATCCGAAACACCTAGTGCCTCAAAAGCTGAAGCTGTGAGGGTTTGACTTGAGCCAACCTCTGTAGTTGCGTTTGCAGGGGACGTATTAGTGGGGGTAGCTACACCAGAAGCAAGAATTGTCAAATCAAAGTTTGTGTCTGAGCCATCCTTAGTGACCGTAAGAACAATATCACCAGCCGTAGCAGGTGCAGTAAGTGTAATAGTGTCAGTGGAGATAGATACCGACCCAGCAGACACACTGACAGAGTACACAGAAAAAGAGTTAAAATCTGTTATAGTGTAAGTAATCTCTTGGGTAACAAAAATCTCTGTTACACCCTCAATATTAACGACACCACCAGAGGAGATACGTTGCCAGTTTGTGTTGTCTTCAGATGGGTCTGTCGTAAGTCCTGAGTGGGTTGTCTTAGCCCTATACGTTTGATAGTCCACACCAGACCAGACGACATCCCCCTCAGTAAAGGAGCCACCAGAGGTCCACTCAGAGGCATCGACAGCGTTAACAGCCGTTGTAGCAGCAGCTTGGGCTGTAGAAGCACTGGCAGCAGCAGCAGTAGCGTCAGCGTCTACAGCGGTCCCTACACCATCAATGTATGTACCAGCAGCATTTACTTGCGTCTGGAAAGTAGGCAATGCCCCCAAGAAAGCGTCAGCCTCATCCGTAAAGTTAGCTGGGTCTTGTCTGGAAGGAGGTGAAGGTAAGTTAGAAATCGGGGGGTATGCCATATTAGGTCAGTCCTTCTACTTCGATAGCACCAAACGACAAGGATGGGCCTTCAAGTGTTAAATCAAATCTACGGTAGAACCCATAGATGGTAGTACCGTAGGACACGTCATCAGAGCCGATATAGACGATAGGTGTTGCTCTGAATTGAGCTAGTGTCCTTTGTACCTTACGAGCAGTGTTTGTTGGGAACCGTACATCAAAGTCAGCCAACTGAGCAAATGCTCTCTCAACGACAATGAAGTTACCAAATGCGTCAGTCTCTTTTCGAGAGAAGTCTTCGATACTGATTGCAGTCCCGTATGTAGTTAGACCAAGATTAGACAAGAAGCCCAAGACAAGTTGACCAAGTTGAGCAGTCTCATCTGTATTAGCTGTAACTGTAACCTGAACATCTGACGCTAGGTAAGGTGGAATATCAAGGAACTGAGCTTCTTGTCTCTGGACCTGTTCTTCAAAGAAGTATGTGTACCAATCAACGATGTTCCTGTTGTCGATAAGAGAGATAGTCTCATTGTAGACCTCCCCTTCAACATCATCAGTCACTGTCACATTAGCACTGATACCAGCGAGACCGAAGAGGGCGATAGCAGTTACGTTAGAGTTTGCCTCTGACAACACATACTGGATGCTTGTCGTGTTAGTAACTCTATCACCAATCTTCTGGTCAAAGGCTTTCCACCTGTTAGTAGCACCCAACCTAAGCCACTTAGTACCATCATCAGTGACAGGGTTATTACCCAAGTTAGTATCTATGAGGCTTTCATAGACAGAGTGGTTACTCAGAACAATAACCCTACCACCAGTGTTGTATGTCGTACCTACAGCCCACTCAGCATAGTCATTCTCAGGTACGTTACTAGATACAAGAACTGTGTCAGTAACCGTGACAGGTTTGATAAGCTGCATATCTTATGTCCTTGTTGCTGGGAGACCTTCGACATCCCACTTACGTTCAATGTCATAAGTACGCTTGGTGTACTTGGAGATGTCCATCTGGATTTGTCGTTGCTCAGAACGGAGACCTGCAACTTCTTCTTTCAGACTGCGTACAGCATCCTTAAGATCAGGGTCTTTGAACATGCTAGCAGTTTGGTTATGTGAGAAGATACGAGATGGACCAGTAGCCTCAAGCTCAGGACCACGCTCACCAACCATACGAACACCACCAGTGTGCATACCCCCCATAGCAAACGCCGGAGCTTGTGCGGCCTTTAGGGCAGCATGACTTTTAGCTGATTGTGCAGCCTTCTCTTGATTCCTGTGTCCAGTTCTGAAATAATCACCATCAGAGAACCTCTGTACATAGTATTTACCCTCTTTAACCAACTGATAGTCAACAGCAGCGGCAGCGGTTCCCTTAGGTGTATCTGCGACTTTAGCAGCAGAAGCAGCCTTAGCAGCAGCCTGTGCAGAAGCCATAGCCGCAATAGCACCACGAAGTGTCCCGATAGCCTCAGTGACAGACTTGACAGACGTATCAATACCCAACAGAGCGTTATACTGGTCAACCTCAGCCTGATACCGAGCCTCAGCCTGTTCAATCTGCTTCTCAAGGAGAGCCACAGCTTGTTCATCAGCACTCAATTGTACTTGAGCAAGGTTCTTAGCCTCTTCAATAAGGGAGCTAGTCCGCCCAAAGTCTCTTGCGTAATCGACAAAAGAACTGAAGAGACCCTCAGATGGTTCAGCGACAACATCAAGTGCCTTACGGAGTTGTTCCTCATCACTGAAGTCACCCCCACTAAGGAATGATTGTGCAGAAGACCTACGACCAATAAAGGCAGCATCACCACTTACCTTACGAGAGCTAAGGGCGTTAGACAACATGTCATAGATGGACTTGCTTCTGTTCATGGCTTCGTTAGCCACACCCAGTTGCTCAGTAAGACCTTTAATAACATTGTCGATAGAAGCCCGTAGTGCAGTGAAAGCATTAGCTACAGCAGCCTGAGCATCCTCTAGGTCATAGATAGCCTGAGCAAGAGGACGGTTCAACTTGTTCATAGCAGCAAGTTCAGCTTCTCTCTGTCGTGTCAAGATAGCTTGGTTGTTACCTAAGAGTTGGTCCAGACGGTTCTGAAGTTGCATACGCTGGTTAGCGGCCTCAAGCAACTCATTCATAGTCTCGAAGTGACCAGAGAGAGAGGCGAAAGAATCACCCATCTTAGCTAATTCTTCGTTGATCTTCTGCATCTGCTGGTCTTCTGACAGACCCTTGAGCGACAGCTTGAACTCGTAGCTGAAGTTATCGAAAGCATCAGACCCGATACCAAAGGCAGCAGCAGCATCCAGAACAGACTGTTGGATTTGAGTTACAGCCGCAACAATAGGATCAGAGACCTCGTTAGAGACTCCGCCAGTAGACGTTCTAGTTTTCTTGCTAAGACCGAAGAAGCGACTTGTCTCTACCGTCTTAAAGCTGGTAACAAGTGCATCCATGTTCTTAACTGTGACATTTAAGCCACTATCAAGTTCTTTGGTCTTCTTGCGGAAGAGGGCGACAGCAAAAGCAACAGCAGCAAGGACAGGCAAAGCAGCCCCAGCAGCCATAGCAAGGCCAGACATCGTGCTACCAGCAGTGCCAATCATACCTACACCAGTACCGAAGGCACTAGCACCACCAGCAAGACCCCCAGTCATTGTCGCACCCATACCAGCCCCGAAGGAGCCAGTGAAAGCACCACCCATACCAAGGGCTGTAGTAGCGGCAGAGCCTATGTTACCAGCAACCCCTGTCATCCCAGCGCCAATGTTGCCTATCATCCCTGTACCAGCACTAGCAGCCGTTCCAGCAGCCGAACCACCCATCCCCATACTAATCATAATACGGTTACGCGCAGCGGTTGCAATCATGTTAGAGATCATGCTCTGGAAAGAGCCGATGATTTGATTCACAAAACCCTTGAAGTCAGTCAGACCACGAGAGATGAAGTCACCAAAGGCACTAGAAACACTGCTAATAGCACTTACTACATTTGACTCAAGCTCTTTACGGAGTGCTTCGGCAGCTTTTTCAGCCTCTGACATAGCTTCTGTCGCTGCACGTCCCGCGCTACGGGAGGAAGAACGTGTGTCATCAAGCGCCTTGCTCATTTCAGCATAACGATCAATTTGAGCTTGGTCGATTGCAAGACGGTTACGGACAACAATTTCATCTTCGCCAGCAGCTCTTGCGCGCATAGCATTAAGGTTTGCTTCAGCTTCCATCTGACGGATGGTGTTAGCAAGAACAGCTCCCTGCTGACCACTTGCTTCTGCCAAACGGGCTTCCAGATTAACTACACTTGCATCAAGGTTAGAGCTAAAAGAGTTTGCAGCCTGAAGTGCGTTTGCCAACCTCTCAGCAGAGATAGACGCATCCTCCAAACCAGCCTCTACGTCAAGAGTAGATTGACGCAAAGCAACCATCTCATCTTGGTTATTACCAAGGATTCCGTTCTGCTTGAGTTGCTCCCTGTAGATACGCTCTTCAATAGAGGCTTGTAAGGCCCTCAATTCCGCTGAGTCAGCCCCATACTGTAACTCCGTAGCTGCAAGACCAGCTCTGTCACGAAGTACTTGAGTTTCAGTCTGAACTGCATCGAGTATTTGACGGACACCAGCTTCTCTTTCAGCAGCTAGGTCTACATCACGCTGTGCGTACTCAAAGAACAGTTTAACGGATTCTAGGCGCTTTTCCTCAAGCTCTTTAATCCGTTGTGCCTCTGCCCGAATCTCTATATAAGTCTCAAGGTCAATTCTTCTGGCTGCAAGAAGCTCGTTTGCCGCTGCCAAGTCTTCTCTGTATTGACGAGCAGTATTAGATTGACCGCGAACTGGGCCATCACTACCCAAGTCATCAAGTTTACGTTGAACCGCCAGTATTGCCGCTTCGGCCTCGCGTACCCCGCGTGCAAACGCTTGTTCTGCCGTGTCCTTGAAGCCCATGTTTAGGCGCTCTATCTCATCGGACAGGCTAGTTGTCGCCTGCTTGGCAGACTTCATCTGTTCTTCTAATGTGTCAATCCCGCCTTCAGCTTCTTTCGCCGCATCCCTCATCCGTAGGAAATATGCACCAACGCCAGTGAGAATGGGAATGAGAATACCCAAACCTGCGAAAACACCAATCATCTTTGTAGATTTAGCAAGCATACCAAAAGTACCAACAAGCTGTGTTGCCTGTTGACCAAGAGCCACCATTACGTTAGTGCCACCCTGAACCTGAACCGCGAAGTCACCAACCTGATAACCCGTCTGCTGCATCAACACGCCAAGTTGGTTAGTCTGGCGACCTGCCATCTGAGACTGAACGCCAAAGCGGTTGTTAGCCATAGCCGCACCCTGTACACCAGTGGTAAACGCTTGGAACTCTGCGTTTAGTGCATCAAGAGATTGTTGGCGTTGGCGATCACTTATAACACCCAGTTGGGTTGCTCTGGTAATATCGTTCAACTCTTTTTCATAGAGCATTGATGCTGACCGCAGAGGGTTCAGCTTCCGAATCAGTTGATCCTTCTCGCGCACGAGAGCTGCATCTGCACTAGCTGCTTCTTTTGCAGCACGCTCTTGTTCCTTAAAAGCCTCTGCCATAGCTGAAGCGGAAGTTCTTGCAGATTTTGATGCTCTGTCTACGCCCAATAGGCTGTTAACTTGGGCTTGATTTGCTTGAGCCAACATCTTTGAGTTTTGGGCAAGACCCCTCTGGACATCAGACAAGGACATACCTGCCCTCTCCAAGCGAGAAAAGGCGGACAGCAGTTTGTCTACACTACCACCAAGGTTTCTCTTGAGGGCTTGGTCTAGAGACCTAAGATTCTTATCAGCTAGGGTTGCTGCGTTAGAGGCTTTACCAAGGGCGGAAATCAAGTTATTGACAGGTCTAATGTCCGCTTGAATACCAATTTCAATAAGATCAGCCATCAGCTTCCTCGCTAGTAGTTTTAATCCAGAGGTTATCTAGAGACTTAATCAGCTCTATCTCCCAAGGCGACAAATCAACACCACTTAAATCACACCATGCTTTTATTATGTCGTAGGAAATAGGGTTAGGGCCACTCATACCGTATGTTCTACCATCATGTAGTTCGATAAAAGTGACCCATATGTGAGAAGCGACATCAGGGAAAAGGGCTGAAGCATTGAAGTCCTCAACATCCCCTAACTCTTTCCCTAACTGCTTTGCTACTTGTGCAAGGTGGTCAGACTCAGTGGCTTTACCTTTACCACTGCTAACCTTACGGCCCATCCTAAAGGAATACTCAGCGTACTCCAGTAGTTCAGCCTTTACTTGCCCAAAAAAGCCTGAGCATCACCCAGTGCAGCATCAACCTGTTCACGGACCCAAGGGAGATCAGTAAAGACCTCACGGACCTTAGTCTCTGTGCAAGTTGGTTGTTCACCACCAAGGGTAATTGTCCATGCGTCAACGCACTTCACCAACAGGTCCAGAGCCGAGGATTCAATCTCTTCAGCAGACAAGTTGAGTTTACCACCTGTCCGTTGTGCTTTCTGCAAGCGGCGGTTCTGTTGTGCGTGAGAGATGGACTTGTATCTCTTTGAGTAGGGTCCATGAATAGTGATCGTCATTTCACTACCATCCTCGTTCGTGAGGATTTCAGAGTTGACGGGGTTATACAGGACCACATCTGTAGTCTCTTTAGTCTTACCAATGTTCAGAAGATCGGCCATTGTCGGGTATCCTTTAAGATTTTATCGGGTTGATTAAAAGTCGGGTAGGCAACTTACCTTACATTATAAGGCGGGCCGGAGCCTCACCCGACATAAAACTCCGGCCCTTTCCCTAGCTAGGGATTAGGTTGTCCGTGTAAGGACGAGGTTCGAGTTCTCAGTTGTATCGTAGAGCGACACAAAAGGAAGCGTAATCAGGCGGCTCTGTGGGTTCTGGACCGGAACAGATGCGCCATTGTACTTGACACGGGGGAACAGGAATGTGTATGCGCTTGCACCAGAGGGGTCATTCACCGATACTTCGATGGAACTCTCTGTCTCATTCAAGAACTTGTTGATGAGGGCAGCGTCTTCGTAATAGACAGTCATGGTGCCTTCGATAACAGCACGACCAAATTCAAGCTGCTGGGCGCTATCAGAGCCGACAACAAAAGTCGGGGCCAGAGAGTTGGTCACCGAGAAGTCAATGGAGGTCACGATGGAAATAGCCGAACCCCCATCTTCAATCGTACCGCTGTAGCTGTCGAAAGGAGCATTGGCGCTAGAAGCAGTTGGCGCACCACCAGTAGAACCTGTAGTAGCTGCTTGAGTACCAGTCTTACCAACCATGTCGAAGGTAGCAGTGACCATCTGGTTAGGGGCAATCGACACGTTCAGCGTAGACACCGACATACCAGTGAACAGACGGAACTGAGAGATGTCGTTAGCTGCGTCTTCGATGCTGAAGTACTTTGGTGTCGTACCAATCTTCAGTGTGTTAGTCGAGAACGAGTTCAGGAAAGCACTCTCAAGGAAGGCATCATAGTCGCCTTTACGAAGGTCAACTTCAATCGAACCACCAGCTTGCTTGTTACCGTGGCGATCAACGCGAGGCATACGGTCAGCTTGGATTTCATTACCTTCAACACGGTCCTTGGTCACATCCAGCGAGTGGGTGTTGAAAGGCAGGGTAGCGAAAGTTGGTGTCGCGGGAGTGGTGCCAAACGTAGTCTCTGCAATGTATGCGAGGCTGGAGCGGCTACCTTGGGAAAAAGCCATAGTTATTCTCCTTCAGAGATTTCTTTAGTGTAAGTGGGTTTACTAGCTTTGGGCTTCTCTGTGTAGGAAGAGTCAAGGGCCACAGCTACTTTGGAGGGAACTTCGTCACCTACGAAGTATGTCTTGCCAGTGTAGGCAAAATTCTTGGTTGCTTTGTACATGATGTACTCCTTTAAGCGTTATAGATGTACCAGCCGATA
>Ga0136558_1001609_pt1 | contig 11290 bp, 6 predicted proteins | sample AntRauTorckE6833_FD_101391 | JGI IMG/M metagenome (GOLD analysis project Ga0136558, IMG submission 101391) | Saline lake microbial communities from Rauer Islands, Antarctica - Metagenome Torckler E6 #833 | ecosystem: Environmental > Aquatic > Non-marine Saline and Alkaline > Saline | place...
GGTCCATGGGGGGAGCTCCTCCGCCGCCGGCCGCCGCCGGGTCCATGGGGGGAGCTCCTCCGCCGCCGCCGGCCGCCGCCGGGTCCGCTCCCATGCTGGGGTCACCGGCCACCACGAAAGCCTGTTTCTGCTGGCTCTGTAGCGACTGTCGAGCCTGCGTCAGCAAATGCATGTTGATGCCCATGTTCGATCTCCTTATCTGCAGTGAGCAGTTATGATTCTAGGATTTGCACCGGATCGTCGATAGATAGATCCCCGCGTTGATACGCCTTTTTCATGTCCGTGATCGTGCGGAAGATTCGTTTGGGCCGCTCGCTCTTGGCCGAAGTAGCCTCATAAAGACCTCCCACATATTCATTGGCCGGCAGATGCATCGGCGACTTGAAGTCCGAGAGGCTGAATAGGTTCCGGCTAGGCAGCAATCGCTCCAGAGCCTCCTGTCGGGAACCCTCAGTACTGGGGACGTGATAGTTCATCGCGTCCCCGTCGAAGTCCGCGTTGAAACCCTTCACGATCAGCGGGCTGACCTGCAGTGTCTCCCCTTTGGTCAGCCGGGGCCGCATCGCCATGATGCCGAACTTGTGAAGCACCGGAGCCCGGCTGATGTAAACCGGGCGATGCTGCATCTCCTCGACCAACATGCGACGAGCCAGCGGGGTTTTCTTTTGGATCGCCTCTCGAGCTGCCCGCAGGGACATCCCCTGACGGACCAACCGCCGAGTGACGAACTTCTGATAGGCATCGAAGGCTTTCTCTTCCGGTAAGCCGACCGAGTCCATGTCCAGATCCGGATTCGGTGTGATCACGGCCCGGCCCACGTTGTCCACCGTGGTGGAGATCAGCTTTCGCTGCAGGGTGCCGAACTTGGGACTGGAACCGAAGACCGACTGCAAGATCCCTTTGACTCCTTTCTCCTTCGTCTTGGGATTGATCGGATCGCCCAGCCCGGTGACCGCTTTGAAGGCGTTGTAAACGCCCAAACGCTCATCCCCGACTGCATCTTCACCGAGCTCCCGGCGGGCTTCGCGGAGATTCTCATTCGCCTCGAACAGTTCCTTGTAGAGGTAGTTCGAGTCGTCAACCAACGGCATGTCATTGCTCATCAAGCTGACCGGCCGGAAGTTGGGCGGCAGCACCGGCACCTTGGACATCATGTAATCGGCCGGCTGCAAGTCGTTCTGTTTGAGCGACTTCAGGTAGCCCAGCTTGCGGACCGCAGCATCCCGGTCGGATTTACGTCCGGACTTGATTTGCTGACGCGTCTTCTCCAACTCTTGGTCCAGATCGATCGCCTCTAGGGCCTTCCGCATTCCCGTCGGCCCAGTCCCGTGGTTGCCCAGGGACTCCTTCCCGGAGAGCACCCCGGCGAACTGCTTCTTGGTCAGCCCCAGGATTCGCCGCAGCGGTTCCTCGACAACCGGGTTGGGCAGCGGTTCGGTCAGCGGGATGTAGGACCAGCGATTGCCACCATGGCCGCCGGTCAGGGACTTGTCGAACAGGCCACCAGGGATCTCCTTGAGGGAGCGACCCCAATCCACTCCTTCGGCCGAGGTCAGCTTGCGGGAGCCGGCCAGCTTGTCCACATCCTTATCGGTCATCGCCATGACGTGGGTCTGTGGGCCGTCCTTGATGACATTCACCCCGGAGGCCTGCAGTTGATTGACGAACTTCTTGTAGCTGTGCGGCACCTTTTGGACGGTCGGGTTGTAACCCGACATGAACTGCATCCAGTAGTCTTCATTCTTCTGTCCGCGGACCGAGCTGACATCCTGTAGAGTCGCCGTCGCCCCGTGGGAGAGCAAAGCATTGGTATCGAGCATGCCAATTCTTTTGCTATTTGACACCAGAGCGTGCCCGGCAACGTAAGTGTGGGTGTCGTCCACGGTAAAGTCGTAAACGTTTATCTCGGACACTCCAGGCTTATCGTGCCGGTATGCTTCGATCCGCGAAACACGTAGCGGTACCTTACCTAACTGACAAACGTTCTTAATCGCAAAAGGTGGATGTGTTTTTTGAATTTCGCCAACCTGTCTGCGTAAAAACTTCTTACTCCTTGGAATCGCGTCAACAGGCACCCACGCGGCGACGATTTCAACTAAACCCCGACAAGCATCTGCAGTAAGGTTAATCGCCCCGACGGTGTTAACAATACACTTAGAACCCAATCTGGCATTCAACCAGTCGCACAACAACTCCGCCGACTGCCGATCAAACCCATGCGTAGCTATATTTCCGCTGTATGCGATTCTACCCTTCTTCTTTGCTTGATTAGTGATCGACCCGTCGTCAAGAAGCCAAACAGCAATACTCAGGTCAGAAGCCTGATCGAGCCACTCAGGTGTCACTCGCTTAACCTGATCAGGATCGTAACAAAGGTTAGCGATCTTGTGACATACCGGATCCTCTGTGATCCAAACAGCTCGCGATTTTATTCTCTTAGTTTTAAAATCCGGATTTTGAGAGTGATCGTGAACGCAATCACACTGTTTTGGGTTCAATCCAGCCAATATGGATTTTTTCCAAGATATAAATTCAGTTTGCTTCAAGGAATGCTCAAAACGCACAGCTGTACCGTTAGCGGAAGCATCACCTAACATCGTTCCCAATAAAAACTCCATCTGATGGTCTGTTGGGACGGGCCCCCACGTTACTAGCTGATCTTTATCGGTTAAATCGCCGACCTCAATACGACGCCCGTCATAGGTAAGCACAATGTGATTCCTGGTCGCCCGTAAGTGCGAATGCGTTCGGGTGTGTTGTGACTCCTTCTCGCACGGTCCTCCCACTGTGTGAATAGTCAGTAAATCAGCAACCCTGGCTCGATAAGTAAACCAATCCGTAACCGGACGATAGACCCACTCGTTGAGTGTCTCCGAATAAGTACGGACCTGTATCCCTAGCCGTTGCTCGCAAATAGCAGCAATAGACATGGGGCCTAGGTGTGTGATAATTTTCTGGTTAGCTGTAAAACACCCATCAGCTCCACCTTTGGCTGGACTGCCGTCCATTGTGTACGACCCTCCGCCGCGACTTTGGCCTTTTGATTCTGCAGTATGATGAAGCTTCATGAAGAAGCGGCTACCGGTGGCAATGTCTTTGATCTTCTGATCTTTTGAGGGATCCAGAATGTCGTCCAGGTCGGACATGCCCTCTTTAGCTAGTTCCTGTATGACCCACTCGGACATATCCTTCTTTGAGTCAAAGTCTTGGACCTTGACCGGCTTGCCCTGCTTGGCGGCGATTTTGCCGAGTAGCAACTCGGCCAGCTGGGCGGGATTCGTATTGCCGGCGATCAGCAATTTACCGTTTCTCCGAGTTACCACGTATCCGGTAGGAACCGTCGGACAGTAGATTTTTCCCTGATACTCGAACTCACTCCATCCGTCCCTGTCCAGTAGGCGATGTCGTTTCAGGTGAATACTTGCATTATGCATTCCTGAGGCGTGCTTCGACGTATTTGACGAGATGCCCTGGTATACGAACAGCCTCTGCAGGTCGTCTGCCAGTCGCCCCGACATCGTACCCGTCCCGTGGTAGTCTCGCTGCCGGCGGGAAAGGTCCTTGGACCCGTCACCCGCCAAGTACGCGTCAAGAAACCTTTGCCGGGTTTCTTCACTTTGCTGGAACACCCAGTCCGGGATGAACTTCTCGTCGCAGAGTCCAAACTGCTTCAAGTAGACACACAGCCTCTTGGACGTGATGTGGAACTGCGTATTGGACTTGTTGTAGTGCCAAGCAAACGGCAGCCGGTCCAGCAGCTGTGCCAGAGCGTCACAGCTTTCCGGGTTAGCTTGGAGCGACTGTGAAATATGCACCTTGTCGTCGCTGTTGCCTTCGGCAACGTACCAACCTAAAAATTCTGCCCAATCTCCCGCGTCGATAACAATTTCTTCAGTATTGCTCTGCGTATCTTTGATGGACTTGTTCGATAGCTGCGGGAGCTGAAAATCAACGTCCTCGCCACCCACGGGATGTCCAGCTACTGGAACTTTCCAGCCCTTCCGCTGAAAGATTCGATCCGCTGTCACCTCCTGCCAAGGTGCTCCAGGGTACCCGCAGGCCGCCCACATCCGATGCTCCGGTGTCACACAGAAATCCAGCAGCTTATTTGCGAACTTGAGCATCCTGCCGCGGTAGTCCGCAACATGGAAAGGCATCAGTTGAGGCAGTACATGCAGACTTTCCGTCCAGGGATGGAAACACACAAAGTGATCTTCGGGAACGATCTGCCTACCGAACTTCCAGCCGGATTTTGTGAGGAACTCAGTATGCTCGTCGTAACAACGAGTGATCACCCCGAGAGGGTTAAGCAGGACCTCGAAGGGTTGTCCTTGATCGTCATGCGGCATTTGACTGTCCGGGATGACGTCAGCAATAACCCCTTTGTCTCCGTAACGGCCTGAAAGCTTGTCGCCGATTTGCATGGGGGAGAATGCTTTAACAACGACAGTCGGCCCCTTTTTGCCCATGACCACGTCGGTAACGGTCCCAGGGTCGTGATGATTCCAAATGACTGTTGCGTCGCCATGGCTGCTCTGCCCTTTCTTGTGGACTCGATTGTGAGCGTTCTCTTTTTGGCGAGCTCCAAGGATCAAAGGATCGCCGTACTTCACTTCCGTGCCGGGCTTGATCACGCCGCGTTCGTCAAGATTCCCCAGGGTCTGTTTCGAGAACTTCCTTGGAAAGAGCTTCACATAATCCTGCTTTCCGGTCACCGTTTGGTCGTCGACCTCCAAGTCATGCTGATACATGTGTTCGGAGGCCATCTTTTTAGCAAAACTCTCCGAGATCACGTTAGCGTCCTCGAAGTTTTTGCCCTGCCAGGGGATGTACGCCGTGCGAGCGTTCCGCCCCAAAGCCATCGCTCCACTCGAGTCGGTGAAGTTCGAGCGAGCCAGCAACTGATCGGCCTGGAACCGCTGGCCGGGCTCCACGGTCGGGGTCTGATGGATGAACGTCTTGCGGTTGAACGGAAAATTCTCGTAGAGCTCGTGCGTCTCCCGCGTGCCGTCTTCGTAACGGACGTGGATGCCGTCCTCGTCGACTCGCTCCACCACGCCACCCTGCGGGGCCTTCAGCGAGCCCATCGGCTTGGAATACAGCTCCTCGTAACTTTGCCGGCCCTCGGTCCCTGGCACCGCGGACTGCACCAGTGGAGCCTCAGCTCCTCGAATCGGTAGGGCCTGGGTCGTCATCCGGGAAGCCATCACCAAGCGTTGCCCTTTGACTTGACTCTTCATGGGGATGACGTTGCTGAGCGGGTTGAAGGCGTCCTCGAAGGAGGGCAACACCAGGTCGACCTGCTCCTTAGGGACGTACGTCATCTTGCCGCCCTGCATGGCCGCCACCCGCTTGCCGGGGTTCTCCATGCTCTGCGGGAAAGCCACGGTCATGTCCGCCACCTCTTGTGGGGTGCGGAACTCCAGTTCCCCGGTCTTTACGTTGCGGAACTGGGAATACAGCTTGCCATCCCGCCCTTTACGGGCTCCCCGGGCCAAATAGGTATCGACTCCGACTTTTCCACTGTTACCTGACCAATGACCTACGGTATCGCCTCGCCTTACGTAAAGTAATCCACCTGGAACCGTCGCACAAAACACCTCGTCGTCGAAGTCCAAGGTGTAACACTGAGTCGCTTGCACCTTACGATTACGTATTTGATGTTCGTTATGCTTGTGAATATGCACTACCCAAGCACCGCCAGTAGTGGACTGTTCTCGACCATCCGGCTCGAAAACCACACGTGATGCCCGCCCGAGGCTGAACGCCAATCGCTCAAAGTCACAGGCTAACTGATAACTGGTGGTGCAAAACTGGGTACGCTCTCCTTTTCGATTCTTGCGGCCCTCTCCGAGCAACAGGGCGTCATATAGTCGCTGCCTCGCATGCTTCGGGGCCCTCAATAGGTAATCCGGAATGAACCTCTGTGGGCTTTTACAAAATTGTTGAAAATAGGCTCCAATCTGTTTAGTTGCGATAGTGAATGATCGATCGGAATAACTCCAAGCGAAAGGAAGCTCGGCAAGAGTTTTTTCTACTCGAGAGCAGTTTGCCGGATTAGCTGAACGGCTTTGTGTCACTTTGATACCGAAGGCAGAGGTATCGGCCCTGTACCAACTATTTCCCTCGCCTAGCCACCACCCCATCAATTCAGCCCAAGGACCTATTGGTACGGAACTAACAACCGAAACATTATTAGATCGAACTTCAACATCAGGTAGCTCGAACAGTTCAGTACCCTCGCCGAGGTATTCGGCAAAGCCTCCGCTACAAACCCTTCTCGGCCTTTCATGACACTCCTCGGCGGTTACGATACGGTATTGCGTGCCTTTATCTAACGGGCGAACCCAAAGTCGGTGATTAGGTGTCACCAGATACGCTACTCGTCCGGTGTCTGCCCCGTACATTAAACCTCGATACGGTTGGCAAATGAGTCTAGAGGCTTTGTGGTATTCCAATCTACCGTCGATGAGACAGGCAAATTCGTCAGAGTCTTTAATGTCGGGCCATTTAACCCAGCCTCGCCGAACCATAACCTCAGTCTCCCGGTCATAACACTCCGGGGTCCGGACCGGGTCGATAAACCCGAACATGCTGGGCTGCACGCTGCGTGCCTCTTTGGGAATCGCATCGGTGGAGGGGATCCCCCCTTCGCCCAGTCGGCTGACTGACGTCGACTTGTCGTAGAGCTCGGCCGGGTTAATCTCTTCAATACTCTGGCCCAGCCCCGATGACATCAAAGCCGCCTGCAGTTGCTTGTTCAAGGCCGAGGAGGGCATCGACTGCAGATTCCCCTTGCCGGACATCTTCCAAAGCAGCTGGCGGCGTAGATTTCCCTTGTCGCGGGCGATCCGCTCGGCGAACAGGTCCTCCGGTCCCATGAAGTTCTGGAACGTCAGCGAATCCCGATCATCAGGGCCCGCCTCTTGACGCGAGACCTGAGCTAGCTTCTTGGTGATATCCATCACCGCTTCCGGGGTCATGCTCTCGTGTGGATAACCCAGCGTTCGCTTTGTGACCTCCGGATCCAGCTCCATGCGGTGGAACTTGTCGATCAAGGCCTGGCGTTGATCGTTCTCGTCCCCTTCCAGTTCCTTCTTGGTCAGGAACTTCTGCTTAAGCTTCTTGTACTCCCCAGCGTCATCGTCTGCGTTGTAAGCCGTGGCGAACAGATCCGGACCCCATGACTCTTTCATCTTCTCTTTGTCGACACCCATGGCCCGCAGCAGCGGCATCAAGCCGACCGTCCCCTGCCCGACCCGCATCCGAAAGGTGCCCTTATCCGGATCGAGGAAGTACCGGTGCGAAAGCCCTTTGCCAGGCATGATGTTGGCATGGGACTCCACCTCACCGTTGTCCCGCAGCCGAGTGTAAACGCCAGGCCGGAGTCGCTGCTGGTTCTTGAGCGTGTACTCCGAACCGTTGTTGATGAAGGTGCCTCGTTCGGTCATGTGTGGGACAGTCGCCAGCACCGAACGCTTCTGATCGATAACGTTACCGGTCTCGTTGTCGACTAGCTCCCAGGTCCCCCGCAGACGACGCCCGCGGGTCCGTCCTTCCAGGATGGCAGCCTTCTGCTCACGGCGGCTGATCTTGTCCGGATCCTGGTAATCGACCTCGGTGAGCCGCAGCGTATGTCGAGCATTGGAGACCGGCTCGAGGGACTGAGCGGCAGACAGCACGTTCTCATAGATCCGCGAGCGGGTCGCGTCGGTATCCCCGAACTCACGGAAATCACCTCCGGCCGGGGATCCCGACGGAGGTGTGGAAGTAGGGGCGGACGAAGGGGACAAGATCGAGGAAGCCGCAGACCCAAGCAAGTCCGGCGTCAGAGGTTCCACTATCAGTTATCCTTGTCTTGTTGGGGCGAAGGGACCGCATAGAGTTCGGCGGGCTGTTGCTGAGCTCGTCGCCGGGCTCGCTCCTGCATCGCCTTCTGCAGCAAGGCTCGCTTGCTGTTGTCCTGCATCATATTGTTGACGGCCATGTACCCGGCCACCGAGGTCGGCACCGCATAGGAAACCGCCAACCCCTTGAGGATACCCTCGGCGTTGGGGAACTGCTTCTGCAGCATCGAGACCAAGCCCGCCTGCTTCTGATAACCGTCGAAAGCCTGATCGAGATCCGCTTCCAGGTCGCCCTCGTCTTCGGCCTGCTTGTAGGAGGAGAGCAGCGTCTGCTGGTAATCCTGCTTGGCCTCGTCCAACTCGTCCTCGGTCCGCTTTCGCCGCTGCTTGTCGAGGATCGCATCAACCCCCTTCCAGCCCCCATAAGCAGCCAGCGGGGTACCCAGCAGCATCGCTGGGATGTAGCCGCTGAGGCCATAGGGCGAGGTCGCCGTGTCGCTGTCGCCATCGAACAGGCCGGCCAGCTTCTCCTCTTCCCGTTTTTGGGGGTAAACCACCGGCATCTCCACCGTGCTGGTCGGCTGAGGATTCGGCGAGGATTCGAACAGGTGCTGCAGGCCACTGACCCCTCGCAGGGCCGCTCCCAGTCCGCCGGCGGTCAACAGGGCTCGCATCACCTTGTTGGAGGCCTCGGACTTCATCTGCTGGTTGGCGTTCTGCATCACCTGTCGGTAAAGCGGGCCCTCCGAAGGCGTCTCGGGGAGCCAGCCGGCCAGGCCAGAGAACCCCGCAAGCTGGGCCTGCTTTTCCGCTTCGATTCGTGCGAGCAAAGCTTCCGCTGCCTTGGCTTCCATGTCTGCATCCCTGCTATGAGCTGTACTTGGTCTGCGAGCCGTCTTCTAAGAAGTATTCGACCCACTCGAGATAGACGTAGTGGTTGATGTCGTCCGCCTGTCGCCATCGTTCCACGAAAATCATGTGGTACCACCCATTGGTGATTCCATCCATGACCTTCATGTAGGCCTCGTTCTGCTGCGGGTCTCCTGTGTAGAAGGTGCCGTTCTTAGGGTCGGCCACCCGGACCACACGATCCTCAAACTCCTCCTCGCGGAGCATTGGCGGCGACTGCCCGCGAAAGGGCAGGCCATCTACGCCTACCCGATTCCAATACAGATTCCCGCGTCCGTTTCCATCCTTCTGGCCAATGAATTTTACCAGGCTGCTGCTCGACATGACCGTCCTATAGGAGTACGTTGCCTGCCGGCTTCCGCTGGGCCTCCGTCTGGCGGAGTTGCTGCTTGCGGCGAAGCTGTTCGGACATCCGACGGTAGATCTGGGCCAGCTCTCGCTGCTTGATCTCGTCGATGTCCGTGGCGTCGACATCCTGAGCGGAATTGTTCAGGTAGGCCGTCAATCCACCGATGGCCGGTGGAGCGGTGGCCGCAGCGGCCAGGGTCGGGTAACCCACTCCCTTAGCAGCTTCCACCAAGCCTCGCAGCGTCACGACGGCTTCTTTGGTGAATAGGGATGCGGCCGATTTGGTGAGTCGACGGGTGTCTTCCGGTGACAATCCCTCTTCGACACAACGAGCCAAAAAGCCGATCCGAAACGCTTCTCGTGGTTGCATCCTTGCTTCCTCACTGAGTTAAAAAGCCGCACTCTTACCAACGCTCAAGGCGGAAGGCATCACCATGCTGATCGGCTTATTCTGTATCTTGTGCTGCCGGACACGAGCGTCCTGCGGCATTCCTTGTTCCTTGGCCTTCTTGACCAATTCCAAGCCTTCTTCGATGAACCGCATGTGCCGTTCACGTTCGTCGGCATGCATCATGCCTTCGTTTTCTTTGCTCTTCCCATTGGAGAGCATGTCATTGACCGCCTGCAACCGGTGGAGGAACTCCTTGACGGATACTACTCCGTAACCGTTGTCACGCGAGTCCTCCCAGTGCAGTTGCCCGCGGTCGGCCCACCAGCGAACGGCTTTGGGATTGGTCCGTGTGCCAAAGTAGACCACACCTGTCTGGCCACCGAGTAGTACCGCCATGAGTTCCTTCTCCTAAATTCCGGATTTTAGTATGGGAAGAAGCCTTGGGGAGTGTCTCCTCCCTCGGCGTCTTCGTTGACTTCGGGAGTCTCGCCCCAGCCCGTCTTGTTGAAGAGATTGACCAAGGAGTCCACCCAGGAATCGGCCAGAGTGAGCACCAGGTTCTTCATCGCCGTATCCGCCACGGGTTCCAAGAAGTTGGGAATGCCACGGATGTCGATGGGAGCGATGACTTCATCGAAGAACTGGTCGATAGCGGCCAGCACGGCCGCTTTCTTGTCGGCCCCGTTGCCTCCGCCATGGGCTTCGGCCAACCGCACGAACGAGGCGATGGCGTTGCTGGACAGGGTGAAGATCTCACGGAAGGACAGGCTGCCGTCCACATTGGCGGCCTTGTAATCGGCGATGATTTTATCGATGGCAGCCCGGAGGTCATCATAGACGGACATTTCAATCGCTCCTTTAATTGAACAGCTTCGGCACCAGGGAGTTCACTACCCCCAGAGCGGTGCCCGTTTGCACCAGCTTATTTTGCGTTGGCTTGGGCATGCCGGTCAATAGACCAAGCCCTTTGCCGACCATGCTGCCTACGATGTAGCCCTTCAAACCTCCGCCGGCCGCTCCCATCGCCATCCCTAACAAACCGGTCTGATGGGAAGTCACCGTGCCCGGGCGAGCCCGGCGATCAGGCATGCGGCTCGCCCCATGGATCGCTCCGGTGGTCATGGCGGTGGTCTGGGGATCGGCTCGAGTGCCCCAGAGTACCTGTCCGAGTTCATTGACCCGAATCAACGGATCCTCGGCGAAGGAGGGACCGCCGATCGTGGAGGAGATCCCAGGGAAGCGTCCGTCGTAAGCTTCCTTGTGGAGATAGGCGTCGATGGCTTGTTTGTACTGTTCGCCGGCCAGGTCCGGCTCCCAGCCTTCATCCGGAAAGCCCGACCAGAGTTCGTTGTCGTTGAAGGATCGGCCGTCGTGCCAGTTGACCAACCCCGGCAGGGCTCCCAGCGAGGCCCCGCCTAACCCGCCGGCAACCGCCAACCGCTTGGCCAACTGCCCCTTCTCTTTGGCTTTCTCCGGGAGGACCTTCTCAGCCAACAGCCCGCCGCCGTACCCAAGCCCCGCTCCCAGCAACCCGCTGGCGATCATCGAGGCGATGGGTCGGCCACCGAAGCCGGGGATCTCCTTGGAGGGAAGGAACTGTAGCAGCTCTGACCCCCGCCGTATCGTCGGGGAGTAGGCCACCTTCACCCACCAGCCCTGCAGGTCCTCCGGCGTGAGGGGATGCTCCAGGACCCGCTCGCTGCCGACCTTCTCGCTGAGGGACTGCCGGCACCACCCGAACTCCCGCTCGTCGAGCCGGGGACGCACGTAAAGAGCGGCCTTCTCCAGGGCCGGA
>Ga0136558_1001615_pt1 | contig 11279 bp, 9 predicted proteins | sample AntRauTorckE6833_FD_101391 | JGI IMG/M metagenome (GOLD analysis project Ga0136558, IMG submission 101391) | Saline lake microbial communities from Rauer Islands, Antarctica - Metagenome Torckler E6 #833 | ecosystem: Environmental > Aquatic > Non-marine Saline and Alkaline > Saline | place...
TATCATATCGAGAAGCCTAGCTCTTAAAAACATTTCCTGGTCCACTCTGTGATCAATATCGCCGTCTACTTCACGAATCATATCTCTATAGGCGACAACTTCTTTAGATCTGCCTACACTTTCAACATGGCTCATATCGTTGTCGGGTTTCTCCTCAAATAAACCTAACTCTCCACCAATTTCATTTCCATATCGCCCCAGCTCAGGATCATTCGGTACAAAATATATTTTGGGATTTGTATGATAGACATTAATTGCATCCGCTAGCTTTGGAATAATTAATGCACCGTACGGATTTAGAATTGAAAATTGATCTTGGGCCACGTCAAGGGCAAAAGTTTTCTTAAGATTTTCGTCCCAGATTTTCCCTGCTTGCTTGTCTACTGACCTTAGTACAAATTCATTCCCTTCTTTGTCTTCAAGATGAAGCGTATTTGATTGTCCTTTTCCTCCCATTCTAACGGGTATTAAACCTCCTTTTACTTCCGTAACATCAAATACAGGAAACTCTGATTTTATAGACCAGTATTTTCTATTGTGGGCTCCAATTAAAGATTCAAACAAAAATCCTTTTCCATCATAATCAGCATTTGCCGCCAGAACCTTCGTGCTGTCTGAATAATCAATATCAGGGAGTTCTACTTCTTCTTGGATTGGATCGGAATATGGTGGTTTCATTTGAGTTTTATAAAGAAGCTTTCCTTCTTCGGTGCCATTATGAGTCCACGCTTCCAGCCAGACTGAACCATCGCCAAAGTACTTCAATTTTGTAAATCCCTCGCCCTGATAACTAAACTCTGTTCCTCTACCGCTTGCCACATAATTTTCTTTCGTTCCTGATCCTGTTACTACATAATGATGAGTAAGCCTTTTTCCTTCCTCGCGTATATATTGGAGACTATGAGAGTGCCCTGATGCATAAATCAAGTGGTCATTATTCTTAAACAGATTCTGAAAAGTTTCTGCCATATTTCGGTACTTATAGTGATTCACATCTTGTTCGAGACCAAATATCCTGCGGTTTAGTGCTATTAAAGTACCGAATATTGGAGGTTTTAAATGAGTAGAAGGGGGCAGGTATCCACCATGCGGTCCTTTTGTTATCAATGGATGATGCGCCGCTACCACTAAAAAATCCTTCTGCCTCTTTATGAGTATATCTTCAAACTCATTTAAAAAATCTCCTCCATCAAAAAGATCATATTCTCCCGTATCTCCATATGGTTTTTCATATTTATGGAGCCACCATTGTGTGTCTAAAATTATTAAACGAATGTCGTCTCGTAGCAACGGATGTTCGTCATCATCCATCAACTCAATATCAATTGGCCCTGGAAAGCCATTATCTGGGAGAAAAGTATTTCCTCGGTCCAGGTATTCTTCTACAAATTTCTCTTGCCGTCTTACGGCATTAAATCCATCTTTTTCCCCGTCATCCCAATCATGATTTCCAGGTATAAAAAACACTCTTCCTTTAAAGTCTTTAACTGTTTTCATTTGTTCGATGATCCGTCCCTCATAGAACTTTCGCTTTGGGTGTGTAGAATCGGGTAGGCCATTCAGGTAAATGTTGTCTCCAAGAAATACTACTGCACTACGTTCAGAGCTTTTTGAAAGCTTGTTTTCAAGTAATTTTAAATTTGGTTCTTGGTACGCTTGAGAAGCTGATCCAGCATCACCGATAAGATACATTTCATAAATAAGTTCATTGTTATCTTCCGGAGTACTTCCATTCCATTCTTGGGCATCTGATGAATAGTATAGTTTAGAACTGGAGCAAGAAAGGATTGTAATTGCCAGCAGTGAAATTTGTAGCGCTCTTTTCATAATTAAAGATAAAATAAGTTGAGCGTTTTACACTAAAAAAGTGTGTTGGCGGGTAGGCATAAAAAAACCCTGCTTTTTGATTGCGGGGTTGTGTTTTGAATCAACTGTTACCAATATACGGCGGGAAGTGCCCCTCTACCAAATCTTTTTTATAATGTATAAGTAATGTTAGCTAATAAAATATTAAAGTTATATTTTAATCACTTATCAGTAATTAAAAACATAAAATTTACTTAAAATATGCCTCGAAAAATTGGCTCATTAACACTTTATTCCATTGATGACCTGCATGAACTGTTGGGAATCTCTAAAATGACTCTAAGGGCTTACCTAAGAGAGGGTCGTTTAAAAGGGCGGAAGCTCGGAGTAAGTTGGTTTGTAACTGAGAATGCTATTCGCGAATATTTTGAAGAAGCGGATCAACAGACCAAAACCCCAAAACAGAAAAAGAAATACCGCTATATTGTACAGGGAGTTAATGATCTGGTAAGCGAAACAGAATATTGTGAAACTATTCAGGATGTAATTCAAACATTAAATGAACAAGCTATCATTAGTTTGTTTCAAGTCCAGAAAATAGATAGCGACACTGAAGAGATCATTGAAATTTTTAAAGCACGAGAATTTTTAGATAAGCATGGTTCCAATTAATCAAACAGGAATAGAAGAACTTAGTTTCGGCGATTCCAAAGAAGACATTTTTCACATATTAGTTAATAAGAACGTTAGCCCTGATGGCATTGACCTTGAAAAACTTCGGCTTGCCGATCCTCGGAACTTTGATGCTGCTTTAAGTTCTGCAGGATGCATTATTATGTTGAATGAATTTGAAATAGAGGAATTAGCTCGCAGAGGCGAACTGAATCCTAAAAAGCTACATGAAAGTTTATATAATCTTGCAAAGGATGAAGGGTTACTCTAATCTTTGTTTATAGATTGAAGATATTTCTGCGCTCTTAACAAACAACACACCGTTTTCCCGTCGTTTATTTCCCCTGAATAGATCATTTCCACTGCTTTTGATAGTGGAATCCGTTCTTTTTGTACAAATTCGTCATCATCAGTAGCTTCCTCATGATCAGATAAGTCCATTGCTATATATATATGAATCACTTCATCAGCGTATCCAATTGCAGGGAAAAAGTGCCCTACATAATGAAGCTCCTTGGTGCTTAACCCAGTTTCTTCTTTTAATTCTCTAATTGCCGTTTGATGAGGGTTTTCTCCACTATCAATTTTGCCGGCAGGCACTTCTAAAAATATTTGCTGCGCCGGATATCGAAATTGATTGATCAGCATTACATCGCCATTCTCAAATATAGGTACAATAGCTGATGCTCCAGGATGCTTGATCCATTCTCTGGATGATATTTCACCGTCAGGAAGCTTTGCTTCATCATAAAAAACATGAAGTAACTTCCCGTTAAATACTTCTTTTGAGCTTACAGTACTTTCTGTTAATAAATCGGTGTCTTGCATTCTTTTTTCCTTCTTTTCGGTTGCTTTAATATAATGAGTTGTTAGTAACCATGGATCAGTAATTCAAAGATTATATACTCGATATAAACCCACGCTTGACTTCATATATCCTTGCTGTGATGCTGAAGATTGGCTTAAAACACAATAAGTTCTCTTGTACAAACAGTTCATTAAGCTTGTGTTTATTCCTATTGGCTTTATGTTTTCAATGAACGTACCTTTCCATTCTAAATAAACGGATAGTAAACACCCTTTGATTACCAAAAAAAATATAGACGGGAAGGCAGTAAAAGTTACTGGACGAGTTTTTACTCTTTCTAACTTTATTTCATTCTCTCGATTTATAGTTGCGCTCCCTGTTATCTATTTGCATATCCAAAATGATTATCAATATGATTGGCTGATCTTGGGTTTAATTCTATATGCTGGTGTTTCAGATTATTTAGATGGATTAGTTGCTCGCAAAACAAATACTGTTTCGGAAGTAGGGAAAATGATAGATCCTATTTCTGATAAACTCTGCGCTGTCGCTCTTTTTATTTACACTGTGTGGTTAGGCTGGGTTCCTTTGTGGTTTTTAGTCATCAATGTATTCAGAGATTCATTTATAATGCTGGGCTCTTCTTTCATCAAGATTAAGTATGGTAAAGTTGCCATGTCTATCATGTCTGGAAAAATTGCTGTTAACGTGCTCGCTATTTACTGGATTACTGTGTTCTTTTTCAGAGAAGCTGAAGAGGCTCATACTTGGTTACTCTATATTTGTACAGCAGCAATGGTATATTCGTTTTTTGACTATTTTAACCGCTACCGCAAAATAATGCAAGGCGCTAAATTTAATTGATATATGGGCTTTTTTGATAAAATAGGACTTAAGAAAAAAGAAACGCTTGATAAGGGTGTTGAGAAGAGTAGAGAGGGTATTCTTAATAAGCTGGGCCGTGCTTTTGTAGGTAAGGATCAGGTTGATGATGAAACATTAGATAACCTCGAGGAAATTCTTATTACCTCTGATGTTGGTGTTACCACAACTCTTGAGATTATTAAAAGGATTGAAGCTCGAGTTGCTAAAGATAAGTTTGTAACTCAAGCGGAGTTACAAGCTTTGCTACGTGAAGAAATTGTAGATCTTTTAAAAGATAATGACAAAGATAAACCTGCTGAGTTTGACGCCGATCTTCCATCAAAACCTCATGTTGTTTTAGTTGTTGGTGTAAACGGTGTTGGTAAAACGACTACTATTGGAAAGTTGGCTAACCTCTATAAAAAGGCTGGTAAGAATGTATTACTTGGTGCAGCAGATACATTTCGTGCAGCTGCCGTTGATCAGCTTATTATTTGGAGCGAAAGAGCTGGCGTCCCTATTGTTCAACAAGGGCAAGATGCCGATCCTGCTTCTGTTGCTTTCGATACAGTGTCTTCAGGTAAGTCGCGAGGGTCAGATGTTGTTTTAATTGACACTGCAGGTCGGCTTCACAACAAAAAAACGCTAATGGATGAGCTTACAAAGATCAAGCGAGTTATGGGCAAAGTTGTTGATGGAGCTCCTCATGAAGTCATATTAGTCTTGGATGCATCAACAGGTCAAAATGCAATGCAACAAGCTAAGGCTTTTACTGAAGCTGTTGATATAACAGGTCTCGCACTTACCAAACTAGACGGGACGGCTAAAGGCGGTATTGTTATTGGTATTTCAAATGAATTAAATGTTCCAGTTAAATATATCGGACTTGGCGAGAAGATAGAAGACCTGCAGGTTTTTGATCGCGCTGGCTTTGTAAACGCACTTTTTGGTGAATAAACCTCACTCTTTAAGAAGGGTTATTTTAAGTTAAGTTCCGCCACCATCACCTGATGTTGAAGGTTTATTTTCACCTTCTGGCTTGTCATCGCCATCTGGCATTTTTTGTTTATTGAAGCTATCATTCATTTTATTCACGGTTAATTTTTAGGTAGTATCTAATCTTGGTTGTATCTAAACAGTAGAATATATTGCTGTTATGCTACCTGTTTTAGAATATTTTTCTTTTAGAAGATCCTTTATATACACCCTTATAATAATTGGTTTTTCTTCTCAATTGGCTATTTCCCAATACGCCCATATTAAAGATAATTCGTTATTAGTTCTCGGCAACAAGGTTAATAGACAAGGAAAATATACTGAACCTGAAAAAATATATAGAAAAGCAGTAGTTGAACATTCTTCTAAAAAAGGAAGTGATGAATATATCATTGCTGCCGTGGGACTTGGAGCCTCTTTCATCGACCAAGGGGAGCCAGATAAAGCAAAAATATGGATGTTAAGAGCTGATTCTTCAGTTTCGAGCAACACACCCCTTGAACTCCAGGCATATGTTAAAAGCAATGTTGGCTGGTTGTATAACCACTTCAAAAACTATGCTCTTTCACTTAAAAACTATAAGCTTGCATTATCTCTGGCTAAAGAGTCTGGAGATCAATACCAGATTGCCCAGGTTAGTAATTCTCTTTCTCTGATAACCCGCCTCTTGGGCTATTATGATGAATCCGTAAATTATGCTAAAATTGCAGTCTATAATTTTGAACTCATTGAAGATCCCTTTCTTTTATCAATGTCTTATTCCAACCTTTCCTCTGCTTTTGAAGCTTTGGGGTTTATTGAGAAAGCAGAAGAAAATTTACTCAAATCCCTCACTGAAAGGTCTAAAATTCAAAATGAAGAGTTCATTTCTACCTATCATTACCGCATAGGTGCTTTTTATCATCGAGCTGGAAAACACAATAAAGCTCTCGCTAGCTACTCAAAATACCTTTCATTTGCTGAAGAAGCTGGTATCGTTAATTTTATTGCTCCTGCTTATGGATATGTTGGATCCGTCTATCTATCACTAGGTGAATTTGAAAAAGCATTGGAATACTTCAATACTAGCTTGCGACTACAAGGGCAAGGTAATCTTGTCAGCAACCCTTTAATTATTTTAAAGATTGCTCAATGTTATCAAAATCTTAGCCAATTTGAATTGGCATATTCTTTATACAATCAGGCATTAGATACTTTTATCGAAAAGGAAAATCATCAGATGGTTATTGATGCCTATTTAAATCTATCCCAACTTGAATTGGATCTTAATAACGTTGACAAGTCTCTCGATTATGCTGAAAAAGCTCTTTATAATGCTCTAAAAATAGAATCAAAGCAGTTAAAAGCAAAATCTTACGCTGCTCTTGGAAAGGTTAATCTTGAACTTGGAAATGCTGCTCTTTCCTTAGATCTATCAAAAAAAGCATATAATATTGCTTCAGTTTTTAAGGGTTATAGTCTGGCACGTTATTCTGTTAATCTTTCAAAAGCCTTTTACGAAACTGGAAGTGACAGCGCTTACTTTTATGCCGATTTAGCTTTTAAAGAAATAGAAGATGAACAGGATAATATTTATGGTGACAATCTAGAATCTGGCTTTTTCAGTAAATACTCCGAGTTCTATGACCTTGTTGCCTTGTGGTATCTGGAGAACAGGGAAGATATTGATAAAGCTTTTGAGGTAACAGAGCGTGGAAGGTCACGGGTTCTCTTGGAACGCCTTTCTTTTTCAGACCAGCAACTGAACAAAGTTTTGGACGAGTCTACCTTATTGAGTGTCAGACAAAAGGAAAAGACTATAGATGAACTATATCGGTTAATCGATAATACAACCAATGATGAAGAGCTTTCAAAGCTAAAAGATCAGCTCAGAAGCGCCGAATTTGATTACCAATCATATACCAATGACTTAAGACTGCAGCATCCTTTACTGAACTCTCTATCAGCTTCTTCATTAATTAGCATATCTGAATTACAAGCTAAGCTAAAAAGTAATGAGGCTGTACTTGAGTATATGATTGCAGGTCAGAAACTAGTGATATTCGTTATTTCACAATCTGAATCATCTTATGAAATCCTTGACTTGAGTACTTCCTTTACTGCTGAAGAGTTTTTAAAAGAGTTGGTCTTTGACTTTCGACTAGCGATTCAAGAGCAGCAATCTCTTGAAAAATTATCTAACCTTTCTAAGCCTTTATTCGAAATTCTAATTGAGCCCTTTTCAAAAAAATATCCTGCTGTTAACAAACTCGTTATTGTCCCTACTCATTCGTTATCTATTCTCCCATTTGACGCTCTTTACAGCAATAACCAGTTTTTAGTAGAACAGTATAATATCAAATATCTTCCATCCTCGTCTATTTTTGATTCCATAAAAGATCCTCACAGAGAAATACTTAAAAATATTTTAGCTGTTGCTGTTTCGGGGTTTAGTAGTAGTTCTTCAAATGAGGAATTTAAGACACAGCAAAATTATACTTCTCTCCCATCTACCTTGTTAGAAATTGAAGCTATTGAAAATGTTTTTGAACAGTATACTTCTCTAAAAAATGAAGAGGTAACCGAGTCTGTTATAAAATCTCTTCCGCTAAATGAATACCGATATCTCCATTTTGCTACCCATGGAATTGTTAATGAAAAGAACCCTCAACAAAGTGGTTTGATCATTTCTAAAATGAATGATGCTGAAAGCTCTTTTGGTGAAGATGGATATTTGAATGGGTTAGAGATCTCCAACCTCACTCTTCAGGCCGACTTAGTTGTTCTAAGCGCCTGCAATACTGCAATTGGCAAGATCGTTGGGGGAGAAGGATTACTCGGTCTTCAGAGATCATTCTTTCAAGCTGGTGCTTCTTCCGTAATTGTAAGTCTCTGGAATGTGTATGATAAAAGCACCTCTATTTTAATGGGCGAGTTCTATAAAAACCTGAATAATTATGAGCAGGATGAGATAGGTATATGGACCCGGTTAAAAATGTACTTCAATGTTTATGAATATCCTTTTTTCGGGTACAAAGAAAATGCATTACGAGATGCTAAGCTGTCTCTTCTTGATCACCCTTACTATGGACACCCGATAAATTGGGCGCCGTTCATTCTTATCGGAAAATAAAAAAGCCCTCAAAAGTTTAAACTCTTGAAGGCTAAATATCCTGAACAAAAAATCAGTTTCTAGCTTCTGTTTGTGTCTTCTGAATAAACTCTTGATTATCTACTTTAGGTCTTTCTTTAGAGTTTGCGATCATCGCCGTAGTTGTATAGATAAGTCTAGTACGCTTTGTTAATGCTTCCCATTCTATCTTATCAACCGAATCGGATGCTCTGTGGTAATCATCATGAACACCATTAAAAAAGAATATAAACGGAACACCTAATCTCCCAAAATTCCAGTGATCACTTCTTCGATAAAATTGATTTGGATCCTCCAGGTCGTTATACCTTTTACTCAAGTCTAAGTTTGTGCTTATTTCATTGGCTTCACGCAATAAACTATCGAGACCTGATGAAATAATTTCACCGCCTATGATATAAACATAATCTTTGTTTTCTTCATGCTCTTTATCAACTCTACCAATCATATCAACATTCACATTTGCCACAGTGTTGTCTATATCAAAGATTGGGTGATCAGAATAATATCTTGATCCGAGCAATCCTTTTTCTTCTCCAGAAACATGAAGAAAGAGTACACTTCTCTTTGGACCTGCTCCCGCTTTTTTTGCTGCCATCATAGCTTGAGCGGTATTCAACAAGCCTACTGTTCCACTTCCGTCATCATCAGCGCCATTGTAAATTGTGTCACCTGTTGAATCAGGCCTTCCTATACCAACATGATCATGGTGAGCACTTAATACTACCACTTCATTTTTAAGCATCGAGTCACTGCCTTCTAGAAAAGCAGCAATATTAGATGCTATAACTTCATTGGCGTCTATTAATACTTCATGAGAGAGGACAAAATCTAGCTCTTTAGGTTTAAATGCTCCTGGGTTTTCCTTTAGATTGTCACTCATTTTAACAAGAGAAGACAAATCTTTTTCGCCAAGTAGTTTAGCTGCTAATTCCGGATTAATTCTATTCCATGCTGGTGTTAAGGAAGAGCCATTCTCTAGGTAAGCAAGCGATAATCTCCCTCCGGCTCCCATTCCAGATTGAATTTGATCTGCGCTTGTAGCAAAGCCATCTGGGGTTTTATGGTCCATTACTAGGATCACTCCAGCAGCACCATTACTAATCAAAGTCTGAATAGCTGATTGATTGGTTAAGCTTCTGTCAAAAAATATAAGCAACCATTTATCAGCTACTACTTCCGGCAAGTGATTTACTTCTTCATTGCTCATTCCAAAACCAGCGAAAATAATTTCTCCGCTTACATTGTCTGAACCTTGAAATATAGTTACAAAGTCACCTTTTTCTTCACTATTTAATGCCGTTTCGCTAATATAATTTCCTTCGGTGTCTGTTACCGTATAAGAATATCCGTTTACAGCCGGGGCATTCAGGATATATGACTGCTCGTATGTGCCGTTATCGCCTACAGGAGTGAGTCCCATTTCTTTATATCTACCAATTATATAATCTGTTGCTTTACGAATTCCTTCTTCTCCCGTCTCCCGACCTTCAAATTCGTCGCTTGCGATAATGGTAAGATCCGATTTCAAGCCTTCCATTGTTATAGTTTTGTCAAAATCGTAAATACTTGCTGCTGGTGGATTTACTACTTCTTGTGAACTACTGCATGCTGAGATTACAGTAATCAGTGTTATGTATATCAGTTTTTTCATCTTGCTAATTTTTTTATGCTCCTATTATTTCGTCGACCGGTTTTAAGTCTATATAAAAATCGGTAGGGTCTTCTTCGAGAAATAAATTAATTTGTTGCTCTTTTATCATTTCTAATATTGCAAGGAAGGTAACAACTATTACGACTCGGTTTGTTAAGTCTTTGCAAAGAGATGCAAAGGTTTGCCGACCTGACTTACTTAGTGTATTTAATACAAATTCCGCTTGTTCCTCTACCGTGGTTTCAACCCTGCTTACTTTGTGAACAATTCTTTGGCGTTCGATATCTGTAAGAACTTTTCGGAAGGCAGAAATAAGGTCAAATAATGTTACGTCTTTGAGAGCTTCACCCGTTGCTTGCTGAGCAACATCATCAGCGTCGGGATAACCACGTTTATAACGCTTCCGAGTCTCTTCATCGATATCAGCCATCTTAATCGCCATCTCTTTATAGCGCTTGTATTCAAGAAGCTTTTGTACCAGCTCATACCTGGGATCTGTCTCGTCAATCTCTTCATTTTCATCCTCTTCACGAGGCAACATCATCTTTGCTTTGATCGACATTAACATGCTCGCCATCAAGATAAACTCGCTGGCAACATCCAGATCAAGCTCTTCCATTAGGTTTACGTACTCTAAATACTGATTGGTTATATAAGAAATAGGTATGTCATAGATATCTAATTCATCTCTTTTGATAAAAAAGAGCAAGAGATCTAATGGCCCTTCAAAATTATTTAGTTGTACTCTATACACTGTTGTAAATTAAGTGGTTATTATTTAAAATTCTCTATTTTCTTTTTCCAAATCTCGCTTATTTTAAGTAATAGAATTCAGTCTAACCTATGGATTATTCAAAATTTGTAACAGCAGTGCTTAATAACGACAAAGAGTTGGTGAGAGAATTCTATGTTATTATTACAAAGGTATTAATCAAATTTCTGTTGGTGAAATTGGATGCTGATATTGAAGATGCAAAAGACTCTGCTCAAAACGCAATCATGTTTAGCGTCGAAAAGATCAAAAATAAAGAGTTAAAACATCCTGATTATATTATAAATTATCTTTTTACTACTGCTAAGCATGATTATATAAAGAACCAGAATAAGCAGAAAGAAACCAGTTATGAAGATATTCCAGCGCACTATGCAGAGGAAGGCGACCAGCTTGAAAATATATTGGATGAAGAAAGACAAACTATTCTTGAACATTGTTTTAAGAAGTTGAAACCCAAACAATTTGATTATATTTCCTATTGGTTCCACAACCCTGGTAGTGATACTACATTGGTTGCAGAACACTTTAGCATAAGCGTTAATAATGCTTGGACGAAAAAACATCGCATTATTCA
>Ga0136558_1001619_pt1 | contig 11259 bp, 11 predicted proteins | sample AntRauTorckE6833_FD_101391 | JGI IMG/M metagenome (GOLD analysis project Ga0136558, IMG submission 101391) | Saline lake microbial communities from Rauer Islands, Antarctica - Metagenome Torckler E6 #833 | ecosystem: Environmental > Aquatic > Non-marine Saline and Alkaline > Saline | place...
ATCTCTGCTCCGACTAAAGATACAAAAAATATTAAAACCATTGTTTTAGGTGTAAATGACAAGGATATTAAGAAAAATGACAATATATTATCTTGTGCCTCTTGTACAACTAATTGTTTAGCGCCTATGGCGGAAGTAGTTAGATCTAAATTTGGTATCAAGAAAAGTTTAATGACAACTATTCATGCTTATACAGCCAGTCAATCATTAGTTGATGGACCTCATAAAGATTTAAGAAGGGGTAGAGCCGGAGCTATAAACATTGTTCCCACTAGCACAGGTGCAGCTAAAGCTACAGGTTTAGTCATTAAGTCTTTGAATAATAAGTTGGATGGAATGGCTATGAGGGTTCCAATACTAGTTGGATCTATAGTAGATGCTACTTTTGTTTTAAAGAAAAAAACAGATCTTAATAAAGTAAAACAAGCCTTTATAGCTGCAGCCAAGAAGAAGCAATTTAAAGGTATATTAGAAGCTAGCACTGAACCAATTGTTTCCAGCGATATTGTTGGTAGTTCATATAGTTCCATAGTTGACCTGGAATTTATTAGTTTAATGGATGGAGATTTACTAAAAGTAGTAGCTTGGTATGATAATGAATGGGGTTACAGTAATCGTTTAGTTGATCTTAGTATTCTTGTTTCCAAAAAATATATTTAAGTATGGACTTGCTCAAAAAAATAAAAAAAAGTGATCTAAAGGGCAGAGGTGGTGCTAATTTTAATGTATCTAAAAAATGGAACTTAGTTATAAATGCAGAAGGAAAAGACAAGTATTTGATTATCAATGGCGCCGAAGGAGAGCCGGGTGTAAAAAAAGATGAGTACATAATAAAAAATTATACTAAAGAATTAATTGCAGGCATAGAATTAATATCTAATTATATTAAAGCAAAAGAATGTATTATATTTTTAAACCATGATTATAAAAAATACAGTAAAAAAATAAAAAGCTACATTAATAATGATAATATAGTAATTGCCTATAAACCAGAAAGTGCTGGCTATATTGCTGGAGAAGAAACTACAATGCTCAATATATTAGAAAAAAAACGTTGCGAACCAAGATCTAAACCTCCTTTTCCTTGTGAAAGCGGTTATAAAAAGAGCCCTACCTTAATACATAATATTGAAACTATTTATAATATTTATTTATTATCAGTTGATAAATATAAAGAGAATAGATTTTATACAATAAATGGGAAAGTAAAAAATCCTGGCGTATACTGTTTGCCAGCAAATTACACTATTGCCAGAATATTAGAAGAAACAAATAACTTACCAGTGTTCAAATTTTTTGTTCAGCATGGTGGTCAGGCTAGTGGCGAAATAATTAATTCATCACAGTTAAAGAGACAAGCATCTGGCTGTGCTTCTATTACTATTTATAGTTATAAAGATACAAATCATTTAGATTTGATAAAAAGATTGGTTAATTTCTACTTTAATAGTTCTTGTGGAAAATGCACTCCTTGCAGAGAAGGTACTTATAGACTTAAACAAATGCTTAGCAGTGAAAAAATGAATTGGCCCCATTTTTTAGAATTAATTGATAATCTAGAAAATAGCTCTTTTTGTGCTTTAGGTTCATCACTTGCTATCCCCGTCAAATCATATTTAAAAAATATTAACTCAGAGTTTAAACTAAATCTTTAATATGAATGGCTTTTATATAAAAATAAACAATAAAAAGATTTTAGCAAAAAAAGATGATTCAATTTTAGAATTAGCTAGAAAAAATAAGATTAATATACCTTCTCTTTGCTATCATCCTGATTTGCCAGTAAAAGGTAACTGTGGTTTATGTTTAGTAGAAATCAAAGGATTTAAAAAATTAGCAAGAGCATGCTCTGTAAAGGCTGTGCCGGGTTTAGAGATTAAAACTAACACTGCTAAAGTTATTAAGTCTAGAAACTTAAATTTAGAATTGTTATACGCTGAGCATGCCAATAAATGTAGTACCTGTATAAATAGTATTGATTGTCAGCTTTTAAAGTTAGTTAGAAAGTATAAGATAAATGTAACTGATTTTCCTAAAAGAAAAACCGAGAGAAAAACATATAAGTTTGCTAATGCTGTAGAGATAGATGGTAGCCAATGTATTGATTGCAGGTCTTGTATTGATGCTTGCCAGTTACTTAGTGGTATTAATTATTTGCAATTAAAAGGGAGAGGTATAAAGCAAGAGATAGTTCCACAAACAAAAAGAGATAAATTAAGTGGACTAGCGGCTCAAAAACAAGGTTTTACATGCATTTATTGTGGTCAGTGTGCTCTGCATTGTCCCGTAGGAGCTGCGCAAGAGCAAGAGCAAATAAGTGATTTAGAATTACTTTTAAAGAATAAAGTTAAAGATGAAATATTAGTAGCTCAGATTGCGCCTTCAGTTAGAGTTAGTATAGGTGAGGAGTTTGGTCTTGAGCCAGGAACCTTGGTAACAGGTAAGTTAGTCACAGCCTTAAAAAAACTAGGTTTTGATGCAGTAATAGATGTAAATTTTGGAGCAGATACTACTACTATTGTTGAAGCTCAAGAGCTAATTGACAGAATTCAGAATAAAAAACCCTTACCACTTTTGACTTCTTGTTGTCCGGCTTGGGTTAGATATGTAGAGTATTATCAGCCTGAATTAATAAAGTACCTTACTTCATCTCGCTCTCCACAAATGCATACAGCTGGACTTATTAAAACTTATTTTGCTAAAAGAAATAATATTTCAGCAGATAAGATAAAAATAGTATCTATTATGCCTTGTACTGCTAAAAAATATGAAGCTACTAGAGCAGAGATGAGATATAAAGGTAAAAACTTAATAGATATTGTTTTAACTACCAGAGAGACAGCTTTTTTGATTGCTAAAAATAAGATTAGGTTTAATTCACTTAAGGATTCAAAGATGAATAATATCTTATCTGAGCATTCAGGTGCGGGCGCTATTTATGGGACTAGTGGCGGTGTCATGGAATCAGCTATCCGTACAGCCTTGCATATTTTAGAAAACAAGAAATTACCTAAAATTAATTTTACAGAATGTCGTGGCATGGAAGGTATAAAAGAGGCTAGTATAAAAATAAAAAATATAAAATTAAATATTGCTATTATCAATGGTCTAGCTAATTTTCAAAAAATAGCTGATCATATTAATAAATATGATTATATAGAAGTAATGACTTGCCCTGGTGGCTGTATTGGTGGTGGCGGTCAGCCAATCCCTACAAATTCTGACATTAGAATAGCTAGGATGAAGGCTCTATATAGCATTGACTCCAAGAAGAAGCTTAGAAAAGCCCATGAAAATAAGTATGCTCTTAAAGCTATTCATTATTTAGAGAGTCAGAAATTAGATAAAAAACTTTTGCATACTAGATATATAAATAGAAAAAAATGATAAATATTAAAGCAATATCTATAGATAAAACTAAAACAACAGAGTTTGTGTTAGTGTTGGGATTGCTTGCGATAGCTATGTTTTTACCTTTTATTATTCACTTACAATGGATAACTGGTCCTATAATTAATGCTATTTTAATTTTAGTTCTTTTCTTAGGCGGTCTCAGGTTAGCACTTTTAGTATCTTTTATTCCTAGTTTTATGGCTTTGAGCGGAGGTCTTTTACCATTTGTTTTAGCTCCTGTTGTTCCTTTTATTATCTTATCTAATATATTGTATCTAACAGTAATTAATTACTTCTATCATATAATAAGAAAAGAACATGCAGCTTTTATTATTAGTATAATAATAGCTTCTATTTTTAAATTCTTGTTTTTATTATCTACCACTAGTATAATGACTAAACTAGTTCTTAAGCAAAGTCTAGTGTCTAAAATAGCTTTAATAATGAGCTGGCCTCAATTATTTACCGCTTTAAGTGGTGGACTAATAGCTTTTTTAATTTTAAAATACTTGAAAAGAATTTAATATGGAAATACCAGGATATGTAAAAAAAACTCTTGATATTATAGAAAGTCATAATTTTGAAGGATATATTGTAGGTGGTTGTGTTCGTGATATATTAATGAAAAAAACTCCTAATGACTGGGATATAACTACTAATGCGAGTCCTGAGAAAATAATGAAGATGTTTGATAACGCTAAATATGAAAATGAATTTGGTACTGTTTTGGTACCTATTAAAGATAAAGATAAATTAATTGATGTTTTAGAGATTACTACTTATCGTAGTGAAAAAGGTTATAGTGATAATCGTAGACCTGATGAGGTAAAGTTTGAAAAAGACTTAGATAAAGATTTGGAGCGTAGAGATTTTACTATAAATGCTTTAGCCATGGATAAGAATGCTAAAATTATTGATCTCTTTGGTGGCTTAAAGGATATTAATAAAAAAATAATTAGAGCTGTAGGTGAGCCAGTGGAGCGCTTTAAAGAAGATGCTTTAAGATTGCTTAGAGCTATTAGGCTTTCAGCTCAGCTTGATTTCGCTATTGAGAATAAAACTGAAAGAGCTATGCTTAAGATGGCAGGTTCAGTTAAATTTATTTCTCAAGAGAGAATTAGAGATGAGCTGATTAAGATGTTTAAAACTAATAATGGTCATCAAGCTATTAAAAGATTGCATGATAATAAGATACTTCAGTATATACTACCTGAAATAGAAGCGGGGGTAAACGTTAGTCAAAATCATCATCATATTTATACAGTTTTTGAGCACAGCTGGAGAGCATTAGCTCATTGTCCTAGCTCTGATTGGAGGGTTAAAGTAGCAGCCTTACTTCATGATGTAGGTAAACCAAAGTCCAAGAAGATTATTAAAGGTGAAGCAACTTTCTATAATCATGAATATATTGGGGCAAAAATGACAGATAAAATATTAAAAAGGTTAAAGTTCAAAAATGATGATAGAGAGAAAATTGTTAATTTGGTAAAAAATCACATGTTCTATTATAATGTGGGTGAAGTTACCGCTAGTTCTGTTAGAAGATTAATCAAAAAAGTTGGTCAAGATAATTTGCAAGATTTGATTGATTTACGCGTGGCTGATAGACTGGGTTCTGGGACTCCTAAAGCTAAACCATATAAGTTAAGACATTTAGAATACATGATGGAAAAAGTGCAGCATGATCCTATTTCAGTTAAAAATTTAGAAATTAATGGCAATGATTTAATGAAAGAGTTGAAATTAGAGCCTAGTCCTAAAATAGGAGCTATTTTAGAAGTTTTATTAGCTGAGGTAATTGAAGATCCTAAGATAAATAAACAAAAGCTTTTGTTAAATAGAGCTATGGAATTACAAAAAGATAATTTAAAGGATTTAAGAAAAAAAGCAAAAGATCTTATTGAAGAAGAAAATATAAAAGAAGATAAAAAAATTAAAAAACAATATTATGTTTAAAAAAATACAATTTACTGGTAAAATATTAATAATTTTAACACTTAGTTTAGTTTTAGGTGCTTGCACCAATTCTAATTCAGTAAATAAGCCAAATAAAACAAATCTAAATATTAATAATCAAATAAATAATATGGAAAATAATAATACTACTAATAAAAACAGCAGAACAGTTCTTAATCAGAAAGACTTAGCTCAAGAATATCAATATGTAGTTTTAAGCACTAATTATGGTGATATTAAAATTAAACTATATACTGACAATACTCCTATCACAGCTAATAATTTCTTAAATTTAGCACAAGATGGATTCTATAACAATACTAAGTTTCATAGAATAATAGAGGGTTTCATGATACAAGGTGGTGATCCTTTAAGTAAAGATGATGAATTAAAAGATCGTTGGGGAACAGGTTCTCCTGGATATATGATTCCTAATGAAGATGTTACAGGAGTCTCTAATGTAGAGGGTACTATTTCTATGGCTAATGCTGGTCCTGATACTGGTGGTTCTCAGTTTTTTATTAACACAGCTGATAATATTAGCTTAGACTTTGACAAGCAACCATCTCAGAGTCAACATAGTGTTTTTGGTGAGGTAGTAGAGGGAATGGACGTGGTAAAAGAAATCGAGTCATTAGAAAAAGATAATAGAGATAGACCTATAGAAGATGCAGTGATTAGGGAGGTGACTTTAGTAAAAGAATAAGTATAAAAATTACAATTAAAAAATTAATATATGGAAGTATATTTAGATAATGCTGCCACCACTAAAATGGACAAAGGGGTAGCAGCTATTATGCAAAACTATTTTTTAAATAAGTTTGCAAATGCCTCCTCTATACATCATCAAGGTGAAGAAGTATATAATGATCTTGAAAAATCAAAGGAGACAGTGGCTAAAATTTTAAACACAAAGCCACAAAACCTTATTTTTACCGGAAGTGCCAGTGAAGCCAATAATTTTATTATTAAAGGCGTAGCTCTTGCTAATAAAGATAAAGGTAAACATATTATTGTTTCTAGTATTGAACATCCTTGTGTCTTAGGGCCTGCTAAGGACTTAGTTAATGAAGGTTTTAAAGTTAGCTATGCTCCAGTTGATAGCAAAGGAAGAGTTAAGATAGCAGAGTTAAAGAAAATGATTTCTAAAGATACTGTTTTAGTTTCTATCATGACTGCTAACAATGAAATTGGAACTATTCAGGATATTAAAAAGATTGCTAGATTAGTAAAAAGAAATGGCGCATATTTTCATACTGATGCAGTGCAGGCAGTGCCTTATTTAAAGATAGATATCAAAGATTTAGGTGTAGACTTTTTAACACTTTCAGCTCATAAGTTTCACGGGCCTAAAGGTGTTGGCATGGCTTATATTGATAGAAATATCAAAATTAAGGCCTTAATTAGTGGCGGTGAGCAAAATGATGGATTAAGAGCAGGAACTATTAATGTAGCTGGAATTATAGGCTTTAGTAAAGCACTCGAATTAGCTTATAAAAATAGAGATAAAAAAATAGAAAAAATTAAAAAATTAAGAGAATATTTTCTTAAGGAAATAAATAAAAATATAAAAGATGTTTATTTAAATGGTCATGAAACTTTTAGATTAGATAATAATCTGAATCTTAGGTTTAATGGCGTAGAAGGCGAGGCTATACTTATGGACCTTTCTAATCAAGGAATATGTGTATCAACTGGTTCAGCTTGCAGTGCTAAAAATCTAAAAACATCATACGTTCTTCAAGCTCTAGGTATTAACTCAAATTATCTAAATAGCAATGTAAGATTTTCTTTAAGCAAAAATACCACTAAAGCAGAGTTAGATTATACAGTAAAGAAACTAAGTGAAGCAGTTAAAAGATTAAGAAGCTTTAGTCCAATTAAGTAATTAAAATTAATGTCAAAAATATGGCACTTAACTATACTAAAAAAACATTAAAGCATTTTTTAAAGCCAAAAAATATTGGTGAAATAAAAAACGCTGATGCCTATGCTGAAATAGGTAATATGGTCTGTGGAGATCAATTAAACTTTTCAATCAAAGTTGAGAAAGGGAAAATAAAAGATGTTAAGTTTCTCTCTTTTGGTTGCGCTTCAAACATTGCTACCGCCTCAATTATGACAGAGAAGGTAAAAGGTATGAGTTTAGAAAAAGCTAAAGATTATGATTGGAACAAAATTGTTTCTGATCTAGGTGGCTTGCCTCAGCAAAAAGTACATTGTTCAATAATGGCAGTACAAGGATTAAAGAAAGTTATTGAAAATTATGAAGATAAAGAGCTAAGTAGCAAGGATGCTAAAAAGTTAAAAAACATAAAGACTAAAAAGATAGCAAAGAAAAGTACTAAAAAGATAGCCAAATAGAAATATATAAGAATCTTTACTTCAAAATATTTAAAATAATAAAACTGCTTTTAAAAGCAGTTTTATTATTGTTCAATTTATTTCTATCTTTAAAAAAATACTATTTAATTATTCTGCAGAGATGTTTATTTTAACACCAGGTCCCATGCTTGAGCATAAAACAATGTTTTTAATGTATTGCCCTTTAGCTTTAGCAGGTTTAGCTTTTTGTACGGCGTCTAATATGGTCTTAAAGTTGTCCAGTAGTTTATTATCGTCAAAACTAACTTTTCCAATTACAGTGTGTAGATTAGAAGTGGCATCATTTTTAATATTTACCTTTCCTTTTTTAAGTTCTTTTACAGATTTTACTGGATCATCAGTAACAGTTTCATTTTTAGGTGAGGGCATAAGACCTCTTGTGCCCAGTATTTTAGCAATTTTAGCTAAATTCTTCATTATAGCAGGCTCAGCTATCGCTACTTCGAAATCTGTTTTTTCTGTTTTCTTAATTTCATCAATCAATTCTTCTCCTCCAACTATTTCAGCTCCAGCTTCTTTTACTGCTTTTTCATTATCCTTACTTACAAAGGCAGCAATTTTAACATCTTTACCAGTGCCATGTGGGAGGTTAACAGCTGTTCTGATTTGTTGATCACCCTTTTTAGGGTCAATTCCTAATCTGAAGTGAAGCTCAATAGAGGCATCAAATTTAGCTGTGTGTAATTTTTTTACTAACTCTAAAGCCATTTCCGGTTTATATGTTTGTGATTTATCAAAATCAATTGTTTTATTATCAGCTTCTACCTTAGGATTTACGCTTGTATTCTTCGTATCTTTTTTTTCTTTGTTTTTTTTGTCTGTCATATTTTTTTGTGGTTTTAACGCTATAATTTAGCTCCCACTATTAATTATATATTTATATAAGTAAATTTTATATAAATTAAGTTATTTAATTTGCACACCCATTTGCTTAGCTGTGCCAGCGATAATTTTTTTAGCAGCATCTATATCGTTAGCATTTAAATCTGCCATTTTTATTTCCGCAATTTCCTTAACTTGATCTTGACTAAGTGTTCCAACTTTTTCGGTTAAAGGATTAGCTGCACCCTTTTTGATTTTAGCATATTTTTTGATTAACTCTGAGGCAGGAGGGCTTTTCATGATAAAGTCAAAAGTTCTGTCTTCGTACACAGAAATGACAACTGGAACAATGTCTCCCATTTTATCTTTAGAGGCATCATTAAATTTTGTACAAAATTCCTGTATATTTAGACCGTGTTGACCTAAGGCAGGACCAACTGGAGGGGCTGGATTAGCTTGGCCAGCTGGGATTTGTAGTTTGATGGTTGTTAATAATTTTTTTGCCATATGATTATATTCTAACAATTTCTAAATTGTATTATCATTATTTTTTATATCAATTATATTTTTTTTATTTGTAGAAAGTCTAACTCTACTGGTGTTTCGCGGCCAAACATAGATACAGAAACCTTAACCTTACCTTTAGCTTCGTCAATAGCTGTAATTTTTCCTTCCATGTTTTTGAAAGGACCTTCATTAATACGTACTGCTGAACCTTCACTAACATCAATTTTGTATTTAGGTTCTTCAACACCCATTCTTTTTTGTAGTGATTTGATTTCTTCTTCACTAACTGCTGTAGGTGTAGTACCTGTGCCAATAAAACCCGTAACATTAGGTGTGTTTCTAACTATATACCAAGATTCATCAGTTACTTCCATTTCTACCAAAACATATCCTGGAAATATTTTCTCTTCAACTATTTTACGCTTACCATTTTTTATTTTAATTTTTTTCTCAATAGGAACCAAGACATTGAAAATTTTATCTTCCATGTCTAAGGTTTCAATTCTTTGGCGTAAATTTTGAGAAACGTTCTCCTCGTATCCAGAATAAGTGTGTAGAACGTACCAACGTCGGCCTTGGTGTAGGTTTTGCTTAGCCATAAATATTTTAATTAAATAATAAAGCCTAAAGCGTAATTAAAAATAAAGTCTAAAAGACCTAAGAAAGCAGCGATAGCAAGGCTAAGTGCAATGACTAACCAAGTATAGCGCATGGTTTCTTTTTTAGTAGGCCAAGTGACTTTTTTCATTTCCTCAATTGACGCCTTAATGTAGTTTGCTAATTTTGTCATACATTTATTTATTGTATTTAAAAACAGCCTCCACGGCCATTTTTTTTAACTATTAATAGTTTATATAATCAAGTTAATTATGTCAAGAAAAATATTTAAGATAGATAAAATCAGCTTGACTTATATTGGCATATACGTGAAAATAGGTTAAGATATAGATAACAATATATGGTTGGACCAAAACTCAAAAAAACAGAAGATAAACAGTATACTATAACTTCCAGGGCCAAGAGACTCTTTCAGGCAGTATATTTTAAGCAGAAAAAAGAAGAGGAAGGAGAAAAAGATGAAATAAGTCGTATTAAAGTATCAGCCTTAATTTCTAAGGTTGCTTTTGTTTATGAAAAAATAAGGAATGCAGTTGACTATGATGAGGAACACATGCTAAGGAAGAATGCTATTGAAAGAATACTGAAAAGACAAATAGTTATAGAAGGAGTTTTAAAAGCTTCAAAGAGCGAAGAGATATCACTACATCTACTTACTGAATTAATTAGAGCTGGGTATTTAGGTAATGATATGATTGCTGAAACTAAAATAAAAGAAATAGCTAATCTTTTGGAGAAATATATTAAATTAAAAAACTACGCTTTAGAGAAGGTGAGTACTTTTTCTGATATTAACAATGATAATAAAGTACTAAAGAACAAAGTTAAAGAGAGAAATAAGTTGGTTAATTGGCTTATCTCTATAGCTGCTACCGAGATTGAAGAAAATCTAGGAAAAGATTTAGTTCAAGATACTGTTGTGGAAAATATGTATGAAGATCTAGAAAGCAATATTAAAGCTGGTAATGACTTAGATGAAAAATTAAAAAAAGATTTAAAAATACAAATTTATTTAAGTATATATAGGAAGTATGTAAAATATGATGATTCTATGCTTTCTTTGATTTTATTTAGATATTATAATCGCCAGTGGATTCAGGAAAAGCTGGGAGATGAGCAGATAATGCTTATTGCTCATAAAATATTGACTATAAAACAGGCAATTTTTAGGCAACTTAATCATCCTTTAATAAAGCAAATTGATAAGATAACTCGTAAATACGCTGTTTACTATTCTATTATGACAGAAATTGTTTACTCTGAGCCTGTTAAATTATTTTATGAATTAAAAAATAACTCTTTAGCTTATTATAAGCAAGTTAAAAATACTTATACTAAAAGATATAAAAGAACTAAGTCAAAACTTTGGCGTAGTGCTTGGAGAAGTATCGTTTATATATTTTTTACTAAATCAATATTTGTTGTTTTAATTGAAGTTCCGGCTATAAAGTGGTTTAATGAGGAATTAAATTACGTTTCTTTATTTATAAACATTATTTTCCCTGCTTTATTATTATTTTTTATGGTATTTACTACACGTAAACCTAGCTCTAAAAATTTAGACAAGGTAGTAGAGGG
>Ga0136558_1001626_pt1 | contig 11236 bp, 6 predicted proteins | sample AntRauTorckE6833_FD_101391 | JGI IMG/M metagenome (GOLD analysis project Ga0136558, IMG submission 101391) | Saline lake microbial communities from Rauer Islands, Antarctica - Metagenome Torckler E6 #833 | ecosystem: Environmental > Aquatic > Non-marine Saline and Alkaline > Saline | place...
AACACCAGATTCTCGTCCAATAAAAACATTATCATCACCAGTAGTATTATTACTACCAGAACTACGACCAATAAAAGTATTACTTAAACCTGAAGTATTTTCAAATCCAGCAAATGAACCAATGAAAGTGTTATTATCTCCATCAGTAGTATTTGTTCCTGTATTAAATCCTACTAAAGTATTACTTAAACCCGAAGAAGTTAATGCAGATCCAGCGTTATTACCTATAACAGTTGTTCCACCACCAGCAACTTTACTAATACCTGAACCTAAAGCAACTAAATTACTTGAAGTTTCTATTAAAGGTCCCGAAAATAATCCATTATCATCAATAGTAGTTGGATCTGTAGCATCACTTTTAATTAACTTACCTGTTGTAGAATCATACCTTACAATCTCATTATCAGTACTACTAGCAGGACCAGATACATCACCAAGACCACTTCCAGAAACAGTTTGCCATTCAGCGGTAGTTGCACTAGTAGCTAATAAAGCTTGTCCAGTAGAGGGTGGATTACTACCCGAAATATGAACATTAACATCAGGGTCGTTAGTTTGTAAGCAATTTGCGCAATTATCACCGGTTACGGTAAGATCTCCTTGTAATAAAATATTGGTTGCGCATCCACCAATAGTTATGGTATCGTTTTTGAGGTCGGAGTCGATATTTGAGGTGTATAATTTTCGGGAAACTTTAAGAGAACCGTATTGAAGTAAATTTTTTTTTAAACTTCCATTATTCATATATATATATATTATATATAAAAAAATGAAAAAGCTAAAGGTATATTATGTAAAAGTATATAAATGAGTGGAACAAGTGGAACAAGTGGAACAAGTGGAACAAGTAATTCTCTGGTTGAGAAAAAAGTTTTGCGATGTGTTCGTTTCGGTTTATTAAGTCCTTCGGAAATTAAAGATATAGCAGTTGTTGAAATTAAATCAGAAGAAACCTTCGCAAATGGAAGACCAGTACAAGGAGGATTATTTGATACAAGACTCGGAACAATTGAGAGAAATGAGTTATGTGCAACATGTTTGCAAAATCCGACTAATTGTCCGGGTCATTTTGGTTATTTACAATTAGCAAGTCCATTATTTCATCCACAATTTTTGGATACAATTAAAAAAGTATTAGAATTAGTTTGTATTAATTGTAGTAGTATTTTGATTGAACCATATAAAATAAATGAGATTAAAAGAATAAAGAGAAATAAGAGGTTAGAGAATTTGAGAAATTTAAATAAGAAAACATGTTTTAAATGTGGATATGTTCAACCGCAAATTAAGAAAGTAAAAAATCAGATGAAATTAATATTTATTGTAAATGAAAGAGAGAATAACTTAACTCCAAATATTGTTAGAGATATTTTAAAAAGAGTTTCTCCAGAAGATTCTGAAATTATTGGTTTTGCCGAAAATAACAGACCTGAATGGATGATTATGGAACTATTATTAATAAGCCCTCCAAGTATGAGACCAACGGTTACAAATGATTCAGGACAAAGAGGAGAAGATGATATTACAGTATATTTAACTCATATTGTGAGAGCAAACCGAAATTTAAAAGAAAAGAATGACCAAGGCAATACCAGAGATGATATTATTACATCTTTAACAGATAATATTAATTTATATATTTCAGATATGATTGTAGGAGGAGTTAAAAAAAGTGGAGGATTAACTTCAGGAACTTCTTTAAAAACCCGAAGTGGTAAATCGTTGAGCAGTATTGCGGATAGATTAACTGGAAAAAATGGTATGAGTAGGAAGAATCTGATGGGAAAAAGGGTTAATTTTTCGGCAAGATCGGTAATTAGTCCAGATCCGAATTTAGGAATTGATGAATTAGGTATGCCGAAACCAGTTGCGGAAAATTTAACATTTCCTGAGACAGTTAATGAATTAAATAGGGATAGGATGTATCAGTATATTATGAATAATAAGAATGATGTTTATCCTATGGCGAAACAAGTATTACAAGATGGAACTTTAAGAACTATAGACCATATTAAAAATATTGAGGATTTGGTATTGAGAGATGGTGATATTATTGTTAGGCAAGTTATTGATGGAGATATATGTTTATTCAATAGACAACCAACATTACATAGAATGAGTATGATGGCATTTAAAGTAAAAGTAATGCCAATTGGAAAAACATTTAGGATTAACCTGAGTGTAACTACAGCATTTAATGCTGATTTCGATGGAGATGAAATGAACGCGCATCTCCCACAAAGTATTACCACTGCTGAAGAGATTTGGGAATTAGCAAGACCTTCAAGACAAATAGTAACACCACAAACCAATAGTCCAATTGTTGGTATTGTGCAAGATAGTTTATTAGCTTCGTATATTATGACGAGGTATTCAACATTAATTCCGAAACATCAAATGTTAAATATTATGTGTTTAAATGATGATTTTGATGGAAATTTACCAGAACCTTATAAAGTTATTAATAATAAAGAATATTACTCAGGAAGTCAAATTTTATCATCAATTTTACCATCAATTAATCTTCAGAAATTCTCGAATTCATTTTCGGAATCATATAACAAAGAAGAACATTCAAAAGAAGAAAATGATGAATTCGACCACAATAGTATTATTATGATAAAAAATGGTAAAATATTATCAGGAAGTATCGATAAATCTGTTTTAGGAGCGAAAAAAGAAGGAAGTATTCCTCATATTATATATAATGATTTCGGTAGTGAGGCAACAGAAAAGTTTCTAAGTATGATTCAGAAATATACAAATCAATATATGATTTATAGAGGTTTTTCAACTTCCATTGGTGATATGTTAGTATCCAGTAATATTCAAAAAGAGGTAGATAATACAATTGTAAAAGGTTTATCAGAGATTAAAGAAATTATGAATCAGATTGATAAGGGTTTATATATTCCACCAGTAGATATGACAATTGCAGAATATTTAGAACTTGAAGCAACTGATAAATTAAATAATATTCGTGTAGCAGTTGCAGAAGAAATTATGAAAGACTTAGATACAGAATTAAATGGTTTAATGGCTATGATAAAATCTGGTAGTAAAGGTGATGTATTAAATATTGGTCAAATTATTGGAACAGTAGGACAACAAATTGTAGATAGATCCAGAATTAAACCGAAATATGGTTATAATAGAACATTACCATGTTTTAGAAAATACAATAACACACCAATTGCTAGAGGATTTGTCCAACATTCATTTTTAGAAGGGTTAGGTCCAGAAGAATACTTCTTTCATGCAATGGCAGGAAGAGAAGGTATTATTGATACGGCAATTAGGACAAGTGATTCAGGATATATTTCGAGAAAGTTAATGAAAGCAATGGAGGATTTAATGGTAAGTTATAAAATGACAGTTAATAATGCAAATGGACATATTGTGCAATTCTTATATGGAGATGATGGAATAGATCCAGTAAAGATAGAGAAGCAATATTTCGGAACAGTTTTCTTGACGAATTCGGAAATGAAAAAGATGTTTTTGGTATCGGATAATGAGTTAAAAAAGGTGACAATGAAAGAGATTTATAAAACATTAAATACGAATGCTTCTAGAGGTATTTTAGAAAATGAATTTAAACAATTAATAGAAGATAGAGATTATGTAAGGAATGTGGTATTTAAGAATAAAGAAATTTTGGATAAATTGTATTGTCCAGTAAATATTAAGAGACTAATTGTAAATGCGATAAATAGATTTGCGATTACATCAAAGGTAAAGTCGGATTTAAATCCATTAGAAATTATTAGTGATACAAAAAAATTAATCGAAAAATTACCAAGAATGTTCAAAAATGTTCATAATGAAGAATTAATTATTCCCGAAAATTGCTACAATGCAACCAAATTATTAAGTATTTTAATTAGAGAACATTTATCAGTTAAAAAGATGATGATTAAAAATAAATTTAACAAAAGTGCATTTAATTACCTATTAAATGAAATTGAATTAAAGTTTTTAGAAGCTATTATTAATCCCGGTGAGATGATTGGTGCAGTTGCATCACAATCATTAGGAGAACCGAGCACACAATTAACATTAAATACGTTTCATAGTGCAGGTATTCAGGCGAAATCAAATGTTACTGCGGGAGTTCCTAGATTACAGGAATTAATTAATGTATTAAAGAATCCGAAAAATCCGTTTATATACTTATATTTAAATGGGGAAGATAAGTTTAATAAAGCAAAAGCCGAAAAGTTAAGAAATGAGATCCAGAATACAAAGTTGCAAGATTTTGTGAAAGAAACGAAGATATATTTCGATCCAAATGTGAAGGATCCAATGATGGATAAAGAGATAGTGAAAGATTTCTTTAAATATTCACCTAAAGATATTGATATTCCCGAAAGATTATCAAATATAGTTATTAGGATGATATTAGATAGGAATAAGGTAATTTATAATCAGATGTCGATGAGTGTTATTAGAGGAACATTAAGTAAATATCCAGAATATTTTGTAATAACTTCAGATGATAATAGTTCTGAGTTAATATTAAGAATATATTTGAATATTGATATGCTTCCGAAATTAGGTAATGAAGCACCAAGTAAAGACCCAAATAACATTACACAAATTATTAAACATAAGGATAGGTTAATTTCGGGAGTTGTTATAAGAGGAATTGAGAATATTACAAAGGTTCAAATTAGGGAAAATAAGAATTATCAGGAAGTAGATGATAATACTGGAGAAATTATTAATAAGAAAGAATATTATTTGGATGCAGATGGAACTAATATTGGAGAAGCATTAAAATATAAAGATATTGATGTTGTAAGATCTACAACAACAGATCCAGTAGAAGCTTTGAAAGTATTTGGTATTGAAGGAGCTAGAAAAGTATTATTAGATGAAATTACACAAGTTTTAGTATTTAATGGAATTTACGTGAATTATCATAATGTTTCGTTATTGGTTGATATTATGACGAGACATGGTGAATTAACAGCAGTTTCTAGACATGGTTTTAATAAATTAGATAGAAGTCCAATTAGTAAAATATCATTTGAAGAACAAACCGAAAAGATTAAAGATGCTTCATTATATGCAGAATTTGATAATATGAAATCGGTTTCAGCAAGAGTAATGTTTGCACATACAATCCAAGGAGGAACTGGATTGCCCGAAATTATGATTGACGAATCCGTTTATGGAGCAACCGATAATGAAATTGACGATATTATGAACTTCAATTAAAGTTTAATTTTATTTTTTTATAATTAAAGTAATTTTTGACTTACTTTTTTTTAAAGTTGAACAAAAAAAATATATTAAAGATAAATTTACATCTATTTATAGAATAGATTATGAGTTATAATTACAAATCAATTCAGTATTATAAGAGAAAAATCAATGTTGATTCGAGGGCAAGAGACCCATTAAAGTATCCGAATATTAACAAATTTCAGATGAGGTTAGATGGAGAAGATATTCAGGAAGTTCAGTATATTAAATTATTGGATGCGCAAATACCGAAGACGCAATATAATGTAAATGAGATAAATAATGGATTTTCGTTAATTGAGAATGAAGTTCAGTATGATATTGAGATTCCAATTTGTAATTATTCTTTATCGGAGTTAATTACAGTAGTAGAAAATTTATTAAATGGTTTAGGAACCGCAAATACTTATACAGTTTCTGAAGAATGTAATAAATTAAAATTTGAGGCAGATGGACCTTTTCAGTTATTATTTGCAACAGGTTGTTTTGCAGATAAAATTGTGCAAGGTTCTGATCAAACGAGAAGTGAGATTTGTAAAGTGAAGAGTGCAAGGAATATTTTAGGATTTGGTATAAAAGATTATACAAGTGATTCTTCGAATATTATTATGGCACCATTTGTTCCGGATTTAACAGGAGAACCGTATATTTTATTAGAACTAGAAACAACTAGGGATATTGTTGATATAACAACACCTTGTTCTTCAACAACAAATGGGGTGTTTTTTAAGATTCCATTAATGGTTAATTATGGTGAGATAGAGTTTTTTAAGAATGATTATCAATATATGAAGGTTTTTAATGCAGTTTTAAAGGATTTAAAGTTTTTAAACATTAGATTTAAGACATATTATGGAGAATATTATAATTTTAATGGAAGAAATGTATCATTTACTTTGGAGATAGGGACATTAAAATAAATTATTTCGGCTAATTAAATATAGTATGAGTTTTTTCCAAAAAAGAGATATTTTATATGGTTCAATTGTTCATGTAAGTAAATTTTTGAAAGTAAATAAGATAGATTCACTAACATCAAATTGTATTGAAATTGGTGGTTGTGCAAAATCTGTTAAAATTAACGGAGATCTTATCGTAACTGGCGATAATTGTTCAAATTGCTTACAAACTAACGACCCTGATGTTAATGTTCATATTTCGGGTAGTAATCCACCAAATGCAGGTCAAATATTAGTAGCAACTAGTTCAACAAATGCAGTTTGGGCTAATGGAGGAGGAGGTTCATCTGGAAATATAGCATATCAATTATCTTCGATAGAGAATAAGACAATAAGTGTAAATTATACGTCAATCGCGTATTTTACGTGGTATAATTCTTTATATAATACTTATACGAGTCCTTTAATTATTTTTGAGATAGAAATACCAGTTGGTGGTAATACATTAGATTTAAGAGTAAGGGGACAAAATACAGGAACATTATTAGAATTAACAGGATTAAATACATCACAATTTATTTCGAATGCATTAAATACATTACCAATAAATAATGATAGAATTATAATTGAAATAAGGTCATCAAATGGATTAATTGCACAACCGAAAATTTTCGGTTTAACACTACAATTTACCCAATAAAAAAAAAGATTTTCTTATTTATAAGAATTGTTCCATTGGTGTATACGAAAGTTGGTCTTGAGGATAATAATCATTAGGATTTAATTTACCATCAGTTTTATTTTCTTTTTGAGATTTCTTAAGTATACTTAATAAAATCTGTTCATTTGTAATCTTATGACTCTTTTTCCTTTTTTTTGATTTTTTTTGATTCTTTTTCCTTTTATTTGGACTCTTTTTCCTTTTATTTGGACTCTTTTTCCTTTTATTTGGACTTTTATTAAGTTTCATATATATATTAATTTCCGAAATTATTTATAAGAATTGTTGCATTGGTGTATAGGAAAGTTGGTCTTGAGGATAATAATCATTAGGATTTAATTTACCATCAGTTTTATTTTTTTTTTGAGAGTTCTGAAGTATTTTTAATAAAATCTGTTCATTTGTAATCTTAGGATTCTTTTTTGGAGAACTCTTTCTTTTCTTTGATTTATTTGGACTCTTCTTTCTTTTCTTTGATTTATTTGGACTCTTCTTTCTTTTCTTTGATTTATTTGGACTCTTCTTTCTTTTCTTTGATTTATTTGGACTCTTCTTCCTTTTATTTGGACTCTTCTTCCTTTTATTTGAGTTTTTACCACCTTTTTGAGCTGATTGTTCAAATATTTGAGATAGATATGCAAAAAATGATTTAGGTTTTTCTGTTCCCGGTGGAGGTGGTGCTTTATATATTGTTGGTTTAGACGATGACGTTGAAGGTTTAGACGTTGACGTTGAAGGTTTAGACGTTGAAGGTTTAGACGTTGACGTTGAAGGTTTAGACGTTGACGATGACGATGACGTTGACGATGACGATGACTGTACTCCTTTTTGTGTTTTACTTAACGGGTTGTTTGACACTTTTTGTTTTCTCCATTCTTCCCAATTTTTTTGTATTTTTTGTTGTTCTTTTAATATTTCAGATAGTGAATCTAAGTTTTTCACAACCTTATTAAGTCTTTTTTTTTCTGTTTGATCTTTTGTTTTACCTATTTGTCTCTTGGTTTTATTAATTATTTCTTCTATATTTTTTTTATCGTCTTCATCATCACTTAGATCTAGATCTTCGAGATCTTTATAGATAGATTCTTGTTCTTCAAGTCTTTGAGCTTCAACATCTTTATCTTTATCTTTATCTGGAATAATTTTATCTTTAATTTCATATTTTATTTTAGATTCTTTTAAATATTTTGCTTTACCAATATTTAAAATAAATTTTTTTAATTTATTTTTAAAACTGGCTTTAAATGTATCAATATCTGGTATATTACAAGATGTTTTATTGGATTTATAGAAACTATCTATAAGAGTATTAATACTTTCATTAGATCTTTCATTATGATCTTTAATTATTTTTTCTATATTTTTTTTATCTTCTGTATATTTAGTAATATTAGCAGTATGTACTACTTTTTTAAAAGCACCTGTTCTTGGAGTTTCTAGTTGGCTTGATGATTTTGGGAATATAATTTCTTTTTTTCCTTCTTTTATTGTAGTAAAATGGTTTATCTGTTCATTAACTACATCTAATGATTTAAATATTGGAGTATGTTTGTAATCTCCATATGTATCATTTTTATCAAAAGGAAAATATTTTACATATCTATAAATATACTTGATATTATCAGGTGTACTTAAATTATCAACACAATTATTAATACTATCTCTAATATAATTATTTACTATTGTTAAAAAATCTTTTTTAATATATTTATCTACTTCAGATGAAAAATCTTCATCTGAAAGGGCTTTACCATCCTTAATAAATTCTTTAAATTCTTTTTTTTCATAACCTTTAGTTTTTTTAACTTCAGATATTAATTTATTAATATCTTTTGTTAGTTCTGCTAATTTTTTAATATTATTATTATTTTTTTTTAATAATTCATCAAAAATTTTAGTTATAATACCTTCATTTCCTTTATTTTCTTTTATTTCAACTATAAGATCATCTGTTAATTTTTGTATATCCTTATTTGCTTGTTTTTTAAAATCTTTGGATATTGTTTTAATGTTTTTTACATTTTTATTTCTTTTTTTAAGTAAATCTGTACTAGGAGCAAATATTAAATTTACATTATTTTTATTATTATATTCTTTAATTTGGTTTTTAAACTTTCTTGAAAATATTTCTGCTATAGTTTTTTTTTTAATTTCTTTACTAGCTTTATTTTTAAGATTATTTTTGTATTTTGCATTTAAATCTTCGTCCGATAATTTTTCTATATTAATTGTATGTTTCTTCTTAAGTTCTTCTAATACTGCCTCATTTCCTTGTTTTTCACCTTCACCTTCACCTTTACCTTTATCTTCTCTATGTTCATTTATTGTAACTTTCTTTAAGTTTAAAGTTTTTTCGGCTCTTTCTTTTGCTACTTGTGCAGCAGAAGTTCCTTTTGTTGTTTTTATATTAAATTTATGTGCTTGTGGAGGTAGAGGTGGAGGTCCTGGTGGAGGTGGAGGTGGAAGTCCACCAGGACTTCCTGATGGATTTATATTAGGAAAACGATATCTATCATAATAACTATCGTTTTCTTCAAAAATAGCTTGATGGAGTTTAATTTCATCTTTACTAATTTTAGAATTATTATTCATTTTATTATATATAGATGTTAGTTCATTTAGAATAGTTATATATAATTCACCTTTTTTATCATCTGTTAAATCTTCTTCTGTATAATTATTATTAATATATTTAGTTATATTTTCTTTTACTTTGTTTTCATTCATTAATATATATTTATTATATCGAAAAAAAATATTAAAGATAAAAAAAAATAAAATTAAAATGGAATTTGTAAGTGAAAATAATTTAAAATATAATTTTTATAAAGAACTACTAAGTTTTTTTCCAATTGAATCAACCATTATTTATTTATTATTTGTAATATGGTATCCAAGTGATTGCTCGCAAATTAAATTTGGAGGATTTACTATTATATATTGTTTATTAATAGTAAATAATGCAGGATTTATTATAATAAGATTTTTAAATAAAAATAATGTATATTTTATATCGAGTTTAATTCCAAGAGTATTCTTCAGTCAATGGATATTTATATCCATTACTATTCTAAGAGCAAAACCATTAAAATGTTTAGATTATTGGAGTCAAGAATTAGGTTTAATTAACTTAACTTTAAGTATTTTAGGAACAAGTATTTATGCATATTATTTAAATAAAAGATATTCCGAAACCGAAAATTTAGTTTAATTCTCTATTTTTTTTTTTGAAATTAAGGAGGAGATTCATAATAAACTGCAAGTTTATATCTAGTTCCATTTACATTAACAACAAGATAAGTAATAATTGGACCAGCAGTACCTTCAGTTAAACCGAAAATATTATGAACTTGCGTTCCGGGTGTTGATTCTGTTTTACCAATAGAAACTTCACCATTTAATTGAAGAGTATCATTATCGAAATCACCATCTAAAAGAGGGTCATTAGTATTAGTATTATCTACCATAAGACGATTATCGAGAGTATTATTTTCACCAGCTTGATTACCAATAAGAACACAATTAGATTGAGTAGTCATATTTTGTCCGGAAGATCTACCAATAAAAACATTTTGAATTCCAGTAGTCATATTTTGTCCGGAAGATCTACCAATTAAAACATTACTATTTCCGGTTGTATTACTTAATCCGGAAGATCTACCTACAAAAACATTATTATCTCCATCAGTATTACTAAATCCGGAAGTATTACCTACAAAAACATTATTATCTCCATCTGTATTACTAATTCCTGTATTGGATCCAATAAAAGTATTACTAGCTGCAAATCCAGTTAATGAAATACCAGCATTATTACCTATAACAACATTTCCACCACCAGCTAATTTACTAATGTATGAACCTAATGCAACTAAATTATTTGAAGTTTCAATTCTAGGACCCGAGAATAATCCATTATCATCAATTGTTGTCGGATCTGTACCATCACTTTTAATAAGCTTACCTGTAACACCATCATACCTTACAATCTCATTATCAGTGCTACTAGCAGGACCAACAACATCACCTGTACCTGAAACAGTTTGCCATTCTGCTGTAGTCGCACTAGTAGCTAATAAAGCTTGTCCAGTAGTTGGAGGAGCACTAGTTCCTATTACAACAGAAGCTCCTGTAGTTCTAAGACGGTCAGCTTCATTTTCACCTGTAACACCAAGATCTCCATTAACAGTTAATGTATCATTGGTGAAATCACCATCTAAAAGGGGAGTATTAGTATTAGTATTATCTATCATAAGACGATTGCTGAGAGTATTATTTTGACCAGCTTCATTTCCGAGAAGAACACAACCAGATTGAGTTGTGATATTTCTACCAGATTCAAAACCAAGTAAAGTATTTTGAATTC
>Ga0136558_1001629_pt1 | contig 11232 bp, 11 predicted proteins | sample AntRauTorckE6833_FD_101391 | JGI IMG/M metagenome (GOLD analysis project Ga0136558, IMG submission 101391) | Saline lake microbial communities from Rauer Islands, Antarctica - Metagenome Torckler E6 #833 | ecosystem: Environmental > Aquatic > Non-marine Saline and Alkaline > Saline | place...
CAATTTTCAGGGCAATCTGACAATTTTTGACCCAAAAAAGTAGCTTTGGCTACTATTTTGCTTCAAAAACCGCCAGCTTACTCCTGAAAATCACTTTCGTCTTCAGATGGGGTAGCGGAAGAAGTCTACTCAAACGCATGGGAATTTACGGGAGAAATTTTTTCGTGCGGCCCGTAACTGGAGCGCTGCATGCGGTTATGGTAAGCTACCCCTAGCATGAATGGTAAAATTGGCAGCAATTGGTTTGATGATGATCCTGAATGGCAAGAACTTAAACGACGGGTAGACAATACGTCGCCTCCAAAGCTGCGCCGTCCAGCAGCGCCTAAACCAGATAAAACCGTACTTGCAGATGAGCAGAAGCTAGTTGTGCCAAAAAAAGTTCAGTTTGCAATTAATCTCACCGTCCCTCGGTTTAAATTGCCCCGCCCAACGCGCAAACAAATGAGCATCACGGGGTTGGCGTTTGTCGTTATTATTGTTGGGCTAGTTGGGAGTAAGTTGTGGAATTTGCAGGCCGAAAAACGCCTTACTAGCAGTAATGGAGTGTTGTCTGAAATGGTTTCGGAGCCAGAATTCGATACCGTGCTGCCCGAAGGAAAAAAAGAAGAAACTTCTAGTAAAGAGCTTGGCTATGATGCCGAGCGCAAGGTTGCTAGTTATACTGATCAAATCGGCACCGTCAACATTGTTATTAGCCAGCAGCCATTGCCAGAAGCTTTTAAGTCTAATCCAGATGACGAGGTTGAGAAGATGGCCAAAAGCCTTAGCGCCAACGAGGTGATACAGGAGTCAAACCCGAAAGCCTACCTTGGAACTTCGGCCAAAGGTCCTCAGACAGTAATTTTTCACAAAAACGGGCTTTTAGTTTTCATTCAGTCGGCCAGCAAACTAGATAAGGGCGACTGGGCTACTTACATAACCAAGCTATTGTAGGCGTTAAATTTTGGTCAGGGGGTAAGAGCCAAATCGCGTGCATGAGGTTTGGAAACAGTTGCGAATGAACCACGAGTGGTATACTACGTCTAGTAATCATCAATATGAAGTAAAAAGAAGGATAGGTCCAAAAACGACCGCGGTCAATTAAGTCATGAAACCACTTCGACTAATCGGAATTTTATTACAGCCATCGCTTAGTAGCATTTTTACCACGTTGGGGTTTAGTCTACTGCTATTGTTTGTCGTAACGCTGCCTGTTACGCAAACCTCTGGTATTTTGTATGATTTCCTGTTTGGATTTGACTACGACAACGCCTCTGAGTTTATTGGTTTTGCGCGTGAAACCGTCTTGGTCCTTAGTGGTACTTTCTTTGGTAATGAGATACTAAATAAGGTTTTGTTTTTTATCTTTTGGCTGCTACTAGGTACCGCCGTTTATTTTATCGCAGTCAGCATCACCGGTAGTATTACGGCAGCAAATGAGGTGCGAAGTGAGATGCATTATATGAATCTGCATAAGCGAGAGCTGGAGGCGCAAGTAGGCAAACGGATTGCGTTACATGTGTTAGGGGGATTGAATTGGCTGTTCTATTGGATACTTTTCCTGCGAATCCTTATGCCGTACATCAGCTCTTTGGCCCAGATTAGTGTTAGTAATTTTAGCAATTTGCAGGGGTTGTTCTATGGCTTGGCGGCATTTTTACTGCTCATGCTCAGCTTGCACGGCCACGTTATATTCCTGCGTTTCTTGCTTTTACGCCCACGGGTTTTTGGTGGATGGGAAGCCGAACTAGAGAGTAGCCACTAAGAACTTAATCAAGAATTGCGGCTCAAAATAAAGCATTAGAGCCCGCACTCACTTTCCATTCGTCAACGCGCCAATAGCAAGGCAATAATGTCTCTACGGAACAAAACTGTACCACGAAAGTGTCCGATCGGACACTTTCGTGGTACAGTTACTAGTAACTTTAAAGAAGTTAGTGGGGGCATGGTAGATATTTCATGCTGCTCCTTTTTCGCAACCCACTCTGTATAAGTTAGCAGTTGTTAACATTAATATATTTCTACCTTCTATCGATAAATCACGTGTCAATGTGTCGTATTGATAATACGGCTAGTACTATACTGCTAGCAATGTTTATTCCTCTTTTTTCTGATTGGCTATGTTTAAATTAGTACCGCATGCTACAGAAAACGTGAAATATTTTGCGACATTACCATCCTGCATTCCAGGCGTGTTGATGATCATTGATCACAGGTAATTAATCGCTAGTGGGATTTATTTTTATCGGCGAAAATGCTACGCTTATAAGGAAAGATATAGGGGTGACAAGAAGTGCATAAGATACTAGCGGTAATTAATCAAAAGGGTGGAGTGGGCAAGACAACCACCGCGTTAAACTTGAGCGCTTATCTGGCGAAAGCCGGCTGTACGGTTTTAGTTGTTGATTTTGATCCGCAAGGAAATGCCACCAGTGGGCTAGGTTTAAATAAGCAAACTTTGGAAACGAGCGCTTACGAGATACTGTTTGATAGAGGCTTAGGGTCAACTGCAGTCTGTGAAACAAATTTAGAAAATCTCTACGTACTGCCGAGCAGTGCAAACTTAGCAGCTGCCGAAATTGATTTGGCCAACGAGCCGAAACGAGAATATAAATTACAAGAGGCACTTAGAGGCTTAGAGTTTGATTATATAATTATTGATTGTCCGCCATCGCTTGGGCTGCTGACCATAAATGCATTGGTTGCGGCTGACAGTTTACTCATTCCGGTGCAAGCTGAGTATTACGCCTTGGAAGGTTTGGGTCAGTTGCTCGATGTGGTGCAGCGAGTGCGGGGCGGTTTAAATCCGCAACTTGAATTGCTGGGTGTGGTTGTCACTATGTTTGATCAAAGAACCGGACTGTCGGAGCAAGTTCTAGGTGAAATTAAAAAGCACTTCGCGGAAAAAGTTTTTAATACGGTAATACCGCGCAATGTTCGTTTGGCTGAAGCTCCCAGTTACGGACGAACCATTTTAGAACACGACAAATGGAGTAAAGGTGCTCGGGCGTATAAACAGCTGGCTAAAGAATTACTAAAAAGAACGAAAAGCCAAGGAGGGCGGTAAACGTATGAGTGCAAAAAATACAGGGTTAGGTAGGGGGTTCGAATCACTCATTCCGCAGAATTTCGACAGCTCGGTTTTAGCTGATGAGCGTGATCGTATAAAAAAAGTATTCACTGATGATCTTGTAGCCAATGCTGATCAACCTCGAAAACATTTTGATAAAGACGCACTGGAAGAGTTGGCTGGGTCGATACGGCAGCATGGCATTCTGCAACCGCTGATCGTTACACCAACTGAACACAAAAAATATATTTTGATCGCTGGAGAGCGGCGTTGGCGGGCTGCTAAGTTGGTTGACCTGGCGCAAGTGCCGGTTATAGTGCGTAGCAGCGAACAGCTTGAACAATTGGAGATTGCGCTAATCGAAAACGTACAGCGCGTGGACTTATCGCCCATGGAGCAAGCCGTGTCGCTTGCCCGGTTGCAGCAGCAATTCAGTCTTAGCAATGAAGCGATCGCCAAACGCATAGGTAAGGCGACCAGCACGGTTAGCAACATTGTGCGACTTATCAATTTGCCCCCAGTCGCGCAAGCAGCGCTGCAATCGCAAAAAATCACCGAAGGTCACGCCCGCCAGATATTAGCACTAAAAAACGAGAAACAGCAACTAGAGTTACTGAAGCTGATAATCAAAAAACGCTGGACAGTACGCCAGGCCGAGCAGTACGTTACGGCCCAAAAATCCGGCATCAAAACATCGACGGCCACCAGAAAACGTTTGGAAATTTCTACACCGGCGACGAAAAAGCTCAGCACATACGTTAAGGCCCCAGTTGCTCTCAGGCGCACGGCAAAGGGCGGCAAGCTGGAAATTACCTTCACCGGCGACGATGATCTAGCGCGGATTATCAAACAATTACAAAACTAGTACCCCGACTGGTCTAAATTGACGTACCTGAACAACGACTAGACGCGCCAGGCAGCCCATCATGACGAGGTTTTCGCGGCCGGTCAGAAGCTCGTCCACCGTAGCCGGCTTCGGAATTTTTCATGACATCGTGGGCCGTCGACTTTTACAACGCCGCTATCCGGCTGCAATAGGGTGCTTAGAATACGTACGGTTGTGGTTTTGCCGGCGCCATTCGGCCCGAGCAGCGCCAACATCGTGCCGCGCTCAACCTGAAAATCAATCCCGCGAAGCACGTGGTTCTTGCCATACGATTTTTCAGATTACACACTTCGATCACATTATCTTTTTTGTTAGCAACCTACATCATGAAAAGAGTATACCACAGGAGTTAACAAGCACGATTGCAAGCTAGAATTTGCGAGCTTTGTCTAAAGGCAATATGCGAACGTAGAGTGTGCCGACAACGTCTTTCGCAGGCACGGTGCCAAAGAAGCGAGAATCTTGAGAATTGACACGATTGTCTCCGGCCACGAATATTTCGCCCGGTGGAACCACTAAATCAACGTTTCCTGGAGTTGTTTTGATTGAATCGCCGTAGGGCAAAGTTTCATCGGGCTGAAAGCCCTCGGGGTGTTCGTCGTTGTAAATGGTTAGTACTCCGCCACGGAGCACTACTTGCTCGCCAGGCAGACCGACAACTCGTTTGATTAACTGTTTATCGCCAGCTTCTGCTGTGCCGCCGAGCGATCTGTTGAAGACGATTATTTCACCCCGACTAGGAATAAATGGATCATTGGTGATTTGTCCCCACGTAGTTTGAGTCTTGAGCACGAGTAGTCGATCTTGATCCTGAAGGGTTGGCTGCATGCTAGGTCCATCAACTTCGTATGAATGAAAAACGAACAGCGACAGAAGTTGTGCAATCACAAATGCCGATACTAGTAGAAATATAGTCGAAACAATGCTTTTCAAACCTTCACGATTAGATGAGGATGAAGTTTGTGGCTGCATAGACTCGACAGCAGGCAACGACGGCGGCGCGCTTGTCGGCGATGAGGTGCTAGAATTGTAGGGGTTGTTTGATTGGTTATCTTCCATAGTTCTGTTTAACTATAGCGCAGTTTTAAGCTTCTTGCACGGTTCAATATCGTGCAGCGTAAATCAGGTTAGGATAAATAAATGAAAATGAATTAATCGCTATAAATCTCGAAAAGCTGATATTTTAGCAAGCAATTCAGACAATACCTAAGCTTAAGAGAAATTAAGTGGTTTACGTCAATAGGCTAAAGCGGTATACTTTAACCCAATGTCTGCGAAAAACTTTAGACACTTCTCAAACAAAAATTCTCCAGCTAATATTGAAGGCATTTTTGGCAATAGGCAACAGCGACGCACATCTGGCTTGTCGAATTTTCACTCGCGTAAGGTTTATCGTCCTGGCACGAAAATTGATGATTTTCGACGACCTCTGCTACGGGGGCCAACATCGCCGACTCAGCCGTATCAACTCGGGAGCACACTTCCTAGGCCAGGCCAGCATAAGGGGGTGTCGTCGCAGAGAGCCAACTTTGATCATACGAAAGAGCAGTTGTCTACAAAAAGTCGCAATTGGCGGCGCATAGCTACTAAAAGTGCCGCATCAATGGCTGCTGTAACCTTTCTTTTTGGCGGTTTTTTGTTGGTCAAAGGCTATATGGACGCCCGGAATATTTTCAAGGGTGGTTCGGCGGGTGCGGCGGCACTACAAGAGGACGTTGACCCGTCTTTACTCAAGGGCGAAGGCGATGGTCGGATTAACATTTTGCTGCTTGGCAAAGGGGGTCTTGAACATACCGGGGGCGACCTAACGGATACGCTGTTGATCGCTAGTATTGATCCTATTCAAAAAGAAGCATCGTTATTGAGCATACCGCGTGACTTGTATGTGGAGACGCCTAATCTTGGTGCAATGAAAGTCAATGCCGTCTATGCTACTACTAAACAAGAGGCCATTACGGGAAGCGAAACGGCGGAACAGTTAGCAAAAATCGAGAATCGAGCCATTGAATCCACGCAAAAAGTTCTGGAAGAGTCGATGGGTATCCCTATACATTATTATACAATGGTTGACTTCGAAGCTTTTCGTTTGGCAATTAATACTGTCGGTGGGGTGAACATTGATGTAAAAGAACAGCTGTATGATCAAAGTATTGCCTGGGAAAATAACAATAACCCGCTGATTGCCGCTGAAGGCCAGCAGACCTTCGACGGTAAGCGGGCATTGTTGTATGCTCGTTCCCGATACGGTTCCGAACGTGGTGATTTTGATCGTGGCGTTAGGCAGCGGCAAATTATAGTTGGATTGAAAGAGAAGGTTTTGTCGTCTGGCACATTGAGTAATCCGCTGAAAATATCGCAGTTAGTTCAAACATTCGGGGGTCACGCCCAAACAAATATGAGCATTCAGGAGCTTACAAGACTATACGAAATCGCCAAAGACATCGATACCAGTAAAGTAGTATCGATTGGTTTGAGCGATCCACCGAACGATTATGTTACGACGGATTTTGTCGCCGGGCAATCAGTAGTAGTCCCGCGTGCAGGACTGTATGAATATAAAGAAATTAAACATTTTGTGCGTAACAGCTTGAAAGATGGATTTATCCGTAACGAAAATGCCAGCATAGTATTACTCAATGGAAGCGGCCGTGAAGGTTTGGCAACTGAAAAGGCCGAGGAGTTGCGCTCCTATGGTTACAATGTCACTGAAGTCGCGAACGCTCCGTCTGGTAACTACCGACAGACAATGCTGGTTGATTTGCGTGGGGGTGCTAATAGGTACACCGAACGTTATCTAGAACAACGCTTCCGCATAAATGCCGTATCTAATCTACCTGATGCCGCAATCCAGCCAGGTGATGCCGATTTCGTAATCATCCTTGGATCACAGTAGGCGGGAACGGTTTGTCGTAGAGCTTGACCAAACCCCTTTGTTCATAGGAAAAACATGAGCAACCAGGGGATTTTCAGGGGTTTTGCGGTGTAAAGCTACCAGTAGGGTAGGGGTTGGGACGAAAAAATGCTGAAAAACCCTGGATGTCGTGTTTTAGCCGGACAAGGGGATTTGCTCAGGCTCATAAGGCTGGCATCATGCCCCCCACTCCTTGTATACTAGAATGATGAAACTTTTGATCCCTAAAGTTCCGGCACGTATGAAACCGCTCAGCGGATTTGCTCATTTTGCTCACTTGACTTTGCTGACCTTGCTACCGGGGCTTTTGTATATATTGGTACGTGTAGATTTTTCGCAATTAGGATTTGCCTTAATCGTTTTAAGTAAGTGGAGGATGTTCGCGGTTCGACCACGTCACTGGCCGGCAAACATACGAGCGAATGCCGCTGATATTATGGTAGGGATATCTTTGCTGGTGTTCATGATAAACAGCTCGACTAGAGTATGGCAATTTGTCTGGGCGCTAGCGTATGGCGTATGGCTGTTGGTGATTAAACGGGCATCGAATGTATTCATGGTGTCTGTGCAGGCCTTGATCGCGCAATCGCTGGCACTTATGGCGTTGTTCCTGGGTTTGGGCGACGCGCCTATAGTTGTACTCGTTGGGCTAACCTGGGTTATTTGCTATGTTGCCGCTCGGCACTTTTTCTTTAGTTTCGAAGAGGCCTACACTAAGCTGCTGTCTTATACCTGGGGTTATTTTGGCGCGGCGCTGGTGTGGATATTGGCGCATTGGCTGCTGTTTTATGGTGTCGTGGCTCAGCCGACTTTACTACTGAGCGTTCTGGGTTTTGGTTTGGCGGCGCTTTACTATTTAGAAAAAACCGATCGTTTGTCGAACCTGCTACGGAGGCAGTTCGTGTTTGTTGTGGTGGCTATTGTGACAATCGTAATTGCTTTTTCTGATTGGGGGGATAAAGCCATATGACGAGGAGACAGCTCAAAGATTTATGCTCGCTCCGATGGGTCAGGATTACTTTCCCTGGAAACTAAGTTTAAAACGGGGACAAAGACCCGCTGCTGGATGATTATTTAAGTCAATTAAAACAGGAGAAACATGCATGCAAACCGAATCAAGCAAACAGCCAGAAATCGTTAAACGCAAACACCGACACAAGAACCCCAAGTTGCTAGGCATCATCCTACTGTTAATTACGATGCTAAGCACTGGTTTTCTAGGAGGCTGGTTGGGCGCAGAAAGCCGATCCCAAACAATTAGTACAAGCAACAGAGAGGCGCAGACAGCCATTATTTCTTCGGAGAGTCAGGTGATCAGCGACATTGCCGAGACTGTTGGGCCAAGCGTAGTTTCGGTGAATGTGACTAGTCGCGAGGTTGATCGATCGTTCTTTGGCTACGGCGAGGCGTTTGATCAGCAAAGTGCCGGTACGGGCGTTATTATCAATAATGAGGGCGTGATTATCACCAACCGCCACGTTGTACCGGCGGACGCTACCAAAGTCAGCGTGACTTTAGCCGATGGAACTGATCTGGAAAACGTCGAGGTACTTGGCCGCACCAACGATAACGACTCGCTGGATATAGCTTTCTTGAAAATTACCGATGCCGAAGGCAAGATGCTGACAGCAGCTACTCTGGGCGATTCCAGTAAAATGGTCGTCGGCGATAAAGTCGTGGCCATCGGCAACGCTCTCGGCCAGTTCCAAAACACCGTCACTACCGGAATTATTTCCGGCTATGGACGTAGTATCACGGCCGCCGGTGATAGCGGCGCGGAGACGTTGCTCAATCTGTTTCAGACCGATGCCGCCATCAATCAGGGCAATTCCGGCGGCCCGTTGGTTAATATCAGCGGCGAGGTTATTGGGATTAATACGGCAGTTGCCGGCCGTGCCGAAAATATTGGCTTCGCTATCCCTATCAACGACGTGCAAGGGTTGATCAAAAGCGTGCTAGAAACTGGCGAGTTGCGCCGCCCATACCTCGGTGTTCGCTACGTGTCGTTGACTGATGACATTGCCGAGGAGTTTAAGCTGCCAGTTAAGCGGGGGGCTTATATCTTGCCCGAGGATCGTTCCAGTCAGCCGTCGATTCTGCCGGATTCACCAGCTGCTGCCGCCGGTCTGAGTGCCGGTGATGTTATTACTAAGGTTAACGACACGCCGATTAATGAGGATAACAGCTTGACGAGCGTTCTCGGCCGTTTCCAAGTCGATGACACCGTACAGCTGACGTATCTGCGTGATGGTAAAGAGAAAACCACCGACATCACGCTTAAAGCTGTTCCCGAAGAGTAGAAAACAGCAACTAGCAGCTAGTAATTAGGAACTAGCGCGCGCATCTATCGTCGTGTGAAGGCTTGGACGAGATTTTCGGATTTTCGTAGTCTGTAGCCGGTGCCCTGAGCGAGTTCGATCATGGTTTTGTGTTGGTTTTCTAGCGATTCGGTCAAGATATGGTGCGGCGGATGTTCTAGAGCTTCGACTTGCTCGAAAAAACGACGATACAAGTCCAGCCCATCTTTGCCGGCAAACAGCGCCAGATCCGGCTCATGCGTGATCTCCGCGGATGTTATTAGGCCGTCGGGTACGTAGGGGAGGTTGGCTAGGAGGACAGTAGGATAGAGGAGTGAGAAGTGAGAAGTGAGAAGGGGTTGCAGGAGGTCACCCTCTACAAAATCTACTTTAGCGTCGAGTTCTTGGGCGTTTTGACGGGCGATGGACAGCGCACCCGCGTCAGTATCTGTTAATACCACCCGGCTGCCAGCAATCTCCAACGCCGTCGTAATCCCTAAACACCCCGATCCGGCGCCGATATCGGCGATGACTGCACCGGGTAATATGTCGAGGGTTTTTAGAATCGACAGGAAGTCTTCGGATTCTGGGCGGGGGATTAACGTAGCGTTGCTAACTGCAAGCTTCCGTCCATAAAACTCGGAGTGGCCGCGGATGTAGGCTAGCGGTTCGCGTGCCGCACGGCGCGCAACTTTTTCTTCCAGTTCTCGCAGAGACTGTTTTTGCAAGATTTCATCCACTGCAGCTTCGGGGTGGGCTAAAAGCCAAGCTCGATCCTTCCCAGTGGCGTCCTCCAGCAAAATCAACCCGTCTAATCGTGCGCTGGCGATGCCGGCGGCTTTAAATGTTTTTGTCGTGGAAAGCAGAAAATCCTGAATGGTCACAGCGGTCGTCCTTAGCTTATTTGTTCGTTTATTCGTAAGACAGCTTGACGCCAGTTTTATCGGCCAACTGCAGTATCCGGCGTTCCGTCCGGTAAACTTTGTGAGTTAGCATTAGCATTTCCTGTCGGTAATCCCTGGCCAAACCGGCCAGTCCGTCAACCGTATTGGTCAAGCTCTAGTGTCTCAAACTGTTTTTTAGTCACAGTTTCATCAAGGTGGGCATTCATCTCACCGCGCATCCCTTCAATATACTTGAACAGCTTCATAAATTCGTCTTGGCTCATGCCATAATCATAGCACGCCCAAACAGAAAATAATTTTTCTGTTTTAAAGCCTGTTCATAATCTCACTTTCGGAGCCAAAATTGATGATTTTTGAGTTTAGGATTTTCATAATTTTTGGAGAGTATCTATTGATAAGTTCCGGAAATTTTGGGAATTATGGGCCAAAAAGGGAGATTTTGGATAGGTTCTTAGGTAGTCGATGTCGCAACGTGGGTTTATGGCTGGTTTTTTCGTGCCAAGAAGCGCAATACCTCGTTCTGGCGCTGGCCATCAGGAGTTGGTACGGTTTCTTGAGCGTAGTTGAGTATCTCCCAGCCGTCGTCGGTGTATGGTTCAAGGAATTCCTGCATGGTAGCTGGAAAATAGTGTCCCCCATGGGGGTTTTCGCGGTAAAAGTCACCCTGCTGGCTGAATGTAGCAATAGCATTGATACCGCTTGGCTGCGTCTGCTGTCGCGCCCGGGTTAGTAAATCGAGAGCATCTTGGTGATCTAGGTGGTGTAGTATGAACATAGCTGCGAGTCCATCGTAATAACAATCCGCTTCGGGCTGACGGCGCGCGTCACCTACCCGAGCCTGAATATTCAGCTGACGCATGGTTGCCGCAGTGTCAAGCTGGCTAATTGCGACTGGCGAGGCATCGACAGCTGTGACCCGAAAACCAGCTTCTGCCAGGGGCAGGCTGAGCCGCCCTGGCCCGGATCCGAGATCCAATATCATAGCTTGGGGTTGTAGCAGCTTTTGGAGCGTATAAACCAGTTGCGGAGGTTCCTCAGTGCCGACTTGATTAGCCTCCCAGGATTGATCGTATTCTTCTACTAATTGCTGAAAGCTCGCGTCATTGTCGACGGGGGCGGTTCGGAATTCGGTAAGTGCCATGTTTTAGTTTTTGTCTTTCTCGCGGTGAGCGTTGTTTTTA
>Ga0136558_1001636_pt1 | contig 11182 bp, 12 predicted proteins | sample AntRauTorckE6833_FD_101391 | JGI IMG/M metagenome (GOLD analysis project Ga0136558, IMG submission 101391) | Saline lake microbial communities from Rauer Islands, Antarctica - Metagenome Torckler E6 #833 | ecosystem: Environmental > Aquatic > Non-marine Saline and Alkaline > Saline | place...
GACTGGAGGGTTAAATAGGGGCGAAAAAGAGCAGGTTCTGTTGGGCGTAACCGGCTCTGGAAAGACGTTTAGCATGGCCAACGTCATCCAGAATGTGCAGAAGCCGACGTTGGTGCTGAGCCATAACAAGACGCTGGCAGCACAGTTGTACGGGGAGTTTAAGAATTTTTTCCCGGACAATGCTGTGCACTACTTTGTCAGTTACTTTGATTATTACCAGCCGGAAGCTTACATTCCGCGCTCAGACACCTACATAGAAAAAGACAGCCAGATTAACGAGGAAATTGACCGGCTGCGGCACGCGGCGACGGACGCGCTGTTGACGCGCAAAGACGTGATTATCGTGGCTAGTGTCAGCTGTATTTATGGTATTGGATCGGTGCAGGATTACGGCAATTTGGCGGAAACCGTTCTGCGCGGTGAGCGCAAAGTGCGTGATAAGTTCCTGCGCCATTTAACCGACATTCAGTACCAGCGCAATGACATTGACTTTCACCGTGGCACATTTCGGGTGCGCGGCGACGTGGTCGATGTGTTTCCAGCTGGCGAGGAAGTCGCTTACCGGCTGGAGTTTTTTGGCGACGAGGTTGATAGAATTACTAAAATTGATCCATTGACCGGAGAAATTTTAGCCAAACTCGATAGCTTGCGCATCTTTCCCAGCAGTCACTACGTAACTCCAGAAGATAAGCTCAAAGTAGCGATGGTAAAAATAGAAGAAGAGTTAGAACAGCGGCTGGCGTATTTCAAAAAAAATAACCTGTTGCTGGAAGCCCAGCGGCTGGGGCAGCGCACTAAGTTTGATTTGGAAATGTTGCAGGAAACGGGATTTGTGAAGGGTATCGAAAACTATAGCCGCTACCTTACTAACCGCGAGCCGGGCGACCAACCAGCTACGTTACTCGATTATTTCCCGGATGATTTTCTGATGTTTGTCGACGAAAGCCACATGAGCATGCCTCAAGTACGCGGCATGTATAACGGTGACCGCGCTCGCAAGGAAGTATTGGTGGAGCACGGCTTCCGTCTGCCCTCAGCATTAGATAATCGCCCATTGACCTTTACGGAATTTGAGCGCCACATCAACAAAGTCATCTACGTTAGCGCAACGCCGGCTGAGTACGAACTCAGCCGCAGCCCCAAACCAGCCGAGCAAGTTATCCGCCCCACCGGGCTGCTTGATCCGGTCATTCAAGTTCGCAAAATTGACGGCCAAATCGACGATCTTATCAACGAAATTAAAGCCACCACGGCCAAGCGCCAGCGTGTTCTGGTAACAACGCTCACCAAGCGCATGTCGGAGGATCTAACCGATTATCTCAAGGAAATAAATATCAAGGTGACGTATCTGCACAGCGATGTCGATACGCTTGACCGCACCGACATTCTGCGCGATTTGCGCTTGGGGGTTTATGATGTAGTTGTCGGCATAAATCTATTGCGCGAGGGCTTGGATTTGCCGGAAGTTAGTTTGGTGGCTATTTTAGACGCCGACAAAGAAGGCTTTTTGCGCAGCGAGCAAGCGCTTATCCAAACCGTTGGGCGTGCCGCCCGTCACATCGACGGCCGCGTTATAATGTATGCTGACCGCATAACTGGCAGCATGGAGCGCACCATCAGCGAGACCACTCGCCGCCGCAAAATCCAGAAACAATACAATACCGACCACGGCATTACCGCTCAAGGCATCAGCCGCGTCGTAGAAAAAGGCATGCGCCCCGACCTGCCGGAAGAAGCCAAAACCGCCAAACTAAACCTCAAAAAAATCCCCAAAGACGAATATGCCCACCTAATTCGTGACCTAACTGCCCAAATGGATCTGGCCAGCTCCAACCTCCAGTTCGAAAAAGCCGCCGAACTCCGCGACATAATTACCGACATCAAAGCTAAGTTGTAAAATAGTGGCCTATGGCGCTACAATCATAACTGTATAGACGCACATATGAAATACCAATTTGAAATATATTTATTAGGCCAAGCGGTTCGCGCGGAACAGTGGACGACGCTATATAAAGCTTTTTCGGCATATTGCGGATTGCTCAGCCAGTTTACGATTTTCGTGCGTTTCAACGATAATGTCGTAAGATTTTTTGTCGCTAGTGATAAAGATCTCGGCTCGCTCTCGAATAATCTCGACGGCGTTATTTTGCGTCCAGTTGATGAAAAAGAGGTGGCCGAACCGCGATCGACTAGCAAAGAGCGGTTTGTGAATTTTGTCGACGGCGGTAATTTGCTAGATCTGAAAGAAAAGTACGCTGTCAAAAAGTCAAAGCAACTGGAGTTTGCGGCACTTAAAGTCCGGACACTAAATACCCAAAAAGCCATGGTTCGTACGGAGTTATTCTTTCAAGATGGCGCGAAACAGTTTTCAAAAAGCAGCAAGCTGCTACCGTTTTTCCCGGCGAACTTGTTGGCAGCAGACTTCGTAAACAACCCTCGCTATATGAAGAAAGAAATAGCAAAATACTTGAATATCGAAAAGTCATTGCATATGTTGCAAACCGCAAATGTCGACGCACTTTTTGAGGTCAATACATTTCCGTTTTCGGCGCATAACTACTATCTCGGCATCGCTGATTATGAGTTCGATAAACACTCGTTCATTATCGGCGCCAGCGGCAGCGGTAAATCTAAATTCATTAGTTTGTTCGTTGACCGTTTACTTCGCACGCAAATGAAGATGAACTACCGCGTTATCGTAATCGACCCTCACGCGTCGTTGGCAGAAGATTTTCAGCACATACCTAATCACAAAGTAATTAATTTTAATAAAGATGAAGGAACTGAGCTTTTTGCCGGTGCAGGAGCCGATATTACAGCTGCAGTGGAGCTGACTGCCACACTTTTTAAATCACTACTTGGCGATCAATTCAACTCCCGGCTTGATAGACTATTACGTTTTACTCTGTTCGTTCTATTTACCGCGCAAAATATGTCACTTGATACTATGAAACGATTTTTGACCGATATTGAACTACGTAACCAAGTGTTAGAACACGTTGGCGGCTACGTACCGGCTAACATCGTTCGGTTTTTTGGTTCTGACTTTAACGAAATCCGCACTAAATATTACAACGAAGCAATTCAGCCGATCGTTGCCTTAGTAGACGAGATGCAGTTGCAACCGTCATTGGTAAACGAAGGCGATGTGAGCTTGGCTAAAACCGTACAGGACAATTTCTTAACAGTCTTTTCACTTAATAAGGTTAGTATGGGCGAAAAAGTGGTTAAGACCGTTTCTGGCTTATTAATACAACAGATATTTTTGTTGGCACAATCCCGGGTTTTTCAGCAGCGAGTGCTACTCATAATTGATGAGGTTTCGGTAGTGCAAAACCCGGCGCTAGCTAGTATTTTAGCCGAAGCGCGCAAATTTAATTTATCAGTTATGTTGACTCAGCAATACTTTGGTCAGATTGAAAAAGATCTGCAAGACGCTATCTTTGCCAATGTTTACAACTATTACGCTTTTAAAGTGTCTGAAGAAGACGCCAGGGCGCTAGAGGGCAACCTGAACATGGAGCTGCCTAAAGAAATTACCGAAGAAGAACACGCTAAGGGCGTAAAAGAGCGAGATGTCAGAGTTAAAATGATGACCGAGCTACACCCCCGTGAGTGTTTGGTCCGAGTTATGTCGGGCGGGCAGATGGCACCGTGCATAAAAGCTCGCACCATGGACGTGCCAGTCGTGTCGGCTGCTAAACACGACCAAGCTGATCTGCGCGAATACAAACAGGCGCAAGTTGCCACACCAAAACTTCCCGATAAATTTGTCGAAAGTGATAATGCCGTTGCTCCGAAAGCTTTATCGGATAGTGCCGCACAGAGTAGTGCTAGTAAGTCTGTAGAAAATTCATCACAAAATGTTGATTTTTCAGAATTTCGTGGAAGTGGTGAGCTGCTTTCGCCCGAGTTTGATCCGGCCATGAAACAGCTTTCACAGCCTCAGCAGGAGCCAGAATCATCGCGTCAAGCCTATGCAAGTCGATTTGGCCACTTTGTAGTTAGCAGCTGGCCGGGCGAAGCTTTGTCTAATGATCGGGGCTATTCATTACGTGAATTATTGGCCGAACATTCATCCAGTCGGGAGACAGTAAACAACAGAAAGGCAGCTTCATGACAAGCAAAGACGCGCAAGACGCTTTAGATAAAATTATTGGTCAGATATTTGGCTACAAAAATCCGCTTACTTTAGAGCAGTTTCAGCAGAAGTTTGCTTTTGATGTGCGGTTGCCACAACAGGTCAGTGATGCTACGACGTCAGCCCCTACCTGGGCAGGCTCGGTTAATCCGACGCGTTTCATAACCATGGACAATGCTCGTAAACGTGCCGAAGTTGATGACTGGATTTTGCCAAGTAAGTCACTTAATTCCGTTCAAGATATCTTGACTGCCTGGAATGAGGTAAATTTGACGGCTACTGAGCGACAAATTGATTCAATTAATTTTTCAGAAAGCGACATGGTCTATAGTTGTGAAAACGTCTATCGATCCCAGGACGTACACCGATCGAAAAATCTTCTTTTCTGTGACGCAATCATGGATTGCGAGCACGTTGCTGCCTCGCAGCGGTCGAATAGTTCGACATTTTGCGCTCGTTTGGAAGATAGCAAAGAATCATCAAATAGTTTTTCTGTGTCCTGGTCGGCTAAAGCTATTAACAGTTTTTTTGTGCACGATTGTTACGATGTGTTTGAATGTATGTTCTGCTCGCACATTGCTGCCAAGCAATTTTGCATCGCCAATATGCAATACGAGGAGGCCGAGTACCGTCAACTTAAAGATCAAGTCATTCGCTGGATTTTAACTGGCTAAATCTGTTATCCTGTTAGGTACACATGGGGAAACTTACACGCGATGATGTCTTAAAATTGGCCCGGTTGGCTCGGTTGCAGCTGTCTGATGAGGAAGCGGAGCAGTTTACCGGGGAAATTAGCGCTATTTTGGAATATGTTGAACTATTGCAGCAAGTGAACGTTAGCGGTCTGGAACCGACTAGCCAGGTGACGGGGCTACAGAACGTTACGCGGTCGGATGTGGTCAAAGCGTACAGCGCCCCGCCTACGGAGCTTCTCAAGAATGTGCCGCAAGTTGAAAACGGGCAGATCAAGGTCAAGAGGATGATCGGATGAGACAAATTCACAATTCACAATTTTCAATTCACAATTTTCAAAAAGAGCTGCAACGGAGCATGTTTGATACTTGGAAATTGAAAATTCAATGTGAATTGAAAATTGAAAATTGGAAATTAAGGGCTTGCTTGTGAGCATCTGGAAGCCTGTTGGTGAGATTGCTCGCGACGTGCAGTCGGGTAAAACTACAGCTGCCTCGTTGGTGGAGCTCGCGCTGCGACAGATTGAAGACAAGCAAGAGTACCAGGCGATTATCGCGACCGTTGCCGAGCGAGCCAGGGCGCGGGCTAAGGAAATTGACGAACGGGTGGCTGGCGGCGAGCAAGTCGGACGATTGGCTGGCGTGCCGTTTATCGCTAAGGATAATTTCCTGACATTTGGCGGCGAGACTACGGCGGCCAGCAATATTTTGAAAGGTTTTGACGCGCCGTACCAAGCGACGGCGATTGAAAAGTTGGAGGTCGAAGGAGCGATTTGCGTAGCCAAAGCTAACTTGGATGCCTTTGCGCACGGTGCTAGCACGGAGAACAGCGATTTTTTTACTACGCATAATCCGCACGATAAAACACGCGTACCCGGTGGTTCTTCCGGTGGTTCGGCGGCCGCGGTTATGCTAGACATGGCGCCATTCGCGGTCGGCACCGATACCGGTGGTTCGATTCGCCAGCCTGCCAGCTTTTGCGGTGCTGTTGGATATAAGCCGACATACGGATTGGTTTCGCGCTCCGGCGTAGTAGCTATGGCCAGTAGCTTGGATGTTATTGGTCCGCTGACCCGCACGGTAGAAGACACCGCGTTGGTGCTGGATGTTATGGCTGGTCGTGATGAACTGGATAGTACAACGATTGAGCGACAAGCCCAAGGCTACGTGTTGGGGGGCAAGGGGCAAGAGGCAAGGGGCAAGAAAATCGGCGTGATTAAAGAATATATGGGTGAAGGGCTGGACGCGGGAGTGAAAAGCCATATTGAAAGCGCAATTGAAAAATTAAAAGCGGTCGGAGCGGACATTACAGAAGTCAGTCTGCCCTCTTTGCCGTTGGCGCTAGCCGCTTATTACATTATTTGTCCGGCGGAGGTCAGCAGCAATCTTAGCCGTTACGATGGGCAGCGTTATGGCTATAGTGATCCGGCCGCTAAAGACTTAGAAGAAAGTTATGCCAAGTCACGTTCGGTGGGGCTTGGTAAAGAGGCGAAGCGGCGGATTATGATCGGCACTTACGTATTGAGCAGCGGCTACTATGATGCCTATTACCGAAAAGCCCAGACGGTACGAACTAAACTTATTCAGGAATTTGAGCGCACGTTTGAGGGCGTTGACTTCCTGCTGGGTCCGGTAGCACCAACAACAGCATTCAAAATTGGAGAAAACAGCGGTGATCCGTTGAAAATGTACTTGCAAGATATCTTAACGGTGGCCGCGAACCTAGTCGGCATTCCATCAATTAGTATTCCAGCGGGTATGAGCAACGGGTTACCTGTTGGTTTACAAATGATGGCACCGCAAAAGCACGACCGCGAACTTTTGCAACTAGCCAAATTAACTGAGGAGATTTTGGTATGAGTATTGAGTTGATTATTGGTATTGTTGTTTTTATAATCGTTGGCTTAGCCATCGCTGGAGTTATTTCTAAACGTGTGCCGCGCAAGCTCAAAACCGATTATTTCACTACCAAATGGAAAGAGTTGCAGCAGTGTTGCAAGAGTAAAGAAACCTGGCCGCAGGCTATAATAAGTGCTGACAAATTGCTTGATCAAGCTTTAAAACGTCGCCGTTTCAAAGGCAAAAGCATGGGTGAGCGAATTGTGGCCGCCCAGCGCAAACTTAGCAATAACGACGCTGTTTGGTTTGGCCACAACCTCTACAAAAAAATCATTGATGATCCCGAGCTGGCACTCAAAGAAGCCGACGTCAAGCAAGCCCTGCTCGGCATCCGTCAAGCATTGAAAGATTTAGGAGCATTTGATGAAAACAAGTAGCAAGGAGCAAGGAGCAAGGAGTAAGCGGAAATCCAAAGGGCTTAAATGCCTTTCTACTTTCTACTTTCTACTTTCTACTCGTTCCCGTGAAGGGCTTGAATTATGCTAGACGCTCAAATCAGGAGCAAGTACCTGCCGACCATCGGGATTGAATGCCATGTGCAGCTCAAAACGCGGACAAAACTATTCGCGGCGGTAGAAAATGACGCCCGCGAGGCCGAGCCGAACACGCTGATTAGTCATATTTGCCTAGGTATGCCGGGCGCGCTGCCCGTGCTTAACGAGCAAGCTGTACAATATGCTATTCGAGCAGCGCTGGCGTTACACACCCGTCCGGCCAAGGTGTCAGCGTTTGAGCGCAAGCACTATTTTTACCCTGATTTACCCATGGGTTATCAGATTAGCCAGCTAAATCAGCCGATTATCGTTGGCGGCGAAGTAACGATAGTAGTTGATGGAGAGCATAAAAAAATCGGTGTTACCCGTGCACAGCTTGAAGCTGATGCCGGCAAAAGTACGCACCCAGCAGGTACTAATTACAGTTTGGTTGACCTCAACCGCGTTGGCACGCCGCTGCTGGAAATCGTTTCGGAACCGGATATGCATACCGCCGAAGAAGCCAAAGCTTACGCCAAAGAATTGTATCTACTGATGCGCTATGCCGACGTGAGCGATTGCAATTTGTATTACGGGAATATGCGTTTTGATGTCAACGTCAGCGTTAGCAAAGACCCGAACACTCTCGGTACTCGCAGTGAAACCAAAAACCTTAATTCGTTTCGTAGCGTCGAAAAAACCATTGACCACGAAATCAACCGGCAGATTGAGCTATTAGAAAAAGGCGGTGAAGTTGTCCAGGAAACCCGGGGTTGGGATGATGCCAAGCAAAAGACGTTTAGCCAGCGCACCAAAGAAGATGCGCATGACTATCGTTACATGCCTGATCCGGATTTACCGCCGGTGATTATCGACGACGCGATGGTTGAAGCCGTGCAGTCGACTATGCCGATTATGCCCGGCGCTTGGCGAGAACGTCTAAGTGAGCTGGGAATGGACGCCAGCCAAACCGACACCTTGCTGGAGGCCGAGATTGAAAATCCGGCCATTAGTTATCTGACCCTCATTGAACAAAGTATGGTCAACCCTCCGTTTGCCAAAGCTCTGGCTAACTGGCTGGTCAATATTGAAATCCCACTGCGACGCGCCGAAAAGGTCCACAGCGCGCTGGATAATGCTGGCAGGTTCAAACTCTACCAGGATCTACACGATTTATTACAATCCCAAAAACTCAGCTCTACCGCGGCTAAAAATTTACTGAGTAATATTTTGTCGGACGGAGCAAAGCCTGAGAACCTGGAAACATACGCCAGCGAGCAAGGCTTTATCCAGGTTAGTAACGAGGGCGAAATTGCCAAAATAGTCCAGCAAGTCATCACCGAAAACCCCGCAGCTGCCCAAGACGTAGCCAACGGCGAAACCAAAGCCATCGGCTTTCTGACCGGCCAAGTCATGAAAAAATCCCTCGGCAAAGCCAACCCCTCCCTCGCCCAAGAACTGATAAAAAAACAACTCGACGTATAGTTAGTTTCAATAAAACTAAATTATTGGTTAGGTTCAAAATAGCGCCTGGAGCATGGTACAATCGGCTTATGGATATAAAACCTGTTCGGAAAGCGGTGATTGCGGCGGCGGGGTTTGGAACGCGGTTTTTGCCGCAGACCAAAGCCATGCCCAAAGAGATGCTGCCGCTGATCGATAAGCCGATTATTCAGTATGTTGTTGAGGAGTTGGTGGCGGTTGGTATCGAAGACATTGTGATCGTGACTGGCTACTCGAAGCGTAGTATCGAAGATCATTTTGATAGACCAAGCGAAGATTTGGTGGCTAACTTAAAATTGGGCGGCAAGAGCAAGGCGCACTTACTGGAAGAAGTGCAGAAGATCAGCGATTTGGCTAATTTTATTTACGTCCGCCAAAAGGGGCCGTATGGTACGGGCACGCCGTTGCTCAATGCTGAGCACTTAATTGGCGAAGAACCGTTCATATTTACCTGGAGCGATGATTTCATTGTGTCTGAGCCGTCGCGCTTTCAACAGTTGATCGACGTGTTTAAAGAACATAATGTTCCGGTGCTGGCGAGCGTGCTAGCGGCTAGTGATGTCGACTATGACCGGTATGGGTTCGCGGGTGGCGCTGAAATCAGTCCTGGGCTTATCGATGTTGATACAATCATTGAAAAACCTGGCAAAGACCGAGCGCCATCTGACCTGGCGACCGTAAGCGGGTTCTTGCTGACGCCGGAATTTTTCCCGTATTTACATCAGGCGCGTGAGCAGCTAAGTCCTGGTAGCGAGCTACACTATAATGACGCGCTGAAGCTGATGATAGCGGATGGAAATAAAGTGTATGCCCGCGAAATCCAAAACGGCAAGTACTATGACGCTGGCAACAAGCTAGAATACCTAAAAACAGTTGTCGACTTTGCGCTCAATCGCGATGATATCAAAGACGACTTTCGCGCCTATCTCAAGCAATTACTGGACTAAGCTCAGAAAAAAGACTATACTAGCAAGTAGTGGATACATAATTCAGGAGGATTATATGGGAATACTAGTATGGATTATATTCGGGGCATTGGCAGGGTGGATCGCCTCAATTTTGGCCGGCACAAACGCTTCGATGGGCCTCTTGGCTAACATCGTCGTAGGTATAATTGGCGCGTTTATCGGTGGATATATTATGAGTTCTCTGGGTAAAACCGGAGTAACAGGCTTTAATGTTCGTAGCTTTGGCGTAGCGGTACTTGGCGCGATAGTATTGCTGGTTGTCGTAAACTTGATTACCTGAGAGGAAGCATGGAATATGGATATTGACGCTTACCAGACGCTAGTTATTGTCTTATCGGTTATGCTTGTATTGTTCTTGCTGATTTCGATCGTGCTGGGAGTTTTGCTGATTAAGATACTTAGGCGCGTACGCTCGATTACCGATAAGGCTGAACATGTTGTCGATGGCATGGAGTCCGCCAGTGTGTTTTTCCGTAAGGCTGCCGGTCCGCTGGCACTTGGTAAGTTCGTTACTAACATAGCCGAAACAGTGATGAGCCATAAGAATAATAAGAAAGGGAAGAAATAGTTATGTCTAAATCAACCAATAAGTTCGCGCTGGGAACGATTTTCGCGGCAGCATTTGGGTATCTGACTGGTATATTAACTGCTCCAAAAAGCGGTAAAGAAACCCGGCATGATATACAAGATAAAGCCAGTAAAGCCAAGATGGATGCCGAGCGCCAGCTGAAAAAAATGCACAGCGAGCTTAGTCATTTGATTGATCAAGGTAAAGAAAAGGCTAGCTCGTTAAAAAGCAAGACCAAAACTGAGCTGGACGGCGCACTTGATCAAGCCAAGTCAGCTAAGGACAAAGCCCGCGAATTACTCAGCACTCTCCACGATGGCGACGCCGATGACAAAGATTTACAAAAGGCCGTCAAAGATGTCAATAAAGCCATAGAGCACCTTAAGAAGTATCTAGCCAAAGATGGCAACGGCAAAAAAGCATAATAAACCCAAGGTTGCCGATTACGAGCGGCTAGGTAAACAGCTAGAAACTATCTGGGAAAGTAATTACGCCAATCGTTCCCGTCTGTACAAGCTGAGTTTTATCAAAGGTGTAATCGGTGGTTTGGGCGGCGTAATCGGCGCGACTATAGTTTTAGGTTTGCTGCTGTGGTTTCTGACACTGTTCCAGGACGTTCCACTCATTGGCCGGCTGGTTGATAATTTTCAAAATACTATCGAAAGCCGCTAAGCGCACGTATGTTGTAATTAAAAGCATCGCATTCTGAACGGATGTTGATTAAAATAAAGACTAGCAATGGGAAGTTCTAAAACGACGGCCAAAACAACAGCCATTACGGCTAAAGACTATGTGCATCTGCACAATCACACTCAGTACAGTCTGCTGGATGGGTTGAGCAAAGTGCCGGCGCTGCTGGATCACGTGCAGAAATTGGGCATGGAGACAGTAGCGATGACTGACCACGGTACATTATCTGGTACGGTGGAATTTTATAA